>Ga0105239_10009197_pt1 | contig 11174 bp, 8 predicted proteins | sample KBSC44metaG_FD_92761 | JGI IMG/M metagenome (GOLD analysis project Ga0105239, IMG submission 92761) | Corn rhizosphere microbial communities from Kellogg Biological Station, Michigan, USA - KBS C4-4 metaG | ecosystem: Host-associated > Plants > Roots > Rhizosphere > Soil | place: Michigan, USA...
ACATCGCGGTCTCCTCCTGCGTTAACGGCCAGGCATTTTACTACGTCTAAAAATGATTCATACGCCTCAATCTGCCTGCGTGCTCCACCCTACTAATCGGTTGGAGGGGAATGTTGCAAACCACCTGGGAACCGACTATCGCTCAGGCACACACGGAAGTCTTTCCGCCTCCCCGTAAAAATTAAGAAGCAGCCGCATTCGCATCGATCGTCGGTAGATCGGTGAAGTAGCATTCGATCCGCTTCTTGTTTTCCCCTGCATACAGGAGACTGTCCCATGAAGGATCTGGCAGAACCCCCATTCGAACCCACCCCACTGCGCCCCTCGCGCCGTGCCCTGCTCAGCGCTCTGGTGGCGTTGAGTGCGACCCCGACCCTGTCGTCGGAGGTCCTGGCAAGCCCTCACCTCCCTCTCAAACGGGATCGCGATTCAGCCGTCGATCCGCTTCCCCGCCAATTGCACACGGCGGTCGCGCTGCACAACGGGCTGATCCTGGTGACCGGAGGAGTGTACCGGGGCACGCTCGCCGACACCCAACTCTTCCATCCCGGTACCGGGCTCTGGTTCCCCGCCGCCCCGATGAACACACCGCGTGCCCAACACGCTGCCGTGGCGCTGGGAGGAGGACGGGTGTTGGTGTTGGGCGGATACTACCAAGGCGCGCTGGCCGAAGCCGAGATCTACTCCCACGACACCGATTCCTGGTCCCCCGCCGCTCCCATGGAGATCCCGCGCTACGATCACACCGCCGTGCTTCTGGGCGATGGCAGCGTGCTGATCTACGGAGGCGCCTATCAGGGAGTACTTGACGCCCCGGAAGTCTACTCGCCCTCGCGTCATAACCGGAATTAATGTCGGCGGACTCGCGATCCATAAACCAATATCTACACCGGCCTACGATGGCTCATGATCCTATCTTTCAACCCTACAGGTAGTTCCTATAGTAGAGTGTTCTCCACGGAGGAATATTATGGCATTCGACGCTTTTCTTAAAATCGACGGTATCCAGGGAGAGTCCACAGACAAGACGCACCCCGGCGAAATCGAAATCGAATCCTTTAGTTGGGGCGTGAACGCGCCGACCAATTCGGCGGGGAGCGGTGCGGGGGTAGGCAAGGTCGTCTTCTCAGATCTGACGATCATGAAAGTCGTCGATACTGCCTCTCCTGCGCTCTTCAAGACGGCGGCTTCGGGAAAACTTCTCCCGGCGGTCCAACTCACCTGCCGCAAAGCCGGGGAGAGGCAACAGGAGTTTCTGACCGTGAAGATGACAGATGTCCTGATCTCTTCCTATCGGGAGGGCGGCAATCGGCACGGCGGCGAATTCCCCACCGAAGAGATTGCCTTCAGCTTCTTCAAGGTCGAGATGAACGTCAGCCGGTAAACCGGAGAAAATTTAGGAGAAAATGGCCCGCACCACTGCTGTGAGATGGTGGTGCGGGCCATCTTTTGCGCCTGGAGAGGCCATAGCGCTCTCATGGCGTGAAGTGAGGCGTGACACCCAGGTTGTAGAAGAGAAACGCGTAGACATCGGCGGTCTCTTCCAGCCCTTTGGTCAGATTGCTGGAGCCGTGGCCGGAATTGGTTTCGATACGAATTAACACAGGTCGGGTGTGGCTGGCATTAGCCTGAAGAGTAGCTGTGTATTTGAAGGAGTGTGCGGGCACCACGCGATCGTCATGATCGGCTGTCGTGACCAGTATCGCCGGATAATCTACTCCCTTCCGGATGTTATGCAAGGGTGAGTAGCGCCGCAGATACCGAAATTGAGCCTTGTGGTCGCTGGTGCCGTACTCTACAATATAGGCTGCGCCTACCGTGAACTTCTGAAACCGCAACATATCCATCATGCCCGCCTCAGGAATCGCTGCCTGAAATAGACCGGGCTGTTGGTTGACGACGGCGCCGACCAACAGACCACCATTCGAACTTCCATGGAGCGCCAGTTTTTCAGACGACGTATATCTCTGCTTTATCAGCCACTTCGCCGCTGCAATGCAGTCGTCAAACACGTTCTGTTTGTGCATTTTCGCGCCGTATTGATGCCAGGTGCTTCCGTACTCTCCTCCACCACGTAAGTTAACCTGCGCGTAGATCCCACCCTGTTCAAGCCATACAATGCGCGACGTATCAAACGTGGGAAGCAACGCAACACCGAAACCGCCATAGCCGTGAAGCAACGTCGGATTCATGCCATCCCGTTTCAATCCCTTCTTGTACGTCAAAAACATCGGAATGCGCGTGCCATCCTTACTCCTGCAAAAAACCTGTTTCGTTTCGTAGGAAGCGGGATGGAAACCCGGCACATCGGGAGCATGAAAGAGAGTTGTCTCCCGTGTGACGAGATCATAGCGAAAGAGGGTCGGTGGGGAATTGAACGTCGAGAAAACATAGAAGAGATCGGTAGCTTGCTTACAACCTCTGAAGCCACTGACCGTTCCATGACCGGGCAATGCGATCTCATGCTCCCACCGCCCCTCTCGGTCGTATATATTCACGTGCATCACTGCGTCTTTGAGCGTGGTGAGGACCAGTTTATTACCAACTGTGGAGGGATAACACATCGGTTCCTTGGATGCCGGAATGATCGTCTTCCAATCTTTCTCCTTGGGATGAAGAGGATCATAGAGGACGATCCTCCCATTGGTGGCGTTTTGGGTGGTGAAGAGCAAAAATTTGTCCTCTACATTATCCAAAACGCCGATCGTTTCATCGGTGATCCCTGTGACGATGGGGATAAATCTCTTTTCTACCCTACTTTCGTCCCGAAAATAGAGTGCGTTCCCCATTCTGTCTTTGTCGGTAATTGTCAGAAAGGCAAACCGCTCGTCTTCGGTAGTAGTCACCATAGCCCTGAAAGTCGGATGCGCTTTATCCTCATAGACCAGCGTATCCTGCGAGGAATCCGTCCCAAGTTGATGGTAGTAGACTTTATGGTGCTCGTTGGGGGCTGTGAGTTCCGCCTGATGGGGCGGAGCCGGGTAGCGGCTATAGTAGAAGCCATCACCACTCCAGGCCGCACCGGTAAACTTCACCCAATGGATCGAGTCAGGCAGTATCCGACGTGTCGCAATCTCCATAACGTACAGATCGACCCAGTCCGAACCCGGAATAGCGGTGCGACCATAGACGGCATACCGATTATCCCTGGAGAGATTGAAACTGGTCAGGCTAATGGCGCCATCTGAGGAGAAAGTGTTGGGATCGATCAGGACTTCGGGACTACCATCCACCCCCTTCTGCATGTAGAGAACGGCCTGATTCTGCAAGCCGTTGTTTTTGCAGAAGAATAAGTCGCCGTTCTTTCGAAGTGGCGACGAGTATTTCGGATAGTCCACCAATTGTTTCAGGCGTGTGAGCAGTTGAGAGCGATAGGGGATATTGGCCAAGTATGCGCGTGTTACGTTGTTTTGCGCTTCGACCCAGGCCTTCGTTGCGGCAGAGTTGTCGTCTTCCAGCCAACGGTACGGGTCAGCGATCGTGGTTCCGAAATAGGTGTCGGTATGTGCGCTCGGTCGCGTCGGGGGATAGTCAATTTTGTGCGTTTCCAGGGGAGTATGAGACGAGCGGGCGATGAAGCCGGCCCATCGCGATCGTAGGATTCGTTTCCCGGCGGGAGAAGTGTTCAGGATTTTCCTCAGTCGATGCGATAGCAAGCAGCGTCTCCATGGAAGGTAGATGATGCCCTCGCATTTCGGCAGACGACCTGAACTATCCTGCGGTCCCGTACAAAAAAGCGCCCGCGGGCGACGCTGCCTGCGGGCGAATGGATGTTGTGGACAGTGTACTCTCGCCCTCCATTCCGTGGAGGTCGAAGAGTGGAAGGAGCGCACTGGCAGACTGAGACGGCTTCCGAGCCGACGCTGCCGATGGGTTTCGCCTGGATCTCTTTGCGAACCCGATTCGGCAGTCCTTATCGCGCAAGGGTACCGGGATCGAGAAGCAGAGAGCACTGCGGCGAGGTCCCACCCTCGCTCCTATCGGTGCCTGACGCTGGACGGCCGAAGCCGCCGGCGCAGGAAAGGATGCCGACTATCGTTCACTCTCTGGAAGCGTGTCTCTTCCGGGAGTTTCTCCTCCAAAAAGCGAACGACAGCGGACGGAAGCGCCATGCCGCAGACATCCTGATCGGCGTCATGGCTATCGGACTCGGTGACAGCACCGAAATCGTGTTGGGCACAGAAGCTGAGTTACCGAGCGTCCTGGCTCGACAGAACCTCTATGCCCGCAATGACGCCCCGGGTCATCCTTGACTGCGAGCATCCTTTCTCGCTATCATCTCATTCTCCGGCATCTTGCCCATTCATGTAGTGGGGCGTCTCTTGCTGAACACACACAGTATGCCCCACCGCCGTGGACAAGGGCGTGGACAAAAGAAGAGGAAAAGCGTGGACGGACGGCGAAACGGGAAAATAACCCTCTCGTAGAATCAGGTAAATGCCGATAGAGCCCACCCCCAAGATCCGTTTACGCCTGCTGGGGCCGTTTAACGTCACGTTAGACGACCAGCCCATGCCACCGCTGCGATCCCGCAGCGGACTGCACCTTCTGGCACTGCTGGCGCTCCATGCCAACCGCGAAGTCGCCCGTGATTGGCTGGCAGGCACCCTCTGGCCCGACAGTCTGGAAGAGCAGTCGCTGGCCAATCTGCGCCGCACCCTGACCGATCTCCGGCGGGCAATGGGCGCTGCCTCCGTACGCCTGACCTCTCCTTCCACGCACGCGCTCTCCCTGCAAGTGACCGCAGAGGAGTGCGATCTCCTCGCCTTCGATGCGGCGCTGAATCAGGGAGGTCCGGAGGCGTGGCGCAGCGCGATCGCGCTCTATAAAGGACCGTTGCTGGCGGACAGTTATGAGGTCTGGATCGAAACGGAGCGCGCTGCGCGACAGGAAGACTATCTCCGCGCCCTGGAACGACTCGCGCACTATGAGCGCGCGCAGGGCGCCTGGCGCGAGGCCGCGCACCTGCTGCGCCTGGCCATCGCCATCGATCCCCTGCGCGAAAGCCTCTATGCCGCCCTGATGGAGGCGCTGGCGCAGGGCGGCGATCAGGCCGAGGCGATCCAGGTCTATCGCGCCCTGCGCCTGCGTCTCCACGAAGCTTTCACCAACGCCAATCCCTCCCCGGAGATCATGGAGTTGTATCGTCGGCTGCGAGCGGAGGCGCAGAAGCGGCCCCTGCCTCCCCTCCTGGAAACGTCGGCGGAGCCGCTGCCGCCCTCGTTTCCCCACAATCTGCCGCAACGGATCACCGCCTTCGTGGGCCGAGAGCAGGAGCGCGTCGCCCTGGAAGGCTGCCTGCGCACCGCGCGACTCGTCACTCTCACCGGAACCGGGGGGATCGGCAAGACCCGGCTGGCGATGGAGACGGCGGAGGAGCAGGGCCGCGCGTTTGCCGACGGGGTCTGGCTGGTAGAACTGGCGGCCATCACGGATGCGACCCTGATCCCGAACGCCGCGGCGGAGGTGCTGGGACTGCGCGAAGAGATCGGCAAACCGATCCTCCAGACGGTGCAGGCTTTCCTGCGCTCCAAACGCCTGCTGCTCATTCTGGACAACTGCGAACACCATGTGACCGCCTGCGCCTTCTTCGCGGACGCCCTTCTGCGGGAGTGCCCGCAGGTCCGTATTCTCGCGACCAGCCGGCAGGCTCTGGGCGTCACGGGAGAGATCGCCTGGCTGGTGCCGTCGCTGCCTCTGCCGCCGCCGGAGATCCTGACAGAAGGAGAGACCGCGGCGGAGATGCTGCTGGACTACGCCTCCGCACGCCTGTTTGTCGCGCGGGCGCAGGCCGTGCTCCCGACGTTCACCGTATCCTCTACCGAAGCGGCGGCGATCGTGCAGATCTGCCGCCGACTGGACGGGATCCCGCTGGCGCTGGAGTTGGCCGCAGCGCGACTGCGTTCGCTCTCGACCACGCAGATCGCCGCCCGCCTCGACGATCGCTTTCGCCTGCTGACACAAGGTGATCGCGCCGCGCTGCCCCGCCAGCAGACCCTGCGCGCTCTGATCGACTGGAGCTATGAGCCCCTGAGCGAACCGGAGCGCCTGCTCTTTCATCGCCTCTGTATCTTCACCGGAGGCTGGACTCTGGAAGCCTGTGAGCAGGTCTGCGCCGGAGAGGGTCTGGCTGAGGAAGACATTCTGGATCTGCTCACTCTGCTGGTCGAGAAATCGGTGGTCATCCCCGAAACACAGGGTTCGGAACGCCGCTATCACATGCTGGAGACGCTGCGCCAGTATGCCGCCGAGAAACTGGAGGCCGAAGGAGCGACACGGCGCACGGCGGAGCGCCATCGGGCCTGGTGCGTCGTGCTGGCGGAGCGCGCAGAATCCCATCTGCGTGGTCCTGAACAGAGAGTCTGGCTGGACGTGCTCGAAGCGGAACTGGAAAATCTGCGCAGTGCGCTGCATCTTTGGGGCGGGGAATCGGAGCGTCTGCGGATCGCCGCGGCGCTGGGAGGTTTCTGGTATATCTGCGGCTACCTACGAGAAGGCAGGGCGTGGCTGAAGCGGGCGCTCAGCGAGGATCCGGAGGCGTCCCCTGCCGTTCGCAGCAAGGCGCTGAAAGCTCTGGGAGATCTCTGCTGGGCGATGGCGGATTTTCAAGAGGCCTGGGCGCTGCACCAGGAGAACTTGACCCTCCAGCAGGCGCGGGGCGACACCCAGGGAGTCGCTTACACCCTGCTCAGTATGGGCCTCACACTCTACCATCAGGGAGAGAACGCCCGCGCGTGTGTCTACTATGATCAGAGTCTCGCGCTGATACGTCAACTGGACGATCGGCGTGCGCTCGGCACGATTTTGACCAATCTGGCGATCGCTCAGAAAGACCGCGGCGAGTATGAGGCCGCGCAGCGGGCGCTGGAAGAGGGTGCGATCCTGCTGCGGGAACAGGGTAACCTGCGCGGGCTGGCAGGCAATCTCCACTCGCAGGCGCTGATCGCCAAACGTCGCGGCGACTACGCTGCCGCGAAGGCGCGCCTGAGAGAGGCTCAGGCGCTCTATCTGGAAGTTCAGGATCGACATGGGGTGGCCTCTACGCATCATACTCTGGGCGAAGTGGCCTATTACGAGGGGGACTATGCCGGAGCGCGCGCCCTCTACGACAAGGCCATGCCGGTTTTCGAGGAGATGGGAGCGAAACGCTACATTGCCGGCACGCTCTGCAATCTCGGGGAACTGGCCTGTGTTCAGGGCGACTTCGCTGCCTCGCGACGCTGCCATAAACGCAGCCTGCAACTGGAGCGGGAGGCCCACAACCAGGGTGGCGTCCTGACCTCCCTGATGGCTTTCGCCATGCTGGAGCAAGGTTCCGGGAATCCGGAACGCGCGGCGCGCCTCTACGGCGCTGTCATGGCGCATTTCGAGTGCCTGGGAACCCCTCTGCCGCCCAATGTTCAGGGCGATTTCGACGCCCGTATCGAGAGGTTGCGCGCCGCTCTGGGCGAAAGCGTGTTCGTGAATCTCTGGGCGGAAGGGGCGACATTGTCGCTGGAACAGGCGAGCGACTACGCCGCTGTGCTATAATGAGGCCGTTGTCGAAGGCACGAAAACGTTCGAGCGAGAAGGTGTATGGGACATTACGATGTGATTGTGGTGGGCGCAGGCCCGGCCGGGAATGCCGCGGCGTTCGCGCTGGCGCGCGGCGGGGCGAAAGTGGCCCTCCTGGAGAAGCAGACGCTGCCGCGCCATAAGACCTGCGGCGGCGGCATGCCGATGGTGGTTTCGCAGGTGCTGGAGTTGGAGGCCTTGCGGGATCTCGCGCCGGACGCCTTTGTCGAGGCCGATACCCGTTTTATGCGCCACACCTGGAAGTTCGGCGATCCGTGTCTGGCCTCCATGAACCCGGAGCCGCACGACGGAACCGATCTGTCGCTCTGGATGGTGCGCCGCTCGGTCTTCGACAATGCGCTGGCGCAGCGCGCCGCCCAGGCCGGAGCCGAACTGCGCGACGGCCTGCCGGTGCGGACCCTGGAAATCGAGAAGAACGGCCCGGTCAAGATCACGGCGGAGGGGGCAGACGGCGCGTGGTCGGCGACCGCCGATGTGGTGATCGGGGCGGACGGAGCAAACGGCATCGTGGCGCGCTCGGTCGGCCTGCGCAGAGAGCGCGTGCTGGCGATCGCGATCGAGGCGGAGGTGCCGCACCGCTGGGGCGACGGACACCCCGACCTGCGCCCGGACGTCTGCCATCTGGAGTACGGCGCGGTCGAGCGCGGCTACGCCTGGGTCTTCCCCAAAGGCGACCATCTGAATGTCGGCGCAGGCGTCTTCCGTCCCCGAAGCGTCGGCGGGCGCGGCGACAGTTCGGTGCGCGAGGAACTGCATAAGGCGATCCTGGACTATCTGACCATGCTCGGCGTCCCGAAAGCGCACGACGATCTGGTCTACCATGCCCATCCTCTGCCGCTCTGGAACGGCCTGGACAAGATCCAGACCCGCGACAATCGGGTGCTGCTGGCGGGCGACTCCGCCGGACTCATCAACCCGTTTTTCGGCGACGGCATTCTCCATGCCCTCAAGAGCGGACAGATCGCCGCCCAGTGCGTATTGGAGAAGGACACGAAAGGCTACACGCAGGCCATCTCGGCCGAGTTCCGCGCCAATTTCGACGCCGCGCTGAAACTCGCCAAGTTTTTCTACCAGTGGCCCGGTTTCTGTTACCGGAATGGGGTGCGTCGTCCGACCGGCACGCGCACCGCGACCCGCCTGATCAGCGGCGACTTGCACTTCAACGACATCTCCGGGCGCGTTCTACGCCGTCTCCGGAATGCGATGAAATCCGATCCTGTTGAATCGAAAGACCTCGAAGCCAAAGATCTTTAACGATCATCTTTAAGAATCACCTCTAACAAGGAGAACCCTGATGTCTAACGAATCCAGTTCGCTGAACCGCCGCCGTTTTCTGACCCTGGGAGCCGCTGCCGCCGGAGCCGGGATCGTCACCGCCGCTACCGGGTTGCCCGAAGCCGAGGCCGCCGGCATCCTGCAGGCCGCTCCGCCCGCCCTCAAGCCGAAGCCCCTGGCCGACAAGGTCTACACCACCGAGGCCGCGGGGATCAGCCGCAAGACCCACGACGAGCATTTCAAACTCTACACCGGCTATGTCAACAAGGTCAACGAGATCCGCACCAAACTGGCTGCCCTGGGCGTCCCCGATCCCACCAAAGCCAACGCCACCTTCAGCGACCTGCGTGAACTGAAAGTGGAGTATAGCTTCGCACTGGGCGGCGTCAAGAACCACGAACTCTACTTCGGCCACCTGGGCGGCAAGGGTGGCGCGCCCAACGGCGCGATCGCCGAGGCCATCAACACCACCTTCGGCTCCTACGACAACTGGAAAGCCGATCTCAAAGCGACCGGAATCGCGGCGCGCGGCTGGGTCTGGCTCGCGCTCGACTACACCGACGGCAGCCTCTTCAACTATATCGGCGACGCCCAGAACAGCTTCCCCATCTGGAACGCCGCCCCGCTGCTCGCCCTCGATGTCTACGAGCATGCCTACTTCATCGACTTCGGCTCCGCCCGCGCCAAGTATCTGGACGCGTTCCTCGCCGTCATCGACTGGGACGCCGTCAACGCCAACTACGCCGTCGCCCAAACCATGCTGAAGGCCGGTAAATAACGGAACAACGATGACAGGAACGGCGATACAGTTCGGGGCCGGGAACATTGGACGTGGATTTCTGGCGCAGCTCTTTCATGAGAGCGGGCTGGAGGTCGTCTTTGTCGATGTCACCGATTCGGTGGTGGAGGCGTTGAATGCGCAGCATGCCTATCCGATCTCTATTGTCGGGCCGGGCGCGGAGACCGTAAATATCGATCACGTACGGGCCGTGCATGGGCGGGATCGGGTGCGGGTGGCGGAGGAGATCGCGCAGGCGGAGATCATCTGCACGGCGGTCGGCGCCAACGCCCTGCCCTTTGTCGCGCCCGCGCTCGCGGCGGGTCTGCTAGCCCGGCACAAGAGCCTGGGCGCCCCGGTCAATGTGCTGCTCTGCGAGAACCTGCACAATGCGGCCCGTGTACTACGTGCGGCAGTGGCAGACCACCTGCCCGAGAAGAATCGGGAGGAGGTCCTTGCCAAAACCGGCTTTGTGCAGGCGGTCGTCAGTCGCATGGTGCCTGCTCCCACGGAGGCGGATCGTGTCACGGATCCTCTGGCGGTGCGTGTAGAAGCGTACAAGCGATTGCCGGTGGACGGCGCGGCCATCGTGGGCGAACTGCCGCCTCTCGTCGGGGTGGAGCCGGTCGATAATTTCGAAGCCTATGTGGAGCGCAAGCTCTACACGCATAACTGCGCCCATGCGGTGCTGGGCTATCTGGGCTACGCTGCCGGATATATCTACGGGTATGAGGCGTTGCGGGATGCGCGGATCGCGCCTCTGCTGCGAGCGGTGCTGGCCGAGTCGTCCGAAGCGCTGGTGCGCCGCCACGGGTTTACACAGGAGGAGCAGACAGCCTACGTCGCAGATCTGCTGGAGCGGTTCACCAACGAGAGTCTGGGAGACACCTGTATTCGACTCGCACGGGATCCGGTGCGCAAGCTCGCCTCGGACGACCGGCTGGTCGGCGCGGCGCGGCTCTGCGAGTCGCAGGGCGTAACGCCACGGGCGCTCTCCTGGGCGATCGCGGCGGCTCTGCGCTACGACGAACCGAACGATCCCTCCGCGCCCGAGTTGCAGCGGATGCTGCGCGAACAGGGCCGCGAGATCACCCTGCGGAAGGTATGCGGGATCGCGCCGACGGAGCCGCTTGCCGCCCTGGTCGAGGAGGCCATGAACGTCACCGCCGGAACCTACTATGCAGCCTGAACAGAACGATTTAGGAGAGGAGCAGTACCAGGGCGCGAACATTCGCTCCCTGCGGGAAGACGAACGCGCGGCCTGTCTCGATCTCTGGTGCACGGTCTGGCCCGGCGAGAACAGCCCCGCCTACTTCCGTCGCTACTTCTATGGCGACATCGACTGGCTGCCCTACTATACGCAGATCGCGGAGATCGACGGTCAGATCGTCAGCGCTGTGCATATCTGCCGCCGAGTGGTCGCGTGTGGCGATCTGAAGTTGATGATGGGCGGCATCGCCAACGTCGCGACCAACCCTGCGTTTCGGGGTAAGGGCTACAGCACGGCCTGTCTGCGCCGTGCCATCGCGGTCATGGAGGCGGACGC
>Ga0105239_10009199_pt1 | contig 11172 bp, 6 predicted proteins | sample KBSC44metaG_FD_92761 | JGI IMG/M metagenome (GOLD analysis project Ga0105239, IMG submission 92761) | Corn rhizosphere microbial communities from Kellogg Biological Station, Michigan, USA - KBS C4-4 metaG | ecosystem: Host-associated > Plants > Roots > Rhizosphere > Soil | place: Michigan, USA...
AACGGCAACTGGAATCCGGCGTTCGTCACCGCGGTGACCAAGGACTCCAGCATCGTCGACACCCTGAACTCCTTCGCGCGCAACCATGCCGCGCTGCTCGGCGGAAACAACGACGCGCTGGCCTCCAACGCCGGCAACGACCTGGCGCGCATGGTCGGGATCACGGCACTCCAGACCAAGATCCGCCCGCTGGCCAAGGGTTTGCTCGGCTTCTCGTCGATCACCGGCCCGACAGCCAACCTCTGGGTGCATGTCGCCTACCAAACCAGTCAGTACGACGCCTCGCATTGTTCGTACTACGACAACTGCAATCTGTCCGCTCGGCTGATCGCGGCGTCCCTGCCCAACACCTATTCTTGTGACAACCGCACCATCAAGTCACAGTCGCTCAGCGCGAGCGACCAGGCGTCGGTGTGCCAGAGCCTGCGTGGCGAGGTCCCGTTCTTCGAGAGCCTGGACCAGGCCGCCGGTCCCATCCCCGGTCAGTACGAGTCCAACTACGTCATCGCGATCTGGGCCACCAAGTTCTATTACTCGGTCTACTCCTGGGTCATCTACGGCAACGACACCGACAACGGCGGTGAGACCCTGACCGGAAACCCGACCGACCCGAACAATGTCGTGGTCTCCGTGGAGTACATCAAGTCGCCCGACGACGGCTTCGTGGCCGGCGTGTGGAACCTCAACCACGAGTACACCCACGTGATGCAGTCGATCTACGACATGAAGGGTGACTTCGGCACCCAGATCACCGTGCCCGACGTCTGGTGGATCGAAGGCCAGGCCGAGTACGTCTCCTACACCTACCGAGGCGTCACCGATACCGAGGCGGTGGCTGAAGCCGCCAAGCACACCTACAAGCTCAGCCAGCTGTTCCAGAACACGTATGCGATCGACGACACCACCCGCACCTACCCGTGGGGCTACCTCGCAGTCCGCTACATGTTCGAGCGGCACCCCGCTGACATCCACGCCATGCTCGGCCACTTCCGGACCGGTGACTACACCGGCGGCTACGCCGTCTACAACGGCATCGGCACCGCCTATGACGCCGATTTCGACAGCTGGCTCACCGCCGTGGCCGCTAGTGGCGGTACCACCTCCCTGGCGACCTGCTCCGATTCCGACCCGCAGGCGATGGCTCGGAACTGCTCCCGCGCCGACCAGGCGGAAAGCGCCGGGAACACCGACTACATGTGGATCTGGCTGCCGGCTGGCACCAACACCCTGACAGTCTCGACGGCCGGGGGCACCGGCAACACCGTCCTTTACTACGACCCGGACACATGGGCCGGTCCCGACGCTTACACGGCGAGGTCGACCAGCTCTGGAACCACGCAGAGCATCACCGTCACCAGCACCGCAGCAGGGTACCGCTACCTCAGCCTGTATGCCGTGACCAAATTCAGCGGCGTCACAGTCTCCACGCAGTACTGAGCCGATCACCATCTCAAGAGCTCCGGGCCCGGGGGGCCAAAAGCCTTCCCGGCCCGGCCGTCTACTCACTCGGCGGTGCTCATTTATTTACTCCCCGAGGTGCCTTCATTGATGAACCCACGCTTGGCCATGACGGACCACATGTTCACCGTCCCCCTCGACCACGACGAACCCGACGGCGCCACCGTCACGGTGTTCGCGCGCGAGATCGCCGACCCGGCGCGTGCCGCGAGCCGCGGCGGCCTGCCCTGGCTGGTCTTCCTGCAAGGCGGTCCCGGCGGCAAGTCGCCGCGGCCCGGCGGCTACTCTCCGGGCTGGCTGTCCCGAGCCCTGCAGACTCATCGGGTGCTGCTGCTCGACCAGCGCGGCACCGGCCGCTCCACACCGGTGAACCCGGGTTTCGCCAGCCGGTTCAGCTCCGGCAAAGACCTGGCGCGGTATCTGGCTCTGCACCGCGCGGACGCCATCGTCCGCGATGCCGAGCTGATCAGGAAGCGGCTGTGTGGAGACGAGCCCTGGGAGACTCTGGGCCAGAGCTACGGCGGGTTCATCACCTTGACGTATCTCTCGTTCGCCCCTGAAGGACTGCGGGCCTGCCACGTCACGGGTGGCCTGCCGGGCCTGCAGGCCACCGCCGACGACGTCTACCGGCTCACTTATCCGCTGGTGGAGGCCAAGAACCGCGAATATTACGCGCGCTACCCCGCCGATGCCGCTCGAGTGCGCAGGATCGCCGACGCGGCGGCGACCGGTGCCGTCCTGTTGCCGGACGGAACGTCGCTGACCCCGCACCGGCTGCGCAACCTGGGATTGGCGTTCGGCATGAGCGACGGTTTCGAGCGCGTGCACTGGATCGTCGACGAGGCCTTCGACGCCTCCGGTGAGCTGACTGACACGTTCTTGCTTCAGGTCATGCAGCACACGGGATACGTCGACAACCCGCTGTTCACCATCATGCAGGAGCCGTGCTTCGTGCAGGGCCCGAGCCCGACCGCGTGGGCTGCGCAGCGGATCGCGGCCGAGCATCCGCAGTTCGCCGAGGACGCCGACCCGCTGCTGTTCACCGGCGAGATGATCTACCCCTGGATGTTCGATGAAATCAAGGCTCTGCGACCTTTTGCCGCGGCCGCCGAGATCTTGGCCGACTGGACTGAATGGCCGGCTCTCTACGATCCCGCGCGGCTGGCCGCCAACCAGGTTCCGCTGGCTGCAGCCATCTACCACGACGACATGTACGTCCCGGCGGAGTTGTCGCTGCGCACGCTCAACCAGATCGGCACCGCTCGTGCCTGGGTGACCAACGAATACGAGCACGACGGTGTGAACGCGTCGGGGAACGTCGTGCTGTCCCGGCTGATGGATATGAACGCAGGAAGGTGCTGACCGGATGAAGATGAACAAGACAGTGGTCATCGCGACCGCCACCGCGGCTGTCGCGGCGGTGTGTGCGGTACCGGCGTCCGCGACACCGAAGGACCCCTACTCCGCGCTCGAAGCCGCTGCCGCGCACGACACTGGCCAGGGCACCTTGAACTGGGCCTCGTGCAACGATCCGACGACGCCCGCACTCCAGTGCGCCATGCTGGAGATCCCCGTGGACTACGACAAGCCGCACGGCCAGAAGATCAACATTAAGGTGGACCGGCTGCCGGCCACCGCGCCCAAGGCCAAGCAACAGGGGCCGATCCTGCTCAATCCCGGCGGTCCTGGTGACAGTGGCCTTTGGATGCCCGCCTACATCGCCGGCCAAATGCCCGCCGACGTGGCCGCCGAATACGATTGGATCGGCTTCGACCCGCGCGGCACCAACGCCAGTGACCCGCACGTGACCTGCGATGCGCATTACTTCGACGGCGAGCGCCCCGACTACCAGGTGTCGCAGGGCACATCCCAGGCATGGCTGGAGAAGGACGCGAAGTACGCCGCCGACTGCGCGGCGAACTGGAGTTGGCTGCTGCCGCACATGACGACGGTGGACAACGCACGCGACCTGGACAGCATCCGGCGCGCCCTGGGGGTGTCGAAGATTTCCTTCTACGGCGGATCGTGGGGCACCTCGCTGGGCTCCACCTATGGCCAGCTGTACCCCTCACACGTGCGCCGCATGGTTCTGGACAGCATCGTCGGGCCTACGATCACCTGGTACGACCACAACATCCTGCAGGACAAGGAACATCAGCGGCGCTTCGAGGCCTTCGCCGAATGGACGGCCAAGGCCGACAGCGTCTACCACCTCGGCACCACCGCCGACGCGGTCATCAAGGACTATAACGCGGTCGAGCAGGACCTGCGGACCAGCCCGGTCGACGCCGCGCCGGCGCCGGGCAAGATTGGACCGGCGGAGTTCGAGGACACCTTCTACGCGGGTGGCTACAACTTCCTGCGCTGGCCCCGGATGGCTACGGTCCTGTCGGGCTATTTGACCAAGCATGACACCAGGCCACTGACCATCGCCTACAACCGCTACGCCGCCCCCGGCGCGGACGACGGCACCTTCCCGGCGTACAACGCGGTGCAGTGCACCGAGAACGACTGGCCTCGGGACTGGCAGTTCTGGCAGAAGGACCAGGCTGCGGTGAACGCCGTCGCGCCGTTCTATACCTACAACAACATGTGGTACAACGCGGCCTGTATGTTCTGGCCGTACCAGGGCGATACGGCCGGCCGCCTGCCGATCACGGGCAAGGGGCTACCGCCGGTGCTGCTGTTCCAGGCGACCGAGGATCCGGCGACGCCGTACCCCGGGGGTGTGGCGATGCACGAGGCGCTGCCGAGCTCGAAGCTGGTCGTGCAGAACGGTGGCAGCTTCCACGAGATCCTGTTCCACGGCGATTCCTGCCTGGATGACACGTTCGTGGCGTACCTGCGCGACGGGACGATGCCGCCGGGCAAGGGGTTCGTCGCCAAAACCTGCGCCCCCGAGGCGGATCCGACGCCGTCGTACATCGATCCGACGCCGGATGTCGCGAAGGGCATGCGGGCCGCATCAGTCGCGTCGCGCACTCCGGCCAACGATCCGGAGGCCGTCGTGGGCCGTCTGTGACAGCCACCGCTGCCCAGCCGGTCGAGGGGGTCGGCTGGGCGTCTCGGCCCACCCTTAGCAACTCTGCCGGCCACTACGTGGAGCCGCCGAGCGAATTCAGCGAGGCGTATCGGGCAGCGCCGTCCTCGCCAGGTCCCGCAGCACCAGCAGGGCGAACAAACCGAGCTTGATCCACAACTGAACACCACGCTGTTCGAACTGAAGCGGGAGAGCCCTCGCCCAACCCTGGCGAGGCGCCGAAGGAGCAATACTCCCCAGAATCTCTCAGGCCCAACACCGCTTCAGCCAGGCGACTCTGGAAAGCCAGGACCCTTGCGGTCCTGCGCCCATGGTGCAAACCGCAGGATCCGGCGGTGAAGCTCTCAGGCATTGATGACAGAGCGGGGAGGTCAACCGTCCACGGCACCGGAAGACATGGTGCCTCCACAGGGAGCCTCCCTTCATGACCTCTTCCAGGCCCTTTTCTTCGGGCCGGCTCGCCACGGCGCCGAAGAAGACGCCGTTGTACCCGATCCATGTCGAGTTCGGCGCGCGGTTCACCGATTTCGCCGGTTGGTCCATGCCCGTGCGATACGCCTCCGAGCTGGCAGAGCACCGCGCAGTGCGGACTGCCGCCGGTATGTTCGACCTCAGTCACATGGGCGAGATCGAGCTGTCCGGGCCGGAAGTGGGCCGTGCCCTCGACTACGCCTTGGTGAATGAACCCTCAAAGATCGCCGTCGGGCGCGCCCGCTACTCCATGCTGGTGCACGAGACCGGCGGTGTGCTCGACGACCTGGTGGTCTATCGGCTTGCCGAAGCCGAGTACCTCATCGTCGCCAATGCCGACAACGTGCAGATCGTGTGCTCCGCTCTGCGCGATCGGATCGACGGCTATTCCGCCACGGTCCGGGACGCGTCCGGCGACTGGGCTTTGATCGCCGTTCAAGGCCCGAAATCCGCTGTGGTCGTCGGGGACGTGACCGATACCGGCCTCGCGTCCTTGAAGTACTACGCGATCACCCCGGCGCGGCTGGCGGACCGGGACGTACTGCTGGCCCGCACTGGATACACCGGCGAGGACGGCTTCGAAATCTTCTGTCGTCCTGACGAGGCGTCGATCGTCTGGCATGCCGTGAGCGACGCCGGAAAGCCGCATGACCTGTTGCCCTGCGGGCTGGCCTGCCGCGACACTCTTCGCCTGGAGGCCGGCATGCCGTTGTACGGCCAGGAGGTCACCGTCCGCACCACGCCGTTCGACGCCGGCCAGGGCCGGGTTGTCGTGTTCGGCAAGCCGGGCGGGTTCGTTGGCGAAGAAGCGTTAGCCGCCCGGTATGCGGCAGGTCCGACGCGGGTTCTGGTCGGGCTGACGACCGCCGGCCAGCGCGCGCCGCGGTGTGGTTACGCAGTCCTCGATCCAGACAGCGGCGACCCGATCGGCGAGGTCACCTCCGGCGCCCTGTCACCTGCCCTTGGCTACCCCATCGCCATGGCCTACGTGGCCGCCGGCTGGCAGGAACCCGGCACGAAGGTGGTGGTCGACATCCGTGGCAGCGGGGTGGCGGCCACCGTCGTCCGGCTGCCTTTCTACCACCGCTGAGCCCCGCGCTCTACGGCGCAATCTCAGGCGCGGGCGCCGGGGTCGGACTCTTCCTCGGCGGAGTACTCGCCGAGTATCTGTCCTGGCGGTGGGGACTGTTCGTCAATATCCCGATCATCCTTGTCGTCCTCACCGCTGGGACCTTCCTGATCCGTGTTCCCCGGGTGCGCTCGGCCACGAGCGTCAACGTGCCGAGCGCCGCACTCGCTGCCGCGGGACTGGGCGCTCTGGTCTACGGATTCGACCGCACCGCCACGGCCGGCTGGGGCAATCCTCTCGCGATCGGATTCCTCGCCGCCGGCGTCGCGCTCCTTGCCGCCTTCGCCTTCCTGCAACGCAAGCTGGCGCACCCGCTGCTGCCGTTGCGCGTCCCAGGGAACCGCAGCCGCGGCGCGGCACTGATCGTGGTCGGGCTCTCGACGATCGCGATGTTCTCGGTGTTCTTGTTCCTCGTCTACTACATGCAGCAGGTGCTCGGCTTCACCCCGCTGGCCAGCGGAACAGCATTCATCCCGATTCTCGGCGGCATGGCGCTCGGGGCAGCGATCACCTCGAGCAGGCCCTTCGCCCGCACCCCTCCTCGCGCGATCTTCCTGGCCTCCGGATTCATCGGCGGCGCGGGCATGCTCCTGCTGACACGGCTCACCCCGCACAGCGGCTACTGGGCCGACATCGTGCCCGGCATGATCGTCACCGGTGTCAGGATCGGCCTGGCCACCGCGATCTCGACCAATCTCGCCACCGCGAACGTCCTACCCGAGGACTCCGGCGTCGCCTCCGCCTTCCTCAACTCCACCCAGCAGATCGGCGGCGCCCTCGGCATCGCGATCCTGAGCACCGTGGCCAGCCGGGCAACCACTCGGTCCCTCGCCGCACACCGCGGCTCCAGCCCGACAGGTCTGCTGGACGCGACCGTCCACGGATACACGACCGCGTTCCTCGTCAGCGCGATCATCCTCGCCGCTACCGGGGTGCTGACCGCAGCGCTCATGCCCGGGCGCCGAGCACCCGCCATGAGCCAACCGACCTGGCCCTGTCCGGCGACGTAGGCCAGGCTGCCGAATCCGAGGGCGCGACCGGCGAGCTGGCGCCTACCGACCGGTAGCGTCACGACGCCTAGAAACAATGGGCACTCCAGTGGTCAAGACCCACCCCGCAGATACCTCACGCCTACGACGTACCGCAGGGACCCAACATGCAGTAGGGCACCTCAACGCCACGGTCCGCACGCTTGGATCGCCTTACCTGCAGACTGTTCCTCGAGTCCGATATCGTCCAGCTGGATCAACGCAGGCGTCGAGGAATTCGGATCAGCATCGAACGCTCACTCGAGCATTGCGCGGCGTGTAGCCTCCTAGTCCGCGGCTCTCGAAACAGCCGCCATAACCCCTGCGGGAGTCCGCTGCAGGGGACCTGTCCCCAGACCGCCCCACCCAGTGGCATGTGAGGGATGCACATGGACATGGAACTTCGCCATCTGCGGCTGCTGTGCACAATCGCCGATGTTGAGAGCATCAGCCGAGCTGCTTCGCTCCTCGGCTACACCCAGCAGACGGTCAGCGGACAGCTGCAACGCATTGAGCGCCACTTCGGCCAACCTCTGTTCGAACGGGTGGCCCACGGCGTGCGACCGACCGAGTACGGGGGCGAGGTCGTATCGGAAGCTCGGGTCATTCTGGCGCGCGTCAAGTCCCTCGGGAGCCATCGAGCCGGGCACACCCAGTCCCCACTGGGCGCTCTGAGGCTCGCTGCTACCAACACCCCGATTCTGGCGGGCACGGTCGCCAGGATCCGGACCAGGCTGCCCGACACTGCCGTGACTGTAAGCAGCGTGTATTCATCCTCGCAGATCGTCGCGATGTTGGAGCGCGATGAGCTCGACGCCGCGATCTGTGTGGACTATCCGGGCATGGAGTTGCAACACGCCGACACAATCGCCCATCGCGGCATCGTCACCGAGCCGACGTTCGTGGCGCTGCCCTCCGATCATCGTCTCGCCCATTGTCCCGAGGTGAAGCTGGCAGATCTCGCTGACGAGGCCTGGTTTCTCACCCCGGACGACGGTGCGGGCTGGCCCGGCGTGTTCTACACAGCTTGCCGGGCAGCGGGCTTCACTCCTGCGGCGCAACACGACTTCCTCGGCGACCGGCACCAACTCCAGGAAATGATTGCCGGTGGCTTGGGAGTGTCTGTGGTGCAGGCCACAACCCGGCCGGGCCGAGACGTGGTTGTCAAGCCACTGGCAGGCGCCCCGCTATGGTGCCGCTACGTCCTGGCCTGGCGGACCGCCAGCCTGCTTGGCTCAGCAGCGGACGCGATCTTCGATGCCGCCGTCGCCGCATACGGAGAGCTGATCGCCAGGGCGCCCCACGCGCAGGCGTGGGTGTCGCGCGTCTACCGGGCAGGCCGAGGGTGAACGCCTCCGCACCGCGCGATGGTTTATTACCTCTCTATTAACAGTAGTTTGCGAACAGGCCAGATGCTGTGGAACTCTCGGCCCGAGTGCGGTACCTCAGAGCGTTGCTACACGTCAGCGCAAGTGCCATGTTGCATTGCACCGCCCAATGTTGTCGGGCGACTTCCCGCCACACCATCACGGAGCAGCAATGCGCTATCGATCACCCCTGCCGAGAATCCTGGTCGTCGGCATAGCCGCCGTGGCCCTGGCCGGTGGCTTGCTGACCGCCCAAGCTTCGGCGGTTCCGACGCCGACGCCCTCGACAAGCTCGACGGCGGCAAGCCAAGTCACAACAGCACCGCATCCAGTAAGGCCGGACACCGGCCACACCACGGACTTCCCGGATACGCGCAGCATCCCCACCCCTGCCAAGCTTCGTGGCGCGCCCGTCAGCGGCCCACGGAACCGCTCGGCGGCCACTTCTTCCAGAACCGCGCCTGTCGGTGCCGGCAAGATGGTCACCAAGACCCCCGCCGCCGTGACATCGTGCACCACCGCTGACTTCGCCAACCGTACCGGAAGTGCGCTGGTCGCGTACATCAAGAGCGTGGACCCGTACACCTGCATCAACCCGTTGTACGGTCTTACCGGCACCGACGCGCATGGCGTTTTTCAGGAGTCCCAGATGCTCGCCGTGGCCAACGGAGTGACGAGCACGGCCTACTCCTACCCCGGTGACGACTCCACCGGTGTCCGCGAACTGCTCAACTTTCTCCAAGCCGGCTACTACGTGCAGAGCTACCACTCCTCTGACGTGGGTACGTATGATTCCGCGCTTACCAGCGCAGTCGAATACGGCCTGAACACTCTGTTCGGCAACCCGAACTCCAACGACGTCAGCAGCGGCAACGGAGACGTGCTGCAGGCGGCCATCACGGTCACCGACAGCGCCCAGGTCCAAGGCGACTACCTGGGCGTCTACAAGCGTTACCTCAACGCCTACAACAGCTCGTGGGATACGTACTCCAGCATGGACGCCGCGCTGAACACCGTCTACACACCTCTGTGGCGCGGCAACTGGAACCCGGCTTTCGTGGCCGCGGTCACCGCCGACCCGAGTATCGTCGACACGCTGAACACCTTCGCGCTCAACTACCGCTCCTTGCTCGGCGGCGACTGGGACGTCCTGGACTCCAACGCCGGCAACGATCTGGCCCGCATGCTCGGTATCACCGCGCTCCAGACGAAGATCCGCCCCCTGGCCGCCGGGCTGCTCAACGCCTCGTCGATCACTGGCCAGACCGCCAGCCTGTGGGTGCACGTCGCCTACCAGGCCAGCCAGTACGACGGTTCGCAGTGTTCGTATTACGGAACCTGCGATCTGTCGGCAAAGCTGACGGCTGCCTCGCTGCCGATCACTTACAGCTGCAGCAACTTCACGATCATGGCACAGTCGCTCACCGCACAGCAGCAGACCGACGTCTGCAACAGCCTGCGGAGCGAGGTTCCGTACTTCACCAATCTGGACAGCGCCGGCAGCCCCATCCCGGGGGAGTACTTCGCGGTCAAGATGGTCATCTATGGCAGCAAGAATGACTACGCCACTTACTCATGGGCCATCTTCGGCAACTCCACCGACAACGGCGGCGAGACACTGACCGGAAACCCGACCGACCCCAACAACATCGCGTACTCGATCCTCTACCAGCAGCCGAACCCCAACGGATTCACCGCGAACGCGTGGAACCTCAACCACGAGTTCACCCACATCCTGCAGTCGATCTACGACATGAAGGGCGACTTCAGCACCCAGGAATCCGTCAACGACGTCTGGTGGATCGAGGGCCAGGCCGAGTACGTCTCCTACACCTACCGCGGCGTCACCGACACGCAGGCCCTCACCGAGGCTGCCAAGCACACCTATCGGCTGAGCACGCTGTTCCAGAACAACTACACCGTCGACGACGTCACGCGCACCTACCCCTGGGGCTATCTGGCCGTCCGGTACATGTTCGAAAGACACCCAGCGGTCATCACCGCCATGCTCAGCCACTTCCGTACCGGCGACTACACCGGCGGCTACGCGGTCTACAACAACCTGGGCACCGCCTACGATGATGACTTCGACGCCTGGCTGACCTCTCTGGCCAGCGGAGGCGCCGCTCCGTGCACCGACCCGAATGTTGAGGCGATGGGCCAGAACTGCTCCCGCGCCAACCAGTCCGCCGCCACCGGTAACACTGACTACTTCTGGATCTACATGCCCGCCGGCACCACCACTCTGAGCATCACAACCACCGGCGGAACAGGCAACGCAGACCTCTACTACAACGCGTCTACCTGGGCCACCCCCACCGCGTACACCGCCAAGTCCACCAACTCCGGCAACACCGAGAGCATCACCGTCACCAACACCACGGCCGGCTACCGATACATCAGCCTGTATGCCGCGACCGAGTTCAGCGGAGTCACCGTCACCACGAAGTACTGATCCGTTGACCGGAAGGTGCGTCCGGCGGACCAAAAGCCCGCCGGACATATCGGTTTGACCCGGGGCATGTCTTCAGGACCAGCACATCTGTGTCCGCGCTGTGCCGCGGTCAGCCAGCGTCTTGCAACGGTGTCATGCTGCGGTCTTGCGGAGTGTGAGCATATGGCTCTCATCGGATTGCCGCCACGTCGAACAAAGGCCCTCGTCACAGCCATCGACCTGGC
>Ga0105239_10009200_pt1 | contig 11172 bp, 7 predicted proteins | sample KBSC44metaG_FD_92761 | JGI IMG/M metagenome (GOLD analysis project Ga0105239, IMG submission 92761) | Corn rhizosphere microbial communities from Kellogg Biological Station, Michigan, USA - KBS C4-4 metaG | ecosystem: Host-associated > Plants > Roots > Rhizosphere > Soil | place: Michigan, USA...
GCTGGCCCAACACCAGCCTCGACCCGGGCGCGATCATCGCGCTGTCACCGGCGCTGACCGCCGGCCAGAAGGCCGTGTACAGCTCGTGGGGCCCGGGGAAGTACGACCCGCGCTACAACCAGGATGGCCTGAACGGGCCGCAGGTCATCCCGCCCGCCTACGGGTTGCTGGGGGTGAATCGCATCACCTCGACCGGCGATGGCGACGACATCGCCTACTGGAATCGATATGTCTCGGTGACCCAGATGGGCGGCCACGGCACGTTCATGGAGCCACGTACCGGCGTCAGCGTGACCAATCCGCCCGATGATCTGGTGACGGCCAAGTTGCCAGCGCTGCAGGAGTACCAGCTGAGCCTGGCGGCCCCGGCGCCGCCCCCCGGCAGCTTCGATGCGGTCGCCGCCCAGCGCGGCGCGCAGGTCTTCGCCGGTGCCGGACAATGCGCCAAGTGCCACAGCGGGCCCGCGTTCACCGACGCGAACACGCGGCTGCACGATCCCGCGGAGGTGGTGAGCGAGCCCGAACCGGCCGGCATCCCCAGCTACGCGCTCCGCAGCGCCACGAAGAAGTACCGAACGGCGCCCCTGCGTGGCATCTGGCAGCACCCGCCCTACTTTCACAACGGCAGCGCTCCGACGCTGGAGGCGGTGGTCGACAGGTACGACACCCGGAAGGCACTCGGATTGACGGCGTCCCAGAAGAGCGATCTGGTCCAGTACCTGAAGTCGCTGTGAGAGCGGGTGGGCGGGTCAGGACGTTCGTCGGCCAGCCCTGACAGCGGGCGGGCGTTTCTTCGACGTTCGTCGACGTTCTTCGACGACGCCTGGGGCGCGTCGATTCAGCAACCGTCGGGTTTCCAGGTCCACTCGCCCGACAGGGCGTCGTAGCAATAGGGGGCCTGAAAGCGAACGGAGCACCCGTTCTCGAAGGTGCGCCTGCAGTCACCGTTGGAACACTGGTCCCGGTAGTGAAGGACGCGTCCGGCCGGCGGCTGGCACTGGCCCGGCGCCCGCAGCGCGTCCGCCAGGCCCCGGCCCGACGCCGGGCCAGGTCCACCGGTCGCGGCGGGTGTCTGCGCCACCTTCTTCTTCCGAAAAGGCGCGACCAGCGGAACGCCGTCTTCCCGCGTTTCGGCGAAGCGGCTGAGCAGATTCTCCTCGTCCCACGGTTGATCGAGCGCGAACTTCACCGCCTGGATGGCGGCCTGGTCCTGGCAGCGCTGCTCAGAGCTATCCGGACGAGACTCTTCCGCGTTCATTTCCCGCAGGTCCACGTAGTACGTTGGCGGAAAGCGCGCGTTACGATCACTCGGCGCGTGGGCCGTCAGTCCCGCCAGCGCGAAGCAAACCACCTGATCGTCGAAGTGAAAGGACTCTGCGAGCAAAAACCAGCTTCCTCTCCGGTAGTCGAAGGCCTCGCTGAACTCATTCGGAACGACGTCGGCTACTTGCCGCGAACCGTCCGCCGTGATTCCCACCCGGAAGATATGGGACAGTCCTCGCGGCGAGCCAGACGGCGCCGTGGCAACAGTGCCGCGGCCGCGCGTGCGGTCGATTCCGTCGAGTTGCTTGGCCGGGGTCCACTGCGCAAAGGTCTCGATGGCCTGCGTCAGCGCCCCGACCTGGCAAAGTCGAACTGATTCTTCGTCCAGCTCGGCATCGGCCCGGGCGCGCGTCACCTGGCGCATGGCGGACGAATGGGAATCTGGAAGGCGCGCAGCGCGGCCCTTCGGCGGCGTCTCGGTCAGGCCCACCATGGCTGAACAGTAGTCGTGGCCGTTCTTGATCGCCGTGTGCTCGGTCAGGAACCAGAAGGCATGGGGCCCGTCAGTGAACAGCTGGAGCGTTTCGCTGCGGAGCTTCTTCACCAGGAGTTCCTGCACCGATGCCAGCGAGAAGAACCCATTCGCCCCTACCACCTTGAGCCGTCGTGCCAGCGCCTGCTGTTGAGGGGAAAGAAGCGGCTGGTCCTTCGAAGGCGGCGTCGAGGCTGCTGGGGGGCCGTCCGCAGACTCGACGGGGATCAGGACCGGGTCGCGCTTTCCCTGGTCGAGATTCGACTGAAGGATCGCGTAGTAGCGGATCAGCAGCAGGGGAAGGTCGCCGTTCGTCAGCAGCTGCCCTGGGCGCGTCGAGAGCGTGTTCTCGTGCTTCCGTTCCTCACAATCGACCCAGTCCCTGAACCGGGCGGCGCCGTCGAGGACCTGCTCCTTCGTCGCGCAGTGACCGGTGGACATCAGCAGCTTCAGCATCGTCTCGTACTGGGAGAGGTCTGTGACCTCCATGGCGGACGTCTTGACCGGCACGCCCAGCGCGCTGGCCCGAGCGATCAGGTCAGCGCGTGACTGGAGGTTCTTGCCACCGATCCAGCGCACGTAATCGCGCAACGACGAGAGCAAATCGAGATCGACGGACAGCGGTCCTTCGGCCGGTTTCACGGCGGTGTCGCGGATCACCTCGACCAGCTCGGCAGCGCCCACCGTCGTGGGAGTCAAAGTGCCGTCCAGGGACGAGTACACGAAAGAGAGCCCGCGCCCGCGTCCGTCGGGGCTGAGCGAATACTGCAGCGGGACGGTGACCACCTTGCCGGACTGCAGCTCGTGTCGCGCCACGCCGCTGCCGCGCACCTCGGCTCCGTCCAGGCGGACGCCGGTCCAGACAGAGGTGCCATCCTTGAGGACGTCTTGCCGGAGGCGCTTCAAACCAGACAGCGAGACCTCGGGCGTCGAGAGCAGGAAGTATTCGGTCGGCGCGCTCGCGGTTCCGAATCGGACGACGGACAGCGTATTTCCGTCGTTCAGGCGAACCGTCCCCACGATCGGAAGCGGAGGCTTGCCATTGGCCTGCCCTCCGAAAGACACCAGGAGCACAGCCAAGGCTCCCCAACAGCTCGTCAGTCGTGCCACGTTCCCTCCTCCTGATGCCGCACTCTCCGTCGGAGCACCCCGCCGGCGGGGGAGCTTATAGCCTGAGGGGCGCCCGCCGCCTAGTGCCGGCATGGCGAGCGTTGGCGCTCAGGCGGGCGGGCTCAACGCGGCGGGTTCGGTGGATTCGTCAGCAGGTGGCGCTCGACCTCGCCGGTGAACGGACTGGCGGGGTACTTGCGCAACATCTCGCGCGCCTCGGCGCGCGCCTCGTCGACCCTTCCCAGGTGCACCAGCGCCTTCGTGAGATTCATCGCGAACTCCGGCGCGCGCGGGCTGTCGGGAAACCGCGACAGCGCTTCGCGCGCCAGTTGCACGGTCAGCGGCAGGTTCGACGGCCCGAGCTCATCGATCCGGGCCAGCAGCGCGTCCTCGCTGAGCGACGCGGCGGCGTCCCGTCGGGGCGCCCGGCGCGGCTGCGGCTCGGGCAGCGGCGGCGCAGCGTCCACGACCGGCGGCGCCGTCACCACCGGCGCCACCGCCGGTTCTGGAGTTGTCGCGTCGTCCGGCACCGGCGCGTGGGACGAGGAACGTGATGCCCCCCCGACGCGAATGACCAGGAACGCGCCCAAGGCCGCGGAAAGCAGCACGACGATGACCAGGGGAAATCGCTTCGTTGGCTGCGACATGACTCCGATACGTAACAGATTCCTCTGTTCGCTGCCGGCCCGACCGAGCGGATACCGGTTCGCGTCCGACTACTTCAGGCTCGGCACCTCGTCCCGCGTGACGACGTGCGCGTCGGCGTACACGCTCTGGATGTTCGCGGTGGTGTTGTGCGTCCCGTCGGACTGGTAGCCCGCCCAGATGTTGAACAGCACCCACGGCGCCGTCGAGGGGAACATCTTCGCCGGGGTGGGAACCAGGCCCGTTTCGTGAAGAGGAATGGGAACCACGCTGCCGATGACCCCCTTCGCGCTGGTGTAGAGAGGGCCGAACGGGTCGGTGGTGTCGTACGTGTCGGGACCAGCCAGATCGAGGACGTCCTTCCCGGGATAGAACGCCGACGTGGGAGAACCGCTGAAAGGCATGACCCAGATGATGTTCTTCAGCCCCTTGGTCTGGGTCAGGTAGTTGAAGCTGTACTTCCACAGCTTCACGAAGCTGGCGCCGTCTGTGGTCATCGCCCACCAGAACCAACCGTTCGATTGCGTCTCGTGGAAGAGGGCCAGCAACACCGGGACGTTGGCGTCGGCCATCGCCTTGATCTGAACCGCGACGTAATCCAGCTTGGCGTTCAACGACGTGTTCTCGGGCGTCCCCGCCGTGATCACGCTGGTGAAGAAGGCGGCGTTCGGCGCGCCGTTCGTGGGCTCCGCGCAGTTGCTGCCCATGTAGCAATCGTCGTTGCAGGTCAGCCCTGCCGCCGGCAGCCCCATGTGGTAGCGGATCAAGGGGATGCCGCCCGCGTTCCAGTAGGCGATCGCCCGCTGGGTCGTGCTGGTCGGCGTCGTGCACGAGCCGCCGTCCCGGTACAGGAAGTCTCCGCCCAGCACGGCCGGCGGCTTCATGTTGTTGGTCGTGTACCAGGTGATGTCGTTCGCCGGGCTGCTCCAGCTCGTCTCCTGCTGCCCGGAGAGGACGTGGTTGCCGTACTGGCTGTAGAGGTAGCAGAGCAGATTCGTCGCCTGTGCCGTCGCCATGGGACTGACGGGCGCGACAGCGCAAGCGGTGGTGCTGCCACCCGCGCCCGAACCGCCGCCGGCCCCGGCGCCGCCCGAGCCGGTCGCACTCCCGCCGCCCGCGCCCGTGGCGCCGCCGCTCCCGCTCCGGCCTCCACCGCTAGCGCCGCCCGGGCCCGCGCCTCCCGAACCCGTCGCGCCACCGCTGTGGGTCCCGCCCGCGCCCATGCCGCCGGTGCCTGCGCCCCCGCTGGCCGCGCCGCCCGTGCCTACTACGCCCCCCGAACCCGTCCCGACGTGGCCACCGCTGGCCGAGCCGCCCGTGCTGCTGCCGCCACTGCCGGCGCTGATGCCGCCACTGCCCATCCTGCCGCCGCTGGCCGCGCCACCCGACCCGGTGCCGCTGCCGCCCGAGCCCACCTGTCCGCCGCTGCCGGCCCCCGGGTTACCGCCACCATCACTCGAGCAGGCGGGCGCGATGAGCATCAACGCTCCCGTGATGGACACGAAGGTGGACCGAAGATTCATGTCTGCTCCAGTTTGGCGCGTTGCGAGGCCATCCGGGTAGTTTAGCCTTGGTTGGCGCGTCATTGTGCGACGACTGCTGCGGGCCGTGTCACCGCCCCTCGCGCACCTCGCACACGCTCGCATTCACCAGCCGCCACCCGCCCGCCGCCCCCTCCTCCTGCTTGCGCGCGAGGACGCCGGTGGCGATGACGGGCTGGCCGTAGGCGGGCGTGTTGCAGCACGCCCGCGACTCGTCGCCGACGCAGCCGAGGTGCTCGAGGGCGAGCGCGCCGTCGGGGCCGCCGACCACGGCGGGTGTCTCGAGCTGCTCGCAACAGGAGACGGCCGGCTCGCAGCTGGCGTTGCTGCTGTGGAAGGCGAACGGCCTCGGGTAGAGCGCGCCGACGCCCAGCGCGCCTCTCACGTGCACGATCCTGCCGGACACCGCGTTCGCCTCGGCCACGATCTCGGCGACGGGGCGGCCGGGATCGTCGTCGCCCGCGCACGGCGGCAGCTTCTGCACCGGGTGCGGGCAGGGGCGCTGGAGCTGACACTTCGTCTTCGCCGCGACGGCGCCTGGGCCGTCGATGACGGCAAGGTCGCCGAGAGGCGGACGCGGTTCGAAGACGATCGGCACCGGTCGGGCGGGCGCGCCGGGCGGTGAGTATTTCTCTCCCCAGCAGACGACGCCGTCGCCGCGCCGGGCGCACCAGCTGGCGTCGCTGCCCGGGCTGACCAGCTCACGCCCCAGCTTCGCATCGCGCGGCGCGGGAATGGCGCGCAAGACGTGCCCCTGGTAACGAATCTCGCGGGGCGCGACCTGGAGGTACGGGTCGAACGCCGCCGCGCCCGGCAGCTTCACCGGCTTGGTGGTGCACGACGCGCGCGGCGCGGGCACCGGGCCGTCGGGCGTCGGCCAGGCGCGGCGGAGGCTCTCCGGGCACGAGCCGGGAACGCCGAACAGCCCGTCGCGACTGGCGCCCCAGCAACGGGTGCCGGCATCGGACGTGACGCAGGTGAAGAGATCGCCCGCGCCCAGCACGGCCATCTGGTCCCTGACGCGCGGGCCGCGCACCGGCGTACGCGCGCAGGCAACAATCTTGCCGTCGACGGTGCACCGGTCGGGCGCGGGCGCCCCCAGCTGGCCGTGGTCGCCGCGGCCCCAGCAGGCGATCGGGATCTCGTCGGTGGTCGGCTCGGCCAGGGCGCACGCGTGCCAGGTGCCGAGCGCCGGCTTCACCTCCCGGCCCAGGCCCTGGACGAACGCTGGGCCGGGGCGCGGCCGCGGGGCGCTCGCTCCGAGCTGGCCGAAGCGATCGTCGCCCAGGCAAAACACGCGCTGGTCCGAGCCGGTGACCAGGCAGGCGAACGTGCCGCCCATGATGATCTCTTCCATGCCGATGCCGCTGTTCGAGACGTCGCTTGAGCCCGCGCTGTGCGGGTCGGGCCACTGCCAGGCGGCGGGCATCTCGCGCGGGCCGGTGTCGCCGCGGCGCGGACGCTGCCAGCAGTGAAAGGTGGTGCGACCGCCGTCGCGCTCGCACCAGCGATCGCGCGCGACGTCGACAGGGTCCTTCATCCAGGGAACGGTGAAGGCGCGCGGATGTGGACCCGCGTCCCAGCACTGGTGGATCCGCCCGCGCTCGGATTCGAACGCCGCGCACGCCCACCCTTCGCTCATGGTCAGGCTGGGATAGCGTAGCCAATCGCCCTCCGCGAACGCGGGACGGGGCACGCGCGTGGCGACCTGGAACGTGATGCCCGCGCCGCCGTCCCGCGACGGCGGTGGGGCCCGGGCCGCCGCCGCGTCCGCGATCAGCGACGCCATCGCCAGTGTGCCGGCCAGCCGACGCCCGCGCGCGAATCGAGCGGCCTTCACCCGGCGATGTTAGGGCAAGCCGCGGCGCGGGGCGAGGGCCGCCAATTGCGAGGCACCGCCAATTGCGAGGCACCGCCAATTGCGAGGCACCGCCAATTGAACGGATGCGCTGTACGATCGAGACCATGCGCTCGACGCTCGTCTCCGTGTCGCTCCTGGCGCTCTGCGCGGTTCCCGGCCTGGCCGCCACGAAGGAACCGGCCGCCCCGCCGGTCCGCCATCTGCCGGTCCCCACCAGCGTGCCGGCTGATGCGCGGCAGGCGCTGAGAATCCGCATGCGCCAGCACGCAACGTCGACGCAGAACCTCCTGCGCGCCGGCGTCCTGCTCGATCGGCCGACCATCAAGCTCCTCGCCGACCGGATCGCCGGCGAGCAGACCTTCGCACGCGCCGCGATCTCGAACCTCGAAATCCCCGGCTCCGTCATCGTCGACGGAGAAGCGTTCACGACCGCCGCGCAGGAACTGGCGCTCGCCGCCGCCACGGGCAGCAACGACGATGTGCTCGCCGATCGGTTCGCCGCCCTGACCCGCACCTGCGTCAGCTGCCATGGCGCCTATCTGCACCCACCGCGCAAGCGCCCCCCGGTCGACTATCCGGCAGAGCCGCTCTGACGGCCCTCACCGGCTGTGCGCGCCTCGACGTGGCCACTGCAGAACAAGCGCGGTAACCGCGTGGCGTCTGGTCTGCTCCGCCACGAGGCCCAGCACCCCCGCGTTTCGCGGGCCGGTAACTCGATGGCGCCCCTGTTCGTCCCCTCGTCCGGGACCTTCCCGTTCACCTTCCCGGACGCAGCTGTGTCTACGAGAACTCGATCGGCATCGGGTTGCCGCTGGACGTGCACTGCGCGCTGGCCTTGCTTCCGGCGGACCGGGGCGGCGAAGCCGACCTGCCGCTGTTGAAGCCGTCGCTCTCGAACTCGTCGATCGGCTCGTCCGACTCGAGGCGGGTGATCCTGCCGCCCCACCTTCTTGGTACAATCGCCGCGAGCGATGCCGCGCGAAATCCTCCAGGACCAGCGTGAACAGAGCGAGTCGCGCGTCGCTGACGCTCGCGAGGTCAGGGGGGCGATCCTCGAGACGTTCGAGAGGGTCGGCGTCCGCACGCCGGTCGACCGAACGGGCCGGATCCTTCGTGCGCCGGCCTAGCCCGATGGGTCGGACGCGGGGCAGCCTCCTCACGATCGCAGCTCGCGCCCTGCTGCTCGCTGCCCTCGGCGTGGGCACGGTTGGATGTGGAGACAGCCACAGCGCATGCACGGCGCCCATCCCCAACGTTTACTGCATTCGCCTCGTCGGTGGTGCGCCCGATGGCGGCCACAACGGCTGTACCGACGTGGGGGCCGGCATCGTCTGTGAAGCCGGTGAGTGGAAGTGCCCGGCCGGCTCCATTCCCCTGCAGCAGTGCGACTGCGAAGGGGGCGGCGCTCCGGGTGCCCCGCGGTCCTGTACGAGTGCATCGTTTAAAGTTCACGGGCAGCTCGCCGTCCCGGGCGCGGCCACCGGCAACGGCGCTCCCGCTCCGCCGACCAGCCAGGACTTCCTGCTTCACGTCGATCCCGTCGCGGCCAGTGTCGTGTCGTTCACCGAAATGACGGTCGACCGCGCGATGACCACGACCGACGGCAGCTCGTTCGACGTCGCGTCGGGGTTCCGCGTCGGCCTGCCCGGAGCGTGCGGCTCGGACGTCACCTACTCCACCTTTCGGTTCTCCGTCGACGGACCGACCGGAACTCTCGCTGGCACCGGGACCGGAACCGCCAACGTGGGGGTGGGCGACGAACTGTTCTCTTACCCGGTCACGTTGACCTTCACTGGAACGCTGGACCAGGCAGGCCCCGCCTTTGATCTCACCGCGGCGAGCGATCCCTTTCATCCGACGGACCTCCGCGCCAGCCGACCGTTGCCCAGCTCCGCGACCGCCCACCTCGTGGCCGGTGGCGAGAGCATCACCCTCGTGCCCCTGCAGACCACCCTCGGTCTGGTGCTCGGCTTTGCCTTCCCCGCGGCGCCGCTGCCCCGCTACGGAACGGTCTACGACGTCCAGGTGACGCCCTGGCAGGATCTGGCCGGCAACGCCGGGGCCACGCCGGGCCAGTTGACGACGCGCGCCGCCCCCTTGCTCGTGGCAGGGGAAGACTTCGAGGATCCCTCCGCCGTATCGGGAGATGGGCTGATCGTCGACGCCACCGCGCTGCCCCCCATCAGCGGCCAGCGCTCGGCGATCCTGCTGGACGACCAGTTCGCTTCAGACCCGGCGTTGCAAAGCCCGCACATCGCGGCGCGCCTGAAGGTCGCCCCTGGCGACACCGTCGTCCGGTTCGCCGTGCGCCCCTTCAGTCACGCCACCTCCCCCTCCACCCAGGGCATCACCATGCAGGCCGGTGTGCCGGGCGGAGCGATCAGCACCGCGGTCCTGCCGGCACAAGAGACCCTCACGACGTCCGCTCCTTCCTCCAGCGGCTCCCTCGGGCTCGGCGACGTGCGGACCGTCGAGCTCCCTTTGCCCGCCGGCGTCACCTCCGAGGTGATCGTCGATCTCCACGCCCGAACGTGGAGCTCTTGTGGAGGACTGCCCCAGGTTCGGGCCGGCTATCTGGTCGACGACCTGCGCGTCGAGTAGCAACGGACGTCCCACCGCTGATGTGGAATCCGAGCAGGTACCGGAGTCTGCCCAGTTCCGAAGCTGTGTCAGTGACTTACGAGACGGGCAACGCGAGCTGACGCTCCCTGCGCCGCTCGGTACGCTCCTGCCCTCTCAACAGGAGCTGCAACCCATGTCGACTGAACAGATGCGCTGGCTTTTGAAGGTCATCCAACCCGAACGGACCCTGGCCTCGCTGCCCGGAGGTGCCGGGCTCTCCCAGGAAACCCATGCAGCGCTGCTTGGGCTGCCGCCGGAGGTCTACGCGGCTGAGCTCAGCCGGATGAGGGCAGAGGCCAAGGAAGCTGCGGCCGAGCTGCTGGCCGACGACGCCGTGGCCTCGATGGTGGACCGGCTTCCCCTGCGGAAGGGCGCCAAGGTCGTTGCGTTCGGCGACAGCCTGACGTCGGACCCCCAGTCGTGGGCCGTCATCCTCAGCGAGCTGCTGGCGGCGCGCCGAACCGCTGACGGGATCTCAGTGGCCATCAGCGCCGTCGGCGGCGAGACGACAACGCACGGGCTGGTCCGTGTGGCTGAAGTCGTCGGCCAGCAGCCCGATTGGATCCTATTCCTCATCGGTACCAACGACGCCCGGACGCAAGGCTTGCACGCGACGAAGACGCTCGTCCATCATGAGGAGACGGGGCGCAACGTCGCGGAGCTGCGTCAACGCGTGTCCCGAGAGACCAAGGCGCGCCGCGTGTGGATCACTCCGCCTGCGGTCAACGAAGAGCAGGTGGCGGGACACTGGGGGTTGGCTCGGTTCGGGGTTCGCTTCCGCAACGAGGACGTGGCACGCGTCGCCCAGATCGTCCGCGACATCGACGGGCTCGCGATTGACGTCTTTTCCAACCTGGGGACACCACCCCCGGCCGACCTCCTCATGGGGGACGGCCTGCACTTCACGCTGGCCGGCCAGAAGCGGTTGGCGCTCGAGGTGATCAAGGGTTGGAGCAAACTCAAATGAGGTATCTGGTCATCGGCGCCACCGGGAACATCGGATCTCGAGTCACCCGGCGCCTCATCGCTCGTGGGGAGCGCCCGTCCGTTTTCGCGCGCGAAATCCGCTGGGGTCCGGCATGTGGTCAAGCTCTCCACGCTGGACGTGCACACCGGTGTGGGGACGGGACCGTGGCACGCGCGCGGCGGGGCTGCCGTTCGCGAGAGCGGGGTGGCGTTCACGTTCATCCAGGCGGCCGGCTTCATGTCGAATGCGCTTGGTTGGTCGGACGCGATCCGTGAGGAGGGCGTGCTGCGGTCCTCGACTGGGAAGGGCAAGATCGCGTTCATCCACCCAGACGACATCGCCGATGTCGCCGCCGCGGCCCTGACCACGCGCAACCACGATGGCCAGTCCCTGGTCATCACCGGTCCTGAGGCGTTGAGCTATGGCGAGATGGCTGCGACCATCGGCGGCGCCATTGGCAGGCGCGTCCACTTCGAGGAGCTCTCCGACGAGCAGGCATTTGCGGGCCTGGCGGGCTGGGCCGGTAAGGGCCCGTACGCGGACGCGCTCGTCGACATCTGGCGTGCGGTGCGCGAAGGCCGGCTGGCCACGGTCTCGGACGGGGTGAAGCAGCTCATCGGGCGGGAGCCCA
>Ga0105239_10009201_pt1 | contig 11171 bp, 9 predicted proteins | sample KBSC44metaG_FD_92761 | JGI IMG/M metagenome (GOLD analysis project Ga0105239, IMG submission 92761) | Corn rhizosphere microbial communities from Kellogg Biological Station, Michigan, USA - KBS C4-4 metaG | ecosystem: Host-associated > Plants > Roots > Rhizosphere > Soil | place: Michigan, USA...
CGGTTCAAATCCGTGCGCAGCAGATTTTTTAAACCATTGCATTGCAGCTGTTTTATCTGGCGCAGTGCCTATGCCGCGTAAATACATTAATCCAAGACTATATTGTGCACTGGCTAAACCATGGTCAGCCGCTTTCCTGTAATAACTGAATGCTTTTGCATAATTGCGTGTTGTACCTTTGCCTGCAGCATACATATACGCGACTTCATTTTGTGCAAATGGATCATCCTGATCGGCTGCCTTGCTGAAATAATAAAAAGCTTTTTCATTACTTTGCTCTACACCACGACCTAATAAATATCTGACGCCCATACTCTTGGGGCTGCTATCACTATAAGGTGATGATTTTGCATCTACGTAATTGCTGGTTGAACAACCTGCAAATAACACCGATAATCCGATTATTAACAGTAATTTTTTAAAGGACATACTTTTACCTTTCTTTATTATTTATGAAAAAGTCAGGAGTACCTTAGGGAACTCTATAAGACAAAAACAACCCATTATAGTGTGACTGATTGGAAACTTACAGCGGTTCCCACGGGAAACCCCTACAATCATTTTGCGAGGAGAAAGAAATGGCTTCACTCATGTATACACCTTTATTAACCGATTTTTATCAGTTAACCATGGCCTATGGCTATTGGAAGCTAAACATGCATGAACAAGAAGCAGCATTTCATCTTATCTTTCGCAAAAACCCATTCAACAGTAATTACGCTGTCAGCTGTGGATTAGCCACAGTGGTAGATTATCTGTCAAACTGGCGATTCCACAACGATGATCTGGATTATCTGGCAACATTGAAAAATCCTACCGGTTCCCCACTATTTTCGCAGAGTTTTCTTGATTATTTAGGTCGGTTAAATTTTTCCTGTGATATTGACGCTATTCCTGAAGGTACTATCGTATTTGCAAACGAACCCATACTGCGCATTCAAGGCCCCATATTGCAATGTCAGTTAATCGAAACAGCACTGTTAAATATGGTTAACTTTCAAACCCTGGTTGCGACTAAAGCATCGCGCGTTTGCCGTGCAGCACAAGGCGATTCAGTCATCGAATTTGGTATGCGTCGCGCTCAAGGACCTGATGGCGCCATCTCAGCCAGCCGTGCCGCTTATATTGGCGGCTGTGTCGCCACCTCAAACACATTTGCAGGCAAGTTATACGACATTCCTGTGCGCGGTACTCACGCACATAGCTGGGTTACTGCATTCCCCAGTGAGAGTGACGCATTTCAGGCTTATGCCAGTGTGATGCCGCACAATTGCACTTTACTGGTTGATACTTTTAACACGATAGAAGGCGTGAAAAATGCCATTAAAATCGGGGAAAAATTACGTGCTGAAGGTGCTGATCTGATAGGCATACGACTGGATTCCGGAGATATGGCAAAACTGAGCATCAAAGCCAGAGAATTACTGGATGCTGCCGGATTTGAACATACCGGAATTTTAGCCAGCAATTCTCTTGATGAATATGTTATCCGTGATCTTAAAAATAAAAATGCAAAAATTTCAGCATGGGGTGTTGGCACTAATCTTTCCACGGCATACGATCAACCTGCACTTGATGGCGTATACAAACTCTGTGCGATACGCGAAGCATCTGGAGAATGGACATATAAAATAAAATTATCTGAAGATGAAGTAAAAATTTCTAATCCGGGCCGGCATCAAATCAGACGTTTCTTTTGTGATAATCAATATGTGATAGATGTGATTTACGATCTTGATATAGGTATTTCAGACATTCCCGATGTTGTATTGTTAGATAAATCACAACAACACAAAAAACTTGATGATTATGATGGATCTGTCGATTTGCTTAAACCTGTTATGCGTTCCGGAGTTCTCATTGATAAAGGTGAAAGTATTCATGAGATACGCAAACATTCCATGCATGCCATAGAACATTTTCATCGTACTTATGGTGACAAACAATATTCTGTCGCATTGGAAAAAAGATTATTTGATTTGAAGCATGACTTGATTGATAAATTAAAGTAAACACCTACTTCACAAATCAGAATGAATGATATCACTCATTGAACGTGATGATATCATTCACATCAATAATACTAATTACATGAAACCACCACCACTTCCTGACCAGGCATGACTGATGTCTGATTCATATTTTTCTGCTTCTGTGCATCGCTGCATGACTTGCTTATCTTCATAATCGAATAACCCATGCTGATATTTTTCCGTGATGATGACGGAAGGATGTACATCAGCAACATGGGATAGAAATCGCATGATTTTATCTGTCTGAAATGTCCTTTCAATTTCTTCGACCATTCGCCCGTTGGCAATGACGGCATCTATCTCTTCAATAGGGGTAAATCTTAAATTTATCTTTTCGAATTTTTTCACCCAATGGAATAAGTATTGATCTAATATTTCTTTGTATAAGGCTTGCCTCGGGTTAAAAAAAGAATTCAATTGATGAGCAGCAGACTCTACAAGTGCAGTGATGGATTTTGCTTTGGCAGTCGGAGGTAATGGGCTGGACAAAATGGTATTAGCCACACTTAATAGATGGTTTACAATTTCGGTACGTTCATAAACTCTAACGCTAAACATAACAACACCTCACAGGATGAAAATTAAGCCAATTATGTTTGTTATGGTTAAAATATTAACAGTTTATGCTTAAGAGACTATGAGGAAAGGGTTTTGCTATTCATAACTTATTGTTTTTTAAATATAAAAAATATTTAGCGAGGGCAGGAGTGTTGAATATTTTCTCGCAAATGAGCAGGATTAATAGTACCAACGATGACACTGGTCACCCCCGGTTCAGAAAAAATAAACTGCATATTTTCGGCGACAGGTATTTGAATGTGGCCGCTGGCAAAGGCTTTTTTTATGAAAATTCCTTTTTGTTTCTGATGCGCATACAGGATAACTTCTCTGTCATCCACGCAGGTTTTATTATAGGTCACCATGACGACATCGGCTTCATCTACCGCTAACAAACCACCTGCTAGCGTTTTGGTAGACATGCCATATGCACGAATTTTCCCGGCTGATTTCAATACAGAAAGTGTTGCAAACACATTATCCTGTTGAATGATACGCTCATCCTCGCCATTTGAATGTATTAAAACAATATCAAGATAATCCGTGCGTAATCGTTGCAGACTTCGCTCCACGCTTTGCGTAATCGCTTTAGAAGAAAAATCAAATACTGACAAACCATCGGCAAATTCTTCGCCTGCCTTGGTAGAAATCACCCAATCGTGACGCTTGCCTTGTAATAATTTTCCAATACGTTCTTCACTGACGCCATAAGCTGGCGCGGTATCCAGCAAATTCACCCCCAGCTCATCAGCCACTGAAAGTAAATTTGAAATGTCTCTATCCGATGGAATAGCAAATGCTTGCGGATATTTGACACCTTGATTGCGGCCGAATTTCACCGTACCCAAGCCAATAACACTAACTTCGATTCCACTATTACCTATGCACCGTTTTTGCAAAATGCATCCTCCCAGACGGGTTTGGCGAGTGGCGGCATAGGCCAGGAACGCAACTCACGTATATCTAAAAGTTGTGGAGTAACATTGGCTTTTTGCAAATGCTGCATGATGTCATGCGTCAACTTCGGCGCCAGCGCGAGCTTGGTCGGCCAGGCAATCATCATATTGTTTACAACTTTGATAAAAGAAGATTCTGGTTTTAAGCCACCTTTTTGTAATGGTTCCGCTCTGTCTATGGTAAAAGTAGCGAATTCCGCGGTAGAAAAATCCAGCCAGGGAAATAAGGTATATAATTCATCACGAGCCGCCTGAATTTGTGATTCCGAATCCCGACCCACACCTTCTTCCGATAATAATCCGCCCAGATACCAGATCGTACTGCCATCTTGAGTGTGATGAGTGGTAATTGTGATACGCGGTCTGCTGCCTAATCCAAGACAATGTGCATACAACGGATAATTGAATGGTGTTTTGACTAATACCATATGCAGTGGGCGGCGCTGCATGGCGACTTCTTTATTCTTGAGTTTTTTGATAATGACTTCATTGCCTGCACCCGCTGTGAATATGAATTGCTGAGCTGTCACTTCTACTGACTGACCAGACATATACACCGTTGCCGAGATCAACTTGCCATGTTCATCCAATTTGAGCGCTTCATCACATAATGGTTCAATTTTATAAACCGCATCCTGATTTGTTTTCACTAATTCGCGCACCAGCGCTGGCACATCAATAACGATTTCATCCAGAGAAAATACTTCGCCTTTAAAGCCGGCATGCTGGAAAACAGCGGGATATTTTTCTTTTGGCAAGGACTCAACATTGCTGCTTAACGTAGCGCTAGCCAGAAACCCCGTCAGTTTGGAAGTAAACTTATGCGGCGCCCAAAGATATTGGTGTGACGACAAAATGGGCACGCCGGATAAATCAATCTCGCCTTTGCCGCTCAGACATTGTTTCCAGAGCGCCGGCAAATCAGACATGACTTGCGCTTCTTTGGTGAGAACACCTTGCAACGCATACTTCATCCCGCCGTGGATGATACCTTGCGCTTTATGAGTTTGACCCCCGCCTAGCGCCCCTGATTCAAATAAAAGCGCCGATACGCCTGATTGACGTAATTTATTTAATAACCAGAGCCCTGCGATTCCGCCACCGAAGATAACAACATCGGCTGCTGCGATTCTTTTCATGGTATCCTCATTTCCGTCATAATTTCTGCGAATTTTAACTCTTTTTCACTTTTAATGAAAGTTCAAATAATATACAATTCTTCGAAATATAAAACTAATTTATAAAATTACAAAAAAGGGCATTATAATCGTCTCCTTGCAACGAAACTTCTCAGGCATATAACAATGATAGATTTGCGTAACACATTTGACGTTATCGTCGTAGGCGGCGGCCATGCTGGCACCGAGGCTGCATTAGCTTCTGCGCGTATGGGCGCGAATACCTTATTACTTAGCCATAATATTGAAACATTAGGACAAATGTCATGTAACCCTGCCATAGGCGGTATAGGTAAAGGACATTTAGTAAAAGAAATTGATGCCATGGGCGGAGCAATGGCGAAAGCAATTGATCAAGCTGGTATCCATTTTCGCATTTTAAATGCCAGCAAAGGTCCAGCGGTACGCGCCACCCGCGCCCAGGCAGACCGCGTTCTGTATAAACAAGCCATACGGTGCATGCTGGAAACTCAAGCCAATTTAAGCTTATTTCAACAAGCCGTAGACGATATTCTCATCGAGCAAGATCGCGTCACTGGTATTGTGACACAAATGGGTTTAAAGATACGTTCAAAAACAGTCATTCTGACTGCCGGTACCTTTCTCGCCGGTAAAATTCATATTGGATTAAATAATTATGAAGGCGGCAGAGCAGGCGACCCGCCAGCCAAAACCCTGGCCGCACGCTTACGCGATTTATCTTTACGTGTCAGCCGCTTAAAAACCGGTACACCACCCCGAATTGATGGCCGCACAGTCGACTTCAGCGTCATGGAAAAACAAGCCGGCGATACACCTACGCCTGTATTTTCATTTACAGGTAAGGCGGAAGAACATCCGGAACAAATTTGCTGCTACATTACTCACACGAATGAACAAACCCACGACCATATTCGTAACGGTTTATCAGAGTCACCTATGTATACAGGCGTCATTGAAGGTGTTGGTCCCCGATATTGCCCCTCCATTGAAGATAAAATCATGCGGTTTGCGGATAAAACCTCACATCAGATTTTTGTTGAACCTGAAGGGTTGACGACAACAGAACTATATCCCAATGGCATTTCTACCAGCCTCCCGTTTTCCACTCAAATGGAATTTGTACGCTCCATACGCGGGTTTGAGAATGCACACATTACCCGCCCTGGTTATGCCATCGAATATGATTTCTTTGATCCGAGAGATTTAAAACTGTCACTGGAAACCAAAGCCATTAAAGGCCTCTTTTTTGCAGGACAAATTAATGGTACGACAGGTTATGAAGAAGCGGGTGCGCAAGGATTGCTGGCAGGTATCAATGCTGCACGTTTAGTGCAAGAACAGGAAGCCTGGTGCCCTCGCCGCGATGAAGCTTATATTGGTGTATTAGTCGATGACTTAGTCACGCGCGGTACGCAGGAACCATATCGCATGTTTACCAGTCGCGCTGAATATCGTTTGCTGCTGCGCGAAGATAATGCCAATTTACGATTAACACCCAAAGCGCATGAATTAGGCTTGATAGATGCGCAGCGCTGGGAACATTTTCAATGTAAACGTGAAGTGATTGCAGCGGAAACACATAGGTTGCAAAAAACGTTCGTACATCCTGAGACGACAAGCGCCAAACAGTTAGAACCTCTGTTAGATCAACCGCTGACGCGTGAATACCGCATGATGGAATTACTGCGTCGTCCTAATATCACTTATCAGGATCTGGTTTCCATCGCTGAATTAGGCCCTGGTATTGCCGATGCCAAAGCAGCTGAGCAAATTGAAATTCAGGCAAAATACGCCGGTTATATTGATAGACAGGAAGAAGAAATTGCCCGATTACTACGACAAGAAACGCTCAAAGTACCTGAAGATATGAATTATGCTGACATTATTGGCTTGTCCAATGAAGTCAGGCAAAAACTGGCGCATGCCCGTCCCGAGACCGTTGGAATGGCATCCCGCATTCCAGGTATGACACCTGCTGCTATTTCCTTACTTGTTGTTGCATTAAAAAAACGGAAGGCCGTGTGAGTACATTCAATCATTTATTTGAAAAAGCCTTGCTCGACAATCATATTAGATTGAACGATCAAGCCAGACAGAAATTGATTCAATATCTGGAGCTTATAAAAACCTGGAACCGCGTATTCAATCTGACATCTATTACTGATGCGCGCGAGATGGTCTATCTTCATCTCATTGACAGCCTGGCCGTCATGCCTTTTTTACATGGCAAACGATTATTGGACGTGGGATCAGGCGCAGGCTTGCCAGGTATTCCTTTAGCCATCACCAACCCTGACCAGCAGTGGGTATTACTGGATAAAAATAACAAGAAAACACGATTTCTTACACAAGCTATCGCTGAACTGGGGCTCACGAATGCCCAGGCTATTCATTCACGCTGCGAAGATTTTCAACCTGCACAGCGATTTGATAGTATTCTTTCACGTGCATTCGGAACGATACAAATGTTTGCGGAAACAACAAGACATCTTCTTTGTCCGGATGGTAAGTTAATAGCAATGAAAGGGAAATACCCTGAAGATGAGTTAAACGCCATTCCTGATTATTATGTTGCACAAGATATTACGCGACTGGACATTCAAGGGATAACAATTGAGCGTCATATTGTAAGATTGACCAGAAACACTGGATGCCAGCCTGCGCTGGCATGACAGGTAGATAAATAAGAGGGAAGAACGTGGGAAAAATTATTGCGATTACCAACCAAAAAGGCGGCGTGGGAAAAACCACCACCAGCATTAATCTCGCTGCATCTTTCGCTGCGATGAAACGCAAAGTCATGCTGATTGATCTCGATCCACAAGGCAATGCAACAGTGGGCAGTGGCGCGAGCAAAGCACAAATTAAATATTCATCCAACCAGGTTTTATGTAACGAAGTTGCCATTCAGGATGCGCTGGTCAAAACTGCTGGCGGCTTTGATCTACTCGCAACGAATCAGGAATTAATTGTTGCTGAAATGCAATTATTACAACTTGCCCAGCGTGAACAACGTCTCAAAACAATTCTGGATGCTGTCAAAGCAAAATACGATTACATACTCATTGATTGCCCGCCATCCTTGAGCATATTGACGGTGAATGCTTTAGTTGCTGCAGATTCCGTGTTAATTCCCATTCAATGTGAATACTTTGCACTCGAAGGTTTGAGCGGTTTATTGAATACCGTTGAACAAATTCGTAACACCATCAATCCTCGCCTGCACATCGAAGGATTATTACGAACCATGTACGATGGACGTAATCGATTGGCATTAGATGTTTCATCACAATTACTTGCACATTTTCCCGAGCGAGTTTACAGCACGGTTATTCCACGCAATGTACGACTGGCGGAAGCACCCAGTCATGGCACACCTATTTTGCATTACGATGAAAAATCCCAGGGCGCACTTGCTTACCTTGCACTGGCAGGTGAAATTTTAAGACGCGCAGACAAAATGACATCAGCGAGGGTTAAATAATTATGAGCAATGTAAATGTATTATTAAAACATGCACCACTAGGCAAACAATCCAGTTATATTTCTCATTATCAACCCGGCTTGCTCTTCCCCATTTCTCGTGCATCAAAACGTGATGAAATTGGCATCTCTTCCGCTTTACCATTTTATGGTAACGACATTTGGAATGCGTTTGAAGTATCGTGGTTAAATGCTAAAGGCAAACCCATAGTTGGAGCAGCGGAATTCTTTTTTCCCTGTGAATCACCTAATATTATTGAATCCAAATCATTCAAATTGTATTTGAATTCCTTGAACAATACTTCTTTCAATTCATTTGCTGAAGTTAAAAAAATATTAGCGCGTGATCTTTCAGAAGCAGCTGGCGCTGTGGTATCAGTAAAATTATTTCCACTGTCACACGCTGCCGTCAATATTGCACAACAGTTTGATGGTATTTGTCTGGATGATCTGGATATAGCTTGCGATACTTATACCACACAGCCAGAGTATTTAGCGACAGAAAATAATGCAATCACTGAAACCCTGCATTCTGATTTACTGAAATCCAATTGCCTGGTCACCGGCCAGCCTGATTGGGGTAGTTTGCAAATCACTTATACTGGCAAACAAATTAATCATGCCGGATTGCTTAAATATATTGTATCTTTCCGTAATCACAATGAATTCCATGAACAATGCGTGGAAAGAATATTTATGGATGTGATGACACATTGTCAGCCAGAAAAATTATTTGTTTATGCACGTTATACACGCCGCGGAGGATTGGATATCAATCCATATCGGGCGAATTACTCTCTGAATGATATTGAAAATCAACGCTTATTCAGACAATGATATTAGTAGATAAAGCGGGAATTTGCGCTGTAATTCCACGCAATGTGCAATTGCTTGTCTTGTGGTGGCAGGCGACATCGCAAGACGGATGAAGCAAGCCGCACAAATGGATAAATAAAATGTCTTAAAAGGGAATTTTTTGGATCGAAATCTCGAAATTGACAGACTGCGCTCGCTGGTATCTATCCTGGTGGTAGCTGCTCATTTCTATTTGTGTTTTTATCCTGACATCAGCCTGATCCAGTTCATGCAGGGTTTTGCAACCACTCTTATTGATTTATCCTTTGCAATTTCTGGTTATGTTATCTCATCAATTCTGGTAAAAGAGATTGATCAGCTTAAGACTGACCAGGTGAATTTGATAGCTTTTTTGAAAGGATTTTTAATTAAACGATTATTTCGCATTTACCCCGCATTATGGTCCGTCTTTTTTCTGGTTTTTCTACTTAGCATTATCTTTACCAGTACAAATGTCTTTTCAACGCCATATAATGCAATCAAAACAAGCCTGACCTTATTAACTTCTACTTATAATTATTTCCTTATCGACAACAATTATCCTTTTGTACTGATTCCTCTCTGGTCCATCACCATTGAAGAACAATTCTATCTTATCTTTCCGATTTTTCTATTATTAACGAAGAACAATAAACAAAGAGTGAAAATATTTGTTAGCCTCATAATATTAATCACCTTCATTCTTCGACCATTGACCGTACATTACTATGGACGACTCGGACTCTACTTCACTCAGACACGCTGTGATGCAATCCTCTATGGTTGCCTTATCTATATTCTGACACAGCAGCCGTGGTTTGCGAGCCTCAAGCCAGCGCCCAGACACAATCGATGGTTGCAAACAGCCTTTCTATCGTTAATTTTTTACATCATGATAGGCATAACCACCTTAGGATATTCGCCCGTCATTTATCTGCCTATTAACTGTTTGCTGATTTCAATATTATTAATTACAGCCACATTCAAGAGAAATATGATCATCCTTCCAATGCCTATGCAAAAAATGTTGGACCTTAATGCACCAAGATCTTACACGTTATATCTTATTCATACTCCGATTATCATGATGACAAATGTAATCTCTACTGATTACTTGCCGCTAGCAAATAAATTCATTAGCATAAAAATCCTCGCCGCAATATTTCTGATATTACTCACTAATGAAATATTGTATCGATTGATACTTTTGCCATCCATGAAAAAAGGGAAGGCAATATCAGAAAACCTCAGAGAAAATGTAAGTAAAAATCCACAATTTGGCATTAATTTTATACTCAGCACAGAAACACGACATCAGGATTGAAACTATGGCCGTATCTACAAAACGGAATCTGGAAATTGACAGACTGCGCTCCATCGGAGCCTTGATTGTTATTCTCTGCCATCTAATTTATATTTATTATCCTAACACGATTGATTCTGCGAATGGCTTTGCCACTACTATTATCGATTTATATTTCGTCATTTCTGGTTATGTTATTTCCTGTGCGTTAATACGGCAGATTGATCAATTAAAAGCTGACCAGACGCGATTAATTCCGTTTTTCAAAGGATTTTTTATCAAACGAATATTTCGAATTTATCCATGTTTATGGGCGACATTTTTTTTAATTGCCATATTAAGTTATTTTGTGAAAGGATCAGGTTTTTTTTCCGATCCAACCGCTATCTTTCAGTCAAGTCTGATGCTGCTAACTTCTACTTTTAATTTTTACTTTACGGATAGATATTTTTCCCTCGCCTTTGCTCCATTGTGGTCTCTGGCCATTGAAGAACAGTTCTATATTATCTTTCCCTTTTTTATCTTGTTCACAAAAAACAACAGACAGCGGGCACAGATTCTAATTGGGATACTTTTGCTGATTACTTTTGTACTCAGACCACTTACCATTCATTATTACGGTATGATAAGCCTGTTTTTTACTCAAATGCGTTGTGATTCCATCATTTGTGGCGTATTGGTTTACATCCTCAGTCAGCAACCTTGGTTTAACCTGCTTAAGCCTGAAGAAAACGGTAATCAGTGGCTGCGTATGGCTTTAGTGGCATTACTACTTTACGTCATCATTGGCATTACCACACTTGGATATTCACTTGCGGTCTTTCTACCGATTAATTGCTTATTC
>Ga0105239_10009203_pt1 | contig 11170 bp, 11 predicted proteins | sample KBSC44metaG_FD_92761 | JGI IMG/M metagenome (GOLD analysis project Ga0105239, IMG submission 92761) | Corn rhizosphere microbial communities from Kellogg Biological Station, Michigan, USA - KBS C4-4 metaG | ecosystem: Host-associated > Plants > Roots > Rhizosphere > Soil | place: Michigan, USA...
CGAACGAATTGTTCCCGGTAAATGTCGCTCATGCCCTCCCAGGGAGCAATAGCCTTTAGCGAAGGAGGATTCTGCGCTGCAATGTGCCACTGAACAATTGCGAGATGGGAATTGCCCGCGGTGCCTACGTTACCGTTGCACCATGGTAGTTTTGCCACAATCTCAACGACGTCATGACCATCCTCGGCCTCTTGCGATCCAAGGATGTTCATGATACCATCAGAGTCGTTACTGCCCCTGGAATCGACGTTGATGATAGCATATCCATGAGGCACCCAATCGGCTGGATCCAATCCCTCGAAAGTTTCAAGTCCGCTCAAGGAACCATCGGGGATTCCCAGGTTCCAAGGCGTCATTAACTTGAGCGAAGCGATGCCGTTGAACTTTTTCCCGAATGGTCCCCAGCACAGAATAGCCGCGGCTTTCTCAACTTGTTCTCCGGCTGGCCGGTAAATATCAGCGTAGAGTGTCGCGCCATCACGAACAGTGAAGGCATGGTCATGTTCCACGAGAATATCACAAGGAAGCGCCTTTGCATCGGCATCGTATTTCCACCCTTTTGGTAGAGTTTCAGTTCTCTGTTGCAGACCCTGATAGCCACCATTGCCAATCTCGGGTAGGGAGAGTTGATCTATAGGAATGGCGAGGTCGCCATAGCGGCTTACTGGGGGCTTTCCAATCATAATCAGTTTGATCGTACACGTTCTGGGCAAGGAGCAGTATAAGCGTTGCGATTCATGAAACTTTCGACCCTCTGCTGAGGGACTTTATGCGATAGCTATCTAACCTGGGCATTACATAGTCTTGTAACTTTGGCTTATAGGCATCAGCCTCCCACTTTCCTGACAAGCAGCTCATCCAACCTGAATCTAATAATTGCGGCCGCGAGTACTGGCGTGTGGAGCCGCCTGCCGACGTGGTCACCCTACGTGTCGGCTCGGGCATCTTGTTCGAAGTCGGCTCGGCTCGGCTGATATTGACTTTTCTATCGCTAGCGGAAACTGCCCCCTCGAGCTAGCTAGAAGTTACAAGAAAATCTTTTCTGGGGTAGCGTCCGCTCTACACCCTATTTGTCTCTCTACTGGCTCTGATGTGGGCAAAAAGGCTGTGAAAGACTCGGGGAATGTGGTCGCTGCTCTGATCTCCGAATTGCCAAGTTGTGAACCGTCTGTGGAAGCCTCCAGGCTATTCCGCAACAAACACGCAGCAGTTGGATCTTGGGGGCGATACTGGACCACTGATGACATAAGTTTGAGCGGTCCTCCTCTCAACAGCATTGACACATAAGCCTCTCATAATGGCAGACCCGAACGAGGCACTTTACCGTAATTCAGCACTGCCACCGCACAGTCGTGCAGATGACCTTCTCTTACGCATGACGCTGGCAGAGAAAGCTGGCCTACTCTTTCACACTATCATAATTCCCGAGGTCAACCTTAAAGAGTCACCACCAGGCGGCTTCGGGCTACGCTCGTCCTCAGATTCTGTTACCCAGCAGCACCTCAACCACTTCAACATCCTAGGACCTGTCAGCTCCATCTCTTCCCTCGTGCGTTGGGTCAATGATGTGCAGACCCTCGCCCAGAACGAATCCCGTCTCGGTATTCCTGTCACTTTCAGCACAGATCCACGGAATCACTTCACTGAGCACGCTGGCACGAGTGCAAGCGCTGGGACCTTGAGTCAGTGGCCGGAGACCCTGGGATTCGCAGCATTACGCGATGCTGACCTTGTCCGTAAATTTGCCGATATCGCGCGTCAGGAATACTGCGCCCTCGGGATCCGCTGCGCGTTGCACCCACAGATCGACTTGGCAACCGAGTATCGCTGGGCACGCATCAATGCAACATTCGGCGAAGATGCAGACCTGACTGCTGATCTCGTTGAGGCGTACATTCAAGGGTTCCAGGGCGAGAAGTTTGGAACATCGAGTGTGACCACTATGACGAAGCACTTCCCTGGGGGCGGGCCGCAAGGCAATAATGGAGAAGACCCACATTTTGCGTATGGCACTGATGCTGAGTACCCTTCTGGCATGTTCGAGTATCATCTGAAGCCATTTGAGCGAGCAATCAAAGCTGGAGTGAGGCAGATCATGCCCTACTACAGCAAACCGGTGGGGACAGTGTATGAGGAGGTGGCATTCGGATTCAATAAAGGGATCATCACCGATCTTCTCAAGAACAAACTAGGGTTTGAAGGGATTATATGCACGGATTGGGGTTTAATTACTGATGGGGTCATCATGGGCCAAACCATGCCGGCGCGTGCCTGGGGAGCCGAGTCCCTCACCGAGTTACAGAGGGCCGTAAAGATACTTGAAGCAGGATGCGACCAATTTGGTGGGGAAGGCAGGCCGGAGCTTATTGTGGAGGCGGTGCAGAAAGGACTTATCACTGAGAAGAGGATAGATCTCAGCTGCCATAAGCTGCTGGTGGAAAAGTTCGAGCTGGGACTGTTCGACGAACAGCGATTTCTAGACGAGCGGCACGCCGAGAACGTGGTCGGACGTTCAGACTTCAGAGAAGCGGGCCTTGATGCGCAGCGCCGCAGTTGCACGCTCCTGGTCAATAACCTCGACACGCTGCCGCTGCAGCTTGAAGGTGTATCGAAGCGATTCTATGTCGAAGGACTGGATAAGAATCTTGCTCAAGCTAGAGGCCTGACTGTCGTTGAAAACGCCGCAGAAGCAGACATTGCAATCCTCTGCTTGCGCGCACCATTCGAGGATCGAGACGGCGGCTTTGAGAAGTTGTTCCATGCTGGCTCATTAGACTTTCCGCTCGCGGAGATCCAACACCACGCAAAAATACTGCAGACAGTTCCCACGGTTATATTCAACATCTACCTCGACCGGCCGGCGGTCATAACGCACCTCGTTGACCAAGCAGCTGCTATCATGATCAACTGGGGCATCACACAGCCTGCCCTGCTTGATGTGCTTCTGGGTGAGGTGGAGGCAAGTGGAGCGAAAGTCGGACCAGAAGGGAAGCTGCCATTGGACCTACCAAGGAGCATGGAAGCGGTAAAGGCGAGTCCATGTGACAAGCCTTTCAGCACGAAGGACCCAGTCTTCAAATTTGGAGACGGGTTGCGCTACAAGGCATAGAAAGGAGTGGGGACAAGAGGGCAAACGAGCTCGACTTCTCGGACGATTGACTCAGTGTCGCAGGATCACTACTAGTTGTAACATTTTCGAGATCAAGGTTGAGGATACTTTGAGGTATGAATGTATCTGTCAGTATTACTCTCTAGGATATGTGTAGGATGACTCTAGTTTCCACTCTATGAGATCATGACCCCCTCATGCATTCCCCAGTGACAACAAGAAGATTTACAATCGTCATCTGAATATGAATAGACACTCGAAAAAATAATTGTCTTCCAGAATGCTTTTTTCATTGGACCATATGCCATTTTGCTTGCGATTGGCAAGAGAGATCAATCAAGGCTCGATCGTTTTCCGCATCTGGTCCCCGGTATGAAATGCTACTCGGTCACTAATTTGGGATACAGGGCAAATCTAAGGACAACAAAGGGAATTGGCCAGAATGCCTTTGCAGTATACGCCAATATGTCGACACAAGGGAACCTGTCTCAGTAGGCTGAAACACTGCAAAAAAAAAAGGTGGTAGACTGAGCAGACTAGGACTGCTTGTGGCGCTCTAGAGTCTGGAGACGTTAATACTGAGCCTTTCGTAGTCGTACAGAGTTTGAAATGAGCGATGCTGATGTTTTTGTGGTTTCGCAGCTGACCTGTCCCTATCAACGTAATGTCGCTGTTCCTCCTCGGAAGTAATGTTGAATTCAGCTTTGAAGGAGATAAACTTCATCATTGTCCCTCCCAACGCATTTTGTCATTTGCTCGTATACTAATACTTAGTATAAGGCAAATCGCCTAGGAATTCGATACGAGATTTCCTAGAAGCAGTCCCATGAAGGGCTTTGTGAACCCTGAGTATCATGTTACGTACTGCCCCTGACTCTATTTGCTCCCACATTAGTGGTGCTCTAGAATTTCGATCGGCAGGCTACGTTCAAGGATTTAAGGAACAGGAGGAACGCTTGTGTCAACCGAAGTAGGACGGGCGATTAGGGTCTCCAGAGATCCACAAATGCCCTCAGATGTCGCTTGACGATATTACAATCTGAGAAATCGATGCTCCGAGCCCAATCTGGGTAAGTTCCAAGATCAATGACAGCTAACTTGCATAGGTGCCAAAGCCGCAGAGACTTTCTTGCTGACAATTCCACTATCTGTATTGCCGCATCTTGAGCTTCCAAGAACGCATTTTCTTCTTACAGAGGTGAGAACCGGTTGGCTGGCCTGAGGTGTGGCTCAGCCGTTTGGTGTGGCCAGGCTATGCTGTAGGCTTACAACCCTGTGTACCGCTTAGCGACGGGTCATGTGCATGCCTATTCTATACAGCTTTCTATGCAGTAGCTCCTGTGTTAGCACAGGGTACTCCCATGTCTCTGCAAGAAGGTGTGTGGAGACCCACTGATAGTACACTGATATCTCGTCGACCGAATCTAGACAGGCCAAAGTCAAATCCACAGCGGTATGTCCTGGGCTGGCTAATTTGATGGGGGACATGCATGTCTTGTCGTCCCCGCGACTAAGCGCTGATATTCGCACTGTGGAATTGTGTTACATTCGCGAGTGCAAGAAATAGGCCTATTTTCACCTCCTGCTGTTTGAGGACTACTTTGTGGTAGGTGGCGCAGGCCGATCTCCTTTCGGTCCTCAGAAGATATCCGTGTCCTCACACTACATTGTGTAAATAAATCTCGACTTGGTAATAATCGCGAAGTTTGTAGTCAAAGATGGCCCTTCGAACGGAGGGATTGTGTTTGGAGTGCTGCTCCTCAACGCCTAGATTCTAACCCCTCACGCAGATTTTCTCGAAGGTCCAATGTAGGTTCTACTAAAAGTCCACCCTACCGTATTCGGTTGCTGGTTTGGTCGCCACAAGACAACCTGATATGATAGATTTCGCCACCAATCAAGTCTGCTGATCCTAGATATCATTTACGCATCACAACCTGGAGAATCGCATAGCACCGAGCACTGCGGGGTTTCAGGGAGATACTAGACCCCATGAGGCCGGATCTTCAACCCGATCTTCCACAGAATGGTCGAGGTGTAGTGGGCAGTGCGAGAGCAGCATTGAGGATACCCAGGTACCTTGTCGGGGAGCCGCCGATCATTGTCCAATACACGTGGTATGCAGAATCCACAGAGCCGAAACCGAGTAGGGGTACGGAGTGCGCATTACAGTGGTATCAACTCATTCGGTCGGGTTATGCATTGAGTTAAACCCATGCGGTAGATGTTATGTATCACTGGATCTATCTCTCGAAGGCTACATTCCTGCTTGGCAAGAAGGTCCAACTGGGATCGGGGGGCCTTGGATCTTGGAAGTGACGGCCTGGCATGTCAACGAAATTGCGCGCCAGATCCGAAAAGCTCGCTCAAACAGACATTTGGTGGATAACATCTTACCTACTCGATACCTCGGAGGATGTAGATGGGGTGGGGGGCAGACATCCACACAATGTCCCATCCTGCCATTCCCAAAAGCCAGAGATGGTGGACCGATATGATTGGCTGGGGGAGGAACCGGTTTGACATGGCTAAGATTTGCCAAGACCTATGCCAACGCTTGAGGACCAATGGCCCTCGAAGGATCGAAGCTTATCACGTTCCCGCTCAGGCATGATTTGCAGGGAAGTGGCAAGCGGCTTCAGGAAGGCTTGTCACCTTCCCGCTCGGGCATAATCGGGACTTGGCATTTCCGGGGTTATATCAGTATTCGGGATAGTGCGCACCATGTACGAAGTATAGTATCTTTTACGAGTAAGACAATCACGCTGGGCATCTGATCTTCCAGGGTGCATCCCGCGGGATTAGCGGCCTGCGATGAAACGCTGCATATTTATCCAGGAAGTCTGCCTCCGTTCACTGGTTCAATGTGGCACCAAACAAGCCTCGGTTCTTCATTCCACGGGCTCTCATTCGACGCCCCCCGCCGATCGCACCAAAGCTTATCACCATGCTTGCTCAACTCAAGCAAGCTTCTTCTTATCAAGAAGTGCCACCCAAGCAGGCTTGTCCCATCAACAATACCACCACCCCATGCGGGCTTCATCTTATCAAGTCTACCCCGGTACTCCGTACTCCGTCCTCCGTACAGACATGCTACGAGTAGTGCAAGAGATATCGCTAATCCCGGGCGCACAATCTCCAGCGGCTACCAATGGCTAAACCACCACGACCCGATCGCTCTTGTGGTCAGTCGATCGTGATGTTACATCGTGAAGAGTGACCGTTGGGATACAATCGGACGGCTCCGCTCCTGTCGTCACTTATTAGAGAGCGCTTCGTCCTTCAATGATCTCGCTTCGACCCTTCCAACGCACGACTTTCGTTTCTGTGTCTCTCTCTCCATCACCCACTGGCACTCCACCGTCTTTCAGCCATGGAGAACATCGTCCCAGTGACGCATCCAGCCCCAGAGCTGGATGTTGTGACTGAGCAACAGATGCGCAAGCCATCTGTATCGGCCGTTGAGAAGCCCCAGGTCATGGAGCGTACGTGGGGTTTCGCCGCGCGTACCGACAGCACCGTGACCTACGAAGAATACGTCTACTGGGCCAAGATCGAGCGTGAGATGGAGGTCGATGAGAACAAAGTGTTCCAGGCCGAGCACGGCTCCCCTCTCGCCTCCTCGATCAAGAACGCGTTTTCAAAGTCTGGCCGAGCAAAGGCGAAAGCCGAAAAGGAGGCCAGACTCCAGACGTTAGCAACTCTTCCTGAGAAGCAGCCCGGTGGCGTTGTCGTCAACGATAGTGACAGTGGTCACCCTGTCGAGGGAGCCCTCAAGGTCACGGACGCGGAATGGCGCAATGCTGCTCGTGCACTCCGAACTGCCAGTTGGGGCCAGATGTTCTTCCTCATCACCACCGACATTCTCGGTTGGTCGGGTGCACCGTAAGAATTCTTCGAGACTCAACAGGAGTACTCCTAGTCCGTACACGTGGAGGCTAACAGTTTACTATAGGTTTGTCTTTGCCAGCGTCGGCTACGGGACTGGTGTCGCTCTCTACCTCATCTTCGGTATTTTCGCTGCTTGGGGCGGCTGGGTTATCTGGAGAGTTTTCCTCGACCTCGACTCGTCTCGCTACCCTATGCAGAGCTTCGGTGATCCATTTTTGCGCCTCTACGGTGTGAAATTGCGCCACTTCATCAATGTTGCTCAATCGCTCCAACAATTCCTCACTGTAGCGATCTTGATCTTCAGTAAAGCTTTGAACATTGAACAGATCGCCCACGGGAAAGTGTGCTTCTCAGCTATGATGGTTGTCATCATGGCCGTCGGAATGCTGGGAGGATTTATTCGAAGCTTGAAGAAGATTGGATGGATTTCAAATGCCGCCGTGTGGATGAACATTGTAAACTTCATCATCTGGTAAGTCCTTTCTCCTCGCCAGTTCATTGATACGTAGTACTTGCTCACCATTGCTGCCAACAGTATGGTTGCTGCTTCACACTTCGCCCCTTACTACCCAGCAATCACAAGATCTACACTTATCAAGACCATCGAGCCCATTAAAGTTTTTGCTGGCATTCCTCCAGATCAATACCAACAACAGGCTCCAGGTTTTGCCGCCACCTTCAACGCCGTCAACACCATGGTCTACGCCTACGCCGGTGCTCTCCTCTTTGTCGCTTTCCTCTCGGAAATGAGACACCCCTTGGACTTCTGGAAAGGCATGTTTCTCGCCCAGGCCTTCATTTGCATCGTCTACATGTTTTTCGGTGTCTTCGTTTACTCCTTCTACGGTCAATACTCTGCGAACAACATTGTGAATGTTGTAAACCCATACGCTCTACAGACTGTTGGGAACGTTCTCAGACTTCTCTCCGGGTGGATTGCCATTATCATGTATTTCAACATCGGCATGAAGACTGTGTATCTTGAAGTTTTCCAGGCTATTTTCAACTTCCCCTCGATTGTCGAAAAGAAGGGCAAGATCCTCTGGTACCTCTTGGGACCGTGCTACTGGATCCTGGCATTCATCGTCGCTTCGGCCGTGCCCAACCTCAACGGCATTGTCAGCTTGGTCGGTGCCGTCTTCATGATGAACTTCACCTACACCTTCCCCGGCATGATGTACCTGAGCAGCATCATCCACAAAGCCGCTGAGCTCCCTGGAGAGGGCTTCAACCCAGCCACACGTGAGACAATCAGACACGACAACGGCATAAAGCGATGGATGAGAGGGTTCAAGAAGACTTGGCTCAGAAGCACCGTGGCAATTATCTACGTTCTCCTCGGCCTCGCGTGCTGTGGAATGGGTACCTGGGCTGCTATCGAGGGTCTCATTGAAGTTTTCGGCCCTGGCGGAACGGTTGCTGTCAGCTTCGGATGCCCTGTACCTGTTTAGGTCATTTCAAGGAACATTCTCATCCACTTTCGGGTGCCATATACCTGCATTAAAAGTATTTATGGGTTAATGCGAGCGCCGAGAATGATGGAATCACTACTCACATAGTATGCATCCAGACATAGCTGGGATCTAGGTACTACTATATATACCCATGCCAATCCAAGTAGGTACCTGAATTTACAATACTGCTCAACACCTGCCGTGGCTCTTGCTCTCATTGTGCATGCTAATACCTCCATTCCCAGAGCCTTGCCGAGATTTGCACATTGATGGTCAATCGCACTGGTCTGAGCAAGCAGATGTCAATTGTGCAAATTTGAGGCCTGGTAGCAGTTCCGCCTTCGGAAGCTGGTAGGTGCATAACATCGTGACTCCTTCCCAGACTTCTACCGGTATGTCGTCGCACCCAATCAACTTCCCATCAGAGGCGGCAACATTGAACCACCTCACGGAGATCCCTGGATAATTGTCAGTCACTCTGTGAATGAAATCATTCGATCGGTCACAGGGCATCAAAACCAGCAGTACTTCGGAATTGAAGATATCGCGAGGTGTTTCTGCCGATGCCATCGCCTAGGCCAATCTGTTCGAGGCTGATAAGGTGACTTTTGGTGACAATAGCAATGTCGAAGGCCGCCTTTCGTATTGTGATCTGACCGCTCACATTTGTACAATCTACAAAGGTAACTTTTCAAACATCTATTTCAGTTTTTCGATATTGGCTCGCTAAAACAACAGCACGGCGTTTTCTCAAATTCTCCGAGAATTAAGCGTTAGCCTTTATCCAATCGTTCGTTTTCGTCGTCATATACCACAACCGCATGGTGCAACACTCGGTGACGCTGGACTATCGGTTGGTGCAGGTGGCCGCCGACATCTCGTTAGAATTACACCTCAAGCTGAGAGACCTTCGGGTTGACCAACCAGGCGATGGTAAAGAGGTATTCATGTAGTTCCAGATTGATTCTTACACCATCCAAGATCAACCATCTGGCTCCGGTCCTCGGGTCATCGTGTGGAAGAGTTCTTGGATATGAGCACCAATTTTTGACTGAATCTCAAGATCGATTAGAAGACGGGACGGTGACTGCTCAGGGTATTGGTCGACTCAGCTTGGCCGCTTGGCTATGGCGAGACTATGTAGTGGAAACATTGGCATGGTTCATCAGACCAAGCAAACGTTAAAAATGTCACTTCTTGAGAATTTAGTTGAGGTTGCTCTTCGGCGGCTACGCGAGTGTTGATTGCTGATCTGAGTGACTCCGCAAGTACCCAGTTCCGTTTTTCTGGTCTTGGGGCATCAGCACGTGTATATTATGCATAGAAGTCCGGCCAAAGATGCGACTTGCAATGAAGATAGCCTTTCTATCTATTCTACCGCCATGAACCTAGTGACGATTTCCACGTAGCTCTCCCCCCCTCTTTTCCACACCATCGTTGCTCTTCAACTGAAATCTAGAGAGTAAGACGCCCGGTTGCCGGACATATTGTCTATTCATTGAGGGAGAGCAGCTCCGCCACGAAACTTCCACACCCAAAATTCTAGTGCGGCGATATACCCGAACACACCGAGGCCAGCAATGACCCCCTCAGCTTTGTCACTCAAGTAGCTGTGATGCCGAAATGGTTCGCGCTTGTGAACGTTCGAGATGTGCAACTCGACAAACGGCATGTTGATTCCTACCAAGGCATCGCGAATCGCCACAGACGTGTGCGTCAAGGCGCCGGGATTGATAATGACGGCGTCGATCCCCTCTTCGTAGGCGGCATGGATCCGGTCAACAATGTGGCCCTCGTGGTTGGACTGAAACGACGAGAGCTTGAGGCTGTGCTTGGTCGCGTGCTGATACATGGACTCCTCCACGCCCTTGAGCGTCATCGACCCGTAGATGGCCGGCTCTCGCGTCCCCAGGAGGTTGAGGTTAGGTCCATTGATGAGAAGAACACTTTTGACTTGCTCCTCGACCATTTTGGGTGCTTTGCACGCCTGAACAGGTCCGTCAAGCGTGGCAGAACATGCAGAACTTGCGCGGGTCCGCTTCTACTTTCGTATGCCTGGTGGATAATTCTTAACCCATGCAAGATGTGGCGCGTTGACACAGACAAAAAATTATACTCTAGGATGCATGAAAGACACGGCGATCTCCTGAGGACTATCTGTGCCATACGCGTTCGGGTCAGGGTTGCATTTTCTTTATAATCCAAGTTTGGGAACCGACCGTCCGTGTCCGACGTGATCAACCAGCACCGCGGCTTGGAACTTAGCCGGAAAAGCTCCATCGCGGCCGGATCGAAGGAAGGCTGTGAAGAGTTGTCTCGGCAGGGATTGACACCGGAAGAGGCATGAGAACCGGCGAAGAGGTCAATACCACTGGTACGTCGATATCGTCTGCGTGTTCACCTCTACAAAACTCTCATCCCAGCAGGTGTTATTTTCACTGTTGGGCCCGAACAGACCTGATGCAGGTTCCGGGAGAGACAAGCCAATTCATTGTACAGCCGTTCTGTAACAGCGTCCCTTTTCTGATCAGGGCCTCCTCGCACGTATTGTCTTTGAGAAGCGAAACCTATCCCGTGTAATCTATATGGGCATTGTGGGGGATCAAGGACTCTCATCTACCCGAATGGAAGTCCAGGACTATTTACGGCTTGGCCGCATTCCTTTTATCTAAAGCTTCCCGAATCGCTATAACGGGAGCACGCCTGCCCGTCCACA
>Ga0105239_10009206_pt1 | contig 11168 bp, 12 predicted proteins | sample KBSC44metaG_FD_92761 | JGI IMG/M metagenome (GOLD analysis project Ga0105239, IMG submission 92761) | Corn rhizosphere microbial communities from Kellogg Biological Station, Michigan, USA - KBS C4-4 metaG | ecosystem: Host-associated > Plants > Roots > Rhizosphere > Soil | place: Michigan, USA...
CGCATCGCCGAGCGGATGGTGGCGTACAAGGAGGCCGGGGTGACGACGCTGAGCGTGGCGGCGGCGTTCGGGGATCTGGAGACGCGGATCGGGATCGTGCGGACGGCGGTTGAGGCTGCTGAGGAGGCCGGGATCGGGTGATCACGGGGCGTGAGAATCGAGTGAGGACCCTGGTTGTGCCGCGGAAGGTCATCGACGCGCTACCGGATCATCACTAAAATCTTGATGTGCCGACCGCGAGGTTCCCCGGTGTCGAGTCCGTGATCGACGCGATAGCAGAGTACGAACTGAGATACCGCGACCGCATCGAGGAGGGGGAGCTCAGCGAGGAGGAGCTCCTGGAACTCCTCGACAGTTATCTGCCACCCCTGGTCCACACCTTCGACAGCCAGGTCCCCCCGCCGCGCGAGCGCAGCGGGGCCCTGGCGCTGGAGAAGGAGTACTACGAGTGGCGCAAGATCACCAGCGGTGACCCCGAGACCCGCCGCGCCGCCGCCGTCCGCTCGTTCCTGGCCACCGAGACCGAGCGACGCGGCCAGTTTCAGATCAGCCGTTCACAGATCGGCCGCCTCGCCGGCCACTTCGACGCCATGGGCAAGGAGTTCTCGGCGCTCCGCATGCCCGGGCACGCGGCGCTCGCGTTCCAGAGCGCGGCTGATCTGTACCTGCCCCTGGGTCAGAAGTCCAGGCGCGAGCGGGCCCTGCTGAACTGGCGCCGGGCCCAGCACGCGGCCCGCCCCCGCGGCGTCCCCCGCTTCTTCGAAGGGCTCTACGACGGTATCTGCGGCTACGGATACCGGCCGTTCCGGATGCTGGGGTGGATGGCGGTGACGCTGGCCGTGTTCAGCGTGGCGGTGTGGCTGTGCGGACCTGCGGGCTATGTCAGGTCGTTGCACGGCTGCGTGATCGACTTTCTGAACCCGCTGATGTTCGGGTCGCTGGACGCCAACTTCGGACCGGCGGCGCAGACACTCCTGATCATCGAGAGTTACGTCGGGACCATCTCGATGTCGGTCTTCTTCGCGTTCCTGGTCCGGGATTAGGGGGGTAGGGATTATACGTTGCCAGTGAGCGGTGCAGTACCTTGCGAGGCTCGCCGGTCCCGTAGTGGTCCGGACGCTCGTTGCCCTGTTGGGTGAACCCGAACCTCTGGTGGAGATGGTAGGCGGCGGTGTTGTCGGGCCGCACGGTGATGTAGGCGTGGCAGACCGCCGAGCCCATCAGCCAGGCCTGGGTGTTGTCCGAATTCGGACACACTAAGGCGTAGCGGCCTAGGCCGCCTTCGTACTCTGCGACCCACCAAATCGCATGCAACAGAACGTAGGCCACGTCTAGACGACCTCTTTGTCGAGGATCCCAAGGGCGGCCAGGTCGTCCTCCGCGACGGGACGTAAGTGCGCGTCGCCGGACTGTCTGTGCTCGTGGGCATCGTACACGGTGGCGGTCATCATCAGCTCCGGTCGGCTGGTGTCAACAGGCGCGCGGCCCTTCGCCATCCTGCCATTTCCTCACAACCAAGCTGGGGCAACACTGTCTGAAACGGACAGCTCACTGTATGCTGATGCGTCAGGCACGGTGGGCAAGTCAGGGGTGTGCAACGGGAGTCTCAAGTATGTGTAAAATCGCAGGACGCTGATGTATCGCTATCAGCTTCCTGGCTGACTCCTGCTTTGTCCTTGGTTTGTACTTGGGATTGAACTATTAGGCTATTGGGCGGCTTACTGTGAGAATCGAGCCTCGTAAGCAGATTCTGGACATCTGGCGCTATATGCTGGAGTACTGCTATGTCGACGGTGTGTGGGTTTGGGGCGGTCGCGCCGAGTCTAATCCCATCGCCGACGCTGAGCAGTTACTGTGTTTGTTCTGGCCGATGACCCAGATCGGCACGTTCAGCGTGCACGATTCCGACGAGACGCAGGCCGACGTCGCCGCCGCGCTGCGTCCGCTGGGCGAGCCGACCCGTATCCCCCGTACGCTCGTCGAGATCGCGCTCGAGTACTTCAAGAACCACACCGACGACGACGGCGAACCCCGGTTCGGGGCCGGCAGTTATCTTCAGGCTCTGGACCCCGGTGCCACGGTGCCGACGGACGCGCCGACCCAGGATCTCGAAGTCGTCGACGCGTATTCGATGTCGATCACCCTGTGCCTGTCGCTGCTGTTCTTCGCGGACTCCCGCTTGGAGCTGGAGATTCAGGCCAAGCACAAGGAGAATGTGCGCGACCTGCAACGTCGGGCCTCGCGGCGGCTCACCGCGGCGATGGTCGGCATGCTGCGCAGTTTCGTGATCAACTCGGTGACCGCCGACTCCGCTCCGGGCCGCGCGATCATCGAGATGCTCCGGCAGGGCGACACCACCGACGCCGAGATGGTGAAGCGGTTGGCCGAACGCTTCGAGCGCCTGCGCACCCAGATCGCCACCTCCCTGCGCCTCGGTCTGTCCGACGATGCGAAGCCGGAGAAGGACCAGCTCTTCGAGTGCGGGTGGACCTGGGGTATCGCCAGCGGTTCGAAGCCGATCGAGGAGGACTACGCCGTAGGGCTCAAGGTCTCGGAGAAGACCGGCTACGCACAGCCCCGACCCTGGTTGTACTTCACCGTGAACGCACTCGACGGCATCGTCGACTTCACCTCGCGTCGTGCCGCGGCCCTGAACGTCATGGACGACGGCCAGCGTGACCTCGCCGACGCGTTGTCCTTGCGGTGGGAGCTGACACAGCGCTACTGGTCGACCGTTGCCCGCTTCGACGCCGAGCGGTGGCCGCTGGAGGACATTCCCTGGCGCACCAGTGATGGCCAGGAGTCCGACTACTACTCCCTCCTGGTCATGTCCGTGCTGATCCAGGACTTGATCACGAGAGCCGCCACCGACGCCGACCTGCTCAAAGCGGTCGGCATCCTCCAGGAACTGGCGCAGCGCGGACGGATCACCCGCCGGATGACCGAGGGCGACGAGGCACTCGCGCTGCACTATCCGGGTGTGCCGCAGGGCCTGGGCGGCAGCGCTGAGGCCGTCGGCACCGCACTCGTGTTGTACACCTCGGACTACGCACCGCTGATCATCAAACGGTCCCTCCAAGCCGCGCAGCTGACCGACGACGTCGAGGCCCGCGAGGCGCTGATCGGTCTCGCCGAGTCGGCGATGGACCACCTGTACGAGCGGCGGATGACGCGCAACGGCGACCCGATCGAACTCTGGGACGATCTCAGTACCTTTCCCGGGATGAAGAAGGGCGTCAAGTTCGACCAGCCGTCGTGGTACCTGACCGAGCGTGTGGTCGAGGCGCTGGTCGCCACCGCGTTCGCGTTCGAGCAGGAACCGCCGCGCAGCCCGGTCATGTACGACTATCTACTCAGGCTTCTCAACGAGGCGGACCACGTCTACAACCAGGAGCTCCTGCGGTCGAACGTCTTCGAGAAGACGGCACTGCGCGATCGTCTGGAGGAGATCGGGACCCTCATCGGGCGGGCCCGTGAACTCAGCAAGCGCCGCACCAGTACCGCCATCTCCAAGGCCGAGGAAGCGCTACGTCTGCTGGATGCGCTCGAAGTGGCGCGCCTCGATGCCGGGCGGAGTCGCTGACATGATGGTTTTCGCCTCGTCCGACAAGGGCGGCACCGGTCGGTCCGTGACCAGCTGCAATCTCGCCTACCGGCTCTCGCTGCTGGGCTACGATGTGGCGTATCTGGATTTTGACTTCGGTTCACCCACAGCCGGCGCGATCTTCGAGATCTCCAGCCTGGAGCGAGGTGCCGTCGAGGATGGTCTGCATTCTTATATCCTCGGCAGAGTCGCGAAGCCGATGCGCGTAGATATCAGGGCGGTGACAGAACGCGCCGACATGAAGACGCGGCCGCCGGGTTCGGGAAAGCTGACGTTGTATCCCGGGGATATCGGAGGTGCGGAGTTCGCTCTGACGAAGCCGCACATCAAAAAGACCATCACGCTCTTCGAGCAAGTCGAAAGAGAATTCGACGTCTGCATCGTGGACCTGAGCGCCGGCCGGTCGTCGGCGCTCGACATGTCTTTGCACGCGGTTTCCCCGAACGTCCGTCCGCGCGGTGCCGATCCGGTGCGGTGGTTGCTGTTCCACCGCTGGACCACCCAACACGTGATCGCGGCCAGCGGCCTGCTGTTCGAAAAGAACGGGATCGTCTCCTGCGCCGTCAACGCGGGATTCACCGCGTCGGGCTTCACGGAACTGGTCCGGACCATCCGCACCGCGGTGCCCGACACCACGGCCTTCGGCAGCAATGCCGCGCCCGAACAGGAAGCCTGGCTCCGCGAGAGTGACGACATTCTCAAAGGCCTGGCGAAGTCGCGCCGCCTCGGGCAGGATTTGCTCGCCGGCACCACGCCGCTGGAACCCATGCTGCTTTGGCGGGAGCAGGTGATCATGGATGTGGACGTCAAGCACAACCTGGCCAACCGGGCGACGACGGACGCGTTCGACAAACTGGCCGACAAGGTGATCAACAATCATGCCTGGGAAGGCTTCTAAATGGTGACATATACGCCGCCCCGGGCTCCGGAACCGTCGGCTCCGATCTTTCGTGAACACCACCGCGGCACGACCGTGAAGGAACTGTCACTTTCTCATCTGTCGATCGAGGTCGGCCATTTCTATATGAAGGACCTCGAGAACGGTGAAGAGCCGATCCTCGCCCAGTTCAAGCGAGTCAAACCATGGCTGGAGGCGGCCAAGGCGTCCGCCGTCTCCGGGGGTAGCACGAGGCGCGTCAGCACCTGCTTTCTCATCGACGACTATTTCCACTCTTGGCCTGACGCTCCCGAAATAATGGAGAAGTTGCTGCGCCTGTCGGACCAGGCGGGAGTAACCATCGACTATGTCGCCAGGGAATCCGCCTGCGCGCGGCGCAAGGATGGTTTCCTCGTGGCCGAACTGCTGGCCGCCAGGCTGCTGGAAGAGCCGGAACCGGATCAGGACACCGGCGGCCGTCCGCCGGCCGTCACTTCCGGGTGGCTCTCCAACGGCAAGCCCTCTCGTGAGGCCACCATCCTGAACGCAATGGAGGCCCATACCTGGGAAGCGCCCCTTGAATACGGCAGAATCAACCACTCGATCTATGTCGACGTCGAAATGTGGCGGGACGGCGCGGAACCAGGAGCGGACCGCGAGGATGTTCTGAACAGGCGGCAGTACTCCTGCCCTTTCCTGGCTGCGGTCTGGCAGCTCGTGCGACTTGGGCTGTTACGCAAGGACGGCGTCCCGGCGCTGGAGGTCACCGACTTCGACGGCACGTGGAAGTCGGAGTGGAGCCAATTCCCGGACATCATGAGGGTGAACCCCAACGCCGCGCCGTTCTACGCGTACGAGTCACTGAGCATCATGCCGCAGAACTTCTTGCCCATCGAGACCGCGGTGCGGACCATCGTCGACCATTTTCAAGTCCAGCAGGACGTCATGGCCAAGCTGGACCGGCGTGCACAGCAGGAGAACATCGCGGTGCCGGCGGTCATCTCCCAGCGGATGAGCCACCACTTCCTGCCAGGCGGGAAGTGATGGCGCGATCCGTCGCGCCGTCGCCGGAACCGACATCGCCGCACAAACCGCAGGTCGTCCTCGGGGCGGTGACGACCGGTCTCCTGAACACCTCGGAGCCACTGCCCTTAGATGCTGCCCGTCAGGTGCTGGCGCTGGTCCCCGGCGTGCAAGCGGACTGGCGGCAGTATCCCGTGGAGCAGGTGGTCTCGCCTGATCTGTTTTTCGGCTTGGACTGCCGGCTGGCCGGCGGCTCCGGCTCCCAACCGAGGATCATCGGGACCGCTCGGGCTCATGCCGTCCTGACCGCCGGGCATTTTCTGCAAGGTTCGGCGCGTGTGGACGTTCTGCTGGGCGTGTCGACAACCCGGCAGCCCTGGTCGCACTATATGGCGCACCCCGGGGTCGTCGAAGCGATCAACAAGGCCCGCCCGGCCGACATCGTGACCGGATTTCTGCGGGACCGGCCGGGAAAGTCCCTTCTGGACCTCGGCAACACCGGTGCTTACGTGATGTCGCTCTTGGACCAGGTGCCGCAGATCGACAGACGGGCCCGGCTCAAGACGCAGACCCACCGGTTGCTGTGGGCGGCGCACGTTCAGGAGGGCGTCGAACCGGACGGTCACGTCGAGGCCGGCGACGACGGCGTCTTCCGAGTCCAGATGTCCATGCCGTCGGAGCTGTTGCCGGATTTCATGGAAATGTGCGAGATTCTCGCACTGCACCACTGGCTGCTGACCGCCCTGAAGAATGCCTTCGACCGCTCCTCGCGGACGGGCCCGAGCGCGGAGCGCGAACTCGAGGCGGCGCTGAGCTATCTCGGGCATGTCTGGAACCCGAAGGCACACCTGCCCCATGCAATGCGGTGGTTCTGGGACGCGTTGGAAGACGTGGCCCAACTGTCTTGGGAATGGCAGACAACTTTGACCCGGGTAAGGGACAAAGTGTCGCTGTTGACACGAAAAGCTATCGAAGAGACCCTGCTTAAGGAGGTTCTATAGGGCTCCTTCGATAGACAGGGGACGGGGTGGGGGACCCGCTGTCAGTACGGACGGCACGTGAGAGGGATCTGCCGCGGATCGCAGAGCTCGAAGAGCTGGTCTTCGAGGGCACAGGCTTCAACCGGTCCACTCTGATGCAGCTCTTCGGCCCGTCGGGGGTGACCTGGCTGGTGGCGGAGGACGGGGAGGGCATCTGGGGCTATTCGCTCAGCGTTCGCGCCACCGACGACCCCGAGGTCGGGTGGATCCTGGCGCTGGGAGTGCATCCCGAGCGCCGGGGGTTGCACATCGGGCTGCGACTTCTGGACGAGTCCATCCTGGAGTTGCAGAACAAGGGGATCAGCACGGTCAAACTCACGGTCAAGCCGCTCAACAAACCGGCGTACGAGATGTACATCCGCGCCGGGTTCAAGGACACCGGTCAGTGGAAGGAAGGCGACCTCGGAGACGGGGAGCGTCGCAAGATACTGACGTTGCTGCTGCCGGTGCCCTAGTGCGGAGCCGTAATGGTCCGCGCTCCGGCCATGGTTGCCAGTTGTCGGCTGCCCCGGACCGGTATCCAGGGAATTGCGGCTGTCTCAGTGCTCACAATCGGAACCATTTGCGGATGAGCAGTACGATGAAGATGTTCCGTAAGATGTCGCCGGTGTAGGTCTCCACCTCGAGGGCGTGTTCCCAGTTCGAGGAGATGAGCCTGGCGTCGCCCAGGCCCATGGGGTTCACGAAGTTCTGGATCGCCATGAAGAGCGCGTCACCGTGGCTGGCGCCGGGGTCCCGGGGCAGGTGCAACATGTAGACCGTGAAGCCGGCGATGACCACCGCGATCCAGATGAGCAGGCGCAGCGGCTTGTAGCCGTAGCCGAACAAGACGCCGGACAGAGCCAGGATCAGGCGCATCGGTCTCCACCAGGGATACGTCTTGCCGTGCGCCTTGGACTTCAGAAACGCGCACTGATCCTCGGCACGCGCGTTCTTCAACTTCGCGTGGATGCCGGCCGCCCGGTCGAAGGCTTCTTCGGCGAGATGCGGCAGGCCCGCGGATAACAGCGTCCTGCCGGTCTTTTCCAGCGCGTTCGCGATGCTTTTGCCTTCGGAACTGCTCAGAAGAGCCCGGCCTTCGCTCTCGGCACGGGCCGCCAGCATCGTGGCGATCTGGTCGGCGTAGGGCTGCTTGAAGCGAGGAGCCGTTGCGTAGAACTCCTCCAGTATCAAGGTTCCGGCGTGGGCGGAGGTTGTGGCCCTGCTGAAGCTTTGCTGGACGCGGACCTGAATCCGGTTGTACTCGTCCAGGACCTCCTGGTCACGGGGATTGCGGCGGAACCGGGCCGTGCGCAGCGGGCCTTGGGCTTCCTGCTCGCGGGTGCCCCGCCTCAGCTTTTGACTGATCACGCGTAAGGGATCAGATCCGATGACGGGCAGCGGCCGCCTGAAGCGCTGAGACCGCTCAAGGTCTTCGCCCATGGAATTCGCACGGGTTTCGAGGGCGGTTTTGAAGGTCGTGAGCCGTGCTTCGCTAACCGAGGAGGAACCCGTCACCAGATCTCGCCCGTGCGGCGCCGCCGATCCATGCATCCCCCTGTGATTTGATCAGTTCTTATTGTGGCGTATGAAAGACGTGTTGAACATACTCTGTCGTTAGAAAAGATGAAGAAGTGGTGTGAGTGCGCTACCGGTGCGGTGCGGCTTGGTGCGATTCGTTCAGAATCGTCGCGGAGGTCTGATCTTGACCTGGTCTCTCAGGTCTCTGATCCGGGCGACTTGTCGCTCGAACAACCGCGTGTAGTGTGTCCGGCTCTCCATCGCTTCCCACAACGCCTTCGTGTCCGGGCTCAGATACGTCGGTGGCATCCACAACGGCACCAACTCGTTGAGGGCGAACAGCAGGGAGTCCAGCGGGTCCTGATCCCGCGCGATGGCCGTTTCGGCCCGGGGCACGATGACGTCTTGCACCGTGGTCAACAGCCACTCGTGAAGAGCGAACTCTTCACAGAAGCGAATCAGCATCGGAAGATCGTCCGGCGCGCCGGTCAGCCGGATGACATGGAAGTTCGGCACGTCGCTCTTGGCGATGCCGACCGTCGGCCGGGCGTCCGGCGCCAGGGTCGCGGCCCACCGGACCACGGCGGTGCTGGCCCGCAGCGCGGTGGTGTGATTCAGGGTGTTGCTCTGCTGCACCTCGTCGATGATGCGGTCGCTGATCGAGGCCAGGTCCAGGCCGCGGGCCGGCGAGGTGTCGGCCAGGTAGCCGTCGATGAGGTTGTGCGGGTTCGGCGAGTGCAGGACCTCCACGACACCCTGGTGCCGCAGGTAGTGCCGCCACTCGCGGCGCTCCTTGGAGGTCGCCCCGGTTAGCGCCACATGCGCGGTGCCCTGCAGGATGCGGCCGTTGGTGACCACGGCGTGGCTCAGGACCGTGCCGATGGCCCGGCCCCTGCCCTCGCGGGCCACCTGGAGCCGGCAGTCCACTCCGGTGACCTGCTCCGGGGAGACGGCACGGCGCACCGGCCGCTCGGCCTTGCTCACCGGGGAGCCTGGGGTGAGCTGCATCAGGGCGACGGTCGCCGAGGGCGACAGCGTGCCCAGGTTCTGGATCAGGCACGTGCGGACCTCGCCGAAGCCCAGCCAGGGCGGCGTGCCGTCCTCGGGAGCGGCCAGCGTCCGGTCGCGGTCAGTCGTTGTGCGCGACATGGACGTCGTCGAAGAACAAATGGCTCATCCGGCCCACGGGGTTGTCGGGTAATGTCACCGGGCTCGTCTCGTCCCGGGCCCGGTCGGCGGTCTGCTTCAGGACCGCTCCGTCGAACCGCAGATGGTCGATGATGATCTCGGCGGCGTGTTCGGCCGCCCGGAAGTGCGGCGGCAGCACGGACAGCGCCTGGTACGCGGCGAACGGGGCCGCGTCCGGGGTCAGCTGGGTGATGCTCGGCAGCTGCGACCACAGATCCGGCAGCGCCTCGCTGGGGCCGAATCGGTAGGGCTTGGCGACCGCCTTCCCGGCGTTGCGCAGCAGCCCGAGCCGCAGCAGTTGCCACACCGCCGAGAGCAGCGCACAGGAATACTGTCGTTCCGAATGCGGCACAGAGTTGTCGAAGTTCCACAGCTCTATGTCGACGAACACTGAGTGCCGGAACTTCCCGAACTCCTCCGGCGGCTCCCAGTCCGGGGCGTCCATGGCCACTGCGACGGCCGGGGAGCGCTCGCCGTTGGACAGCCAGCCGGTCTGGTCCGTCGGCGGCCGCGAACCGTTGGCCCCGACCGCGGCCTCCTCGACGATCAGCCCCGCGACGATGTCGGCTAGTGCGCTCTGGTCGCGCGGCCCCGAGTAGGGACGCTCGCAGGCGACCGCGCAGCCGGCCTCCCGGGCCAGATAGTCGATCTTGAAGCCGGCCTGTTCGGCGGCGGCCACGACGATGTCCACCACTTCGAAGGGCTTGGGCTGCTCCAGCGCCGATCTCGACGGTGTGTAGTCGTCCACCAGGAAACACGTGCTTATCCGGGCATTGCGGCCGAAGCGCTTGCGGATGCGCCTGTTCGCCGCGTCCAGCCACGGCGCGGCCTGCTCCAGCTGTTGGGCGATCTTGCGGTCGCCGTCGGCGAAGTCGTCCAGATACAGATGGCCGGTCTCCACGGAGAGGTGGCCCAGCGGTACCGCGTCGACTTTCGCGGTCTGGGTCATTTCTTGGTAGCTCACGTCCACGACCGTCACAGTCCTTCCCAGAATCTCTCGTCCGACAGTTTCTCGGCGAGGTCCTCGAAGGCCTGTACGGTCGCTTGGTTGGCGATCTTCAGTCCGCTGACGTCGGAGTCGTCGATCACTTGCTCGCTCCACTGGAGCATCGGGTCGTACGGGATCTGCCCGGCCAGCCGGGCCCGGCCCATGCGGAGCTTGTCCGCCTGCTCGCGGAGCCTCTGGTCGTAGGCGCGCAGCCAGGCACCTTGGGCGGGCCGGGTCACCGACTCCTGATCCACTCCCAGGTCCACGACCGCGGTGCGGACGTAGCGGACCGAGTTGTTCAGGTTCTGTGCGTTGTGCCCGCGGCGCTCGCCAGCTTTGAGCAGCCCCTTCTCGCCGAACACCAGGCCGTGCGCGGCCAGGATGTGCTGTTTGGTCCAGCGGTGGAAGACCAGCCAGCGGCTGGTCAGCGAGGCCAGTTCGGGCCTCGCCGTGGCTTCCAGGACCAGGTCGACGGCGTAGGAGCGGCCCGCGGACAGGTCGACTATGCACAGGTCGAATTCGCGGTCGAGCTTCAGGAACAGTTGCGCGCAGCGGGCCGGCATGTCCGCGCTGATCGAGAATTCTCCGCCCTCCCGGTCTCCCGGCAGCAGGACTAAGCGGCTCGCGCCGGAGATGCGGGGGAGGTCGCGCAGCGTGTCGCTGTCGGAGTGCAGGGCCGTGTCCAGCTGCTGGGCCTCGGTGTGCTTGGTGAAGTAGGAGTGCAGGCCGGAGGCGTCCACGCCGCGTTCGGCCTTGGGAACGTCGAAGATCGCGCCGGCGGTGGGCGATCCGAAGTCGAAGTCGAGATAGGCGACCGCCTCGCCTTGCAGTGCCCGCCGGTAGGCCATGTTGCAGCTGGTCACCGAGCGCCCCGTGCCTCCCTTGTCGGAGGTGGCGAATATCAGCACGTCATGCGCTCCTGCTCGCTGCCTGGCGGGCGAAGGCCAG
>Ga0105239_10009207_pt1 | contig 11168 bp, 8 predicted proteins | sample KBSC44metaG_FD_92761 | JGI IMG/M metagenome (GOLD analysis project Ga0105239, IMG submission 92761) | Corn rhizosphere microbial communities from Kellogg Biological Station, Michigan, USA - KBS C4-4 metaG | ecosystem: Host-associated > Plants > Roots > Rhizosphere > Soil | place: Michigan, USA...
AGGATCTCCACGCGAGAGGAGCCCTTGGGAATCTGACCTTCCTGCGCGGCACCTACTTCCAGGACTTGGAGGGCGAATACCCCGCCTACTGGCGCGGTTCCCCGCCGATGCACTACATCACCCACGCCATCGGCCCACTTCTGGCTTTGGCCGGTCGAGGTGCGACAAAAGTCTGCTGCATGGGCTCGGGTCGATTGCGACCAGACATCCAGGTTCCGGGGCGAAACGAGTTTCCCTTGCAAACGGCAATCTTTCGTCTGCGCGATTCCGACATCGCCGCCGAAGTCACCCGCTCCTGGTTCCAAACCGCCCGTCCTTACACCGAGGCGTTCAGCGTGTACGGGGATGCGATGGGCTTCGAGTGGCAACAGATCGAGGACGAGGAGCCTGCCGTTTATACGCTTGATCCTCTGCAGCCGGGCCGCTGGGGTCGCCACGTGTCGATTGACCGCTCGCCCGTACCTTTTCGCCCCGACCTGTTGCCGCCTTCCTTATCTGAGTTCGCGGATGGTGGACACGGAGGTTCGCATCCGCATTTGGTCCACGAATTTATTTCCGCGATCGTGGAAGGTCGTCCATCGCGGGTCGACGCGACGATCGCGGCCGACTGGACGGCGCCGGGGATTTGCGCGCACGAATCGAGTCTTAGAGATGGCGACCCGGTCGTAATTCCGGCGTTCTGAAGCTAGGTTTAATGGTCAACAACATTGTTGGCCAGCAAATCCGTTCTACGTCGCGGCCCGTCGTCGTCCTTCAATCGACAGTGACCCGACCAATCGAGCCAGGCTCAAGAGTCGGCAACAGAGTGAGGATTTCCGGAGCCAAGGCAACGAGATCGTTGAAGTCCTGGGTCACCGTCCTTACGACCACAACGCAAATGCTGCGCCCAACCAGGCTCTGCTGATACGGCATATTGCTGTCTTTGGTGATCAGAACTTCGAAACCTTGCTGTTCCGCAGCAGCCAACAGTTTGCCGTTCGACAGTTCTTGCCAGCCAATTTTAGCGGCGTGGGTGACGTCATGGCCCTGAAGGTGTCGAGCGATCTTCACCGGCATCATTGAGTCAAGCAGAATCTTCACGAGACGCGAGTCGCTAACCCAGCCGCCTCTCGAGCCAAATCGCCCTCCCAACGTAACACCGCTTCGACATGCTCCGACCGCAAGGCTGGATAGTTCTCAAGGATTTCGTCGATGGTGTGGCCAGCGGCAAGGTTGTCGACCACCGTCTCCAAAGGGACTCGCGTTCCGATGAAGCATGGCTCGCCCCCGACGATGTCGGGGACGCTCGCGACAATCCGCTCTAAAGCTGCAGGCACAGACATCTTGTTCACCTTCTTGGCCCCTTGAGGCCGCATCCACTGTACATGACGTCCGGGCCGAATTCAATATCCTCATGGGCCACCGGAATCAGTCCCCGGTGGCCCATGAAAAGACTTACGTCTGCGGAGCCGTATAGGTGGCCCTTAGCCAGTAAGCCGGCTTCGCGTTGCCGGTCGGCGTGTTGTACGAGCGGATCTTCATCGTGTACCAGCCCGCCGTCGTAGCGGTGGCGTTCATCGCCGTGCCCTGCGTGGTGCCCGACAGATACGTCTTCGTCGTGACGATTCCGCCTGAAGGATTGTCGAGTTCCAGATAGATCTGCGTCGAGGCGGTCCAACCCGTGACGTCGTAGAACAGAGCTTCGGAGATCGACTTCCCGGCGGCGACGTAGATTCGACCGACCGTGACCAAAGCCGTGTTATCTGCCGGCTTGATATCGAGGTCCGAGGCGCCGGCGTACTCCTGGGTCGTGCTTAGTTGAGGCGCCGTGAACGACCCCGTGATGCCCGCCGGAGCGTAGCAGCAGTACCCGTTTCCGCTCGTAGCGACGGGCAAACTAATGGACACATTCCCACTCCCATCGGTCGTGACATCTGGGCAGTGGCCAGTGTAGTCGTGCAGGTGGACGTTCGCGCCGAAGCCGGTCGCGCAGGTCAGATTGTAGTTGAAGCCGGTGTTATTGTTCAGGCCAACGAGGAGGTGAGAACCGCCCGTGCGCTCATAGACAAACACGAGGTTGTTCTTGTACCGCTGCGTGGTGGTGCCGCTGGCCAGTTTCTCGTGGATCCACATCAGGTTGCTGATCGGAACCTGCATGCCGTAGCAACCGGAATCGGTTGAGAAGTCCTTATAGAAAACCGACGGATAACCCTCCGAGGTCAGGATGTACGCGTAGGCGAGAGCCTTGTTCTGAACGATCGGGTCGGAACGGTCGGTATCGTGGTTCTCCACGAAAGTCACCGCGTGCGCAGCGTCGACCCCCGCGAGGCCGGCGTGGTCCAGCGAGGCCATGTTGAACGTGCTCGGGTTGTTGCACATGTTCTTCAGCGCGTCGCGGAGGGGGAAATCGAACGCGCTAGAGCGGCCGCTCATCATCGTCGACACCCAGTATTGGACGTTGCTCAGCGTGGTGTCGAAGTACTCACCAACCGCGAATTTGCCGCTCATGGCGCCGTAGTTAAGGAACGGACTGAGCCAGTCGGTGGAGATTCCCTTTACGTCGTCCAACCGGTAGCCCTGAAGATCGAGCGCCTTCGTTAGCCAGTCGCCGGAGCTATTCAAACCGTTGAAGATCCAATGCGATAGGCCGTTGATCGGAGCGAGGTCGCGGCCGAAGGCACTGAAGTTCTCGCCGGAACCTTCTGGTACATCGGGATCTTGGGAGACGTTCGGGTGGAAGTCGTAGGTGCTCTTACCGAAGCGGCCGAGCCCGGCATTGCCGTAGGCATCGACATAGGAATACGAATAATTGCCGGGGTCGCCGTCGCGGTGGTTGTCGACGATGTCGCAATAGATGTCGAGGCTGTTGGAGCGGAGCATGGCGCAGCAATGCTCAAGCTGCTCGCGGGAGCCGTACCGGGTGACGGTGGTCCCCATCTGGTTCTTGGAGCCGATGTCGTAGTCGTCGAAAGGATCGTAGCCATCGGAATAGCCGCCGGCCGCGCCCTTGAGAACCGGCGGGATCCAGACCGCAGAAAAGCCCGCGAGCTTCAGGGCGTTGGCTTGGCCGCCGAGATGATCCCACCACCACGGTGCGGTCGAGGTCCCCGCGGCGGGAGACGGGACATCCCAGTAGAAACCTTGAAGCAAGACGCCCGCGGAAGCGGTTTGGGCGATGGCAAACAGGCCGGCCATGGCGGCCGTGAGCTTGAGACGAGTGCGCAATTTGGTATCGATCCTTCGTTGGCCGATCATTTCGTTTCCTTTCGGCCAACTCTGGCCGAGCCCTCATGGTAGTAAATCGCACTCCTTAGAGCTTCTCGTTTTGATTCTTTTGCGTCGAACATATTTGGGATCGCGACAGATTATCAGGTAGGTTCACCAGGTGGACGCTCCGCTTCGGATCGCGCTTCTGATGGAGCGACTGGTCGGCTTCAACCATGACGTCTTGATGGGCGTGCGCGACTTCGCGGGCCCGTCGCGGAACTGGGTCTGCCACTTCATCAATCCGCTCGTCGAGTTGCTGCCCCAGGTAGCGGCCTGGGAACCGAATGGAGTCCTGGCCTTCGTTGGGAACGCGGAAATCGGGGAGGCGATCCGTTCCTTGAACGTCCCATTTGTCGATGTCGCGGCTTGGGTCCACCAGCCGCCATGGCCGAGGGTCGGGCTGGACGATCGAGCGATCGGAAGGTTGGCCGCCGACTATTTACTAGAACGCGGCTTCGAGCAATTCGCCTTCATCGGCAACACGGAACTGGCGTTTTCCGAGTGGCGGCTTCGCGGCTATTCAGAGACCCTTCAAGCAGCCGGCTATCCGGTCCGGACCTTCGCGGCGGACCCCAAGCGGTTCCCCTCCGCCCGCGCCTGGACGATGGGCGGGGTCGACGGCGAGCTCGTGGGATGGGTGCAAGCACTCCCAAAACCCGTCGCCGTTTTCGCGGACAACGACGAACGCGCGCTGCTAGCGAGCGAAGCATGCCAAGTCGCCGGAGTTCCCGTCCCAAGCGCGGTCGCACTACTGGGGGTGGATGACGACCCTTACCTAACCGGCCTTGGATATCCGCCGATCTCGAGCATCGCCACGCCGGCGCGGAGGCTCGGCTACGAGGCGGCGCAGACCCTCGACCGGTTGCTGCATGGGTTCAAGGCGCCGGAGTCGCCGACGCGGCTTGGTCCGGTCGGGGTGGTCACGCGCCGGTCTACGGATCGGTTTGCGTTCGGCGATCCGCTGGTGATGCAGGCGCTGCGCTTTATCGCCGAAAAGGCAACCGATGGCATCGGGGTGGCGGACGTGGTTCGCCACGTTCCGGCGGGTCGCAGGACCCTTGAACGGCGGTTCGAAACCTACGTAGGACGCGGAATCTTAGACGAGATCAACCGGTTTCGGCTTGAGAAAGCGCGTCTCCTGGTCGCCTCGACGGACCTCGCCCTCGCCGAAGTGGCCGCGCAATGCGGCCTTGGCAGCGCTTCGCGCCTATCGACGTTGCACCGAGAGATTTATGGCGTAGGCACGCGCGAGTACCGGCGCGTCGTTCGGTCCGGCTAGATTCGACCGGCGTAAGATGGAGACATGCTTTGGCTCCTCCTCGCCCTTTCGCAGACTGCCCCGGCGAGGGATACCTTTCCTGATACCTGGGTGACCGTCGATGGATTAGGACGACCGGTGTCAAGCGCCGTATCGCACCGCGCCCCGGCGCCGAACAAGACGGTCGGCATGTTCTACTTCCTCGCCAACCACGTGCCGGGCGCTCAGATCTACGACAACACGAATCTGCTCGCCGCCGACCCAGCGCATCCGGCGTTCGGCCCCTACGGCAGCGCCCACTGGTGGGGGGAGCCCTGGTTCGGCTACTACCAGTCCGATGACCCGGCGGTCATTCGGAAGCATATGCAGATGCTCAGCGATGCGGGCATCGACGTGCTTATCTTCGACAACACGAACGGCCCCACTTACCCAGACGTGTACATCCCCCTCTGCAAAGTGCTGGAGGAGATGAAGGCACAGGGCAATCGCATTCCCAAGATCGCCTTCTTCACGGGGCATGGGGCTTGGAATACGATCTACAACGACCTGTACGCCAAGAACCTGTACTCCGACCTTTGGTTTCAGTGGAAGGGGAAGCCGCTGATGATGGCGCACTACGAGGCAGGGGACAAGATGCCCGATAATCTCGCTCAGTTCTTCTCGGTGCGCGAGTCCTGGGCGTGGACGCCTAGCCAATGGTTTGGCGATGGGCACGACAAATGGCCTTGGCTCGACAACTTCCCTCAGAACTTCGGTTGGCACGAGGATTCTCACCTCCCCGAGCAGGTCAGCGTCACGGTCGGCCAGCACGCGACCTCAAGCATCGGCCGAAGCTCTCTGGCCCAGCATGAACCGCCCGTCGATGCTCTGAGCCTCACCCCGAGAACGCCATTCGGCGATTGCTTCGCCCAGCAGATCGAGCGCGGCCTACAGATTGACCCCGAGTTCATCTTCATCACGGGTTGGAACGAGTGGACGGCCACCCGCTTCAAGCAAGAGCAAGCCGGCACCATGGCCGGGCGCCCCATGCCGGTGGGCGGAAGCTTCTTCGTCGATGAATACAACGCGGAATTCAGCCGAGACATCGAGCCCGCGAAGGGACTCCTTAGTGACAACTACTACTATCAGCTTGCCGATTTCGTTCGGCGATACAAGGGGGTCAGGACTCTCGCTCCAAATACCGCTCGAACCATCGACGTAAGCAAGGGACTGGACCAGTGGTTTACGGTCCAGCCCGAATACCGCGATGAGATCGGCGATCCTGTGCACCGGGACCATGCGGGCTGGGGAAATCTGACTTATAAGAACGACACCGGCCGCAACGATATCGTCACCGCCAAGGTCGCCTACGACAAGACCAATGTTTACTTCTATGTGCGCACGGCAGCGCCGCTCACGCCGCCAACTGACTCGAACTGGATGCTTCTCTATTTGAATGTGGACGCCGACTACAAAACTGGCTGGCTAGGCTACGATTTCGTCGTTAACCGGTCACTCGGCATTCTTCAGAAGAACAAAGGAAACCGATACGAGTGGACGGATGCGCGAAAAGTCCCGTACAAGGTCGCAGGAAACGAGTTGATGTTGAGCGTTCCCCGCGCCGTCCTCGGCATCAAGGGCAGGGCCGCCACCATCGACTTCAAATGGGCCGACAACATCCAGCAAACGGGTGAAGTCAGCGACTTCACCCTGAATGGAGATGCGGCTCCGAACGACAGGTTCAACTACCGTGCGACGATCGGCCCTTAACATTCATATGTGGTATCCGAGGCATCGTCTCAGCGCTACCGCGCGCCACCCCGTCGGCCCGGAGGCCGAGGGCTGGTCTACACCTGCCGGTGGCCGGACGTACCGCCGTCCGGACGAGAGCCCGTAACCTGCGGATAACCGGACCGTCCGATTACCCGCAGGGACTGAAATTAACCGCCCGTGGCGAAACCGGGATAACACGTCATTCCGCCGTCGATGAACAGCGTAATTCCGTGGATGTAATCGGCGTCGTCGGAAGCGAGGAAGACCGCCGCGCGGCCGATATCCGGCGTCTCGCCAACTCGCTCATATGGGATGAGGGTCAGCAGCTTCTGCTCCGCTTCGGGCGTTTCCCACGCAGGGCGGTTGATCGGAGTCTTGATCGCGCCCGGGCCGATGCTGTTGACGCGGATTTTCTTGCCGCCAAGCTCCTGGGCGAGGCTCTTCATCAGCATCAAAATGCCGCCCTTCGACGCCGCGTAGTTCGCGTGGCCGCCCCACGGAATCACCTCGTGCACGCTGCTCATGCAGATGATCTTTCCTGCCGCACTTGAGACTTCAGGCACCACGCCGCGACGCAGAAACTCCTTAACGGCTTCCCGCGCGCATAGGAATTGGCCCGTCAGATTCACCCCGATGACGAAGTTCCACTGATCGAGGGTCATGTCCTGGAATGCGGAGTCGCGCTGCAAGCCGGCATTGTTTATCAGGATATCGATGGTGCCGTAGGCAGCGAACATTTGCCGATACATCTCGATGACGTCGGCTTCTTTGCTGACGTCGCCGGCGATGGCCATTGCGGTTCCGCCATTCGCATTGATGTCGTCCACGATCGCGTGGGCGGCGTCGGGATTCGTCACGTAGTTAACGACCACGGAAGCTCCGGCGGCGGCGAGATGGCGTGCCACCCCTTCCCCGATTCCCGAGTTCGCGCCGGTAACCAGCGCCTTTTGGCCCCTAAGGGGCTTGTGGCTGAAGTGTTCGGCCAGTTGGGCCTGGGTGAGGATGTTGAGGGTCGACATGTGGTTTTCCTATTCGCCGGATTGCTGAAGAAGCTTGGCGACGATTCCGGTCCATCCGGTTTGGTGGCTCGCGCCCAACCCAAACCCCGTATCGCCATGAAAGTATTCGTTAAACAAGACGAGATCGCGCCAATGCGGATCGGTGCGATACCGCTCGTCGTCACCAAAGCACGGACGACGACCGTTCTCGTCGCGGAGAAACACGCGGCTGAGGCGTTTCGAGATCTCCCCCGCGATGTCGTACAGGTTCATCTTGTTGCCGGAGCCGGTTGGGAAGTCGACTTGGAAGTCGTGCCCGTAGTAGTAGTCAAACTTCTGAAGCGTCTCGACGATCAGATAGTTAACCGGGAACCAAATGGGACCACGCCAGTTTGAATTACCACCGAACAATACGGTGTTCGACTCCCCCGGCTGGTAGTTGACGCCGTAGTCTTTCCCTTCGATGTTCAAACGGTAGGGGTGCTTTTCGTGCACCTTCGACACCGATCTTATGCCGTGGGGCGACAAGAATTCGGCCTCGTCGAGCATCCATTTCAGCACCGCTTCCAAGCGCTCTTTGTCGACGATCGAAAGCAACCGGCGTTGGCCCCGGCCAGGCGCGTCCATGGAAGCGATGTTGTCCTGAAGGTCCGGCCCGTGGCCGATAAACCACTCCAGTCGCTCATTGAAACCCTTGAGTTTCGCTAGTTCTTCGGGCTCTAAAGTTTCCACGGCAAATAACGGGATGATGCCGACCATGGAGCGAACGCGAAGCTCACGGTGCTCTCCGTCCGGCATGCAAAGCACGTCGTAGAAGAAGCCGTCATCCTCATCCCACATCTCCATGTCGCCGCCGATCGAGGTCATGGCGCGCGCAATGTAGGTGAAGTGCTCCAGAAACTTGGAAGCCACGTCCTCGTAGGCCGGCTTTACTAAAGCGAGCTCAAGCGCCATCGCCATGAGGTTGAGGCAATAGAAACCCATCCACGCCGTACCGTCAGCCTGATCCAAATGGCCGCCACCGGGCAGAGGCGCGCTCCGGTCGAAGATGCCGATATTGTCCAGACCGAGGAAGCCGCCTTGAAACAGATGGCGGCCTTCCAGGTCCTTCCGATTCACCCACCAGGTGAAGTTAAGCAGGAGCTTGTGGAAAATGCGCTCTAGGAATTCATAGTCCCCCACGCCCTTCCTCTTCTTCTCAATCCGAAAAACGCGAAGCGCAGACCAGGCATGGACCGGGGGATTCACGTCGCTGAACGACCATTCGTAAGCCGGCAACTGCCCGCTCGGGTGCATGTACCACTCGCGTAGTAGTAGCACGAGCTGATCTTTCGCAAAACTAGCATCAACCAAAGCCAGCGAGATGCAGTGGAAAGCGAGATCCCATGCGGCGAACCACGGATACTCCCACTTGTCCGGCATGGAGATCACATCGGCGGCAAACATGTGCCGCCAATCCTCATTACGCCCTTCGAGGCGAGAGGCGGGCGGAGGCGGCTCGGCACTGTCGCCGACCAACCAACGATCGACGGCGTAGTGGTAGTACTGCTTCGACCACAAAAGCCCGGCCAGCGACTGGCGCATGACGTTCTTGCCATCCTCGGAAAGGCTGTCCGGAATGACCTCGTCGTAGAAAGCGTCGGCGTCCTTGATCCGCTGGGTAAAGTGGTCGTTAAACTCCGGATCGAACGGCATCTTCGGCGTAGATTTGCCAAAGTCCTTGTCCGTCAACCGGAGCAGAATCTCTTCCGTCGCCCCAGCGGCAATGTTCAACATGTAGTGCGCCGCCGCCTTGGTGCCGCAATTCGCCGGATTGACCGCGCCCTTCTCGCCGTCAACCACCAAACGGTGAAAGGCGTCCTTTACATACGGAGAGAGATTGGCCGCGCCAAAAACCTTTTCCTTGTTCGTTTGATTCTCGGTGAAGTAAAGCTCGGGCGACTTCCCTTGGGCGGGTCCGCAATAGAGCCGGCGACGGCCAAGGAAAATATCATCGAGCTCCACCGTGGGCATTTGCGCGTAGCCGGAGCGATATAACTGCGGACACTCGTCGGCATCGTTCCACTCCCAAGTGTTGCGGAACCAGATATTGGGGAGGACGTGGATGGCGGCGGCTTCCGGACCCCGGTTCGAGACACGAATCCGGATGAGGATGTCCTCCGGATTCACCTTCGCATACTCGATCTGGACGTCGAAGTACCGCTCCTCGTTGAAGACCCCGGTGTCGATCAGCTCGTACTCGCCTACATCACGGCCACGTCGCGCGTTCTCTTCGATCAGGTTTTGATAGGGGTAAGCCGCCTGAGGGTACTTGTACAGCCCCTTCATATACGTGTGAGTCGGCGTGCTGTCGATGTAGTAGTAGAGTTCCTTCACGTCCTCGCCGTGATTGCCTTGGTTGCCAGTGAGCCCGAAGAGCCGCTCCTTCAGGATCGGATCTTTCTCATTCCACAGCGCGAGGGCAAAGCAGATGTGCTGATGGTCGTCGCAGATCCCGAGAAGGCCGTCTTCATTCCAGCGGTAGGCCCGGCTGCGGGCTTGGTCGTGGGGGAAGTATTCCCAGGCGGCGCCATCGGCACTGTAGTCTTCGCGAACGGTGCCCCAAGCGCGTTCGCTCAGATATGGCCCCCAGCGCTTCCAGTTCAGCCTATCTTCCCCAACCTGATCCAAGCGCAATTGTTCTGAAGTCATGCCGTCTCTACCCTGAGACGATCATGCATGGTTTTGGGATTCAACGGTTGCTATTCCGTCTGAGTTGGCATTTCGGCAAGACAGCCGGAACCATTTCACGAGGGCTCGCTGACGTATCAGGTCTGAATCTTAGTTAAACCTTTCGACCAATCGCATCATCAGGTTTACCAAGAGAAATTGAATGGGAAAGAGAGCCAGCGCCACAAGCGCACGAAAACTTAGGATGGCCATGGCCCAGTCCGAGTCAAATGCTCGTCCGGAATGCTCATATCCTTGCGGGCAAAGCAAGAGAATAGCGAGCAACGTGAAGACAACCGGGCAGAGAAAACTCTTCTCCCAAGCGTAGATGCAGCTACTTACAAAGAGCATTCCCAACCACTGAGGTTCGATGTAGACCGGTCCCGCATTAAAGTCGCTGGGGATCGGAAGGCGAGAATGTGTTCGCGACGCCAACGCAAAGAAGAAGACGTTCGCCAACAGAACCGTTAGGACCGCACTTCCCAAACCCACTTCCGCAATCCGGGCAATGCGCGGCTGCAGATTGAAGGAAGTCTTCCATGTCATCGCTTTCCGTCGTGGAGAATGTTGAGCCACGAATTTACAATTTGGTAACGTTAGCTAAGACGTTGGTCGCCCCCTTCCGTTCAGTATTGGAAGTAAGCTGGCGCTTATGCCAAAGCGTCCCATTCGGGCCGAAGACCTGCTCCGAATTGTCTATGTCGGCGACCCGCAAATCTCGCCGGACGGAGACCGCGTCCTGTTCACCCATAAGACGGTTAACGACAAGAACAAGTACATCACGAACCTGTTCATGGTCGACCTCGAAGGGAGGATCGTCCAGTGGACTCAGGGCGAAAGCGGCGCCGGCCAAGCCCGTTGGTCCCCCGACGGTTCCCAAATCGCCTTCATCTCCGGCCGCGACAAGCCCGGCTCGCAGATCTACCTCCTCCCCACCCACGGCGGCGAAGCGAAGAAGCTGACGAAGCTCCCGGAAGGATCGATCGGCGAAATGCGCTGGTCACCGGACGGATCGATGATCGCATTTGCCTTCCGCGAGGAACTGCCCACGCAAACCGCCGCGGCGAAGAAGGAGCGCGAAGAAAAGGGCCTGTCCCTTCCCCCGCTCGTCACGGATAGCGTCTGGTACCGCCTGGATGGCGACGGCTATTTCGGCATGCAGCGATACCGGCTGTATGTCGTCGAAGTCGAAACCGGGAAATTCG
>Ga0105239_10009208_pt1 | contig 11167 bp, 11 predicted proteins | sample KBSC44metaG_FD_92761 | JGI IMG/M metagenome (GOLD analysis project Ga0105239, IMG submission 92761) | Corn rhizosphere microbial communities from Kellogg Biological Station, Michigan, USA - KBS C4-4 metaG | ecosystem: Host-associated > Plants > Roots > Rhizosphere > Soil | place: Michigan, USA...
CGACATGCACGAGGTGATCGAGGCGGTCCTGGACGACCAGGAGTTCCTCGAGGTGATGCCGCTCTTCGCTCCGAACATCCTGATCGGCTTCGGCCGGGTCGAGGGCAAGTCGGTCGGCGTCGTCGCCAACCAGCCGATGCAGTTCGCCGGCACGCTCGACATCGACGCCTCCGAGAAGGCGGCCCGCTTCGTGCGCACGTGCGACGCGTTCAACATCCCGGTGCTGACCTTCGTCGACGTGCCGGGCTTCCTGCCCGGCACGGACCAGGAGTGGAACGGCATCATCCGCCGCGGCGCCAAGCTGATCTACGCCTACGCCGAGGCGACCGTCCCGCTGGTCACGGTGATCACCCGCAAGGCCTACGGCGGCGCCTACGACGTGATGGGGTCCAAGCACCTCGGCGCGGACATCAACCTGGCCTGGCCGACCGCGCAGATCGCCGTGATGGGCGCGCAGGGCGCGGCGAACATCGTGCACCGCAAGACCCTCAAGCAGGTCGAGAAGGACGGTGGCGACGTGGAGGCCAAGCGGGCCCAGCTGATCGCCGAGTACGAGGACGCGCTCGCCAACCCCTACGTCGCGGCCGAGCGGGGCTACGTCGACGCGGTGATCGCCCCGCACGAGACCCGCGTGGAGGTCGTGCGGGCACTGCGGCTGCTGGCCACCAAGCGCGAGACGCTGCCGCCGAAGAAGCACGGGAACATCCCCCTGTGAGCGACGCAAGCGGGGCACCCGAGCTGAGGATCGTCAACCCCGACGCCACCCCCGAGGAGATCGCCGCGCTGGTGGCGGTGTTCAGCTCGCTCGGCACCGCAGCCCCTGCCCCCGCGAAGCCGGCGTCCACCTGGGCCGCACACACCCGCAAGATGCGCACGACGCTGCGGCGCGGCCCGGGAGCGTGGCGGGCGAGCGGCCTGCCCCACCAGTGATGGCACCGTGATGGCTGCCCCGCGCCTGATCCTGGCGTCCGCGTCGCCGGCGCGGCTGCGCACCCTGCAGTCGGCCGGCCTCCGGCCCGAGGTGATCGTCAGCGGGGTGGACGAGGACGGCGTCGAGGCCGAGGACGTCGCCTCCCTGGCGCTCAAGCTGGCCCAGCTCAAGGCGGTCGCCGTCGCTGCCCATCAGCCGCGGGCGCTCGTGATCGGCTGCGACTCGGTGCTCGAGTTCGAGGGCCAGCCGCTCGGCAAGCCCGCCGACCCGGCCGAGGCGATCGAGCGCTGGCAGCGGATGCGCGGCAAGGCCGGCGTGCTGCACACCGGCCACTGCGTGATCGACACCCACCGCGAGGTGTGGCTGGGCCGCAGCGCCGCCACGCAGGTCCGCTTCGCCGCGGTGGACGACGACGAGATCGAGGCCTACGTCGCCTCCGGGGAGCCCCTCGCCGTCGCCGGCGCGTTCACGATCGACGGCCTCGGGTCGGCGTACGTCTCGGGCATCAGCGGCGACCCGCACAACGTGGTGGGCATCAGCGTGCCGCTCCTCCGGCTGATGTTCGACGAGCTGGGGTTCGTGTGGCACGAGTTCTGGTCTAGGGAAGACTGACCCCATGCGCGGAATCATCCTGGCCGGCGGCACCGGCTCGCGGCTGCACCCCATCACCATGGGCATCAGCAAGCAGCTGGTGCCGGTCTACGACAAGCCGATGATCTACTACCCGCTCTCCACGCTGATGCTCGCCGGGATCCGCGACGTGCTGGTGATCACCACCCCGCACGAGGCGGACGGCTTCGAGCGGCTGCTCGGGGACGGCAGCGCCTTCGGCATCTCGATCAGCTATGCCCAGCAGCCGTCCCCGGACGGCCTCGCCCAGGCGTTCACGATCGGCGCGGACTTCATCGGCGACGATGCGTCCGCGCTGGTCCTCGGCGACAACATCTTCTACGGCCACGGGTTCGGCCGCACGCTCGGCAGGCTCCACGACCTCGAAGGCGCGCGCGTGTTCGCCTACTGGGTCGCGGAGCCCTCGGCGTACGGCGTGGTCGAGTTCGACGACAGCGGCACTGCCATCTCGCTGGAGGAGAAGCCCGCCAACCCGCGCAGCCACTACGCGGTGCCGGGCCTGTACTTCTACGACAACGACGTGGTGGACCTCGCGCGGGAGCTCAAGCCGTCGGCGCGGGGCGAGTACGAGATCACCGACCTCAACCAGGCCTACCTGGACCAGGGCCGGCTGCGGGTCGAGGTGCTCGAGCGCGGCACCGCGTGGCTGGACACCGGCACGTTCGACTCGATGCTGGACGCGGGCAACTTCATCCGCACGGTCGAGAAGCGCCAGGGACTCAAGATCGGCTCGCCCGAGGAGGTCGCCTGGCGGCAGGGCTTCCTGACCGACGACGAGCTCCGCGAGCGCGCAGAGGGCCTCGTCAAGTCCGGCTACGGCACCTACCTGCTCGAGCTGCTCGCCTCAGGGCGTGGCGAGCACCTCGCCTGAGGCCTGCGACCAGCGCTCCTCCCAGTCACCGATCGCTGCGACGCCGATGCGCTCCAGCGCCCCGTGGCCGAGCACCGAGTACGCCGGCCGCGGAGCCGGGCGCGGGAACGCTGCGGAGTCGGTGGCGGTGACGATCGCCGGGTCGAGGCCGGCCGCCTCGACGACGCGCTGCGCGAAGCCGAACCAGCTGGTCTCCCCGCCCGAGGTCGCGTGGTAGGTCCCGGCCGGGGCGTCCGCCTCGACCAGCCGCGCCACCAGGTCGGCGACGTCCCGCGTCCACGTCGGCTGCCCGACCTGGTCGTCGACCACCGAAAGTCCCCCGCGCTCGGCCGCGACGCGGGCGATCGTCTTCGGGAAGCAACCCCCGTGGGCGCCGTAGAGCCAGGCGGTGCGGACGATCAGGTGGGCGTCCGGGAGGCCCTCGCGCACGGCCGTCTCCCCCGCGGCCTTCGTCCGGCCGTAGGCGGACCGGGGCGCCATCGGTGCGTCCTCGGCGTACGGGGAGGTCGCGTCGCCGGCGAACACGTAGTCGGTGCTGATGTGGACCAGGCGCGTGCCGGTCGCGGCAGCCGCCTCCGCGAGCACCTGCGGGATGGTGGCGTTGGCCACGCGCGCGTCGTCCTCGCGCTCCTCGGCGTCGTCGACGGCCGTCCAGGCGGCGCAGTTGAGCACGACGTCGACGTCGCCCAGCGCGGCCTTCACGGCCGCCGCGTCGGTGAGCTCGAGGTCGCCGAGATCGACGCCGACCACGTCGTGGCCCCGGCCCTCGAGGAGGGCCGTCGCGTCCGTGCCGAGCATGCCCTTGGCGCCTGTGACCATCCATCGCATGCGGGTCAGGCTACCGAGCGCCGGACCGGTATCGTGCGCACGTGCTGATCGAAGAGACGAAGATCCCGGGCGCCTTCGCCGCGACTCCGCAGCAGCACCGCGACGACCGCGGCGTCTTCCTCGAGTGGTTCCGGTCCGACAAGTTCGTGGAGACGACCGGGCACCCGTTCACGATCGCCCAGGCCAACTGCTCGGTCTCGTCGGCCGGCACGATCCGCGGCATCCACTTCGCCCAGCTGCCGCCGAGCCAGGCGAAGTACGTCACCTGCCCCTCTGGCGCGATCCTCGACGTCGTCGTCGACATCCGGGTCGGCTCACCGACGTTCGGCCAGTGGGACGCCGTGCTGCTCGACGACCAGGACCGCAAGGCGCTCTACCTCGCCGAGGGGCTCGGGCACGCGTTCATCGCGCTCGCCGACGGCACCGTGGTGAACTACCTGTGCTCGGCGCCCTACGCCCCGGGTCGCGAGCACGGCGTGCACCCGATGGACGCCGCGATCGGGATCGAGTGGCCGACCGAGGCCCGGGACGGCACCCCGCTGGTGCACTCCCTCTCCCCCAAGGACGACCAGGCGCCGGCGCTTGCCGACCTCGTCGACAGCGGGTTGCTGCCGACGTACGCCGAGGCGCAGGAGTACGTCGACTCCCTACGGGTCGACCTCTGAGAGGTCACCGGACGGACTGCCGGAGAGATCACCGGACAGGTCCTCACGCCGCTCGCGGTCGACGCGTGGCTCCCAGAACGATCGCGGCACGATCCGCGGGGTGTTGAACACGAACCGCCGGAACGCCCAGAACCGGAAGGCGTTGCCGAGCAGCGCACCCACGACGTTGCCCGACATGTTGTCGGCGTAGATCGAGTCCCAGTGCAGGACGTGCCGGGTCGTCCACAGGCAGGTCACCGGGATGATGAACGACGCGAGGTTGATCGCGACGTAGCGTGGAAGGCCTCCGCCCGGTCCGGCCGCGTGCCGGTGCCGGAAGGCGTAGTGCCGGCTGCCGTAGTAGCTGACGAACATGCCGACGCTGTTGGCGAGGAGGTAGCCGCTGATCGGGTGGTCGTTGAGCGGTCCGTCGAACCAGGTCTTGAGCCCGTGGACGAGCGCGTTGAACAGGAACACCGCCACCACGGTGGCGACCACGTTCACCGCGGAGAATCGCGCGACCTCACCCGAGAGCCGGCGCAGGCCGCGGCTCACCGGGGCGGCGACGCGAGCGCTCCCGGCTCGTGCCCCGTCACGGTGCGACCACTTCCTGGGTCAGCGCGTACTTCGCCTCGGTGGCGTCCTTCATCGGACGCCACCAGGCCTCGTTGTCCCGGTACCACTCGATCGTCGCTGCCAGCCCGTCGCGGAAGCTCTGGTACTGCGGCGTCCACCCGAGCTCGGTGCGCAGCTTGCCGGCCTCGATCGCGTAGCGCCGGTCGTGCCCGGACCGGTCGGTGACGTGGTCGTAGGCGTCCGCGTCCTGGCCCATCAGCTCGAGGATCATCGCGATCACGTCGCGGTTGTTCATCTCGCCCTCGGCGCCGATCAGGTAGGTCTCGCCGGTCCGGCCCTTGTCGATGATCGTCCACACCGCATCATTGTGGTCGTCCACGTGGATCCAGTCGCGGACATTGAGCCCGTCGCCGTACAGCTTCGGGCGGACGCCGTCGATCACGTTGGTGATCTGCCGCGGGATGAACTTCTCCACGTGCTGGCGCGGGCCGTAGTTGTTCGAGCAGTTCGAGATCGTCGCGCGCAGCCCGAACGAGCGCACCCAGGCGCGGACCAGGTGGTCGGAGCCGGCCTTGCTCGCGGAGTACGGCGAGCTCGGGGTGTACGGCGTGTCCTCGGTGAACTTCTTCGGGTCGTCGAGCTCGAGGTCGCCGTAGACCTCGTCGGTGGAGATGTGGTGGTAGCGCACGTCGTGGCGGCGGGCCGCCTCGAGCAAGGTGAAGGTGCCGACGAGGTTCGTCCGGATGAAAGGGCTCGGGTCGGCGAGCGAGTTGTCGTTGTGGGACTCGGCGGCGAAGTGCACGACCACGTCGGAGTCGGCGACGAGTGGCTCGACGACGCCCTCGTCGGCCACGTCGCCCTCCACGAAGCGGATCCGGTCCTCGACCGCGGCGAGGGAGGCCCTCGAGCCGGCGTACGTCAGGGCGTCGAGGACGGTGACCTCGGCACCCGGGCGCGTGGCGAGGGTCCGGTGGACGAAGTTGCTGCCGATGAAGCCGGCACCACCGGTGATCAGGATCTTCATGCCGCACAGGTTAACCGGCCAGACGCGGCCACCTGTCACTCGACGGGCAGGCCGAGCGATCGGGCGATCAGCATCCGCTGCACCTCGGAGGTGCCCTCGCCGATCTCGAGCACCTTGGCGTCGCGGTAGAGCCGCGTGACCTGGTACTCCTCCATGAAGCCGTAGCCGCCGAAGACCTGCGTCGCGATCCGGGTCGCGGTGACGGCCGACTCCGTGGCGTAGAGCTTCGCGACCGCGGCCGCGCGCTTGAACTCGGCCACCGGTGCGCCCGAGTCTTTCATCCACGCGGCCTTGTAGGTGAGCAGCCGGCTGGCCGAGAGCATCACCTCGAGGTCGGCGATCTGGAACGCGACGCCCTGCTTGCGCCCGATCGGTACGCCGAACGTGGTGCGCTCCCCGGCGTACTGCACGCACTGGTCGAGGCACGCCTGGATGCAGCCCACCGCGAGGGCGGCGATCGCGACCCGGCCGTCGTCGAGCGTGGCCAGGAACTGCGCGTAGCCGCGTCCGCGCTCGCCGAGGAGGTTGGCCTCCGGCACGCGGGCGCCGTCGAAGGTCAGCGGGTGGGTGTCGGAGGCGTGCCAGCCGAGCTTGTCGTATGCCTTCTCGGCGGTGAAGCCCGGTGTGCCCGCCGGCACGATGATCGTGGAGATCTCGGCCTTCTCGGCACCGGTGGTCGCGCTGGTCGAGGTGCCGGTCCGCGCCGTGACGGTCACCAGCGAGGTGATCTCGGAGCCCGAGTTGGTGATGAACTGCTTGGCCCCGTCGATCACCCACTCCCCGTCGACGAGCGCGGCACGCGTGCGGGTCGCACCCGCGTCGGAGCCGGCGCCCGGCTCGGTGAGCCCGAAGCCGGCGAGCCGCCTGCCGGCCACGAGGTCGGGCAGCCAGGTCTGCTTCTGCTCCTCGGTGCCGTAGGTCAGGATCGGGTTGATGCCGAGCCCGACAGCCGCCTCGAGGGTGATCCCGATCGACTGGTCGACCCGGCCGAGCTCCTCGATCGCGAGGCACAGGCTGGTGAAGCCGCCCTCCTCGCCGCCGAGCCCCGCGCCGCCGTACTCCTCCGGCGCGGTGAGCCCGAACAGCCCGAGCTCACCCATCTTGTGCACCACGTCGACCGGGAAGTGGTGCGTGCGGTCCCACTCGGCCGAGTGCGGCGCGATCTCCTTCTCCGCGAAGTCGCGGACCGTGCGCCGGAACTGCTCGTGCTCGGGGGTCAGCTCGAAGGTCATGGAGCCATCCTAGGCCAGCGGTTAACGATTGTTAACTTCCCGGGCCGCGGCCGAGTGAGACCCGGCGTCGCACCACCGGTGCCGAGCAATAGACTCCCCGAGGATCACAGACACCGAGGAGTTCGCGTGCCCGAGACGAAGCCGCTGCAGAAGGTCCTGATCGCCAACCGCGGGGAGATCGCGGTCCGGGTCGTCCGGGCCTGCAAGGACGCCGGCATCGGGAGCGTGGCCGTGTACGCCGACCCGGATCGCGACGCGCTCTACGTCCGGCTCGCCGACGAGGCCTACAGCCTCAACGGGTCCACCCCGGCCGACTCCTACCTCGACATCGCCAAGATCATCGACGTCGCGCAGCGCAGCGGCGCCGACTCCGTGCACCCCGGCTACGGCTTCCTCGCCGAGAACGCCGGCTTCGCCCAGGCGGTCATCGACGCCGGGCTGATCTGGATCGGCCCGTCACCGGACGCCATCGAGGCACTCGGCGACAAGGCCAAGGCCAAGCACATCGCGCAGAAGGCCAACGCGCCGCTGGCGCCGGGGACGAAGGACCCGGTCAAGGACGCCGACGAGGTGGTCGCGTTCGCGAAGGAGCACGGCCTGCCGGTTGCGATCAAGGCCGTCTTCGGTGGTGGCGGGCGCGGCCTCAAGGTGGCGCACACGATCGAGGAGATCCCCGACCTCTACGAGTCGGCCGTGCGCGAGGCGGTCACCGCCTTCGGCCGTGGCGAGTGCTTGGTGGAGAAGTTCCTCCACCACCCGCGCCACGTCGAGACCCAGTGCCTCGCCGACCAGCACGGCAACGTCGTCGTGGTCTCGACCCGGGACTGCTCGCTGCAGCGCCGCAACCAGAAGCTCGTCGAGGAGGCGCCCGCGCCCTTCCTGACCGACGACCAGCTCACGAAGCTCTACGACTCCTCGAAGGCGATCCTCAAGGAGGCCGGGTACGTCGGAGCCGGCACCTGCGAGTTCCTCGTCGCCGAGGACGGCACGATCTCCTTCCTCGAGGTGAACACCCGCCTCCAGGTCGAGCACTGCGTCTCCGAGGAGGTCACCGGCCTCGACCTCGTGCGCGAGATGTTCCGGATCGCCGCCGGCGAGGAGCTCGGCTTCGGTGACCCCGAGATCATCGGGCACTCCATCGAGTTCCGGATCAACGCCGAGGACGGCGGGCGCAACTTCATGCCGGCGCCGGGCACGCTGACCGAGTGGGTGCCGCCGCAGGGTCCCGGTGTCCGGGTCGACGGCGGCTACGAGACCGGCGAGACGGTCCCCGGCGCCTTCGACTCGCTGATCGCGAAGCTGATCATCACCGGCCGCGACCGCACCCAGGCGCTGGAGCGCTCGCGCCGCGCGCTCGACGAGTTCCGCGTCAACGGGATGCCGACGGTGATCCCCTTCCACCGGGCCGTGGTCGACGACCCGGCGTACGTCGGGGCCTCGACGCCGTCCGGCGAGGGCGAGTTCACCGTCTACACGACCTGGATCGAGACCGAGTTCGACAACCAGATCCAGCCCTACGGCGGCGACGTCGCCGAGGCCGACGAGCCGGCCGAGCGCCAGCGGGTCACGGTCGAGGTCGGCGGCCGCCGGCTCGAGGTCGTGCTGCCGGGCGGTCTCGGCGGCATCTCGACCGGCTCCGCCGCGGCGGGACCGAAGAAGCCCAAGCGCTCGGCCGGGAAGAAGGCCGGCTCGGCCGTCTCCGGCGACGCGGTCGCCAGCCCGATGCAGGGCACCATCGTCAAGGTCGCCGTCGAGGACGGTGCCACGGTCGCCGAGGGCGACGTGGTCGTGGTCCTCGAGGCGATGAAGATGGAGCAGCCGCTCAAGGCGCACAAGGCCGGCACCATCACCGGTCTGACCGCGGAGGTCGGGGCCACCGTGACCCACGGCCAGGTCCTCTGCGAGATCAAGGACTAGGCGAGACCACGCACTAGCGCAGTCCGGGGTGCTGACGGGCGAGCATCGGCACCAGCAGGCGGCGCGGCGCGAACCGTCCGAACAGCGCGGCGGGACGGTTCAGCGCCCCGGGGACGACCACCACGCGGCCGGCGTCCATCCCCTCGATCCCCGCGCGCGCCACGTCGCGCGGCGAGACCCACATGAACGACGGCAACGAGGTCTCGAAGTCGTGCCGGTCGAAGCCGGCGGCCTCACCGAACCCGGTGTCGACCGGCCCCGGGCAGAGCGCGGTCACCGTCACGCCGGTCCTGCTTAGCTCGCCGGACAGGCTCTGGGTGTAGGAGAGCACGAACGCCTTCGCCGCGCCGTACGTCGCCTGGCCGGGCAGCGGCTGGAAGGCGGCCATCGACGCGACGTTGAGCACCGCGCCGGTCCCGCGCTCGACCATCCCGGGCAGGAAGCGACTGCACAGGTCGACGACCGCGGCGACGTCGACCTCGACGACGTTGAGCTCGGCCGCGGGATCGCTTCGGTGGACCGCCCCGAGCGTCGACAGGCCGGCGTTGTTGACCAGGACGTCGGGCGTCAGTCCGAGCGCGACCACGCGCTCGAGGAGACCGGCCCGCGCCTCCCGGTCGGAGAGGTCGGCCGGCAGCACGTGCGCGCGCTCCCCCAGCTCACCCGCCAGCTCGGCGAGCTTGCTCTCGGTGCGCGCCACCAGCACCACCTGGTGCCCACGCCGGGCCAGCTCCCGCGCGAGCTCCGCCCCGATGCCGGAGGAGGCGCCGGTGACGACGGCAGCGCGATCAGGACCGGGCTCGGGAAGGCTCATGCCCGCACCCTAGGTGCGGGCGCAGGCCGCCCGCTACGGGACCGTGTCGAAGGTGAAGTACGCCGACCGCAGGCCGTAGAGCGAACGGAACGTGCTGCCGCTGATGTCGACGAACGGAACGCTGCCGCCTGTCCCTGTGACATGGACGTTCTGGACCCAGCCACCGGCGTCGAACAGCCGGCCGCCCTCGCGAGCGTTGATCTGCACACTGGTCACCGTGCCGAGCTCGGGGTGCGCCGCCTGGATCTTCGCCGCGTCGACGACCACCCTCCAGTGCTTGTAGGGGGTCACCGCCTGGTCGTACGGGTCCGCCTGCGCCACGAGGTAGGGCTGGTCGCCCGCCGAGCTCCAGCCGCCGTTGCTGGAGGAGAACTGCGCGAAGGCGTACTGCCCGTTGGAGACCAGGGTCTGACCAGCGGTGGCGTCCGCTGCTGCGTTGGTCGACGCCTGCTCGTTCGGCACGTCGGCGACGGAGACACCCCGGTACACCTGGCAGGCGGCCGTGTCGCAGAGGTCGTAGTAGGTGCCGGCGTGCGCGGCCCGCTCGCTCACCGCGTAGGTCCGCGCGGCGACGGCCTGGGCCTTGAGCGCCTCCGGGTGCCACGACGCGGGCATCTCCGACGGGATCACCCCGCGGAGGTACTTGTCGAGGAGGACCACGTTGACCGTGTCGGTGTTGGTGAGGCGGAGCTTGCCGCGGTAGACCCGGTTGCCGGTCGGGAGCTTGAGCGTGAGCAGCTTCGTCGACGAGCGGAACTCGCCGTCACCCTTCAGCGCCTTGCGCCCGGCAGTCCTATACAGGTGCCAGCGGCCGGTCTTGTAGTACACGCGCGTCTGGCCGGCGACGGACTTGAGCCGCCACGCCCGGGCGGACTTCCTCAGCCTGAACGTGCGGCCGTTGCCCAGGTCGTGGACGCGAAGACCCGGGGCCGGGGCGATCGTCAGCTTGTCGTCGGTGTCCTCGGTGATCCGCACCCGCACCTTCCCGCCCACCGCCGCGAGGGTGGTGCCCGGGTAGTAGAAGGCCAGGATCTGCTGGTAGCCGAGCCCCGCCTGCGCTGCGCCCTTCGCTCCCCACTGCGACATGCCGTGTCCGTGTCCGAAGCCGTTCCCCGTGACCGTGAACGTCGTCGCGGTCGGCGTGATCGTCACCGGGACGTCGGACGCGACCGCGTCCGCGGGCGCGCCGGTCACGACCATCGCCGCGGCCGCGGCGAGGGCGATCAGGGTGCGTGTGGTCCGAGCGTGCATGCGTGATCCCTGGGTCTGGAGTGCGTGGAGTGAAGGATCCATCATGCACGGCGCGTCAACCCTCCGCCGGGACATGAGCGCTCGTGACCGAAGCACACCGGCGGAACTACGCGGGTGTCAGCGCGACCGCGACCGGCGCCTCAGCGCGGATGGTGCAGCCGGCGCGCGGCCTCGGCGATCGACCCGCTGTTGGAGGGGTAGACCGTGAACGCCTGGGCGAGCTGGTCGGCGGTCAGCGACTCCGCGACCGCGACGGAGACCGGGTGGATCAGCTCGCTCGCCCGGGGTCCGACGACCACGCCGCCGACGATGATCCCGGTCCCGGGACGGGCGAACAGCTTCACGAAGCCGTCGCGGACGCCCTGCATCTTCGCTCGCGCGTTGCCCGCGAGCTCGAGCCGGACGACCTCGGCCTCGATCTCGCCGTTGTCGACCGCCTGCTGCGACCA
>Ga0105239_10009209_pt1 | contig 11167 bp, 11 predicted proteins | sample KBSC44metaG_FD_92761 | JGI IMG/M metagenome (GOLD analysis project Ga0105239, IMG submission 92761) | Corn rhizosphere microbial communities from Kellogg Biological Station, Michigan, USA - KBS C4-4 metaG | ecosystem: Host-associated > Plants > Roots > Rhizosphere > Soil | place: Michigan, USA...
GGTCCAGTTTGGGCACTTTGTTTTTGCGGAAAAAGCCCATTTCGGCGACGTAGGCGACGTCGCTGGCACCGTATGTCCAACGGCGAAGCTGCACAAACTGGGCTTTGAGCGTTTTGCGGTAGCTATCCGAAAGCACGGCGTCTTGCGAAATCGGCAGGTTTACCGGCAGCACGCGGTAGTGGCCGTCGAACGCAAAGTAACTGCGCCAAAACTGGTGACCGTCTTCCACAATGGTACGCACGCTCCAGTAATCTGTCTCGAGCAGCGCCGCCATGGGCTGGCTGTGGCTGCTAAAGTTGCGCAGTGCATGCAGGCGCAGCGACACCACCAGGTTAAATAGCGAGTTACCGGTGGCCAGCACGCGCATGGGCGCCGGGGCATCCCAGATATTGTTGGTGTACAGCGACACCGGCTGGTAGCTGGCGTGCACAGGGTCAGGTGCGGCCGTATACAGATAGCTGACGGCGTTTAGATAGTTTTTGTCGGGACGGTTGTCGGCGTCGAGCGTGGTGACCATAACGCGCAGCGGGTCTATGCCCTTTTTGCCCAGGTACTTTTCGAGTTGGCGCGCAGCGTAGGTGACATTACCACCTTTACCGATGATCTCGCCAGGTAAACCCGCCGGGTGCTTTATGGACATGGCGTCCATAAACGTGCGCTTGCATTGTTTGGTGAGCTCTTTGGCGAGCTGTTCGGTTTGTTCGCCAGCTCGGCCTTCGTACGCCAGGATGAAAATGACTTTCTTCATGTCATAGTCGCTCGCCAGCACCGACTCTATGGTTGGCTGCAATATTTCGCGCGACTCTTTGTAGGTGGCGATGATGATGGCGTGTATAACTTCGCTGGGCGGCATAAGAAGCGGCCGGGTGTGGATGCGAGCCACCGCTTCGCGGTGCCATTTGGGTCGTTTGGTAACACGGTCGCCTATTTCGCCGGCTTCGAGCTCGCGGAGCATGTCTGCCCAGGCGTATTTTTGGTGCTCTCGCATAATGTGATAGCCATGCAGCGCCCGCACCGCCCCAGCAACACCACGCGCAAAGTTTATAAGCAAGTACACCAGCACAAACACCGCCGCAACCGTCACGTTTATCAGACTCAGCACTACTGGCAGTGCCAGCATACAGTACGACAGTGTACCAGGTAGAGTCTCGAAGAACCGGTAGTGACCGTGGCGGTCTTTTTCGAACGGAATCTCGAGATCTTTGGCCATGCTACCGCAACACCAAGAGCGCGTTACTGACGACGATGAGGAACAGCAACAGTGGCAGCGCAAGCGCCAGTACGGTGAGTGAGAGCTCGCGCTTGATGTGATACGAACGGTAACTCAGCACCAAACTCACCGCAAAAATCAGCACCGCCGCCACTATAAAAGCCACGATGTCGCGCACCGTACCGGGCGTATAGCGGTCGATCCCTAAGGAAGGGCGATACGAAACAATGTAGCTGGCACTGCTGCGGCCGCTACCGAGCTTGAGCAGCACGAGCACTATAGACGCGAGCGTCAAAAACGCCGAGCCGCTTACCAGCAGCAGCGCCGTTCTATCCTGTAAAAAGTGTTTTTGGGAAGCCATTATCTAGATGTCTATTGTAGCAGAACTTGCGTAGCGAATGTGAATACAAATTACAGACAAGACGCCTGTGGTAAACAGATGAGATTTTGCTATAATACGGCTGAACAAATGCCACGCCACCTTAGCTCAGTTGGTAGAGCGACGCACTCGTAACGCGTAGGTCGCCGGTTCGATCCCGGCAGGTGGCTCCATTTTCCATGAGGTCCTTGCCCTCCGATGTAATTCCGGAATAAATTCGTAATCACATCTCCTCCTGCCTAAAGTTCGGCTCAAGGCCTCGTTTTTAGGTGTTAGCGCGGGTGTCGTATAGCGGCTATTATGTGACCTTCCCAAGGTCGAGATCGGGGTTCGACTCCCCGCACCCGCACCAATTCTAGGAGGATCTTATCTTCCAATATGATTCCGAAATAAATTCGTAATCACATCTCCTCCCGCCTAAAGTTCGGCTAAAGCCTCGACTCTTACCGTTACCACAAAGATGCGCCAAAATTCTGATCAGTTGTATACAATGGTGGTATTAAGGAGTTTAGAAATGTTTAAAGAGTTTCGTAAGTTTATATTGCGCGGCAATGTTGTCGACTTGGCTGTGGCTGTCGTTATCGGTGCGGCGTTCAACAGCGTTGTTCAGAGCATTGTCAAAGATTTTATAACCCCACTCGTGACCGGTTTTAGCAGTGGTGGCAAAAAGCTCGAAGGAGTTTATACCATTCACCTTCGCTCCCACGCATTTTCGTTTGCCTGGGGAGACTTCCTGAACACACTCATTTCCTTCATCCTCATTGCTGCGGTGGTGTTTTTCCTGGTTGTGCAGCCCCTGAACAAACTAGTCTCGCACCTAAAGCCAAGTGACGAGATAGAAAAGCCAGCCGAGCGCCAGTGCCCCGAATGCCTGAGCGCCATTCCGGCAAAAGCTACTCGCTGCAAATTCTGCACCACCAAAAGCGCCCCAAGCAAATAAAAAGCCAGGTGTGGTACCTGGCTTTTGTTCAATTGCCGGAGCGCACTAGAACACGGCGGCGGTTTGGGTAAAGTTTTGGATCGCTTGAGCAGCTTTCATTTCGCACTCGCGTACCAAGAGTGCTAATGGTTATTTTGTGGGGCAGGCGTTACCCTGCTGCGTATACCAGCGAGCGAGATAAGGCCGCCTATAACCATGGTTGTAGCAATGGCTACGAGCACTTTGTGAAAGCCATGAATATCTAGTACGGGTCCGGTTATGACGCCCACAAATGCTATGGCTATGAGCCCCGCTATTCGAGCCACCGCGTTGTTCACGGCCGAGGCTACACCTGCATGCTTTGGCTCGATATCACCAAGAATAGCCGAGGTAAGGGGCGCAACTGTCATGCTGAGCCCCAGGCCAAACACGAGTACGCCCGGTAATAGTGCCGACCAGTACTCTACGTGCGTGCCAACTCGTAGCATTAGCAAAAAGCCAAGCGCAGCGATGATGGGGCCAAGCGTCATAAGTGTTCGTGGCCCAATCTTCCCGGCCAAGGCCCCAAAGCGACTCGACAAAACGAACATTATGGCCGTCACCGGCAGCAAGGCAAGACTAGCTCGGAGTGCACTATACCCTCCAACCTGCTGCAGGGTAATGGTGATAATGAACACCGAAACCGAAAGCCCGGCATATATCGCCAATGTAGCGACATTGCCTGCACTGAAGTTGCGCGAACTGAACAGTGACAGCGGCAACATGGGAGATTTGTTGCGACCCTCCCACCATATGAACACCGTGAGTAAAACCGCGCCAACCACCAGCGCAGGCCACGTGTGCCAACTGCTCCAGCCGTACTTTGGTTGTTCAATCAGCGCATACACCGGTGCACCAAGGCCTGCTGCACACAAAAGTGCACCGAGTAGGTCGATCGGCACATCTTTTTTGCGCGCTTCGGGCTGTTTGCACCGAGCCAGTAACCACAGCGTAAACCCTATCGGCACGACATTCACGGCGAAAATCCAGCGCCACGAGGCAACGGCCACGATAAATCCGCCGAGCAGTGGCCCGATGAGCGCCGATATGCTAAACCAAGCCGTCCAGGTACCGATAGCCTTGCTCTGGGCTGGCCCACTAAACGCCGATATTATCAGTGCCAGCGAGCTGGGTACTAAAAACGCTCCGGCAATCCCCTGCAGTGCCCGCGCAATAACCAAGAATGTGCCATTTGGAGCTAAGGCACACAGCAGTGAAGTCACACCAAACCAAATCAAACCAAGACGCAGCATTCGGTTGCGCCCAAACAAATCGGAAAACGAGCCCGCGACCAGTATGAGCGCTCCGAGTGTCAGCAGATAACCGTCGACCGTCCATTGCTGCACGGCCAGACCTCCACCTAAGTCACGACTAATAGCTGGCAGTGCCACGTTTACAATAAATCCGTCTATAGCACTGACCACCGAAGCCAGTATCGCGATCCACAGTACCAGCCGCTGCTGTTTTGTCATAGTTCAAGTATATGACGAGTTGCCAAAAACGCTACCCTCTCGCTTTGTTTTCAGCGACAGGCCAGTAGAAAATCTAGGGCTACAGGACCGATTCTACTGGGGTGAGTTCGGTAATTGGTGCTATTTCATCAATGCAATACACTGCTTCGGCATCTTCATGCTGCACGCGCCAGATATCACCGGTACCAAGTAGTATGCCCAGGGCTTTACCCACGGCGCCCACAGCACGCCTGTCTAGCACGCTTTGCTCGACCGGAGGCATCCCCTCGGTGGAGCACAGATCTACTACCACAACAGTGTCCCCAAGGTTTGGCTGCTCACCCAAAACCGCAAAACTCCTATTCGGGCTGGGAACGCTCTCTGCACTATATAAAGATTGTGTCATGCGCAGACTATAGCACGTTTCTTTTCAAACGTTCCTGGTGCAATTTCTTCCAAGCCCTTTTAATTGTATCGATAAGAGGTACCGGGCACTATCGTCAGGGGCAGATTCGAGTTGCCACATATTCCCGACCAAGTGCACGGCCATAAGCTCACTATACACCCGATTTGTAAGAATTCTTACAAATTATGGCCGGCACCGTTGGGAGGGATTGCTTTTTTACCCCTGGCTTGATACACTTACCCCTGTTACTTTTTCGATTCTCGTAGAACTAACACCTATGCGCTCGTAGTGAAGAGGCCTATCACGCCTCCCTGTCACGGAGGAGATCGCCGGTTCGAATCCGGTCGGGCGCGCCAAACTAAGAACGTCACTTCGTGTGGCGTTTTTTGTTTTTAGTCACTTCTCGGGCCTACAAGCACACTTGCCCAGGCAGACAAACCTGCGTAGAAAACGGTACGCCGTCGATAGTCGTAAAGGTGATTTGCAAATAAGTATCTTCGACGCCGTTGAGCGTACCATACGTTTTACCTAATAACTTTTCCCATACCTCAGACTCTTCGCTCTTCATATGACACGTTACCGTTTGATCATTGAACAGTATCCCGTCGCAGTCCATGTACTGGCCGTAGGTCGAAACAATCGGAAAAGTGGCATCCATAGCGATATTCTTTTGCTCCCCAGAGGAAATCGTTACGTTGGTGTCGCCAAATGCCGAAACGTCTATTGGGCTACTTGAGTCGGTGTATGTGAGATTTTTGATATCGGCGGTGACCGTTAGCACCCGTGGATTAGCCTTTGAGCGATTTTGTATGAAGTTTCCCGAAACACCGTTCACCGTCACCGTTTTGCCCGCCAAGTTTGGGACCTCACAGCGCACAGGCACACTAACATCGTATGTGTTATCGGCCTGGCTGACCCGTAGATTCAGATCTAGACTTTTGGCCGCACCTTCATAGTTGACATTGCAGATGGGATTAAGTTTGGTTTGGAATTGCTCATTAATATTCAGTTTGCTCAGCTGGTTTGCCTGGTAAGCAAACACGAGCCCGATAATCGAAATAAGTACAGCCAGCCCTGGCGCTACCGATGAAAGAAAATGACTTAGTCTTTTGCCAGCCTCAAATCCAGAGCGTGCAAGCGGCGTGGCAGACGGCGGAATAGTAACTTGTGATTTTTTCCGTGGATATGTCCTACGAGCCATGCCTGTTAGTGTAGGGACTAGCCGACAAAAGTTCTAGTCGACTTTGATGTAGGTGTGCTGGGCGTGGGATTTCTTGTAGTCACTAATGTAGTGGTCGATAGGCTGGAGGTTGAACGAAATGTGCTGGGCAGTCATTTTGCCGCTGTTGTTTGCGGTAAGCTTTACGATTTCGAGTGTGTTACCTGCTTCTATAACGTCGCTGACATCGCCCACCTGCATACGCTGCAGTTGGCGAACGACTGCCGGGGGTACGGTGGTGCTGGCACTAGTAATGGCCATGTCTGCATATTGCCCGGCGTTGTTCGCCTTGTCGCCGGCCTGAGAATACTGTGCGACTAAGGTGTTGAAATCGGCGCCACCGCGTAGCTGCTGCAGAACATTCACAGCTGTGGCCTGGGTGGCAGTATCGAGTTTGGCCGCCACCTTTTGCGCCAGCAGCTCTTGCTTAACTTCGCGTTTGAGGTCGTCTATGGACCAACCGAAGAATTTGTTCGTCACATCGGCTAGTTCTTGGGCACTCGAATGATTTTGCGCCCGTAGTGCGTCGATAGCACTGTTTACTTCTGTATTGCTAACCGACACATGGTATTTGGCCGCCAGCTGTTTTACGTATGCTGCGTCAGTTACTTCTTTGAGCGCGACGGGTTTGTAGCGGTCTAGATGTCGTTTGCCGTCTTTGCTCCCAAAGTCGACGCGCTGCTGCGTCTGGTAATAGTGCTCGTAGCGCCGGATTTCGAACAAGTAGTTTTCGTACGCTACAAAGTGTTTACCTGCTTTGGCCACTGGAAACGGCAGCACCTGGGTAACGCGGTACATGAATGCCGAAGTAGTCTGGAACCGGTACAGCGCCAGGCTGGTGTATACAAAAAAGCCAATGAGCGCTAGAACAATGAGCGTCGTCGAGATAATGACAATACGGTGTTTGCTATGTGCGAGCGGGTATTTGTATTTGCGCGCACCCTTCAACACGTCTTCGCGGTGTTCAGCAACTGTTTCGTTGGTTATACGCGGAATGTTTTCGAACGCTTCCTGTATGCGCTCTTCGCCGCGCACTTTTTTGAAGCGCTTTGGGACAGGTGGAATACGGTTACGCACGCCGCGCAGTCGCTCCCCTGTTGATTTCCGTGGTTCTTTACTCATATAAATTATTGCTGCAGCGCAGGGCTGGTTACGACCGCTACGCCCTCATCGCGCAGGATCTCCAGAATCCTTTTCTGGATCTTCTGCGGGTGGTGTATGTAGTGGATCACCAAATCTCCCACCATTGTCTGCATCATTATTGTACCAAATCCGAGCAGTGTTTCCTGCAATCCGCTGACTTCGTAATTGACCATTTGGATCTGGCCGAGGCCCATGTCGACCACACTCCGATGCCAAAAGCCCCGCTGCGTAATCTGTATGAACCGCTGGTCGGTCACTATGAACACGCTGTAGTACCAGCTCATCCAACTCGGGAAAAACAGCACCGCCGATACAACCAAGCTGACGAGGAAACTCAGGTAAAAGAACGTCAGGGTCGGCGGATTGCTACTGTGTACGTACGTAAGGATAAGCGTGTAGAGCGGCCCAACCAGCAGGCCCAACGAGCCCCATATCAGACCCTTTCGCATGACGATTGGGTGCTTACGGAACACGTACAGCACTTCCTCGTCGTCGAACTGGTCGGGGAAATATTTGATCTTAGCTTTGTCCCCGGCGGCATTTTTATCTTTAGCCATATGCGTATTGTATCAGAATCTGTAAAAGTGGTGCCCCCGGAGGGATTCGAACCCCCAGCTTCTCCTTAGGACGGAGTTGTTGTATCCATTGAACTACGGGGACAAAAGAGCACCTGAAGGTGCTCAAGTAATACGAGCTTAGCGTTTGCGGGGTTGGGTGAAGCGTTCGTGGACGGTTTCGTAGTCGTGCAGTTCGCTTTCGCTAAACCAGTGTGCAATCTCGGCAGCGGCCTCTGTGGCGTCGGCAGAAGCGTGCAACACATTTGAAACCGACTGACCACTTGAATTTGCTTGGCCGTAACTGACATGCGCGTAGTCACCGCGGATGGTGCCCGGCTGAGCGCTCTTAGGCTCGGTTGGGCCAACCATTTTGCGGACGGTTTCGACTGCTTCAACACCTTCGAGCACCATAGCAATGACGGGGCCTTGCTGCATGTTCTTTAGCTGACTTTCGAAGATGTCGTCGCCCTTACGGGTCTTGAGCGTACCGATGCCTTCGTAGTGCGCGTGCAGGTGATCGTAGTCTGGCTGCAGCATTTTGGCGCCTACAATCTTGAAGCCAGCTTTCTCAAACCTGCTCAGTACTTCTCCGACTATACCGCGCATGACTGAATCTGGTTTGAAAATAATAAGCGTTCGTTCCATTAGGTATCCTTGTTTAGTTTTACCTATTCTAACAGATATAACTTCTTACCTCAATTGATATGAATCACGGCTCGTGAGCTGCATGCCACGTCGCAAAATGCTATGATGGAAGCATATGCAATTTAGCAAAGCCAAGACCGACTTTTTGGAATATCTCGAACTAGAGCAAAACCGTTCGCAAAAGACGATTGCCAACTACGACCATTATCTCACTCGCCTGCTCGACTATGCCGGCGACATAAAGGTAACTGACATCGACGCCGAACTGATTAGAAAATGGCGCCTCTGGCTCAACCGACTCGGCACCAACACCAGCGACGAGCTAACGCCAACCACGACCAATTACCACCTGATTGCCCTGCGTAGTTTTCTAAAATATTGCGCTAAGCGCAACATTCCCGCCCTAACCGCCGACAAAATCGAGCTGGCACGTACGAAACGCAAACAGGTGACGTTCCTGAACGAAGACGAACTAGAACGTTTATTTGCTCAGCCGGAAATTACCTCTGAAGCCGGCCTACGCGATCGAGCAATTTTAGAGTTACTCTTTAGTTCGGGCTTACGCGTAAGTGAGCTCACGGGACTAGACCGCGACCACATAAACCTGAAGCGCCGCGAATTTATGGTTCGTGGTAAGGGGCAAAAAGACCGGCCGATATTTATAAGCCCTGAGGCAGCCGACTGGTTGCAGCGCTACCTAGACGTACGCAAAGACAACACGAAGCCACTCTTTATCCGCTACATGGGGAGCAAAAAGGTGGACCTGAGCGGTAACTATCACCGCCTGACCGCCCGCAGCGTCCAACGCCTCGTGGCACACTATGCCCTGCTCGCTGGCATAACCAAACACGTGAGTCCGCACACCTTGCGCCACAGCTTTGCCACCAACCTACTGATGAACGGCGCCGATATCCGTAGTGTGCAGGCCATGCTTGGCCACAGCAACATTGCCACAACCCAAATCTACACCCACGTCACCGACCCCCACCTCAAAAAGGTCCACGAGCAATTTCATCACCTCTGACCGGTGAATACGGCTAGTTGCAAGTGCCGGTGGCGGTGGGTCCAAGCGTACTGAGTGTTAGGGTGTCGGCAGACCCAATCGAGAACGATTTACAAATCCCTGTGCTACTTCCGAGCGCATAGTTCGGAATGTTACTTGCAGTGCCCGAAAGCCCTACTCTGGCTTGTATGCGGCGTAAGGTGTCCTGGGACTTGCCCGTTACATCGACCACGGCTTGAGCCCCGTTAAACAGTGCGGCTGTGCCGGTTGTAGTCTGACCGGCAATAGTCATCTTTTGCGGGTTACGGTAGATGGAGGTTACCCGTGCGTAATAACTCGTAACAGAGGCACTTGGTAGATATATAGTAACGGAACATGTGTTCGTGCACGGGTTAGAGTCGCTGCACGTAGGTGGCGCTGCGGTGGGATCGGTCATGTTACACCCAGAGCCAATGTACGCGGTAGCCGCCGCACCGAACGCCAATGTACCCGGCGCGCCGGCGTTATACAGGCCACCTGTGTGAGTACCATACGGAGTAAGGTAGGTCGTAACAGTATGTGCACTCAGGTTCGAAATGTTAGCCGTTGGGTCTTCAACTAGGTCGATCCGAAGCACCGGAAAAGCACACGCCCACTGATCACTTGCGGGGAACGTACTGTAGGTTCCCGAACAGCTCGTGCCCGTGTCACCCGTCTGTTTGTTCCACGTAAAGGTCAATGATTTTAGCGCCGCGTTTGCGTTAATAGGCGCGACTACAGATGTGTTTGTGTTGACGCTGGTGTATTCAAGGCTCTTTGGGTTAGGATCAACGAGTACACAGGTGTATTGTATGCCCGTTCCAAGTGCCGAAACCGCCGCGCCCTGGCCTCCCGAGGCCGATGGCGCGTAGTCCGATGGAGTACCGCCGTTTGCGCATGCTGTTTTGGTGGCCAGGCTAGCAGCACCGTTCGTTGCAATGTAGCTGGCAATGGCGCTTTTCGTTACATTCACCCCAGACTCTGCGGCGTAAAAAGCTTGGGCGCTCAGCTGGTGATCAAGCGTTTCGCGCTCGTTGCGACGAATAACCTGCGAAAAGCCTAACACGATAAGAGTGATGACAAGCATCATAATCATCGTAACCAGGAAAGACACCATGCCCCGCTGATCAGACTGTCGTAGCTTGCTACTCATGCTTGTATTGTACTGGTTATGGTTCATTAGTTCACTACCCTTTGCTGCGCTACGGTCGATAAGTTGGCAATTGTGCAAAACTGCGAACCGGCTTGCACTTTGCAGATTACATCACTGTTAGAAAACTGGGAGGTAGTGAGCACGTTGTTATTAGAACAGTTACCTACCGTTGGGGAGCAAAGCAAATCGTCATCACCATAGGCTATTCGAAGCCCCAGACTCCACACATCGCCGGATGAGCCACTACCGGCAGTAACCTTGGTCATATTAAATCCAAGAACTCTCATGTTCTTGCCCAAAAGTTCGGTTCCGCCATCATTCGCAGCCGGCGCCTGATACGCACAGTTGGATCCAGTTTTATTCAGCATATATAAGCCTGTGGTAGCTGTAGGATCGCCTTTATACTGGACGCCCAGCTGATATACGAACAGCTTTGTGCCTGCACAAAAGAATGTTTGACTAGCGTCTGGCGCAACAGAACTGATGCCACTAAACTGTACGGCCTGCGAAATAGTATCGAGAGCGTCTTGGGCAGTTGACTGTGTGGTTGAGCCATTAACTCCACGGTAATAACTAGTCGTGAAATACACGACTCCAAATGTAATGACGAGTAGGACTACCGAAAAGACCATGGTCGCAATCATTAGTTCAACGATGGTGAAGCCTTTGCTATCTTGTTTCATATGCAACCGCATTTACTGCAACCTATAGTACATAGTTACGTTGCTATCGTTGTTCGTTTTAGAGTTCAGGCTCGTCCAGACTGCCTTAATGGTATACACTCCAGTTGCTGGGTGGCCTATCGGTCCTGTAACAGTGACCGTGTAGGTGGCGCCACTGCCAGACCTGGTAAAGTTATTGCAGATCGACACTTCTGTAGTGCCGTTAAAACAATCGCCACTGGCCGTTAGCCCATTTTGGGCACGCAAGGCTTCTATTTGGCCTTCTACCAAGTGCTGTGCTTCTGTCCGCTCTTGGTTACGTTGCAACGCGGCAGTGTTTTTCGCGGTAATAGCATAGGCAGA
>Ga0105239_10009210_pt1 | contig 11166 bp, 8 predicted proteins | sample KBSC44metaG_FD_92761 | JGI IMG/M metagenome (GOLD analysis project Ga0105239, IMG submission 92761) | Corn rhizosphere microbial communities from Kellogg Biological Station, Michigan, USA - KBS C4-4 metaG | ecosystem: Host-associated > Plants > Roots > Rhizosphere > Soil | place: Michigan, USA...
GACGACATCTATCGTCTCGCCGACGACCTTGCCTTCGAAATCGACGATCTGCTCCCAATCGTGGATGCTGCGCAGCTTCTGGGCTTTCTCAAAGTGGAAGAAGGCGACGCGAGCATCACGGAACTGGGTGCGGAGTATGCCAACTCCGAAATTCTGCGCCAGAAAGAAATCTTCCGGGATGCCGCAATCGAGAACGTCCTTTTGTTACGGCAGATTCGCCGCGCACTGGATGCAAAGAGCGATCACACCGTGCCCGAGGAGTTCTTCCTCGATATGCTCGACGAACAGTTCAGCGATGATGAATCGCAGCGCCAGATTGAGACAGCAGTCACCTGGGGCCGCTACGGCGAGATATTCGACTTCGATGCCGCGCGGCGACGCTTTGTAATGCCCGACGTCTTGCAGGAAGAGGCTACCGGGGGCGGTGAGTGAGTATTCAGCGCACGCTGTCTCGTTCCCTGGTCATGGTACGCACATGGCCGGTCGTGATCGATATGGGCGTGGGCCTCTGCGCCCTTGCTCTGTTCATCGCCATCGTGCATCTGGCTGCCTACTGGATGGGAACCGCCGTTCCCGTTTCCCACGTCACTGAAAACGCACGTTCCCTTCCCGTATACGCGTTCTATTCGGTGATGCGCATTGGCATCGCATTTGTAGTGAGCCTGGTCTTTGCCATTGCTTACGGGTATATCGCCGCTCGCAATGCGCGCGCAGAAGCGTGGATGGTCGCGGTGCTGGATATTCTGCAATCGATCCCCGTGCTCAGCTTCCTTCCGCCAGTTTTGCTGGCGATGATTGCGCTGGTGCCGCATCGGCAGTTGGGTATCGAACTTGGCGTCATACTTCTGATCTTCACGGGACAGGTATGGAATCTGGCATTCAGTTTTTATTCGTCGATGAAGGCTATTCCGAAGGAGATGCTGGAGGCATCGCGAATCTTCCGCTATTCAGGCTGGCAGAGGTTCTGGCAGCTCGAAATGCCATACGCGACGATCGGGCTGGTTTGGAATTCCATCATCTCCGTTGCGAATGGCTGGTTTGCGCTCATGGCCTGCGAGATGTTCCAGCTCAAGAACAGAAATTTCGAACTACCTGGGCTGGGCAGCTACATCCAGAACGCCACGTACGACGGGGATGTTCGTGCGCTTCTAAGCGGGATTGCGACGATCGTGCTGATCGTTGTCGCAACCGACCAGCTGATCTGGCGTCCCTTGATTGCGTGGAGCGACAAGTTCAAGTTCGAACAAGTTGAAGCCAGTGATTCCGTCTCATCGCCGATTCTGACCCTGCTTCAACGGTCAAGGCTGGTGGGCACGCTCACCGGACGTCTGTGGGCACGGATTGAGGAGCCTGTGTATCGCCGGCTTGCTCGATCGCAAAGGGCTCGCATGGTCCAGCCAATCGACTTGGATGGAGCTCGGGCGCGCCCGACTGTTGGGTACTGGCTCGTGGGCGCCGCCTTCAGCGTGGTCATCACCTGGGGGGCGATGCAATGCGGCCTGATGCTGCGGCACATCACATGGGGTGAGCTACGATTGCTGCTTGGCGGCGCAGCGGCGACCTTTCTTCGTGTGAATGCCTCCCTGCTGCTTTCCGCTCTTTGGACGGTGCCGGTCGGAGTTGCGATTGGTTTCAACCCGAAGCTTGCGCGCGTGGTTCAGCCTGTTGCGCAGGTGCTGGCCTCGGTTCCCGCAACAGCGTTTTTCCCGATCCTTTTGATCGGGCTTCTCAAGATCGGCGGGGGCCTTGGCATCGGCTCAATCGTGCTGATGCTGCTGGGAACGCAGTGGTACATCCTGTTCAACGTGATTGCCGGAGCGATGTCCATTCCCTCCGATCTGAAGGAGGCGGCATCGCTGTACAAGTTCACCAACTGGCAGCGATGGACTACTTTGATCCTGCCGGGAATCTTTCCATACCTGATCACGGGAATGGTGACGGCATCAGGCGGAGCGTGGAACGCTTCGGTGTTCGCTGAATACGCAAACGTACAGAACCGCACCATCCAGACCATTGGGCTCGGCGCTCAAATCGATACAGCGACTGCAGACGGGAACTTCCCAATTCTCTTGCTGGCTACGATACTCGTCGCGCTAATGGTCGTTACCATGAATCGCCTTGTTTGGAGGCGTCTGTATCGCCTCGCCGAAACGCGGTATAAACTCGAAAGCTAATTGACGCAGTGGATAGCAATCGGAATCTGGAGAAGCGATGATACGCGTTGGAGTGGTGGGATTTGGACTGGCAGGGCGCGTCTTCCACGCGCCACTTGTTTCTTCCGTAGAAGGGCTGGAACTGGCGGCCATTGTGGAGCGCACTTCAGACCACGCAGCGGAACGCTACCCGGGTATCACGATCTATCGATCGGTTGACGAATTATTAGCCGACACCTCAATCAAGCTGGTTGTCGTTGCCACACCAAACGCTTCGCATTTTCAGATTGCGATGCAGGCTCTCGAAGCCGCGAAGAATCTCGTCGTGGACAAGCCCGTTGCGCTGAGTTCCGGTGAAATCTGGCAGCTCACGGAGCTTGCGGGAGGCATCGGACTCCAACTCTTCCCATTTCATAACAGACGTTTTGACAACGACTTTCAGACGGTACGGAAAGTATTAGATGAGCACCAGGTGGGAAGGAACGTGCACTTCGATTCGAATCTGGATCGATGGCGCCCGGGCCAGACGAGGCGACCATGGAAAGAAGAGTCGGATCAAGGCGGCATTCTCTTCGATATCGGATCTCATCTGGTCGATCAGACTCTTGTGCTCTTTGGATTGCCCGCATCTATCAGCGCTGAGGTACGCCGCGAACGGGATGGAGACGGATCGAATGATTCCTTCACGATTCGCCTGCAGTACTTGACTGGTTTCTCGGCAACCGTCAGTTCGAACCTGCTTTCGTCCCTGGCGAGACCAAGGTTTCACCTACGCGGGACGCGGGGCAATTTCTGGAAGTGGGGCTTGGATCCTCAAGAAGAAGCGCTGAGCAAGATTACGAAGATCGACGACAGCGCATGGGGGCAGGAACCTTCCGATCGATGGGGCACACTAAGTCTTGGTGTGGATGGCGATCCCGTCGCAAAGCCGGTGCCGTCGGAGATAGGAGACTATCGCCGTCTCTACGCTCAGGTTCGCGATTCCCTGCTTGGAACTCCTTCAAAAGAGCTGGCAACGTTGACCGACGCATGGCGCGGAGCGCGCATCCTGGAGTGGGCTAAGCAGAGCTCAGATGAACATCGGGAAATTGAGTGCGACTGGAGCAGCGAACCGGCTTGATTAATTTGCAGCGTCTGCGGGGTCCTTCTCGATAAGCGGCACCCAGAAGCGAAACGTGCTGCCATGCTCCGGACTGCTCTCTACCGCCAGATCGCCGCCGTGGGCGCGGACGATGGCTCGAGCAATTGCCAGTCCCATTCCTGTCCCTTTGCCGATGACCTTTCCCTTGTTGCCCCGATAGAACTTCTCGAAGATGTGAGGGAGGTCGGCTTTGTCTATACCCGGGCCATTATCTTCGACTTCAAACTCGAGGCGTCCATCAACGCGGCGAGCGCGTAGAACGATGCGGCTTTCAGGCGGCGAATATCGCGCAGCATTCTCGATGAGATGACGGAAGACGCGTCCAAGCAGCCGGGCATCAAACCAGACCGGGCGATCCGGCTCCTGGACCATAAGCGTAACCTGGTGGCGTCCTAGAGAGGTGCGGGATTCGGCAACGACCTGCTCGAGGAGAGTACGGGCGTGGCGTGGAGAAGGCTGCACCTTGACGACATTGGCGTCGATCTCTGCCATCTCCACAGCTTCTCCAATCAGGGCGTCGAGACGGGCAGATTCTTCGTCGACAACTGTGGCGAGCTCTCTTCGCACCGGGTCGTCGAGACCCTGGTCCTGTGTAAGCGTGGTAGCGGCGGCGCGAATGGCGGTCAACGGCGTGCGAAGCTCATGCGTCAGAGAATCGATGAGCGCTGCCCGCAAGCGTTCGCCCTCGCGCGACGCTTCAAGGCGTGCGCTTGCTTCGATCGCCATAGCGCGGGACAAAGCGATGCCAATTTGCGCGGAGACGGCAGTTGCCACTTCACGGGATAAATGTGGAGGACGCCATGCAAGCGCACCTACCGGACGCACTCCGACGAAAAGCAAATGCGATTCAAAGCCGTCCTCCACGCCGATCGGATTCTGAGCAGCCTTCGCAAGCTCACGCAGATTTGCCTTGAACATTTCAGGCAGTTCGTCTGATGTTGACTCAAATTCATCCCGGTCCTGCACGTAGAGTGCGACGTCCTCGAGCGAAAAGATGCGTTTCAACAGGTGCGGAAGATCCCGGATTAGGCTGGCTGCGTCCTGATGCAGGATCATCTCCTGACTGATCTGAAACAGGCTTTCCACATCTTCGCGGCGCTGCTCCGCCTCGTCCTTCTGCTTTCGCGCTCGTTCTGAAACCCGGCCAGCGACGATGGAACTGATAACGAATGTGAACATCGAAACCCACTCCTGCGGCCCGGCCAGGATGAAGGTGTGAAATGGGGGAAGGAAGAAGTAGTCAAATGCGAGGGCGCAAAGTACAGCGCTGTAGAGCGAGATGAAGAGCCCTGCCTGCGTAGCGGTGACGACGACAACTACGAGGAATACCATTCCTGCAGTTGCCGGATGCGCATGCGCGAGCTCCAGGCCGACAGTTGTGAGCACGGCCGCCAGCGTGGCGCCGAGCCACTGCGCATAGTGGCGAAGTTTGAGTCGCAACGGCATCTAAGTCTCACGCTAAGAATACTCGCGCTACGGGATGATGTAAGCTTTGCGATGAAAGAAGAAGAAAATGCCCGGACGAATTCTTGTCATCGATGACGAACCGCAAATCACCCGTGTGTTGCGCGCATCGCTCTCCGCTCAGGCCTTCGATGTCCGCACTGCGAACGATCCGGAAGAGGGTCTACGCCTCTTCTCGGAGTGGCTGCCGGATCTGGTCATTACGGACCTGATGATGCCCGTGCTGAGCGGTGTAGAGGTCTGTCGGGCCATCCGCTCGACGTCGTCGGTTCCGATTCTGGTGCTCTCCGTTCGCGATCATGAGCGGTCGAAGATCGAGGCGCTTGATTCCGGCGCGGACGACTACGTGACCAAACCTTTCAGCATCCAGGAACTGCTGGCGCGTGTGCGCGCACATCTGAGGCGCGCACCCGAAAGAACCGAATCTGCCATCAATGCCGGCGACTTTGTCATCGATGCCGCAGCTCACAGTGTCGAGGTAGTGGGCAAGCAGCTCCACCTGACGCCGAAGGAGTTCGAACTGCTCGTCCACCTCGCGCGGCATGCTGGTAGAGTCATCACGCACAGAGCACTTCTTACAGCAGTATGGGGCGCTCAATCAGCGCACCAGCCAGAATACCTGCGTGTATTCGTAGGTCAGTTGCGAAAGAAGCTGGAAGCCGAAACCGGCAAACAATACATCCAGACTGAGCCTTGGATCGGCTACCGATTCGTCCCGGAAGGCTTGAGCGCAAGCGGCGAGCAGGGAGCCTAAGTTCCCTTCTATCTCCCGATTAGAGACGCGCACTATCCAGTCGCCGCGTCCTTATTTTTCCCTTACCTTTCCCTTCCGCTAACGTAACGACTCCCATCGCAGAATCAGTTCTGGATTCGGGCAATCTCGCCCGGACTAAGGAGAGCGATGCAGGATCTCACCATGCTTTTCTATACCGTGATTTTCTTCGCCGGGGCCTTTCTGTACGTCAAGGCCTGCCAGAAGCTGAGGTAGCACCATGAGCCTTGTAACGGTGCTTGCGCTTCTCTGCTCGGTGTTGTTGCTTGTCTACCTCGCTGTCTCACTGCTGTACCCGGAGAAATTTTGAAATGTCGGCAAATGGGTGGTTGCAATTTGTCGTTTTCTCGATCGTTCTTGTCCTGACGGTAAAGCCGGTCGGCATATACCTGGCGCGCGTGCTCGAAGGCCAGATTACGTGGCTCGATCCCATTCTTCGACCAATCGAGCGCCTCACCTACAAGCTCTGCGGCGTGAATGCCGAGCTCGAGATGAACTGGCGTCAATACGCCTTTGCAATGCTCGGTTTCTCTGCCGTAACGATGCTGCTCACGTACATCATCGAACGGGCTCAGGCAGTCCTGCCCTGGAACCCTCAGCACATGGCCAACGTTGGAGCGGACCTGGCGTGGAATACGGCCTCCAGCTTCACGACGAACACCAACTGGCAGTTCTACACGGGCGAAAGCACGATGAGCTATCTGACGCAGATGGCCGGACTCGCCACGCATAACTTTTTTTCAGCAGCAGTCGGCATCGTAGTGGCAATCGCGCTTGTCCGAGCCATCAAGCGTACACAGTCCGACACCATCGGCAATTTCTGGGTGGATACCACGCGGACTCTGCTCTACATCCTGCTACCTGCATCGGTCATCTACGCTGTGCTGCTGGTTGCGCAGGGCGTTCCGCAGAACCTGCATGCCTATACCGTTGCGCATACGCTGGAAGGTCAAACCCAAACCATCGCGCAAGGCCCCGTGGCATCGCAGGAAGCCATCAAGATGCTCGGCACGAACGGCGGCGGCTTCTTCAACGCTAACAGCGCGCACCCGTTCGAGAACCCCACCCCCTTCGCCAACTTTCTGCAGATCCTCTCTATCTTCATCATCCCGGCGGGGCTGACGTACACGCTCGGACGCATGACCGGTTCGCCCGGTCACGGCTGGGCAGTCTTCGCGGCGATGTACCTGCTCTTTGCTGCCGGGTTCGGGGTACTCTACTGGGCCGAGGCTCACCCGCATCCCCTGATTCACGGAGCGGGACAGACACTCACAGCCGGTGCGCCCGGCGGCAATATGGAAGGCAAGGAAGTACGAAACGGAATTGCCGAGAGCGCTCTGTTCGCCACTATCACCACGGATGCAAGCTGCGGCGCGGTCAACGGGATGCATGACAGCTTTACTCCGCTGGGCGGCCTGGTTCCTCTGACAAACATCATGCTCGGCGAGGTGATCTTTGGCGGCGTGGGCGCCGGGCTCTACGGAATGCTGATCTTCGTGGTGCAGGCGGTATTCATTGCGGGGCTCATGGTGGGTCGTACGCCCGAGTATCTCGGCAAGAAGATCGAATCCTACGACGTGAAGATGGCGATGCTGTACGTGCTGATCTTCCCGCTGATCATCCTTTCGCTGACTGCGGTCTTTGTGCTCATGCCAAACGTGGGCCTGGGCACCACCAACAACAGCGGACCGCATGGGCTGAGCGAAATTCTATACGCGTTCACGTCGGGAGCCGGCAACAACGGATCTGCCTTCGCAGGGCTCGGTGCGAACTGGTGGTACAACGTCACGATGGGTTGGGACATGCTGATCGGCCGCTTCCTGATGATGATCCCTGTGCTCGCACTGGCCGGCAATCTTGCACAAAAGAGAAGCGTGCCGCCCTCGCCCGGAACATTTCCCGTCAACACTCCCCTCTTCACGGTGCTGCTGGTGGGAGTGGTTCTCATTCTCGGCGCTCTCACTTTCTTCCCGGCGTTGAGCCTGGGACCGATTCTCGAACACCTGCTGCTGAAGTCCGGACAGCTCTTCTGAGGAGACCTGAATTATGAGTTCCTATAGCCAGTTCAGTTTTGCAGCACAGGCGGAGATTCCGTCAGACCCGAATGCTCCGGATTCGCAGGTTTTACTTCCTCCCTCACCCTCCCTGCCGCCGGAGCACCACGGACGCAACCGCAAGAGGTCCACGGCCGGCGTGTTGGAGCAGAAGAGCCTCTGGAATGCCGAGATCATCCGCCAAGCTTTGATCGATTCAGTCCGGAAGCTGAATCCTCGCTGGATGATCAAGAACCCCGTAATGTTCGTGGTCGAAGTGGGTAGCGTGCTGACGACAATGCTTCTCGTCGATAACACGCTTCACCATCGCGTGGGTTTCGGATTCAATCTTCAGATCACTCTGTGGCTGTGGTTCACCGTCCTGTTCGCAAACTTTGCCGAGGCGATGGCTGAAGGGCGCGGCAAAGCGCAGGCAGATACTCTGCGCAAAGCCAAGGGCGAGACGATCGCGCAACGATACGTCTCATCCGGAGCGCTGGAGCAGGTAGCGAGCGGCCAGCTTCGTTCCGGCGATGTCATCTATGTTCCAGCCGGCCACTACATCGCAGGCGACGGTGAAGTGATCGAAGGCGTTGCATCGGTGGACGAATCCGCGATCACAGGCGAGTCCGCGCCAGTGATTCGCGAAGCAGGCGGTGATCGGTCGGCTGTGACGGGCGGAACGAAGGTTCTCTCCGACTGGATCAAGGTGCGAATCACTTCGAATCCAGGCGAGACGTTCCTCGATCGCATGATTGCCCTGGTCGAAGGAGCAACCCGGCAGAAGACACCCAACGAGATCGCGCTTTCGATCCTCCTCTCCGGCCTGACCATCGTCTTTCTTCTTGCGGTGGTTACGCTGCAGCCATTTGCGATCTACTCAAAGGCGCCTCAGACGGTTTTCGTGCTTGTGTCGCTGCTGGTCTGCCTCATTCCGACAACGATCGGCGGTTTGCTTTCGGCTATCGGCATCGCCGGAATGGACCGCCTGGTTCAGTACAACGTCCTCGCAATGAGCGGGCGGGCCGTGGAAGCTGCGGGCGATGTGAATACCCTCTTGCTGGATAAAACCGGCACGATCACGCTGGGGAATCGGCAGGCCACAGAGTTTATTTCGGCGCCCGACGTCACCGCCGAGCGACTTGCTGATGCCGCGCAGCTGGCGTCGTTGTCCGACGAGACGCCCGAGGGCCGCTCCATCGTCGTGCTTGCGAAGGAGAAGTACAACCTCCGCGGCCGCGACCTGGGCGGTATCCACGCTGAGTTTGTCCCCTTCTCCGCGCAGACGCGGATGAGCGGAGTAAATCTGCCTGGGATGCGCATCCGTAAGGGTTCCGCCGCGGCGATCGCGCGCTTCCTGGAGGACCAGGGATCGTCTCTGCCCAAGAAGGTTCGCGACTCTGTCGATGAGATTTCGCGAGCCGGAGGAACTCCGCTGGTCGTAGCAGAGAACTCAACGGCACTCGGCGTGATCTATCTGAAGGACATCGTCAAGGGCGGCCTGAAGGAGCGTCTGGCCCGGCTCCGCGCCATGGGCATTCGTTCCGTGATGATCACCGGTGACAATCCGCTGACGGCTGCCGTTATCGCGCGCGAAGCCGGGGTCGATGACTTTCTCGCAGAGGCGAAGCCCAAAGACAAGATGGACCTGATCAAGCGCGAGCAGGCCAAAGGCAAGCTGGTTGCCATGACGGGCGATGGAACCAATGACGCCCCTGCACTGGCTCAGGCCGATGTAGGCGTGGCCATGAATTCGGGCACCCAGGCGGCCAAAGAGGCCGGCAACATGGTTGATCTCGATTCGAATCCCACCAAGCTGATTGAAATTGTAGAGATCGGCAAGCAGCTTTTGATGACGCGCGGCGCGCTGACGACGTTTTCCATCGCAAACGACGTTGCCAAATATTTCGCCATCATCCCCGCTATGTTTGCAGGGGCTTTCCCGGTGCTGAACGCGCTGAACATTATGCACTTGGCGACGCCGCAGTCGGCCATCCTGTCGGCAGTGGTGTTCAACGCGATCATCATCATCGCGCTTATCCCTCTCGCTTTGCGCGGCGTGAAATATGAACCGAAAGCCGCGGAGGCCCTGCTCCGTCAGAATTTGCTGATTTACGGGGTGGGAGGCGTAATTATTCCGTTCATCGGAATCAAAGCCATCGATGTGTTGCTGGTCGCGATGCATCTGGCGTAACCGCGGGCACAAACTCAGAAGGGCAAGGATATGAATACGGCAGCTACTCTAGCTTCTCCGGCACTAGCACAACAGGTGCGCACCGAACATCCGATATGGCGCACCTCGGTCCTCTTCACCGTTATCATGACAGTCGTCTTCGGCGTTGCCTATCCGCTCGCGCTCACATTGGTTGCCAAGACGCTTTTCCCGCACAAAGCCGCAGGCAGCTTGATCGAGCGCAATGGTCAGGTCATCGGTTCCGAACTGCTGGCTCAGGCCTTTACATCGGACCGATACTTCCATCCCCGCCCATCAGCTGCAGGCAGTGGCTACGACGCAACGGCGTCTGGCGGATCGAATCTCGCGCAGTCAAATACAAAGCTTGTGCAGCGCATGCAGGGCGACATCGATAAGCTCGCAGCAGAAAATCCCGGACACCCGGTGCCCATCGACGCTGTTACGACCTCTGGATCAGGGCTCGATCCGGACATCACTCCTGACAACGCTCTTTTTCAATCCCGGCGCGTCGCAAAAGCTCGCGGAATGTCTGACGAGCAACTCAGCCAGCTGATCCGCCAGCATACCCAGACACGAACCTTCGGGTTGCTTGGCGAGCCTCGCATCAATGTCCTGGAGCTCAATCTCGCCCTCGATCAAGCTGCAAAGTGATTTTTGAAGCGGTCCTGCGATCCAGGAGAATGTTGATGTGCTGGGCGCGAATGTGAGTGACATCATAGACGCGTCGCGGCGCAATCGCATATCCTGCCCTTTCATGCATGGCCTCAAGAGGGCCTACCTGGATCATGCGCGCTTCGCTTTTCATCACCTGCTACAACGACACCCTGTTCCCGCAGACCGGACGCGCAGTCGTGCGGCTGCTGGAGCGGCTCGGCGTTGACCTCGACTTTCTGCCCGCGCAGACCTGTTGCGGACAAATGCACGCCAATACCGGCTTCCGCGGAGAGGCATATTCGCAGGCGAAGCGGTTTGTGCAGCTGTATCGCGATACGGAGTGCGTGGTGATCCCGTCGTCGTCGTGCGTTGCCATGATTCGGGATCAATATGCAGGTCTGTTTGAGGAATTGGGCAACGAGGGTCTGCGAAGCCAATTTGCAGCTCTGCTTCCGCGTGTCTTCGAACTCAGCGAATTCCTCACCGACAAGCTTGGGGTTGATGATGTCGGGGCCCACTTCCCTCATCGCGTGGCCTACCATGCGAGTTGTCACGGTCTGCGCGGGCTGCACCTGGGTGAGCGCCCATTCCGTCTGCTGAGCAGGGTCCGGGGTCTGAAGCTGATTCCGGTTGCAAATCTCGATCGATGCTGCGGATTTGGCGGCACATTCTCGGTCAAGAACGCGGAGGTATCGACGGCGATGCTCGATGCCAAGCTTGTCGACCTGCTCGCGACCGATGCCGAATACTGCACA
>Ga0105239_10009211_pt1 | contig 11166 bp, 9 predicted proteins | sample KBSC44metaG_FD_92761 | JGI IMG/M metagenome (GOLD analysis project Ga0105239, IMG submission 92761) | Corn rhizosphere microbial communities from Kellogg Biological Station, Michigan, USA - KBS C4-4 metaG | ecosystem: Host-associated > Plants > Roots > Rhizosphere > Soil | place: Michigan, USA...
CGAGGCCGTGCTGAAGATCATGACCGGTCAGGATACCGATCCATTCGCGACGATGTTCTCCGTGTTCGCGTCGACGCTCGAGCAGGCGTACGATCCGATCTTCGCGAAGATCGAGTTCGACGTGGATGTCGATGCGCGGCGCGGCCGGATCAGCGTCGACGGCGTATTCGACATCGTCGGCGAACCGATCCGCAATCCGGTGACGGGCGCCGAACATCGCGCACGGATCGACCTGCCGCACGGCTTCGAATACGAGCTGGCCGAGATCGGTTCGGGTACCGGCCGGTCGCACGGCAACATCGAGCTGGATCTCAAGGGCAGCTACGCGCAGTTCGCACGGCTGCATCTGAACAATCACGGGCTGATCCGGCATCGCGTCACGGCATGATCCCCGTCGACGATGTTCTCGGGCGCGAGCGCGTCGTCACGCTGCTCGGCTTGACCGCGCTCGCCGGCGCGTGCTGGGCCTACCTGTGGACGGGGGCCGGCACCGGCATGTCGGCGCTCGACATGACGGCGGTCGCACTGTTCCCGCATCGGCTGGCCGACGACATGGGCGCGATGGCCCCGTCGCTCGCGACCGTGATCCTGATGTGGTGGGTGATGATGATCGCGATGATGACGCCCGGCGCGGCACCGCTCGTGCTGCTGTACCGGCGCGTGCTGCGGCATCACGATCCCGCGGGCGCCGGATCCGCATTCACGTCGACGTTCCTGCTGGCCGGCTATCTGGCATCGTGGTTCGCGTTCTCGGTCGTCGCGGCCGTGCTGCAGATGCTGCTGCAGCCTGCCGGCCTGATCTCCGGGATGATGCTGTGGTCGAAGAGCGCTGTGCTGTCGGCGATCGTCCTCGCGCTGGCCGGCATCTACCAGTTTTCGCCGCTGAAACAGGCGTGCTTGCGGCAATGCCGGTCGCCGGTCCGATTCCTCACGACATACTGGCGGCCGGGCATCACGGGCAGCTTCCTGCTCGGCGTGCGCCACGGTGCGTATTGCGTGGGCTGTTGCTGGCTGCTGATGACGCTGCTGTTCGTCGGCGGCGTGATGAACGTCGTGTGGATTGTTGCGTTGTCGCTGTTCGTGCTGATCGAAAAGGTGCTGCCGGGCGGCGAGCGCATCGGCCGCGCGCTCGGCGTCGTGCTGATTGCGTGGGCGGTCGCGACGTTGCTGGTGTAGCGGCGCGCATTCGTCATTCGCCGCAGCCGGGAGAATCCCGATGAAGACACGATGCATCGTCATCTCCGTTTTTGGCGCGATGGCCGTCGTGGCCACGCCGGTGCGCGCGGCCGGCAGCATGTCCGGCATGAGCATGGGCGACATGAAGATGGCCGCGTCGAATGCGGCGCTGACCGATGCCGAAGTGAAACGGATCGATGCCGCGCGCGGCATGGTGACGCTGAAGCACGGCGCGCTCGAGAACGTCGGGATGGCGCCGATGACGATGGCGTTCAAGGCCGGCGACCCGGCGATGATCGATTCGCTGCACGTGGGTGACAAGGTCAAGATAAGGGTCGAGCGCGTGAACGGCGCGCTTACGATCGTGACGCTTGTGAAACGGCCGTGATGCATGTCCGGTGCGATCGGTGCCGGGGGCGACTGTGACGGATGGCTCGTCGTCGGCATGTGCACTTACCTTTCCCACTGCACCGAAGTGTCGGCCTCCGGTTCACGCATCGCCAATTCGTCACCGAAATGACCGGCGGGCTCGTGATGTTCGATTCGACGCCATTGCAGGTATCGTCGCAGTCTCGTGCCGATGCTACGTAACGTGCTCCGCGTGTTACGTGAACGTTCGGTGGCGATGCGAAGCGGATCTAACGGGTGGGTTTCAGCCCGCAAGCCGCACGTCCTGCGTGGAACGGCCGCCGGCAGGGCCCGATGCGCAGCGATCGCGGAATTGCGGCGACGCCGATCATGGTGGCATGAGAGATGCTTGTCGAATGCATTGATCAGAAAAAACCGACGGGGGCATCCATGCATCGCCATTTCACCAGAACCGGCGTCGCGCTCGCCGCGATCGCTGCGGCATGCACGCTGGCCGCGTGCGGCGGCGGCGACATCACCGCACCGACCGTGGCCGCTAATAGCATCGGCACGAGTACGAGCGTGACCGGTGGGATTAGTGGGACTAACGGAACCAGCGGAACTAACGGAACCAGTGGAACCAGCGGCACGACGAGCGGCGGTTGGGGCACCAGCGGCGCGCCCGGCACGAACGGTGTCGTCAGCACGGTCGGGCAGATCGTGATCGACGCCGGCACCACGGTCGGCGACGTGACTTTGCCGGGCGTCGGCAAGAGCCTCACCGCGGGCCCGGGCGCGACCATCACAGGCGTGGGCTCGACCATCCGCGACACGGCGAACGCGGTGAGCGGTGGCATCAGCCAGATCGGCATCACGCCGGACCCGGTCGGCAGGACAGTCACCGGACTCGGCACCGTCGTCAGCTCCACGGGCAATCCCGTCCTGGGCCTAAGCGAGACGGTCAGGGCGCTCGGCGCGGGCCCGCTGTCGCCGCTCGCACCCATCACGACGCCGGTCGGCGGCCTGCTCGACACGGTCGCCCACGGGCTGCAGTTGGCGGGCGCCATGGTCGGCTCGACCGTGTCGTCGGGTCCGGTGCAGCAGGCGACCCGGACGGCCGGCTCGGCGATCACGCCACTCGTGACGACGGCCGGCAACCTCACCCAACAGGTCGGCACAGCGACCGGCCTCGGTCAGCCTGTCGCCGGCCTGCTCGGGCAGGTCGGCGGGGCGATCACCTCGGCCGGAACGAAGGTGTCAGCCGCGTCGTCACAGCCGGTCGTCGGCGATGTCGGGCAACTCGTCCGAGCGGTCGGCAATACGGTGACCAACGCGGGCGGTCTCGTGAATCCGAACGGAGCAAACGGCGTCGCGCCGGTGGCAGGCCTGCTGACGAGTGTGGTTGGCGGGATACCGGCGACCGTGCACAACGGTCCCGGCACCGGTACGAGCGGCGGTGCGACGTCGGGCGGTACGAGCAATCCGCTCGCGCCGGTCACGTCGCTCGTCGGCGGCTTGCTCGGCGGAGCGGTCGGCAGGTGACGGGGCCGTACTGACCGTCAGCGCGCCCAACCGGCGCACGGCGCGTCGTCAACGCCATGGCGGCACGAACGAATCGCCGGCCCGAACCGCGTGTGCTAACCCGGTTCATTACCGGAATCGCGGTCGGGCTCGGCGAAGTTCAACTCGACGCCATTGCCGGCCGGGTCGGCGAGAAAGAGCTGGAGCTCCCTCGTGAGCGGCACGTACCTGCGCGAGTACCGGACCTGCGCATCGGTGAGACGCCGTTCCATGTCGGCGGCGTTTTCGCATGAAAACGCCATGTGGTCGAACGTATTGACGACGTGCGATGGCCGTACCTCGCCGGGCCGCGCTTCCGACAGGTGGAGGATTGCCTGCGTTCCCGCGTAGAGCCAGTAGCCCGCGCTCTGGAACGGTGGGCGATAGCCCTGCTCGAGGCCGACGACGTTCACATAGAAATCGCGCAGCGTATCGAGCGTCGCCCGATCCGTGCGCAGGTTGTAATGATTGATTCCGATCACTGACATGGCAGGTTGTCCGGTTCGTGCAAGGTGCGCAGGGCACAGCATCGCGCGGCGCGGGGCATCGTGTCACCCCCGACTACTTTGACCGCGGCAGCCGGACGCGCAAGCCCGTGCGCCGGCAGCGGCGTCGACATCACGATCGACGTGCGCGTTTCGCCGTACAGGTTGATCGACTCTCCGCTACTCACGGTGCGCCAAGACGATCGCGACGAATCGCATCCCGTAGGAACCGGTGCCGGTCACTCTTTGCTTCTATGCGATTGTTCCGGCGGGCGGCGTTTCTGTTCCGCTCAGGACCACGACACGGTGGTTGAACGACTCACCAACGTGCAGCCGCATGTCACACGATGTCCATGCAACGCAACCGGAGCGCCGCCGATCATACCGTTCGCGTCGCCCTCAGCGATCGTCTGCGTTCCATGCTCCTGACATTCGACCGTATCGCCTTTGCGGGCAATCGACTTATCGTCTATCACGTCGGCATTCGAACCTGTCGTAACGGTGCCGCCGTGCGGCGCGAGCGTATCACCCGCCACAATGACCTGACGAACCACTTGTATTTTCCTTGTGCGTGCGGCGGCGTGAAGGCCCCGTGCGTTTACATTCCAATTGCATGGATGCCGGGCATACCGGTTTCGGCATTCGGACTGCCGAGGTACGTCCATTGCACGTCTGTCATGGCGACATCGAGGAAACTGTCTCCGGCATGCGGAAATGCCCCGCCTTTCTCGACGAACGTTTGACGATTCCATCGATTGTAAAGCGTTGCCATCGGGTGCTCTGCAGCCACGCGACCTTGCCATATTCCAGTTAGAGGGCAACGATGTTGACCGGTGCATTGGACTGGCGAAGCAGGCTCGGGGACTTCGCGCAGCAGCCCGGTTTCGATCATGTGCTTCATAAAATCGTACCGTTGCGGTGGGAGGGGATAGGCTTCGCCAAGGTAATGCCACTGCACCCGGTCTGCTGTCAGCCAGTCGAATGACGGCGCCCCAAAGCGTTCGCCGACTTGATAGCGCTCCGGTGTGTTCTGCCGGGCGGGAATCAAGTCGGCCTTGGAGGTCGATGCCGGACCATACAGCGCGAGCCAATAGCCGTCGAGCAATACTGGATCGTTACCCGTGACGACCATCGTGCTTTCTTCTCGTGCCGCCACGGCATACCTGCTCGGAATGAATTCCCGACCTTGCAGCGCCATACTCTTCTGCGGTTTGGCGGGCGCGGTCACAGCCTTTGCGCCGTCAATCAATGTCTGTACTTTGCCATCCCATTTCGGTAACGGGGCGGGAGGCAACGGAAGTACCTTGTCGAGATTCGGCAGCTTCAGGCGGCCCTGATAAAACTCCAGCGCATCCCCGAGCTTGCTGTAACGTTCAGCGCGTGCCTTGTCGATATGGCCGACTAAGTTGGTGCCATCAGCAAGATCCATTCCATCGAATTCAGTAAAGAGCTTATTTGCGCACTCGACAGATCCTAACTTGACGCCTTCATGAAGGACCTTGAGTGCACGCAGCCTCGCGTCGGCAGTTTGCGGCCTCGCGTAGACATGTCCTAACTCTTTCGCTGCATTTCCATATCCTTGAGTAAGCGCACATTCCAGCATTTGCGTTGCAATAGGCAGATTGCCCCAGAATTCACCGCCCGGGTCGTCATGTGCCGCATCCGTTTTTGTTCCGATAAATGTTTGTGCGGATGGGCTGCCCATATCGGCAGCGCGCTGGAAGAAGGCATAGGCGCTGGTGGCATCGCCGCCCTTGACCAGCCCATTCTGATGGTAGATGCCCATCATGTCGTAGGCGTCAGGCACGCCCAGTTTCATTGCCTTTTCCACCCAGCGGATGGCGGTTTCCGGATCGTGGGTTGGCACTCCCTGACGGTCGCTCAATATCATCGAGGCGATATTAAGCATGGCCTTCCAGTGATTGCGCTCGGCGGCCTGCATGTAGAGTTGATAAATCTTCCCGTAATCTCGCTTGTCGTAATCGATGTTCGGGTTATCGAGCGCCAGCGCCTGCTGAAACCACAATTCAGCCTGGGGATCGACAGGCGGTACATGTTGGTCCTGATACACGCATGTGAAGGTCTTGCGATGCGGGTTGAACAACGGCAGTTTTTCGTAACGTGGCAGGTCGGACATGGATGCACTGACCTTGCTGGTCTGTGCTGTAAAAGGGCTGGCCTGCGAATCAGCGGCCAGCACACAGAGGCTGGCGAATAGAACTCGCAGAATGAGTCCGATGAATTTCGCGTTGGATCGATTCATTTCAGGTAAGGGTCAATGTGCCTGACGTCGACGGAATGGTCACTTGGGCGTGCATCGTGCCTGTGGCGCGGTGAGCCTCAAACGGAAGTAGAAAACCCTTGAGCGCTCGTGTCATCCCCGACCGCCTTTGCTCGCGGCAGCCGGACGCGCGAGCCCGCGCGCCGGCAGTGGCGTCGACATCACGATCGACGTGCGCGTTTCGCCGTACAGGTTGATGCGCTCGATCAGTTGCTCGAGGTGCGCCATGCTGACCGCGACCAACCGCATCACGTAGGAGTCCGCGCCCGTCACGTGATGGCACTCGACCACTTCGGGAATCGTCTCGAGCAGCTTCAGAAATTTCGCCTTCGCCGGCTGCGGCACCGTGATGCCGATCAGCGCGCTGACCGGGTAGCCGGCCGCCGCCGGATTGACCCGCGTCGTGTAGCCGTCGATCACGCCGGCCGATTCGAGGCGCTTCACGCGTTCCGTGACCGCCGGCACCGACAGATGAACCTGGCGCGCCAGCTCCGTATAGCTGATGCGGCCGTTGGCCTGCAGCAGCGCGAGTACCTTCCAGTCGAGTTCGTCCATCGCGGCGGAGTTTTTAAGGTGAAGCCGCCATTTTTCCTTAAAAACCGCCTTCAGCGGCGACCGGACTTTCCCTACGATGCAGTTGAAGCCACTGGAAATCGCGAGGAGCCGGCCATGCTGTTCATCAAGTCCGTCGTGATGGGATTGTCGATCGCGGTGCCGGTCGGCCCGATCGGGATGCTGTGCATCCAGCGCAGCCTGAGCCGAGGCTTTCACGCGGGATTCGCCACCGGCATCGGCGCTGCGTGCGCCGATGCGGTCTACGGGCTGCTCGGCGCGCTGGGCGTCGCCGGCATCGTCACCGCGTTTCCGATGCTGACCGTCGCGCTTAAAATCGGCGGCGGCGCGTTCCTCGTGTGGCTGGCCTGGACCATCGCGCGGCAGGCGCCGGCCGCATCGGCGGCACGGCGCGACTTGCCGCGCATGACGGTGCTGCGCGATTTCCTGACGACGTTCGGCCTGACGCTGTCGAATCCGATGACGATTCTGTCGTTCGTCGGGATTTTCGCGGCGCTCGGCCCGCTGACCGGTACGCATGAGGTTGCGATGGGGCCGACGGTCGCGCTGATGGTCGCCGGCGTGTTCGTCGGCTCCGCGACGTGGTGGCTGTGCCTGAGCAGCGCGACCGCCGCGTTGCGCACGAAGATGCCGCTGACGTTCATGCACGGGCTGTCGCGCGTGTCGGCCGTCGTGATCGCGGTGTTCGGCGCGATCCAGTTGATTGCCGGCGTACATGGCATCGTGTGGTCCTGACGCGAACCGCGGTGCGATAGAACGCTCGAACCTGTCCAGACCGACGCCCTCGACCGCCCCGATCAGAACGTATAGCTAACCTTACCGAACGCGGTGCGCCCGAGCGTGTTGTAGCCGTACGCAGTCACGTACTGACGGTCGAACAGGTTCGACAGCGTCGCCGACACCGTCAGGTGCGCATTGATCTTGTACGACGCGCGCAGGTTCACGGTCAGATACGACGGCAGATACGTGGCGTTGGCCGGGTCGTCGAACGTCGTGCCGCCGTAGTTCAGCGATGCGCCGGTGCTCAGTGCATGCAGGTGCAGTTCGTCCCACGTGTGGTCGATGTTCACGCTGACCGTCTGGCGCGGCCGGCGGTTGAGCCAGCTGCCGTTGGTTTCGTCCTGCGGATTGAGAATCCCCACCGCGATGCTCACCGGCGTCGTGCGACCGATCGTGCCCTTGTACGACAGGTCGATGCCGCGGATATGCGCGCGGCCGATGTTCATCGGCGAGAACGTCGCCGGGTTGTACGCGATCAGGTTGTTGACGCGCGTATCGTAGATCGCGGCGCTGAACGTGCCGTACGCGGTGTTCGCTTCGAGCGCGGCTTCGACCGAATCGCTGCGCTCCGGATTCAGGTTCGGATTGCCGTAACCGGGGTAGTACAGGTCGTTGAACGACGGCAGGCGGAATGCATTGCCGTACGACACGCGCGCCGTATAGACCGGCGTGATCGCCCACGACAACGCGGCGTTGCCGGTGTTCACGGTTTTCCCCGCGATGATCTCGTGACGGCCCGCGACGAACATCGTCACGCTGCCGAGCGTCGCCGACTGATGCAGCGAGAACGCGGAATCGTTGCGCGTGGGCACGCCGTCCGGCACGTCGACCGGCAGGAACGCCTGCTCGCGCGTGAAGTCGTACGCGACCTTCGTCTCGCCCGACAGCGGCAGGCCGAACAGGTGGAAGCCGTGCGCCTGATGGGTCAGCGACGTCGACGAACTGATGCGCTGCGAGTCGATCCGGTCGGTCCGGATGGACGGGTCGCTCGCATACAGGAACTGGCGGTCGTTCGCATAACCAAACGACTGGTCGAACTGCGTGTCGGGCGTGATGTCGAGATGGAACGCGATGCCGGTCGTCAGCTGATGATCGAGCTCGCGGTTCGCAAAGCCGGCGTTGTCATAGGACAGGTCGGAGCGGTGATACAGCGCGAACGTCGAGATCGACCAGTTATCGCGTGCGTAGCCGAGGCGCGCATCGACATCCTGCGCGTGATACGGATTGCGGCCGTCCTCGTGGTATGGCAACACGGGCCGCGTCGCGTCGATGCCGGCGGTGTTGTACGAGTGCAGGCCGAGCGAGTAAGTGAGTCCGCCGAGCGCGGCCAGCGGCCCGGTCGACGGCACGGTGCCCGACGTGCGCAGCTGCGTGTCGAAGGTCTTGTTCGAGCCGCCGCCGAACGACACGCTCGTCTGGTTGGGCTGGCCGGCGGCGCGGCGCGTGAACAGCTGCACGACGCCGCCCATCGCGTTCGCGCCGAACGATGCGGCGGCCGGCCCCGAAATCACTTCGACGCGCTCGAACGCTTCGGTCGGCAGGTCGGCCCACGGCGCGATGCCGGTGGTCGGCGACCCGATCCGGATCCCGTCGATGAACACCGCGACCTGGCTTGCCGACGAGCCGCGGATGCTGACCGACGCGGACGAGCCGGGGCCGCCGGTCTGCGAGACGGTCACGCCCGGTAGCATCGCGAGCGCCTGCGTGATGCTCGGCTCGCTCGGCGACAGGCGGTCGAGATCGGCGCGCGTGAGCACCTGCGTCGTCGCATAGCGCTGGTCGAACGATTCGGGCAGATGCCGCGTGTCGGTCACGGTGATCGCCGGCAGGTCGGTGCCATCGGCGGGCTGGGGCGGCTGCGCGGGCGCCGTGTCGCCGGCAGCATGGGCGATCGGGGAGAGGAGCGCGGTGGCGGCGGACGTGGCGAGAAGGTGGCGAAGATTCATGAGGCGGCGAGCGTAATCGTGTTGCAGGTACGGCGTGAGCGCGCAAAGACGCCGCGCATGACGGCGACGCAGCGGCGCGACGCTTCCGGCGTGGAAGCGGATGCGGAAAGGTTGGACATCTGAAGGGTCCTGAGGTCGGGCCGTCCATGCAACGGGGCGACCGCCAAAGGCGGTGCCGGCGCATCGGGACACCCCGCCCGGTGCGGCTGCTTGGACCTCGGGTCGATGGCAGGTCTCCTGGCTCGCGGGTCGTCATCCGCGCCGGCCTTCCCGGTTTCCCAGTGGCGTGGGGTGGCGCGGATTCGCCGCTTACAGTTGCGGGGGCAGCCGCAGATTCGAGGCACGGCCTCTCCTGCGTTCCCTTTTGATCCCGTTCCCGGGAACCATCAGCGCGCAAGCGTAATGGCGAGCGCTCCGGCGCGTCAATCGTCGGCGGCCGACGGGATGCGAAAAAACGTCAGTGTTCGCCGAATGCTTTCGAAGTTCTTTCTTTTTTCGACGCATTCGAACCGCCTTCACGTCTGATGAAACGGAACGTCGGCGGCGCCGCAATCGCGCCGGAACCGGCTCGGCGCGATACCCGTCCATCGCACGAACGCCCGTCGGAACGCTTCCTCGCCGCTGAACCCGAGATGCGCGGTGATCCGCTGTCGCTGCTCGCGCCCGGCCCGGTGCAGTCGGGCATCTTCAACGACCCGGTTCGGCGCCGCGCACGACCGGCCCGAAGTGCAGGGTTTCGTCGATACGATGCGCGCGATGCTGAACGCGCACGGACTCACGCCCGACGCATTCGCCGCGCGGGTGTTCGATGGCATTCGAGACGGGCGTTACTGGCTGATTCCGCAACCGGAGACGATCGACGGCGTGCTGTAGCGGCGCACCGCGGACATCCTCGCCGCACGCGATCCGTCGCTGCCGTCGTTGTGAGGTCGTGGTGACTCAGTGGGGCGGGCCGGCCGTCCGACACGGCCGGCTCACGTTTTACATATGCGAGCCGGAGCGCGTGCGGCCGTTGGGATCGCCGCCGCGATCGGGCGGCGTATTGTTCTGATCGACCTTCGCGAGCACGAAGCCGGCGGGCGGCAGCGCGGCGGGCGGACGGTGGGTGGACTGCGCGACGGGGCCTTGCGGCGACGCGGCGGGAAGGCTGGATGACGTAACGCCCGGTTGAGCGAACGCCGAAAGGGAGGCTGCCGCGAGGGCGGCGGCGACGATCGCGTGCGTGTTCATGACGACTCCTTCTTCGCGACTGAATGCGGGATACCTAATCAGTCTAGGGCGCGAAACTTAACGCGCCGTGAAGAAGCGGCGGCACGCGGATGACAGGATATTCATCCACGCCATCCGCGCGCCACGACGGTCATGCGGAGGCGGACACCAGCGCGCAGAAGTTCTCGAGATCGACGTTGCCGCCGCTGATCACGATGCCGACGCGCTTGCCCTTCAGTTCGTCCTTCATCCGGCGCGCGGCCGCGAACGACAGGCAGCCGGTCGGCTCGACGACAATCTTCATACGGGTCGCGAAGAAGCGCATGCAGTCGACCAGCTCGGCATCGGTCGCGGTCAGGATGTCGTCGACGTCGCGCCGCAGGATCGGGAACGTCAGGTTGCCGAGGTGCTGCGTTTGCGCGCCGTCGGCGATCGTGCGCGGCGTGTCGATATGGACGATCGAGCCGGACCGGAACGACTGCTGGCCGTCGTTGCCGGCTTCCGGCTCGACGCCGTACAGCTTCGCGTGCGGCGACAGCGCGCGCGTCGCGAGCGCCGTGCCCGACAGCAGGCCGCCGCCGCCGAGCGGCGTGAACACCGCGTCGAGCGGCCCGACCTCGTCGAACAGTTCCTTTGCCGCCGTGCCCTGGCCCGCGATCACGTCCGCATGGTCGTACGGCGGGACCAGCGTGAGCCCGTGTTTCTCGGCAAGCTCGCGGCCGATCTGCTCGCGGTCCTCGGTATAGCGGTCGTAGGTCACGACGTTGCCGCCGTAGCCGCGCGTCGCGGCCATCTTCGCGGCCGGCGC
>Ga0105239_10009212_pt1 | contig 11165 bp, 8 predicted proteins | sample KBSC44metaG_FD_92761 | JGI IMG/M metagenome (GOLD analysis project Ga0105239, IMG submission 92761) | Corn rhizosphere microbial communities from Kellogg Biological Station, Michigan, USA - KBS C4-4 metaG | ecosystem: Host-associated > Plants > Roots > Rhizosphere > Soil | place: Michigan, USA...
CTGTGGGGTCATGGGCAACTCGGCCATTCCATAGATGCGGCGAACCGTGCCGATCTGATCGCGCATGAAATCGTGGAACATCACGTCGAGCGAACGGTCGGCCGGCAGGATATGCCGGTCCCGCACGCAGGCCCGCATCATCCGCTCCACTCGGTCGGCCCAGTAGTCCGCCACCTCGGCGGGTTCAACCCTGGTTCGCCGCAAGCGATCGATATAGGTGTTCATCGTGATGCATGAGGCGAGCACGGCAACAGGATCGCGATGCGTGATCACGATCGTGGCATCGGGAAATGCCGTTGTGAGAGGCCCAAGCTGCTCCAGGTGCTGGGGCGATTTCAGCACCCATCGCCGCGGACCCCGTAGCCAGGTCAAAACCTGGAGCGCCTTTCGCAGGTAAAGATAATGCGGCGTCTGATCGTGAGAGAGATAGTAGTCGCGCCAGCGGAACGGGCGGGATATCCACTCGATCAGGTAGGAGGAGAAGTCGATCGCCTGAAGCTCGATCTCCTCGTGAACGTGGGTCGGACTCAGCTCGTGGACGTTCTTCTGCATCGGCAGGAGTTGGTCCAGCATCGCCCAGCCGGCCTCGGCTTGCTCCAGCCTTGTGTCGGGCGCGTCCGGGGCAGGCACCGGCATCAGCGACTCCCAATAGCGCATGGACCGCAGCCGATCGTCGCTGGCGATCAAGTTGACCAGATGGGTCGTGCCGGTTCGCGGCATGCCGACGATGATTATGGGGCGCTCGATCTCGATCTCGAGGATTTCGGGATGACGCCTGACCACATCCTCCAGGCGCAGGCGATTGGCCGCATACCGCACCATGTCGTCGTGAAAGAGCTTCCTGCCGAGGGCATTGAGCCCCGCATCCTCTCGTGCGCTGGCGAGCATCACGTCGAGCCGCTCGACGAAATCCATCGCGCCGAAATCGGAAAGGCCGGTTTGGGTACGGGCCGATTCCAGCACCTGGTCCCGCACTAGCGAAACCGGCTGGGTGGCAGCGAAAGCTATGGCCTGGAGCGCCGCAGCGGTCTGCCTCGGTTCGGCAAGATCCTCGATGCGCATAGTCGAATGCCTTTCAACGGTATCGATCGGTACTCTCAGAAAATCGAATAGCCGCCGCAGATGGGGAGCGTTTGGCCGGTGATGAAGCCGGCTTGCGGGCTTGTCAGGAATAGCACTGCACTCGGCATCTCCTCGGGTTCGGCGAGGCGGCCCAGCGGGGTGCGACCTATCAGCGGATCGATGACCTCCGGGATATCGATCACATGGTCGAATATCTTGGTCTTGGTGTTTCCGGGGGCGATCGCGTTGACGCGGATTCCGTCCGCCGCCCATGAGATGGCAAGCGTTTTGGTCAGTTGAACGATTCCGGCCTTGGCGGCGCCGTAGCCGGGCACGGCGTCCATACCGAAAAACGCCGAAAGGGAGGCCAGATTGATGACGCTTGCGCCACCGCCGAGGTCGCTGCGGGCGAGGGCCGGCCGCAAGGCATGTGCCAGCCTGTACGGACCGAAAAGGATGATGCCAACGGTGGCTTCGAAGATATCTGGCTCGAAGCGCCGTTCGTGCCCTCCGGGATGCGATTCTCCGGCATTGTTCACCAGAATATCGAGCTTTGAGAATGCCTCGGCAATGGTTGCGATTTGCTGGCGGTCATTGGCGACCATCGGGAAATATCCGAAACCCGAAAGATCGCCCTCATAGTCGGTGAGGCGCGCACGACGGCCGGTGATCGTCACCTTGGCCCCGGCGTCCCGGTAGGCCCGCGCGATCGCCGCTCCGATGCCGGCCGTCCCGCCGGTGACCAGCACATGCCGTCCGCTGTAGTCGAAAGTGACGACCTCAGTACTGCTCACCTGCGCTCTCCCCCTCTTTGGAGCGACGCCATGGGACTTTGAGCGAATCGTCACGCAAGTCCCAAGCGGCCCGCCGCCCGCGCGAAGTCTGCCGATCTTAGATTTCCGCCAGTGTTGCGATTAGTCCGCGCAGACGAGGTGAGTTTCCCACCCGAGATGCAGCGTCTCGCGAATGGCTTGATCCGTGACGGAGAGGACAGATGACCTGGTTGGCGAACGATGTCGCCTTGATTACGGGCGGTGGTTCGGGCCTCGGGCGGGCGTTGGTCGGCCGCTTCCTCAAGGAAGGATGCAAGGTCGTCGTTCTCGAGGCGTCCGAGGAGAAAGCCGCGGCACTGGCGCGGGATTTCGGCGAGGATGTGGTTCCCGTCCACGGGGATGTGCGCTCGCTCGACGATAATCGGCGCGCCGTCGCGGCAGCCGTAGAGCATTTTGGCAGGCTCGACATACTCGTCGGGAATGCCGGGATCATGGATTTTCCAACGCTGCTCATGGAGCTACCCGCAGAGCGGCTGGATGCGGCGTTCGACGAGGTTATGGGCGTGAACGTCAAAGGGTACATTCTTGCGGCCTATGCCGCCGCGCCCGAACTGCTCAAGACCCGCGGATGCATGCTCTTTACCGCGTCCTCGGCCTCTTTCATCCCGGGCGGCGGCGGCATCTTCTACACCGCTTCGAAACACGCGGTCGTCGGCGTGGTCCGCGAACTCGCATACCAGTTCGCCCCGGATATCCGCGTCAACGGCATCGGGCCTGGGCCGATGCGCTCGGACCTAAGGGGAAGCCGGGCATTGGATATGCAAAACACCACGTTTTCCCCCGCCACCCCGGAGATTGCGGCCGGGCTGAAGGACGTGTTTCCGCTCCAATGCATGGACCCGGAGGACTATACCGGCCTCTATGTTGCGTTGGCTTCGCGCGGCAACGCCGCGACTACGACAGGCGAGGTCATCAATGCGGCCGACGGGCTGGGAATCCGGGGCACCATCGCGCTGACCGGCGCCGCGATCCGGGCGCGGCGTTAGACCGGCTGCTCGGTTTGGCGGTGGTCGCGAGGCCCGCCTCCGGACCCCGATGCTGATGGTCAGGCCGCCGACATCGGGATCGCCTCGGCGCCCACCCTCGCCTCGGACGCGATCGCTCGCGCAGCGCGCCGGCCTGACCAGACGCCATCGGCCAGGGACAATCCGCTGACATAATTGTTGGACGGCATGCCCACAGCGGTTCTGCCGGCAGCGAACAGCCCGAGTATCGCCCGGCCTGTGGCGTCGACGACGGCGCCTGTACCTTCATCCACCCGCAATCCGCCAGTGCTGAAGGCGGTGACCGGATTGCTGGGCGTCTTGTGCTTCAGATCGATGGCATAGAACGGACCCGCGCCAAATGCCTGGCGGCAGGCATCGCTCTTGCCCAGGGGATCCGGCGCGCCGGACCTCACCGTATCGGAATAGGCGTCGACATGGGCGCGCATCACCGCGGGGGGGACGCCGAGCTTAGCCGCCAGCCCCTCTATCGTGTCGGCGCTCGCCGCCCGCCTCTGTGCCTCTTTCACCGGGAACTGCTGGAATCCATACAGATTTCCGGTCCGGACGGAATGGAGTGCGTCCTCCCAGATAGCAGCGTCAAGCACCAGCCACGCACGTCCGTCCGATTTCTCGTAAATGGCACGCCCGATATGCGCACCATATTGCTCCTCGTTGGTGATCCTGCGTCCGTCGCGGCCGATGATGATGCCCTTAGTCCAGGCATAGGGCGGATTGATGAAGCGCCATGCGGAGATGCGGTCGAGATGGTCGGCCACCCCGCCCGCCGACAGGCCCAGGCGTAAACCGGCACCGTCGTCTCCGAAGCAGCCGATCGGGAAGGTGGAGAGATAGGGCGAGGCGAAGCGTTTCAGGATCGCCCTGTTGCGGATGTAGCCTCCGGCGGCGAGCACAACGCCGCGCCGCGCCCGGATGAGGCGCCGCCGTGGCGCTGCCTTCTCGACCAGATTGATGAGACCAGTGAACGGCGCAGACAGGCCGAGCAACTGCAGCGTCAGGTTACGGGCACGATCCTCAGCCCAGCCATGGAGCGAAGCGGCCCCGCTGTTGGGAACGAGCATCTGGACCTCGGCACCCACGACGCTCCGGTCTTCGGCTTGCACCAGCCGCGCAGCCCGCGCTTGTCGTAACACCCGGATCTGCGGATGACGTGCGACCGTCTCCTTCACCGCCGCCATCAGGAACCATCCCATGTCGGCGCCCTCGGAAAACCCGCCATGGGGTTTGGTTCCGGGCGGAATGGGGGCTCCCTGGACAAGCGCAGGATCCTTCGACCGGTGACCACGCTCGGCCGGCGCATGACGGCCGCGATACGCCGGCACCGTCGCGTTGTCCGGAAAGTAAAGATAATATTCGGCTGTGGGGTATGAGGTCTTCACTGGCGCCCGCGGGCCGCTGAATTGCACCCCTGCCCTGCTGAGGAAGGCGAGCGTGTCGACGCTGTCCTCACAGAACCGCCGGACAGTCTCGGAGGAGACCGTCCCCTCTGCCTCTTTTTCAAGATATTCCGCCATTGCCTCGGGTGAATCCTCGACGCCGCAGGCGCGCTGGATCGGCGTTCCACCACCGGCATAGACGACGCCGCCGCTCAGCTGGCTCGTGCCGCCGCCGCGGAAGCGGTCGATGAGCACGACATCCAGCCCGTGGTCGGCGGCTTCCAATGCGGCGCTCGCGCCGGCGATCCCGTAGCCGATGACGAGAAGATCGCATTCGACGTCCCATGCGCCAACCGATGCCGCCGATAGGGGTGCGCCGATACGACTACTCTTACCGTCGCGAAGGTCGTGCAGGCTCGCGGACATCATCAGTTGGCCTCCGTCATGATCGGCTCGGAAACGGCCGTTTTGGCCTGGCTAGCTATGTCCTCCGCCGCAAGGCAACCAAAGATCATCGCAGGCCCCAAAGTTGCGCCCGCGCCAGGGTAGGAATCGTAGGTGACCGCGCCCGAGACGTTGCCCGTCGCGTAAAGACCGCGGATCGGCCGCCCGTCCCGGCCGATCACATTGGCGTTCGCATCGGTTTTCAGGCCGCCCTTGGTGCCGATGTCGCCGATGTCGAGACGCATCGCATAGAAGGGAGCTGTCGCAATGGTGCCGAGAGTGCAATTAGGCTTGTTGCGTACATCGCCGAAGAAGCGGTCATAGGCTGTTTCTCCGCGCCGGAAATCTTCATCCACGCCCGTCGCGGCAAAACCGTTGAAACGGGCGATCGTCTCGCCAAGGGCCCCTGCATCGACCTCGATCTTGGCTGCGAGCTCCTGCAGCGTGTGCGCACGATAAAAGACATTGTCGCGCCATTCGGATGGCAAGCGCCAATCGGGCCAGAAAGCAGCTGGCAGGAGAGGGCCGATCGGGTAACGCCAGCGGGCGGTTGCATCGAAGATCAGCCAGCAGGGCGCGTTCGCACCGGTTAGCTTATCGTCCTCCAGCATCAGCGCGCCAAAGTCGTTGTACGAGATGGCTTCGTTGATAAATCGTTTACCCAGGCGATTGACGCAGACGGTGTGGGGGTAGGCCCGCTCGAAGAACAGCGCCGCGCGCATGTCGGCATTGTTAAAGCCCGGAGCGGGCACGCGCACCGCCGGCACCCACCACGCCTGGTCCAGAAACTCGGTATCGGCACCGATCGCCATAGCCGCCGTCAGCGCATCGCCCGAATTGTAGAGACCGGGACTGAGACTGAAATCCGTCGGCATGGCCTTCGGCAGATGCCGGTCGCGCAGCTCCTGGTTCTTCTCGAATCCGCCAGCGGCCAGAATGATGCCTTGGCGAACTTCGATCCGATGCTCGGTCCCGTTGCGGACGATCGCGGCGCCGCTCACCCTGTCGCCGTCCGTTTCCAGGCGCGTGAGGCCGGTATTCAGATGCAGCGGGATATTGCGGTCGAGCATGGCCCTTCGCAGGGCGCCAATCATCGCATTTCCCGTCGTCAAACGCCGGTCTCGCCCGCTACGCAGGCGGAACGGAAGGTCTAGCCAATATCGGAACATCATCCGCAGGGCGACCAACCACCAGCCGCGCGTGCGCCGGATCAGTGGACCCATCTCGGGAAGATCCAACTGTATCCGGCCGAACATCTTGTGCGTCGGATGCGGCTCCCGTTGGCGGAATATCTCGTCGCCGAGCAGGCGGGCATCGAACGGAAGAGGCAGCATCGTCCGGCCACCGCTGGTTAGCGCCCCGGGCAGCGCCGGGCAGTAGTCCGAATAGCCGGGCACCGACACGTACCGTACGCCCAGCATATCGAGATAGCGTTGTACCTCCGGCGCGTGGTCGACATAGGCACGCAGCTTCGTCTCCGAGACCCTGCCCTTCGTGCAGGCCCGCAGATATGCCATGGCCATTTCCGGCGAATCGACATCCTTGATCGCGTCATTATTGGGAATCCAGATCCCACCGCCCGATACAGCGCTCGTGCCGCCGTATCGGTCGCTCTTTTCAATAAGAATGACATCGAGTCCGAGATCATGCGCCCGCAGGGCGCTGACCATGCCGCCCGCGCCGGATCCGACGACCAAGACATCGCACGCCACGCTCGTGGGCAGGTTGCGGGTAGCCTTCATGGGAAGAATGTCACCCACAGTTCAGATCCGCTGGCGTGAGTGATGCGGCGACCACCGAGAACGTATTTCTAGAGCTTGCCGGATGGCTGATCATGGGCGGCGCCGGGCTGTAGCTTCTTAGAACTTTCGAATCGTACCTGGGCGAGCGGGCGATGAACGTCGTCCGAGCAGCCCGTGGACGAGGCGCCTGTTGGGCAGCATGCATCGGACGATCACCTTCCCCGCAAAATCGTCATCGGCCCTCACCGGACATGGCGAAGGTCGCTCCGGCAGTGAGGCTAGGCGGTCGGATAGGCCTCCGTCCTAGTCCGCGCGGACGGTTTTGCAGAATCAAATCCTTCTCACTTTGGCGGATGTGCCGAGGCGCGCGCTCGTGTTCGGTCTGGTCGCAAAGGGAGGGCAATGAGGGTGTCACAGCGGTCGCGCACAGCGGCGGGCGGGCCTCTTAGACCTTTAACATCGCGCCGAGAGGCTGCTCGGCGCCGCTTGCGGTGGCAACAATCAACTCCGAAGGATCGATGATGAGCAAAGGATTATATGAGGAAACCAGCCGGTACCTCGATACGCCCGAAGGAAGGCTCCATTATCACGAAGCCGGAGAAGGCGATCCGCTTATTCTGCTGCACGGTTCGGGCCCAGGTGTCAGCGGCTGGGCCAATTTCGAGGGCAATCTCCCGCTCTTCGCGCGGCACTTCCGCTGCCTGGTCCTGGATATGCCGGGCTTCGGCGACAGCGAGGCGCCGGCCACGGGCCATCCGATGCTCGATGCGCCGGCCGCCGTGTTGCGCTTCTGCGACGCGCTCAAAATCAACCGGGCGCATTTTATCGGCAACTCCATGGGCGGTGCGGTGACAACATCGGTCGCGCTGCAGCGCCCGGATCTGGTCCGGCGCTTCATCTCGATCGGGGGGATCGGGGTTAATATTTTCAGCTCGATGCCGTCGGAAGGCATCAAGCTGCTGGTCGATTTCACGGAGGCGCCCAGCCGCGATGCGCTGGTGCGCTGGCTCCAGTCGATGGTCTACGATCAGAGCCTCATCACCGAAGAGCTGATCGCCGACCGGCTGCAGCGGGCGACCGAGCCCAAGACGCTGGAATGGGCGCGCCGCATGTATTCGCGGGCCGCGGTCTCCATGATCACCAAGAATCTCTCCGGCGCCAACGGATCGCCGTCCTGGGCGCAACTCGCGAAGATCGCATGTCCCACCCTGCTGGCCTGGGGACGTGACGACCGGGTCAGCCCGATCGATATGGCGCTGCTCCCCATGCGCCTGATCCCGCGCTGCGAGCTTCACACCTTCTACGATTGCGGCCACTGGGCGATGATCGAGCGGAAGGCCGAATTCGAAAGCGTTGCTCTCTCCTTCCTCCTGCGCCCGTAACCGGCAGCCGAGCTTCCCGAGGAAGCTCGGCGCCCCTACTTCGGCTCCGGATCGATCCATGTCGTGGTCAGCGCCCGCTCCGACAGGTATTTGGTCGAGCTCCAGCCGCCATCGACCACGATCGTCTGGCCGTTGATGAAACTGCCGTCAGGCGAACACAGGAAGGCGATGGTGCCGACGATATCGTCGACGGTCCCCAGGCGCGGATAGGGGGTCATCTCGATATTGACCCGGCGGAACTTCTCGTCGTCCAGCCGTCCCTCCGTCATCGGCGTCGGCACCACACCCGGCGCCACGGCATTCGCCCGGATACCGGCCGGGCCGTATTGGCAGGCGATATGTGTGGTCAGTCCGGTCAATCCTGCTTTCGCTGCTGAGTAGGCTCCCCCGCGCAAGCCGCCGACCACGGCGTAGGTGGACGTAACATTGATGATGGCCGAACCGGGCCGCATGTGCGGCAGCGCCTCGCGCGCCAAGCGGAAGGGCGCGCGCAGCATCAGTCCCAGACAATAGTCCAGCGTCGCGTCATCGGTTTCATGAAGCGGCTTGGGACGGCCGATTCCGGCATTGTTGATCAGGAAATCGATCCTTCCCCAGCGCGACACGGCGCGGTCGACAATCTGCCTCGGCGCCTCGGCGGCGGTAATATCGACCGCGACCGTCGCGACCCGCTCCGGATCGGCGATCTGCGCTTCCATCGTGGCAAGCTTCTCAGGGTCTCGGCCGACGCCTACGATGCTCATGCCCATATCCGCGAACCTGCGGGCGCAAGCCAAACCGATCCCGCTGCCCGCGCCCGTGATTACCGCAACCTGCACTCTGATCCTCCCGAACTCCGGTTACCTTCAGAAATCACCAAATCGGCTCATACCCGGCGATCCGCTCGTGGGCGGCTTCCACCCCGCCGGCCAGGGCCGCATAAAGCCGCGCGCGCTTCAAAATGAGATGCGGGTCCGCCTCGTCGCTGAATCCGATGCCACCGTGGATCTGAATATTGCGCGCCGCGTTCTCCAGCGCCGCCGATGCCGCCGCAACGAAGGCGCAGTCAGCCTGAAGCACCGCATCGGGCCGGCCCGTATCGATCGCGGTTGCGGCGAACGTAGTCTGGTCGCGCGCCTGGCGGGCAGCGAGAATCATGTTTGCACAATGATGCTTCACCGCCTGGAAACTACCGATGGGTCGCCCGAACTGTTCGCGGAAACCGGCATAGTCGACCGCCATATCCACCGCCGCCTGCGCAATCCCCGCCAGAATGGCGGCATCCAGCATGCGCAACCTGACGGCGAGATCGTCCCGGATCAGAGCGACCGCCTCTCCCGGCTCGGCAAGCTCATGCAGCGCGGCCAACCAGAGACTATCGTCGAGAGGCCGGCCCGCGATCGGCAGCCGATACAGCGCGGCCTCGCCTTCATCCCGCACCAGCACGAGGTCCGCCATTGGCTCCTCGACCGCAAGAATGCGGCCGCCATTCCGATAGCCGGCCGCAATGCGGCGCGATCCCATCGGTCCGGGCGCGACGTGTGCAGCGCCCAGCGTGGCAAGCACCGCGGGCGCTGCAAGCTGCTGTCCGAGTCCAATAACAATGAGCGCCTCCTCCACGGCGCCGAGCCCGCTTCCGCCCATCGATTCCGGCAGGCTGATGCCGAATAACCCCAACGCCTCGAGCTCGGACCAGGTCACGGCGCTCTCCGAACGATGCTGGTGAATCCGGGAAAGGGGCAGAAGAGCCTTCAGCGAGCCGGTCACGTCATCGGCGATCGCGATCTGATCGCAATCAGGCTGGTAGCGGACCACCGACAGATCGCGGTGATCCGTTCCCGCGCCGGCGATCGCTGCCCCATCGCCCGCCAACCTCACCATTACCGCCTCCTCGACTCCTGGCGAAAAGCCGCCGCGCCGGCACCGCCAGCGTCGGCAACTCTGCGTTGGGAGAGAGACGGCGAGCCTCGTCTTCGCGGACTACGGGCCGGCTTCGGAAAAATCCTACGGTCGCGTTGATGAGACCGCAGCCGCTCTGAACGAAGATGCAATCGAGTCGAATTTTCCCGTCCGGCACATCCCCGAAGCCCGCATGAGCGCCGATCACGATCCCCAGTCCATTGCAGCCTTCCGCCTGGAAGCGCGTTCCTGGCTGCGGGCCAATGTTGCCGGCGCTGCGCCCCCCCTCGACGGTCCCGCATCTCGCGATTTTGTGCTGGCCTGGCAACGACGCCAGGCCGAAGGCGGCTGGTCGGGTATTTCTTGGCCGACCGAATATGGGGGACGCGGGGCTTCCATTCTCGAACAGATCGCCTGGTTCGAGGAATACGCCCGCGCCGGCGCTCCCTCGCTGCACAATGCCAGCTTTGTCGGGCTGAACCATGCCGGTCCGACACTCATCGCTTGCGGAACGCCCGAGCAGAAGCAATTCCATCTGCCCAAAATCCTCAATGGCGAGGTGATCTGGTGCCAGGGTTTCTCCGAGCCTAGCGCCGGCTCAGACCTCGGCTCCATACGAACGCGCGGGCGTGTCGATGGCGATCATCTCATCATCGACGGGCAGAAGACCTGGTCGAGCTTCGCCGACATCGCCGACTATCAGGAACTGCTTGTACGGACCGATCCCGACGCCAAGAACTCACGCGCTATCACCTGGGTGATCTGTCCGATGGATACGCCGGGGATCACCGTTCGACCAATCAAGACCATGGCCGGACCGTGCAAATATTGCGAGGTCTTCTATGACGAGGTTCGCGTCCCGCTGTCCAACGTCGTCGGTGGCCTCAACAACGGCTGGTCGACGGCAATGTCGACGCTGGGCTTCGAGCGCGGAACGGCGAGTATCGCGCAAATCATCGATATCAACCGAACCGTCGAGCAGCTGTTGCTGGCCTGCCCCGACCGCCGGCCAGCCATGCGCGCACAGCTCGGCCGGTTACGCGCAGAGGCTGCAGCCATCCGCGCCATGGCCTACCGCCTGGCGCTCGACTCTGAAGATTCGGTTCCTGATTCCAGCGGCTCACTGGTTCGATTGGGCTATGCCGAACTCGCACAACGGGTTACTGCGGCTGCCATCGATCTCTTCGGCATCGATGCGCCGGAGGTCGTAGGTCTCCACGGTTTCGGACACGCCTATCTGGACGCCTTCTCGGAAAGCATTGCCGGCGGCACGGCTGAAATCCAGCGCAATATCATCGGCGAGCGGGTCCTTGGCTTACCTAAGGAACCGCGCTGACGGGAATCGCACTTAGCGGCGGGCGTTCGGATCGCGATTCCAGTTCGGAGCGCGCTTCTCGGCGAAGGCCTTCGGCCCCTCCTCGAAATCCGGGTGAGACCAGTGCGA
>Ga0105239_10009214_pt1 | contig 11163 bp, 11 predicted proteins | sample KBSC44metaG_FD_92761 | JGI IMG/M metagenome (GOLD analysis project Ga0105239, IMG submission 92761) | Corn rhizosphere microbial communities from Kellogg Biological Station, Michigan, USA - KBS C4-4 metaG | ecosystem: Host-associated > Plants > Roots > Rhizosphere > Soil | place: Michigan, USA...
GAAGCTCCATTTTCACTCTGGTGGAATTTGCATCGAGATGATCAGCGAGGGTAATTGGATCTTTGCAGATGGCAATATAGGGACTCCCATCGCCACCCTGGTACCAATAGTGCTGTGGACTACGGTACACTGCTTGCTAGGATGTCTCGACCCACGACGGACCTTGACCTCAATTCGTGCAATGGAAAGTATCTCGAGAATTTCAGCTTGGATGTCCTCGGTGCTATGCCACACTGCTCTGGGACCTTATTCGCAGACCTTGCCCCTAACTGCGAATTGGTCCTACACGTCAGCCTTTGTTTCCAGAAGGGTGCTAGGGTTGGGATCCATCAGACACCGCGGAGTACAGATTATCACTGTCTAGGCGCCCGGTGAGATCCTTTAGCTGGAGGTATCCGGATGTGTGATGTCTTGACTACCTCTTTGCTGTGCTCGTTGCCATGCTAGGTAATCTCTTATCATTTATCAATACCTCTCTGACCAAAGTTGAATCCGGTCTTAACCAGCAGGAGCAAGCCATGTTCGCATCCTTAAGGATAGCATTGTGATTGCAACCTAACCCACGCGTTCGTATGTACCAACATCAGTGATCCTTTCGCAATCTCATCTCAAATGAACAGCGAACATGTCAATGCTATGCCCCCGTATGTGAACTCGATACTTAGAGTTCTCCGATCAACAAAAGCACGATCCCCGCAGAGTTCTTTCCAGGAGAGGCCTCCCACCCAATGCAAGATTGCCTAGCTACGCGCACCCCCATTGGGTTGAATGAGTCGATGTTACTTGATAGCCCTTCCCGATCTTCCCGACATCATCAACTAACTTGAAGGTCCATGTGGCCCTGCGGAAAGAGATCCAGAGCATACATTCACTACAAATCCCACCCAAACTTTGGCGAGTCTATCTCTCGACAAGGAAACCGGTACCAAGGAACGGTGTATCGAAGTCCTGATCAATATCACCGCTCTAGAGATTTGTTTGCTCTCTCAGAAAAGGCGCATTGAATTGCCATTCGTTTTCATTGTCACTACACGGGGTGAGGCACTCTACCTCTCAGTATACCAGCTACTATTTATCCGAGCTCGTTTGCATGCATGACGGCACTCACAGTATGCTCTGGCAATTCAACTGCAAGACGGAGGTGCACGTTTAAGGTAAGTAGAAGTGCTCAAACCCTCGGTCGAAGATCCCACCATCTGGAGGAATGGGGTTGCCCTATGCTACATCTCACGGTAGGTGCCCCAGTAGGTGCTTCCAGGCAAAATAGATCCAAGAAGTTTCTTTGAAGGCCGCTGAGACCTTGCCACCAGTCCTACCTGCCGCGTGGGTGTGAGGCAGAACATCTCCAGGTACGATATTCGTGGGCAAAGGGGTAAGGGGGCACAGATGCATTGGTACGCTCGACGGCATCCCCATGTGGATGCAAGGGTTAAACTTGCGCGAAACAAATGGGACATGCTTTTGCACAGGCCGTCTCTGTCTCATGTGCACAGCTGGGGTTTCGCCTCATGAGTGATGCTCATTCCTCTTGTACCCATCGTGTCGCACTGGTGGGTTGTTGTGGGCTACTGTTAATGGTTTGTTGATTTACTCTATTAGCCATCCCTTCCTCTCCTCATCTGGATCCAAATTTGAGGCCAGTCAGCGAGGCTCGATGCAAGAGTGAGTGCTGGTATACTAGAACCAGTGTCTTGTTTTCGAGGACACCTCTAGCAATACATTCGTCATGGCACACTATACGGCAGTCCCAACATCTGATGATCCCAACGAGCCTGCTTCTGCTCGAAGATTGTCCGATGCTTCCAGCACGCCAATATTCTCGTTCGACGAGAAACACCTGTACCTGTACGGAGGGAGCCGCGTATGGACGATTCTAAAATGGGTCAAGGACCATTACCGATTTGCTCTCCCTTCATTCTGCCAACGCAGCAGCAGCACTCCCAAAAACGTCCGCTCGACAGCGTACCTCGATGCCCTCCGCGGGTACGCCTCAATGTTCGTGTACTTCAACCACGTCTTCCCGTCGACGGATCCAACGAACTGGCGGTTCATCCCCTTCGTCAGCATCATGTCGAGCGGCAGAGGGATGGTGGCTTTATTCTTCGTCATTTCCGGTTACGCATTGGGCTACAGCCTCCTGCAGGGGATATACAAGCAGGACGAGGCGCACCTACTCAACTCCCTCGCATCCTCGACCTTCCGGCGGTTCACCAGGCTGTACGGGAGCACTGTGCTCGCGATCCTGATTGCATTCGTGCTGCTCCGGCTGAACCTCTACGACGGCATGTGGGACCGCACACTCTACGTGGACTCATTCTTCGACCAGCTCATCGATGTCTATCGTGACACCTTCTACTTCTGCAACCCGTTTGCCCATATCCATGACCTGGACAACGGGCTCATGTCGAGATATCTCCCCCAGACGTGGTCGATCCCCGTCGAGTACCGCGGCAGCATCGCACTGTTCGCGTTCTGCACGGCCTGCGCCAAACTCTCGCCTCGCACCCGCATGGCCTTCGCCTGGGTCCTCATCATTGCTTGCTACTGCTGGCAGACCGTATACATCTCGAACTTCATGTTCGGCCTATTCATCGGAGAACTCTCCATCTACCGGCAACGCCATCGCTTCATGAGCCCTCTGCCCCTATCGTCGCACCCCACCACCCAAGCGCAGCCACCCTTATCGACACCGACAACACAGCCACGATCCCTCCGCTCCAAAAGCCTGCACACCATCCTCCTAATCATCGGCCTTTACCTGCTAGGCCAGCCATGGGCGCACGACTCGCTCGTCTTCCTCTCGCAGCCGTGGCCGTACCTCAAAGACTTCGCGCGGTGGCTCTGGAGCCGGGACAACGTGCACACCTTCTGGCTGGGGTGGGGCGGCTTCTTCGTGGTCTACGCACTGGAGAACTACAAGACCCTACAGACCCCGCTCCTCTGGCGGTTCTCGCAGTATCTGGGCGAGATATCCTTCGGCATCTACCTGATGCACGTGCCCTTCGGCCTGGGCATCAAGCGGATTTATCTCGATGTCTGGATGGTCGAGTACCTGGGAGATGGGAACGTGGGCCAGTTTCTGGTGTTCTTGGTCACCACGGCGATCGTGTTTACCGCCGCGGATTATTTCACCATGTTGGATAATACGGTCGTCGCGTTTGCGAGGTGGATGCAAGGCAGGTTGTTTGTTGCTTGGCCCGCGAGGTTTTGAGGGCCTGAGCTTGGGGCACTACCGTACCGCGCAGCGATGGGACCGTGAGAGGGATGTCTGTGATGTCAGATGCTCAGATGCATGGTGTGGGTCGGCTTTGCAGCTCTATTTCGAGGAGGGCGGCTCCTTGCATGATACATATTTATTCTTCATTCCCCTGGCCCAACGGAATGTTGACAGTTTGGTTCCACGTTTGTTGATGGGCACAGAAGGGCATTTGAGTTGATAAACAGAAGTGTATTTCAAGTTTCGGGACAATATTTATTTCTATTTTCATATATCCAGTTAAATCATCGTAATCGTAGCGTTCGTGGCGTTTCACTAACGTTCAGATCATATGTCCTGGACATTCACAATAAACGCACCCATATACCTCCGTGTTGAGAACGGTGGTAGGCTACCACACATTATCCTTACAAGATTGCCTGCAAGGGGTCTTTATCTGCCTGGATATCAGACTTGCTTAACATCTTGCCCCTGCGCATGAGTTCTGCGGTCTTGACCATGATAGGATCCCACTGCATGCTCGCCAATGCCACGACCTCTTCACCCTTGGTGTAGTAAGCGACGAATTTATTGGCCCCAGGATCGCCCTTGAGGATGAGGTCGTCGTAGCCATTGACGGTGTTGCCACAATACCGGAGCTGAGTGCCCAGCGCGGACCAGAAGACGGGGATGAATGGCTTTGGCTTAAGGTTGGGTTTAGCGATCAGTGCACCGACCGTGCGGCCTTGATTCTGGGCCACGTTCCAATGCTCTATTCGAACGGGCTTTCCATCCCCGCCTGGCCCGTGGTATGGGTAGGTGGCAATGTCACCGATGGCCCAGACGTCAGAGAGACCCTTGACGGCAAAGTTCTCGTCGACTGCCACGCTTCCATCTTTCTCCAACGTGAGTGCGGAGTTGTCTCGTAGGTAATCCGTTGCCGGCCGGACACCAATTCCGAGAATCACAAGGTCTGCTTCTAATTCTGTGCCGTCCTTCAGCTTCACAGCTCCAACAGAGCTGAGGCCGACTGCATTTGCAACCTTGGAGGCGGGGACTGCGGAGTCCACACTGGCATTCATGTAAAACTTCGCGCCGTTCTTCTCAAGTGATTTCTGGAAGATCTCACCCACTTCCTTACCCATCACACGCTCGAGAGGCGCAGCTTCCATGCCTACAATAGACACGGTATTGTCTTTCGCAAGGGCGTTTCCGACCTCCATTCCGATGAAGCTGGAGCCAACTATGACAATCTTCTTTCCCTTCTCACCAACAGCGTCGACGATTTGCTGTGTGTCATGAACTTGTCGTAGGAGGAAGATGTTGGAGAGATCCTTGAAACCAGGCAAAGGCAATTGTCTAGGTATACCACCACTTGCCAGGATCAGCTTGGTGTATGGGTACGACTTTCCAAGGTTTGTCTGCACTTCCTTGGAAGAGAAATCAATTGAAGTGACCGTGTCGGATTCGAAGCTGATGCTGCCGTCTGCATACCATTGTTCTGGTTGAAGGTATATCTTGGAGGCGTCTGTGATGAGAGCTTTGGAGAGCTTCGTCCTGTCTATGGGATAGCCTTCGTTGGATATGACGGTGATTTTGCCTGGGTAGCCGAGTTCGCGCAGTTTCATCAGGGCACCAAATGTACCTGAACCTCTGGGAATTTGTTAGCCAATTCATTCTCGACTTCTGCACCTGAATCGATGGTCATGGCTCACGCTCCAACTATCACGACTTTGTCATCCGAAGTAGGTTTCGTTGTGATATTTACTTGTCGTTTCCCATCCTTGATGTCCTTCTCCTTGCCTTTCACGTAAACTGCGCCATTCTTTTCCTCGACATCAAAGGTATGTAATGCAGTTGGACCGGGCGAGTCCTCGACGTCACCAGACTTGATGTTGAAGCATGCTGTTCAATCGCTCTCGTTAGCCGCTTCCAACAGATGAAGGAGTTAACTCACCTCCATGCCAGGGACAGGTCAGGCGTCCATCAGGTGCGAGCACGCCATTCTTGAGCGGAGCACCGTAGTGAGTACAGTTGGCATTGACCGCAGATACCTTGCCGTCGACCTTGACCAGAAGAACCTTGCCGCCTTCAACGCCGTCGACTTCAGCTTCGACCTTGTCCAGTTCCTTGAGGTCGGCAATAGTGCTCGGCGATTTTAAACGGAATTCTTGCGCCATGGCGTATCTGGTTTGGGTAAAAGCCCGGACGGTCGAGAAGGCAAGGAGGGGTGATTTCCGTGCTTGTGGGGTGATGAAAACACGATGGGTAAGATTTGCTTTGATCGGTGGTTGACAAAGACGAGCTAGAAGACTTGGGTTGAGGCGGGAGAACATGAAATAATGAAAGGTTGGAGTGTGGGAGGAGATTGAGACGATAAATCAAGGGGAAGGGTTGCCAGCAGCCCAAGGATAAGTAAGAAGCGAGGTGGGCGGAGCAATGAGTGGTTCAGGTACGTGGCATCATATCAGAATAGTACTACTACTGTTATAGTTGGACGATGGACGGGGATATACCGTGGAAAACGAAGTGATGTGGATGCGGATGCGAGTAGGACGCGCAGAGGGGGAGGTGGGAGGTGGGATGATGGATGATGATACCCTCTTTCTTGGGCGAGAGAAATGTGTTCTGGTTTGGATGAGACGATTGTATCTATCATTGTTAGTATCACAGCATCATCATTCTGACTGCGGTGCCCAACTCTATACTGCTGAACACTCTTGTTTAGCTACATAGTGAGGTAACTTGCTCCTTCGACTCAGTATCATCACCAGCTCACCGATCTCAATGCGGGCTTGCGTCATTCCTTCCTCATGATAATCATGGTGGGGTCGTTTCGTGGGTTCCGCGTCTCCTCCAGCCAATACCAAAGATGCCATTACGGAGTACATAGTCTGAGAGCGGTAACATCACGTGATCTAGGTTCTGGCCCGTCACGTGAGAGGTTGATCTATTGTCACGTGGGTACAGCCCTCGAGGTTCTCGATATGGCACTTCCTTCTCGACTCACTCCCCTCGCTCCGCTCATTAACGTGTCAATCACTCCATCTGCTGGTGTTTGGGATTGACTCCGTTGCTGGCTGCGCTCGAATTTAGCCCGATCTTCCGACAGTGCCCGCTTCTCAGCCTCGTCATCCAACAATGTTCCGTCAATCTGCAGTGACAATTTCTGTCGGTCATGGCCAGGCACTACCTCGGTGTCCACCACTCGGAACCGTAGCGTTCCGTCGATAGCGCTGCCGCCGCCGTCAGTAAACATCCCAAGATCATTGCTGGTCCGAGTATCTTGGGAATGCTGTTCCTCATTCCCTAGCTCGTCCTGGTCTTGTGTATTTTGATCATGTCCACCAAGTTTGCCCTTTCTGCCCTTTTTTCTATTCCCTTTCATGTTTTCCCTCGTTGGTCCGTTCCATTTCCAGTCCTGCGGTATTCGACTGCCACCCACAGCGGTCTGGAAATAGTTGTAACTGACGAGGCCGACGAATCCTTCCGAAGTCACATTTGTCCAACCATATAGCTCATCACCTCTTTCCGGCCGGAAAACCAGTAGTGTTACGGTCAGCCAGACCCAAGAAACTCCAAACTCATCAGCAGTTCGAGCAAGAACATCTTGATCCGACTCCACAGGATCGGTTCGGGGGCCGACGAGAGGAACATTGATAACCGAGTTCGGCTTCGCTGACAGAACAGGGTCTGAAAACCCTAAAACGATTCCTTTCGCAGGAGGGAAATATGTGAGAATGAGAGGAGCGAGATGAGTCGCAAGCACCGAGGAGCTCGCTGTTTCAAGAGCGATCGCAGGTATTGGAACGTAAAGCGATATTCGCGTTGAATAAAATGAGGTCAAATCTGCCGACTCCAGTAAACCTTCAATAATCTCTTCAACATCTCCATTTCCTAGAATATCTTCGTTAACCGCAGGCGCAACCTGGGTTGCATCTTGTTGCTCCTCATCCGCGTTGTCCGGGAGCTCAACTTCGGCATGCCGAATAGATTCATCGTCTCCGCCGTTTTCTGAGATGCCGCTCCGCTCTTCCTTTGATATCTTCTTTTCCTTTTTCTTCTTTTTCTCCTTTAGCTCATCCCCAGCAGGTGTGCCAACTGCGGGTGTAGGGTCGGTACTTTCGATGCGTTGCTTTTTCTTCTTTTTGGAAGACTCTTTGGAGTCTGTATCGTGCTTTCTCTTCTTTGGCGTGGACAGTGATTTTTGGGTTGAGTTCCCGCTATCAAGTTGGACCGACATCATGCGCAATGGACTGGTGGTTGTTCGAGTTTTGTGGTACTCTCATCTCTACAAAAGTCTCGAAAAAAATTATCGGCACGCGGGGAAATGTTTCACCGACAAAAGTCTTGGCGCGGACTCTGTTCCGAGAGTCGACCTGTGTATCCACGTCCAGACATCCTGGAGCTTGCATATTATTATTTTACGTGGAAAACAATCAACGGTGCGGCATAAAATTGGTCTCAATGGTCCCCTGGGTCCATGACATGTTTTAGAAAATCCTACGTGATTCTCGATACATAAAACTTCGGGCATGGCTAGTAATTCTTGCTTTTGCCTATGTCTCGTCGACCACATAAGAAGTCCAGAAATGGATGCCGAGAATGCAAGAACAGACATATGAAGGTACTTGCCCTGTCCTCCTCTTGGATAATGCTTTCAGGCACTCATTCCGATATAGTGTGATGAAAATAAACCGGGGTGTACCAATTGTCGCACGGCAGAATTACAATGTTCTTTTCTACGAAACCAACCTACCTCGATTGGACAAAAGCCAACTTCCCACTCCAGTCAGAGGGTCACCAGGACTTCATCCCACAACATTTCCAGCAGCAACTCACCAGGTTCCGTATTGACCCCCAATCAGATGATGCTTCATAGCCAAGATTTCTCCAATCCTTATGCTCTAAACATGATCCACCTGCTCCTATTCAACAATCTTTCTAGTAAAGAGTTCCTGTCCATAGAGCCCCAGGACCAAGTCAGTATCATGTCCTCTGTTATCTTCACCAGGTACATCTTACCAACGCCATATCTCATGCATGAAGCACTCGCGCTCTCTGCACTACACATGAGCACGAAGAACCGTGAGGCTCCAGAATTCTATCGCCAATATGCCACCGGCCTTCAAACACGTGCTTTGGTGCTGTACAATGACAGTCTCCCGGCTTTGGACCTTAATTCTGCCAACTGCACGCCAATGTTTCTATTCGCATCATTCATTGCAGCCCATCTCCTCTGTGACACTCTCCAGCATGAGCAGGCCAGCCTCGACCATTTCATTAACAAATTCACAAATTGTTTAACGATCCATCGTGGGATTGTTGTCATCTCAAGCCAATGCTGGGATCTTCTACGAGAGACTGAACTCGGTCCACGCTTGAGACTTGGGGCAGAGCTTATTCGCGAAAAGAGCGAGAGTGGGTCAGACTGTTCCGTACTCAACGAAATGCTTGATGCTACAGATATCAGCTCAGAAGAGTACCACGTGTATCGAAAGGCGATATCCGCACTCCAACAAGTCTTTGATGCCGAGCGTGCGTATCCCGCCAGCCGGTTTGACGGCCAATTGGTGTCTGCATGGCCGATCATCGTTTCATCGGAATATGTGGACCTACTCAGGCAACAAACGCCGCAATCCCTCATTATTCTCGCGTACTATGCGGTATTGCTGAATCGGTGCCGGGACTCATGGCTTTATGGAGAAGGAGGGCGTTTTCTTATCGAATCCATTTGCAGCCGTCTTGAGGCTACTTGGCAAGACTGGCTGGGCTATCCGAAATCTGTTTTGTCCGCATCTCCACCCACTTGAGACACATTGATGGCTGCAAAAACTAAGGCTCTTACGACTAGTCCGCCATTTGGAAATTCGAGATCTCTCTCACGACGCATGGTGGGCACGGCGAAAACCACTGCGTAATCTTGCAGGTTTGAAATGTTTCTGCCTATCCACCAGTCTTTCCATTTCGAATCAAATTGCAATGCAGAGAAATTGCGCGTGCGCGCAGCTTGACACCTCGTTACTGATCATCTCCAAGCCCTATCCGGCAGCTCAAATACGCGTACACTAAACCAAAAACAGACTGCTGCCGGATACGCGGAAAATGATTCGCCCTGGGGTGGCGACGTTGTGGAGCAACCCTCGCTCTCAAGTCATATCACAACTTCGTTGAGGACAATATCTTCAAGAATGCTGGAGCCTGCACTTATTGATATATAATAGTTATATGCCTTCGGCGATAGGTATATGGGGTCCATGCATTGACTTATCCTTACAAACACAAGGCCAATTTGTGCCAATAATCGGTTTCTAAAGTCCGTCTAGAAAGTGGGAATAGACCATGGCCCAACTCAAACCTCTTGAAGGAGGAGACTACTACCTATGGAAATATCTCCCATCACTGCCGGCAGCCATCATATTCATCGTACTGTTCTCGGCGCCTACGGTTGCCATTTGCTGGCGAATGACCAGGACAAGATCCTGGTTTTGCATCCCATTCGCGATCGGTGGATTATGTACGTCTGAGAATGTCTGCTTCCAGGACGCATAAGGCTTTGCAGCTAACAGTCGTTGTATCACAGTCGAAATTATTGGCTATGCCACTCGCACCTACGCCCGAAATCATACCGAGAAGATACCACCCTACGCCGTCCAAAATACTGGAATTCTACTCGCGCCTGTTTTCTTTGCTGCGTCAATCTACATGGTTCTGGGCCGGACGATTCGAGCTGTAAACGCTGAACGCTTCTCGATCGTAAGACCGACATGGTCGACTAAGATCTTGGTAACCGGTGACATCCTCTCATTGCTCGTACAAGCTGGAGGTGCAGGCTTGATGGTGTCATCAGAAAATCGCGACATGGGCGAGTACATGGTCATTGGCGGGCTCTTCATCCAGCTGTTCGTTTTCGGGTTCTTCATTGTTTGTACCGCTGTGTTCCACCACAGAATGGACAAGTACCTGGTACCAGAGTCTGCTCACCAGATATTCGTACCGTGGAGAAAGATGGTGAACATGCTCTATGCCTGCAGCGTTCTTATTGTCATTCGGTCGGTCTTCCGTGTCATTGAATATATCATGGGCCAGGATGCATACCTCCTCTCGCATGAGTGGACAATGTATGTCTTTGACGCCGTCTTGATGTGGGGTGTCATGGTCATTTTCTTCTCCTGGTTTCCTCGAGGATTGCAGCCTGCAAAAGTTGACAGCATTGATTTGAACGACCAAAGTCTTGTATCCCATTATGGGCCGAAGCATTAGTAGTCCGGAGGGGCCTTCAAGCCACCGAAAGGTTACTCGTACACTGCTGCCCTTTCCGAGTATAGCTCATTTCAACAGAAGGCACATGGAGTAATCAAGTGGCTGGGACCATTGAGAGGGGTGGGCGATGCCGCAGCCGCTGCAGACCCAATTTTGAGCCCTGAAGCAGTTTCTGCTTATTGAATTACACGCGCCAAGTTTCAGCTACCACACTTGCATTCTGCCCCAAATCAAGCGATGCCCTGAACAGCAAGCAGTTTTGAGAGCTGACCAAAGCTGAAGATCACTGTGGTGAAGGAGGGTTGTGGCACGACTTGGATTACATTTGCACAGTATCTCGCCTAGCCTAGTAACTTCACCTCGCGAACGGGGAAGATCGAGAAGAGTTATATAGATAGATCTACACCATATGTTGACACTGAAAACAGAGCCACAGCTAGGTCTGCGAGCTTCTACGACTAATACCAGCACGTCCAAGTCCGATCCAAACCCTGTCGAAGGAGCAACTTAGAATACCGCGTTAGCATTTGCCGACAAATAGGGGCCAGCAAGGCTTAGATTGTGTCTTACGCCGTTTCCCGTGGCTAGATCGCCTCACCCATGCCCTTCACCATTGGAACGATCGCCCTCACATCAACGAGGCTCCATCACCTCAACGGGGAGTCTCTGCGTGCAGGTTTCAGGGGAACCTAAGTACGTTTCAA
>Ga0105239_10009216_pt1 | contig 11163 bp, 10 predicted proteins | sample KBSC44metaG_FD_92761 | JGI IMG/M metagenome (GOLD analysis project Ga0105239, IMG submission 92761) | Corn rhizosphere microbial communities from Kellogg Biological Station, Michigan, USA - KBS C4-4 metaG | ecosystem: Host-associated > Plants > Roots > Rhizosphere > Soil | place: Michigan, USA...
CATTGTCAATGGTAGCAATAGTCATATCCGGACTACCTGATTTTAATACTACAACATCCCCGATTTTCAATACTTCTTCTGGCATAATTTTAAGGTTTTAAATTGAATAGTTAAATATTTAGGTTAATTACATTTACAAGCAGATCGGTCAACATATTCTTTATTCCCACCGGAACTCATATAATAACAGCCGCCTTCTGGCCCTAAATATAATTGCTGACCGCTTTTGTAAGTTCCACAACTCTGGGCTTTTGATGCCCCACTAGGTGAGTCCGATTTCTTTGAGCAGTTGGTCAAAAGACACACGCCTACTAAAAGACAGATAATAATTTTTCTCATGTGATAAGGGTTTAATCTTTATAAAGATACCCAATCATTATTGCATTTATCGCCAGTAAACTATTATACTTTGTCCTCTCAGGATCCTCTGTTAGACCCCTGAGTTAGGTCAACCTAAACTCAGGGGTCTTTGCGCTATTAATAATTAAATACATTTGGTTGGCGATACGCCAAACTTTTTTTTGAAAGCCGTACTGAAATGCTGTACCGAACTGTACCCCAGTTCAAAAGCAATTTCGCTTGCTGATTTTTTCCTTTCCAGGAGATCGGTTTTGGCTAGTTCCAAACGGGTATCAGCCAGGTATCCAAATACCGTATTGCCAAACGTTTCTTTAAAACCCTTTTTTAATTTATACTCATTAATACCGGCAGCTTTGGCAAGCTCTGTTAAACTGGGCGGCATATCCAGATGTTGCACCAGGTACTCACGGGCATAAATAATGCGCTCCTTATCATATTCTGTTTTTAAATATTTGGCTGCCCCGTTATGCAGGTTATTATAGGCTTCGGCCTGTAAAACCAGTAGTTCGATACTTTTCGAAAGCAGGAACATCTTTTTCAGATCGTGCGGGTATTTACAGTTTACCACGTTATTTATTGCGGTAAGCATATGAATATCCATATACAGGCTGCTCCCGCTTAGTGCCACGGTTTTACCCCGCAGCACTTCATCGCCAAAGCGTTTTAACACATCATTGGCATCCTGGGTAAGCCGTAAAAAAGCATCGGTATTAAACTGTATCATAAACGTATTTACATACAGCTCATCATTTTTCAGCGTGCCCTCGCCACTTTGTGAGTAAAAAAGATTATGCTGGTATTTACCCAGTTCAAAAGGTTTTTTAAAGTCCTTGTTGTCAATAGTGGTTTTGCCTTTCATGTTAAAATAAAGCGTTACCATATCCAGGTCGCCCCTCCATTCCATTTCCACACGGTCTTTATAATGCCAGTTGCTATAACCCATCCGTATGCCATTAAAGTACCATTGCTGCATTTTAGCGTCGGCAAAAGGCAGATTGATATGCATGGTGTTTTCAACCAGCTTATCGCTGTTAAAGTCGCTCCCCGATAACTCGTTGGAGTGGATGACCTGGTTATCCGCTTTATTTTTTAACTCAAATGGCATTGCTCCCTATTATATAACTATTGCTCCGTTTAATGTAAACCCTCACACGCCGTTCTTGCTCACTTTTGTAATACACTAATTAAACGCCCCGACTGGCAATTAGTTACGAGAATGAATTTTAAAAAATTAAGACAAATGATTGAAATAAAAGGAAATGGGAAAATAGTTCCCGTAGAAAAAAGTGTAAGTTCTTTTATCCGTCTGCACATCAGCATCGGCGGTACTGTGGAGCTTATACAGGCCGATGAAGAAAAAGTAATTATTGAAACGGATGAAAATTTGCAGGAATACCTGGAAGTTATAAACTCGGGCAGAACCCTTTATGTGAACACCGAAGGTAAATGGCGCGTCCCCCGTTTTACCAGGTTAACTATAAAAATTTATTACAGGCAGCTTTATCACTTGTTCAACGCCTCAGAAAAGGGCACTTTAATTTGCACCAACCCGCTGAAGGTCAGCGAACCGGTTGAAATAAAAATATACACTGATAAAAGTACCAGCAAACTGAACATCAATGCACCGGCAGTAAAACTGATAACCGCCTGTGTTGGTGATGTAGAAATAGCGGGCGACTGTAATATACTGGAGATCAAAGCAAGATCTGAAGGTAATTTATATGCCCGGCAAATGAAGGCAAAAAATGTGGCGCTCAAAAACTACTCGGCCGGTAACCTGGAAATCTTCGCTTCAGAAACCCTTGCTATCACCAATTATGGCCAGGGTCATATTAATTATTGGGGTGATGGTGTATTGAAGGATATTAAACACAATGGCGAAGGTGGAGTAAAACATCAAAAAAACTAAAACGACGAGGTAAACATGGTAGAGATATTCAAAACCAATGTGGATGATCGGCAACTGGCAGACCGGATATTGAAAAAGCTCCGGTCGCATTTGCCGGTTTACCTCTTCAATTTTGACCTGGAGGACTGCGATCGCATCCTTCGTGCAGAAAGTGCAGATACCCCTGTTGAGGTAAGCAGCATCATTAAGGTTGTAAAAGGCCTGCATATTGAGATCTGCTTATTTGAGGATGATTACCAGGAGTAAAACGAAAGGATGTTTCGACGGAGCAACACGTCACCCGTCAAAAAGCCAAGCCAGTGCGATTCCTTCTCTCGGGAAGGGGAGGAAGGGGTTTATTCCTCATGTATAACCCCTCCCTGCTACTACGCAATCCATCCGCACCCCTCCCATGGGGAGGGAACTGAAAAATATCGGGTCTAAGCTTCAGGTCCCCTTTGAATATTTTGTTGATCCTTTTGCTGATATAATTTTCTGAAAACCGCGGCATGTAAAAATAAAATGGTTGCCGGGGCAAAAGCTGGGAACCAAACAAAGGGAAACACCGCCATTTCGCGGAGATTCCCATTCGCGCCAGTCATAACCGCGATCACCAGCAGATCAACAATGTCCATGATACCGAAGATGTTCCAGGCATAAAGCACGATTTTCCACCCTGTTTTTTTACTGGAAACCATCCTGGCTACTGGCCATGCCAAAATTGCGGTAATGATATCGCCCAGGCCTGCAAAAAAAGCAAATCTCGCTGGCAACAGGTGATAGCTATAAATAATTATAAAAAATACGCCAAGGAGCCGGAATATGTGTACCGAGATCAACGATTCCAGTGTAATAACCCGGAGCAATGTTTTAAATAAACCGGTATTGCCAATAAAGCCAAATAGGATGATCAACAAGGGCAGGCCACCCCATACCATTGTTTTAGGCGGTAAAGAATCGACATCGAGCACGCCTTTTAAAGCCAGCACAGAAACATAAAGGAGATAAACCAGGTAAAACGCCAGGATACCGATCTGAATATTTCTTGATTTCTGCAAGGCCATGCCCGCGTTGAGGGCTGCCTGCTTTACCGGTTTGGTAATAAAAAAAATGGAGTAAATAAAGCTTGGAATAAATAGCACTATAGCCCAAAGGGGCATGCCTGATATGTAATTTGCCATGGGATATTTTGTTTAATAAAAACAAAGGAAAAGCAAATGGCCCGGCTTACACTTAGCAAATGGCAAGAAATACACAGCAGATTTTGTTTACTCAGGGTCCCGCTGTTCGAAGTCTCCGACTTCGGACGATTATGCCGGTAGTTTTCAACTACCGGCACCAGATTAAGCATTGTTATTCATTCACTGTAGTCACAGACTACCTATATAGTTAATCCGAAGTCAGAGACTTCGGACAGCGTCCGTAGCTTAATATTAAGCTACCCTTTTCAAAGTAAAGGCAAACCTGCTGCCTGCGCCCAGTTCGCTGTCTACCGCTATTTTGCCAGATTGCGCTTCGATAAAATCTTTGGCAATGGCCAGTCCCAGACCCGTACCTGTTTGATCGGCAGTGGCATTGGGGACTTTGAAATAGCGTTCGAACAAACGCGACAGGTACTGTTCTTCGATACCTTTGCCATGATCCTGTACCGAGAACTCGATCTCGTCGGTATGGCGCTTTTTGACTACCAACTCTACTGTTGATTTCTCGTGACTGTATTTGATGGCGTTGGAGAGCAGGTTGATGAGTACCCAGGTGGTTTTATCAAGATCGGCATGAACATCGGGCAGGTTTTCATCACAGTCTACTTTAATGTTTACCTGTTTCTGGTCGGCTATAAATTTGATGGCCTTTACGGCGTAATCCACAATATTTCTGGGATGGGTTTTGCCAAAGTTAAGCTGGAGCTTACCGGTTTCAACCTGTGCCATATCCAGCAGTTCGCCGGTTATTTGCAGCAGGCGACGGGCATCTTCCTCAATATTTTCCAGCAGTTGCCTTTGCTCGGGATTTACATCACCAATACGTACATCCTCCAGTAACTTGAGGCTCATTTTTATAGACGATATCGGGGTTTTTAGCTCATGCGATATGGTGGCAATGAAATTGGTTTTTGCCTCATCCAACTGCTGGTATTCGGTAATATTTTTAAGGATGATCACCTTACCTATTACCCTATCCTTACTGCTTACCGATAGTGACTCGCGTGAGTAAAAACTCTCCCGGTTATCGGCAAATATTTTCAGCCTGGCCTGGTCATTCATCAGCAGGTTGCGCAGCAAGTCGTTTTCAATAGCCACATCGGGCGCGTAGCGGCCATTCAACTGATCGGCACTCATACCGATCAATGAGCAGGCTACTTCATTGGCAAAAATGATGATCATTTTTTCGTCCAGACCCAAAATGGCATCGTGCATGGAGTTGATGATAGTCTCGATCCGTTTTTTCTCAAAAAGAATACTGGCCAGGTTACTGTTTTCAAATTCATCCAGCTTGCGGGTCATGTTGTTAAAGGCCTGCCCTAGTTCGCCAAACTCGTCATCTGATTTAAAATGAATTTGCTGATGATAGTTACGGTTGGATACTTCTTTGATGCGGGCGGTAAGTTCCTTCAAGGGGTTAGCTATATAACCCGGGAAATTAACCGCGAAACTAAAAGCTACCAGGAATAAAAACGCCCCGCAAAAAGCAACCAGTATAGTGGCACGGTTGGCCGTACCTTTGGCAATATCATTTTTATGAGCAATGGCGGTCATGTTTAATTGCATAAACCCGTAAACCAATTGCCTTGCTTGCACACGTAGCGCGGGTAGTTTGATAGCATCGTTGTTTTGCAGCTTGATCTTTTCAAAAACGCTACGCAGCGAATCGGCCAGTTTACCTTCGCCGGGTTCGGTAATGTTATGCTCCTCCTGCACCAGGTTGGTTTCAATTGTTTTTAATTGTGCCGGGCTAAGCGGCCCTCCATTGGCATCTACTGCCGACAGGATCTGCTGACCGTACTGCAATGATTTATAGTTGTCTTTAAGAATAGCACCCGCATCGGCCGACAAACGGTTGAGGAAATATACCGACAACGCGCAGCAGATGAAGGACAGTACAAACAAAAAACCTATGCCTGTACGTAGTTTATTTTTAATGGTCATGTTATGATAGTATTACAAGGTCAATATCTGTTTTAGACATTTTATTCAGCAACTGGGTAAACACCGCCGTTTTCATGATCACCTGGTAAAATTTAAACCTCGGTTTACCAATACAAATGGTAGTGATGTCATATTTTTCGGCCGTTTCCCAAATGGCTTTAGCTATATGGTCGTTTTTTACTTTGAGTACCTCGCCGCCCAACTGCGTGGCCAGTTTCATATTGTTGATCAAATGGCGCTGCGATGCCAGGTTTATTTTGTCGCTGCTTTCGCGCGAGGTTTGTACATACAACACATACCATTTGGAACGATAGTAGGACGATAGCCTGGCGGTTTTACGTATAATGATCTTAGCCGATGCATCATTGGTACTGATGCAGGCCAAAAAAAGTTCGGGCCGCAGCTTGATATTTTTGGGTATCTCGATATCAATTTTCCGTTCCACCTGGTGAGCCACCTCGCGCAGGGCCAGCTCCCGCAGCTGCAAGATCCGCTCGGCCTGGAAAAAGTTACTGAGCGCCAGCGGTACCTTCTTTTCATCATATATCTTGCCCTCCTTTAAACGGTCAATCAGCTCATCAGCAGTTAAGTCGATATTCACTACCTCATCGGCCATTTGCAAAACCTTGTCGGGGATTCGCTCACCGATGGTTGCCCCGGTAATGCGCTGCACTTCCTCGTTCAGGCTTTCCATATGCTGAATGTTCACCGCGCTGATCACATTGATACCCGCATTCAGGATCTGCATTACATCCTGCCAGCGTTTTTCGTTACTGCTGCCTTCAATATTGGTATGGGCCAGCTCATCAACTATCACCACTTCGGGGCGCAGGCTGATGATGGCTTTAAGGTCCATTTCTTCCAGCTCTTTACCTTTATAAAATAATTTACGGCGGGGTATTACCGGCAAACCTTCCAGCTGCGCTACGGTTTCCTTTCGGCCGTGAGTTTCAATATAGCCTATTTTAACATCAATACCATTACGCAACAGGGCCTGGGCCTCCAGCAGCATGCGGTAGGTTTTACCCACGCCCGCGCTCATGCCTATGTAAACCTTAAATTTACCTCTCCGCGAACGTTTAATCAGTTCCAGGAAATGCTCAACCGACTGCTCTTTATTTTCTTCGCTCATGATGTGATGAATTATTTTTCAAATTCATTTTATCGTTATTATATAAATGTATTAAAACTAATAAAAGGAGATCCCGAAAAATCCCCTTTTATAGTATGAATGTTCGTCAACCAAACTTATAATTAACAACCAAACATTAATTATAAAAAACAATCATACATATCTTCACCTCTCCTAAATCCTCTCCAAAGGAGAGGACCTTAACTTCAATTTTTTTAAAAGCCCTCTCCTTTGGAGAGGGTTGGGAGAGGTCTTAAAACGCATACACCGCTGCCAAAACAAATTGCGAGGCAGTTTTTGTAGGGTCGCCTGATCGGTTTGTAAATGCTTCGGCCGATCCGCCATCAAGCCGCACTTCCGGTATTAACGATAACGGACCTGCTTTAATATTAGCGGTAAACGTTACCGCGGTAACATGTTCACCAGGTGCCGGACCAGCCAGGGTCAGGTCGCCGGTTTTTGTTTTAAAATATTCGCCGCGCAAACCCAGGGTCACGTTTTTTGCCACCGCGTATTGCGGGTACAGCGCCACGCCGGTAAAGCCACCGGTTATGCCATTATTAGCTTTATAATCAGCGGCGTTCAGTCCCAGTTTAAAAGCATCTGTGATCTGGTAAGCCGTGGTCAGGTCAAACTCCGTTCCCGAAGTTTTACCAGTGATCACGTTTAAATAAGCTGTCCAGCCTTTTACGGGCACTATGGTTAACTGCGCGCCAAAGTTGTTTACGCTATTGGCCGATTTATAAGCGTTCCACTGATCATTAAATACACCTGCCATCAGGCTTACTTTATCGGTGAATGCATAAGTGGCCTTAAAGCCGGCATTCTGAAAAGGGCCATTGGTGAACAGGTACGAGGTGGAATAATTAAAATTTCCCGTTGGGCTAATCACTTCGTAGCCTATAAAGGTAGCCATATAACCACCGGTTAGTACCAGTTTATCGGTTACGTCATAAGCTATATAAAGGTTTTGGATATGGAACGAATTATTATTGGCCCCGGCGTTTGGGATGGATTGTTCCTGTCCCCGCGGACCAAAAGATAGCTCGCCCACGAAAGCCGCTTTCCCTACTTTTTTCTTCAGTCCCAGATCTATCATCCCAATGGATACAGAGTTTTGATCGGTAGCGAAGCTGGTTGGTATATTATTTTTTCTGCCAGAGAAATCGTATTTATAATAAGTATCTACCGAGCCGGATATAATTAGCGGTGGATCTGTTTTAGTACTGTCCTGGGCTTTTGCCGCCAGGCCGGTTATTAAAATAATTGCAGGTATGAATAGTAAGGATTTCATTTAGTATGGTATAATTTGGTTCTGATTGGATTGTGCAATGGCGGGGATGTGTTTGTTGCAGAAACACATCCCTCCACCCCTCTCATGAGGGGAATCGCACAGTCCCGGTTATTTTTTAAGCTCTTCTAAAGCTATATTCAGTTTAAGCACATTTACTTTGCTTGGACCAAACAGGCCAAACAATGGTTTTTCGGTATGCTCATCAACCAGTTTGGTTAACTGGTCGGCAGATAAACCACGGGCTTTGGCCACACGGGCTACCTGTACCTGGGCACCTGCAGGTGAAATATCAGGATCTAAACCACTACCCGATGCGGTAACCATTTCAACAGGGATTTGTGCGCGGGTTACGCCCGGGTTATGTTTTAAGAAATCCTCAATGCGTTTTTCAACATCTTTCAGGTAATCAGGATTTGAGGGACCTTTGTTTGAACCGCCTGATCCGGCAGCATTATAATCAACCGCAGATGGGCGGCCCCAGAAGTATTCATCCTTAGTGAATTTCTGACCTTCCAACGCGTAGCCTACTACACGGCCTTTGTAGCTTAACGTTTCGCCATCACCATGGCCTGGGGTTAATTTACCTACACCGGCAATTGCCAATGGATATATGCCTGCAGTTATCACGATCAAAATGAGCGTTAACTTTAATGAGGGCAACAAATATGTTTTCATCTTTTTAATTTTTAATGATCAATAATTAACCTGGTTATTATAAGAATACTCCTACTGCCAGGTCTATCAGTTTGATACCCACAAATGGTATCAGTACACCGCCCAAACCATATATCAACAGGTTACGACGCAACAGCGCGCTTGCACCAATAGGTTTATATTCTACACCTCTTAAGGCCAATGGTATCAGCAATGGTATAATGATGGCGTTAAATATCACGGCTGATAATATGGCCGATTCCGGGCTGTGCAGGTCCATGATGTTGAGGGCTTTTAACGATGGTATAGATACCATGAACAGCGCAGGCACAATGGCGAAATACTTGGCCACGTCATTAGCTATACTGAAAGTGGTTAATGTACCACGGGTCATCAATAACTGTTTACCTATCTCCACGATCTCGATCAGCTTGGTAGGGTCATTATCCAGATCCACCATGTTACCGGCTTCTTTTGCAGCCTGGGTACCGCTGTTCATAGCCACACCTACGTCGGCTTGAGCCAGGGCTGGCGCATCGTTTGTACCGTCGCCCATCATGGCTACCAGTTTACCACCTTGTTGTTCTTTTTTAATGTAGTTCATTTTATCTTCGGGCTTAGCCTCAGCAATAAAATCGTCTACACCTGCCTTTTCGGCAATAAATTTGGCGGTAAGCGGGTTGTCACCAGTAACCATTACGGTTTTAACACCCATTTTACGCAGGCGGTCAAAACGTTCGGCAATGCCGGGTTTAATGATATCCTGTAACTCAATCACACCCATGATCTTTTCATTCTGCGATACCACTAATGGGGTACCACCGTTTGAGGAGATTTTTTTCACATGATCTTCTACCTCCGTTGGGAAGGGGTGACCGGCCTTTAAGGCTATGTTACGGATAGAATCAAACGCGCCTTTACGGATCCGTAAACCATCAGGAGTATCTAAACCGCTTGAACGGGTTTCCGCAGTGAATTTGATGAATACCGAATCTTTAGGAGCAACCACTTTAGGCATGGTTTTATCCTCATGGGCCAACTCAACAATTGATTTACCTTCAGGGGTTTCATCAGCCAGGGAGCTCAGCACACAGGCGGCAACAAAGTTTTCATTTGTAACTCCTGTAGCCGGGTAAAAATTGGTTGCTTTACGGTTACCTATGGTAATGGTACCGGTTTTATCCAGCAGCAAAGTGTCCAGGTCACCTGCAGTTTCCACCGCTTTACCCGATTTGGTGATCACGTTGGCCCTTAAAGCCCTGTCCATCCCCGCGATACCGATGGCTGATAACAGACCGCCGATAGTAGTAGGAATTAAACACACGAACAGGGAGATAAAGGCAGCTATAGTTATAGGGGTATTGGCATAATCTCCAAAAGGTTTCAGGGTAACGCACACGATCACAAAGATCAATGTGAAACCTGCAAGCAAAATAGTTAAGGCTATTTCATTTGGTGTTTTCTGGCGCGATGCACCTTCAACCAGGGCAATCATCTTATCCAGGAAGCTTTCGCCTGGCTGGGTGGTCACCATTACCTTGATCTTATCCGACAGTACTTTGGTACCACCGGTAACAGATGATTTATCACCACCTGATTCGCGGATAACCGGGGCAGATTCACCGGTAATGGCCGACTCATCAATGGTAGCGATACCTTCAATGATCTCGCCATCGGTAGGGATGTTATCACCTGTTTCGCAGATAAACACATCGCCTTTTTTAAGTTGGGACGACATTACCATTTGCTCCTTGCCGTTAACCAGCAAACGGGCAGGTGTTTCTTCGCGGGTTTTGCGCAGGCTTTCAGCTTGTGCTTTACCGCGTGCCTCTGCAATGGCCTCAGCAAAATTGGCAAACAGCACGGTTAAAAATAAAACAATAAATACGGTGAAGTTATAGGCAAAGCTACCCTGACCTTTATTGGCAAAAGAGTAGATGCTTACAATAAGCATCACAAACGTACCGATCTCTACAGTGAACATCACCGGGTTACGGAACAGGATGCGTGGGTTTAGTTTGATGAATGATTGCTTAAAAGCCTCTTTCATCTGGTCGCCCTGGAATAATGTATTTTGATTTGAGTTCATGATTATTTTAATGAAAAGTGTTCGGCAATTGGACCTAATGCCAGTGCAGGGAAGAATGACAGGGCAGCAATGATCATGATCACCGCGAAGATCATTATCCCGAAAGTTGTAGTATCGCTTTTTAGCGTTCCGGCTGATTCAGGGATGAATTTTTTATTGGCCAGTAAACCGGCAATAGCCAGCGGACCAATAATTGGCAGGAACCTACCCAGGATCATCACGATACCGGTGGTAACGTTCCAGAAAATGTTACCATCGCCTAAACCTTCAAAACCCGAACCATTGTTGGCTGCTGATGAAGTGTACTCATACAGCATTTCAGAAAAGCCATGGTTGCCCGGGTTATTTAACCAGCTGGATGGCTTAACGGCCCAATCCGCGCCAGGCATGTGTACTACTACATATGATGATATGGCCAAACCTACTAATATGATAAAAGGGTGCAGCAAGGCTATCAGTGATGCCACCTTCATTTCACGGGCCTCTATCTTTCGGCCAAAAAACTCTGGTGTCCGTCCTACCATCAGTCCGGATATAAATACCGCGATGATGATAAAGATGTAAAAGTTGAGGATCCCCACGCCGCAACCACCATAAAAA
>Ga0105239_10009217_pt1 | contig 11163 bp, 12 predicted proteins | sample KBSC44metaG_FD_92761 | JGI IMG/M metagenome (GOLD analysis project Ga0105239, IMG submission 92761) | Corn rhizosphere microbial communities from Kellogg Biological Station, Michigan, USA - KBS C4-4 metaG | ecosystem: Host-associated > Plants > Roots > Rhizosphere > Soil | place: Michigan, USA...
GAGTTCGGCGTGAGCAATGAACCTATCTCGCAGATGTGATCTGCGAGCATTGCGAACAGGTGTCTGGAAGCATTTGGCAAATCTGAGTATCGAACGTGCCGCAAGAAGCTTGGTAGAGTATAGAAATCTGGCTCTTCCACCAAGCCAGGACTTGGGCGTAAAGGCGTTGTATGGGCAGTGGATGCTGATTGCTTTGAGTAACGGGTTCCATCCTGGTCCGTGTCGTTGGAGCAGGGAGATGAAAAGTGTTCATGGTCATGATCGGACTCAAGCTGATCATGGCTCAGGTCAAACTTGAGGTCGAGATACTGCGCACAAAGGGCAACAAACTCCGAGTCGTCGATTTCAGGAGGCTCGGCCATCGTTGATGGTTTGCGTTCCTATGCCCGTCTGAAGTGAGGTCGCAATGCGGTGCTTGGAAACAACATATGATAGGAAAGCAAAGAGAGTGTAAACGCGTTTGTCCCCAAGGAAAGAGCGATCACAACAACCAACAGAACTTCACCAACATGTCACGATTGCTACCACGACAATGCACAGAAGAACTTTCACAGCATGACTTACAAGGCAAGGATCCAATTCGGTTGCGCGGGAAGCGTACACCGATATCAACGTCAATCCTTGGTGCAAATGGGCGTTCACACATAAGGTGGAGGTTTGAGCAACCACATGCGCAAGGGAACGCAACAGTCAAATTTATGGTTTCGAGAAGCTCTTCCTGTCTTAATGATTTTTAGTATACATTTATTCCAACAGAAGGTTGTCAAGGCAAGAATTTGCCAAATGCAATCCAATATAGGATATTTGGAAGGGTGGCCTGGAAGGACGACCTGCCTCCGTGAAGCAATTCTGGCTCTGCGAGCTACCGTCCGAATTGAGAGCATGACGCCGACAGGTCCTTCAGGTAGAAAGCTTTTGCTCTCCGCACACTGACTAATTGGCACCTCATTGAACGGATGTGACAATTTAAAGTAGGGCGGTTGTATCTCAGTATCCATTTCTGAAATTTGAAATTAGACGTACATGGAACAGTAAACTACAGATGTTCCGTCATTGCAGCCCCCGGAACGACCAGCCTTGAGAATGCGCATTGCCAAGAGCAGAGCTGTAAGCAGCAGAGTCCCAATTGCCAGGTACACTTCTCTGCTCGAGAGTTTGTTCTCCTGTTTCTGGCTTCGCCGGGCCTGGCTCCCGCGATTGTGAAGAAGATCGCTCAGAAGGCTGACCTTCATCGTCGCCTTCCGACTGATGATCACGCGATGCTTGATCTGACTCAAACAGACGACTCTCCAATGTAGAAGAGGATGGTGGGACATCGCCCACATTCTCCCCTTCGCCTGTTTCCCCAGCTTTGGGACGGACGAGATCGGGATAACTCTCCTCAAACTTGAAATTTGGAGGTGGCTTAAGATCATCATCATCACCTGGCAGTTGTGTATCGACGATGTTGTTACCAATCCGCTGCAGGTAGCGAGATATTATGGCTTGAACCCACTTGTAGAAGAGATAGAAAGCTGTGACAACACCGAAGGCGACCATAACCCAGCTCACATTGAGTGCGCGGTCTCTCCCGGTAGTTGACCTTCCGGAAGGTCTTCCGCCGAAGAATCCCGTGTTCCTCAGGTTGATCCAATGGAAAGGATTAAGCACCATTGACCTAAAGAAACTCAACACGCCCATGGAAATCAGACCTTTCACAAAATGCTGGCCCCATCCACTGCCAGTGACCTTGGCCTGGTTAACTTCGACACGTTCCCACAGATCCTCGTGTCTCATAAGAGTGTCGTAGGGGTCCGTATAGATATTGAGAATTGGATCCGCAATGAAGCCTAACAGAAACATGACGAGAACCATGACCATGATAGTCAGCGCACCGGATACCGGCTTGCTACCAAGATACTTCTGCAAGGTAAGCCTGTTGAAACTGAACTGGTAGCCACACTGATGGCACTTCCATAGTGAACCCTCGCGTTGACTTTCTGTTCTCGCTCGTCGCAGGCAAAGTTCGTGAACATATCGCATGCCTCCCCTGCACAAGCAGGGCTTTATGAGCCGACCATATTCATCATCGTTCTTGTATTCGACTACTGGGTGTTGGAATGATACAGGCAAGCCTGGCGGATAGAGAGAGACAGTGGCGGGCACATCTTCCAGACAATAACGACAGGTTCTGGTGGGATAGGTCCAGGAGGAACTGGTGCTCTGCGGTGGAGGATCCATGAGATGGGATTCTAAAGGTGCTCGCCCAACTTCAACCAAGATCTATTGATGGCATGCCTAGCTAGTGGAAGGCAGATGGGAACTCGCATGCTCTTATTGTCCGGGAGAAATGTCCATCCGACCCGAGACTCGGACGAAAGAAGCCGTTCAGGCTCGGCAGGTGTGGTTTCGGGAATCAAAGAATCTCATATGGCTAGAATTAGCACGAGAATAGATGAATAAGTTAGTACTGAGACCATCTACCTGAGAAGACTGAGGTATCACGGTGGCATGATGGTGAGTGGAAGAATAGAAGTAGGTGGAATGTGAGGGAGGCAAGGGCACAAATGCAAGTGTGCACACACAATTGCGCAGCTGCACTTTCATTTAGGTGAAGTTGGAGTATTATTATTAGGAGCCAGCCTTGGCAACGTTCCCAAAGTGGAGACCCAGCCGCATCAACTCATCGCGAACCTGAGAGGTGAACGCGGCATCCTGGAGCCTCGTGGAGAAAGCAGCATTTCCACTATTACAACAACCTCGCCGCTACCATTTACGTTGATTCCAGCCATCCTCCTCTGCCCCGTCGACAGCAACTTCTAGCACGTTGAAGTCTTTCGCAGCGTCAGCACCCCGTCAGCCTCTCTTTTCTACACACAAACACAGCTCACCGCCGACATGGCGGATCGATATTCTTTCTCCCTCACAACATTCTCACCTAGGTATGGCTTCCCTCGTGCATGTGATTGACTATACTAATCATAAACAGCGGCAAACTCGTCCAAATAGGTATTGCAGAAGCCTTGTGCGCGCCCACGCAAAGCTAATATCAAAATTCAGAATATGCTCTCAATGCGGTCAATCAAGGTGTCACCTCTTTAGGCATAAAAGGTAGAGCGGCCCTCCTCGAAATGTCAATGGAATCTAATCATAGGTCTACAGCAACAAACGGCATAGTTCTAGCTACGGAGAAGAAATCATCATCGCCTCTAATCGACCCTCCCTCCCTCTCCAAAGTCTCCCTCATCACACCCAACATCGGCATGGTTTACAGTGGCATGGGACCAGACTATCGGGTGCTTGTTGACAAGGCACGCAAGGTTTCACATACAAACTACAAGCGGATCTACAACGAATACCCTCCCACCCGCATACTAGTGCAAGATGTTGCTCGAGTAATGCAGGAAGCTACTCAATCAGGTGGTGTCCGGCCGTACGGTGTGAGCCTGCTCATTGCAGGCTGGGATGATGGCATTGAGCCAGAAACTGCGGAAGCTAAGGAAGGCGAATCAGAAGCTGAGGCGAAACTAGCAAGTCGAAAAACAGGTGGCATTCTTAAGGGTGGACCAAGTCTGTACCAGGTTGACCCAAGTGGAAGTTATTTCCCGTGGAAAGCCACTGCCATCGGGAAGAGTGCTACAAGTGCAAAGACCTTCCTGGAAAAGAGATACAACGACGAGCTCGAGCTTGAGGTAAGTTTCTGGCCGGTTTGCGCTTCTGCATGCTATATACTAACGCTTGATTAGGATGCCATCCATATTGCTTTGTTAACACTGAAGGAGACTATCGAGGGTGAGATGAATGGCGACACCGTTGAAATTGGCATTGTCGGCGAGCCAGCAAATCATCTACTAGGTTATGAGGGTGTCGAAGGAGCAGTTGGACCACGGTTCCGCAAATTGACGAAAGAGGAGATTGAGGACTACCTGACGAATCTATAAGTAGGCTGACGAGCCTTCAAAGGTGACAAAACGGATAAATGGTGGGGGATGTGCTGATTCCCTTCTCGACGTCTTGAATCACTCGAGGTTTTTCTTTCTCGATAATGTACTTATAGACATAAGAGCTCGTCTCCCACACCAGGTATCTGCATAGCTCCGGCGCCGTGGATTTGACAGGGGAATAACATTGGTTGCACAAAACTACCCTAGATTCCGGGCCATTCCCCATGTCCGGCGCCATCTGAAGCAAGTGGCACTTGGATAATCTATGGGACATTAAACACCAAGATACAGATCCCTCCACATACATGTCCACTGAACAAGGGATGAAGGAGTCCCCCATGCTATTAAATCCGCACAACATTGCGCTACAGAGGCACACACTGGCGGAAAAGTTCCGGTCCCTCAATACATCTCCCATCATCCAAGGCCAAATACAGAGTACCCAGGTAGGCATTCCGTATCTAGGACTGGAGAAATCGATAAACGCGGCACTCAAGTAGGATGCCAATATCTCAACCAACCAGCACGAGCAAATCTGTCGTGATGCGCTTGATACAGTACCAGTTTGCCTGAGTACTGAATACTGGCCAAGCAGCACCAATCTCATCTGATTGCATAATAACAAGTCGATCAGGCTATGATGTTCACGACCAAGAGAATCGGCACGTCGCGTGTTATCAATCGAATGCTCTCGACCCAGTTAAGCCATTCCATGGCACGCCGCCGCGCGGTCTCCAGGATAGAAATACCAACCTTTGTGGGTGCCATTGCCAATGACATCCGTATCTCGGCATCGCCATTCCGGTATTGCATCGTTGAACGCTCGCTGAGACGATCTGGGGGCTTTCTCTCGCGGCATTTTCCCGTATCCTCTATTTCGAACAGACTCTATCAGGCTGGGCAATCACTAACAGTGTGAGTAGGCCACCTCATCGTGATGTGGGACAGAGAGGGTGTTTCTTCTCTCTTGGGGTTGCTTTCAGCTTCTCTCGAGGCTGGCCCTGTTGTGGTGACCCATCCGTCGTGTGAATTATCGTTGTCATCATCACGACAGGACTTGACGGCATTTGCCGTCCCTTGCTGATCCCTCGGACAACTAACTGCTTGGTATGGTATGTATGTACCAACCTCCAAGCAAAACATGAGGACAGAACCAAGCACACGAGGGCCCGAACTCAGCTATCCATCGGCAATCTTACTAGCCTGGAGGATTGCGCGTTATTAATGCGCTTTCCCTAACTCATTCCGAGTACTCCCTCAAGAGCCCACTCTGGACAATTGCACAAAGGAAAATACTCGTAACCGTCAGCAGTGTCCCGGCTACATTCGCAGCAGGTCTTCACGTGCTCACGGGTTTGTCTTGGGGAGGTAGGATTGGGACCTTCCAAAAATATAATTATGTAAATAGGATCGGAATCATTTGTGTACCAGTACTTGTACCCATACAAACTAACTGCCCAAGTCCTGTCTGAAGTGGATGCTACATACACAACACCGCATCATACGAGAGAGGGGGCGAGCGAGAGAGAGACCAGGGAGGGCGAACCCTTCGTCAACAACGAAAAGGAGAGGACTCCTACTATTATTGTACTCGCACATACCGCTTGCTGCTTGTGATCCGGGTGCGCCCAGAGGACAACCCACCCAAGGCTTGGGAGATGGAAAACTCCTTGAATGTTGAGTACCGGAGGGGCGCTGCCGCGCGGGCTTGGAGACGGATTTCCTTGTCGGCCTGGTTCGTCACCCAGCGGCAGGAGCTATGTACGAGTAGTTGGTGCTGTCACTCAGCGAGATCAAGGTGACCGTTGATGAGTGATAGGGGTTTATCTGGTTTTACGATCTCTGAACCCGGAGTGTGTAGGGAGGATCATGAAACCCGTCGACTCTACCCAAATATCATTTGTGTGAAGTAGTAACATTCAAAGGTCTCATCATATGTAGTAATCGTAGCAAAGAGCTAAGGTCGGAAAGAGCCTTGTCACCCGATAGACTTTAACTATTTGATATAAATCTACTTGGTACCGAGTGAGGACAATGGAAGTCAACCGTTCGCAAACTCAAAAAATAGGATGCTAAACTTTATAGCCTCCATGTGGAGAAGCGATGGCCCAGGTACGACTGAGCAAAGGTGTCAAAGCTGGGCCCATTTTTCATTGTATTCAAGTTCCCTGGACGCAGAGAAGCCGCCCTGCTCAATCCAGCCAGGGAGATAGATATACGCCGTCGCAATGCAAGTCTTTTTCCAACAGCAAGGAAAAGGCTTGGTGAAAATAAGTAGCCCATTCTGGGCATTTCGTGAGAGTCGGTAAACAAGTCTTCCGCTCAATTGAAGACATACAAAATCATAACCATCGTAAAAATGAGGTCAACCATAGCTGTACACATTACTTTCTTATGGCATAGAGCAGACATTTCTCCCACCAGTCCCGTAGTCCTAAGACTGTTGCTCGTCCGTCATCCCGCTTTTCCGTCCCATCTGGATTGCCCATGATAATGGCGAATACCCAGAATACCGCCGACACCCACGCAGCAATGGCGTTTCCAATGCTGATAATCGGCGATATAATATGTATGAAGACGAGACAAGAAGGGCTGAACTCGAATGTGTGAGCACTGCTTAACGATTTGGCGTAGATCATCTGAAGATGATTCCGGAAAACGGGGCCGACCATTCGTATCAGGACAGTGCTGGAGGAAGATTCCCGTCTGCATATCCGCAGGGGAAGTAATACTATGACGACGAAAACAGCGAATATTGAGAAGATGGCACTGAATAAGCAGTGCAAAGGGTCCAAGAAGGACATCCATAACTGTTCACTGTCAGCGGGTGCGGAGGACAGGGATTGACTGGATTCCACTTACCAATATCCATATCGCGTGGTCATCCACTCTTTCTGCCTCATCTTCGGCTTGGTGCTGTTGTATATAACGAAGAACAACCGACTGATCTTCTATCATCTCAGATTGCCCATGACTGCCGATCGGGACTTCGGTATGTGCTTGTGAACTGATATACGACTGTCTGACATTCTCCTGACCGACCACGCCCCTCTCTGCCTGGGAAGCATATTGATATGATTGAGCGTTCGGGAAAGACTTGAAATCCGAAGCGACCGTCGACCCGGACTCGCCACTTGAAACAGAACTCTGTGCTCGATTGGGATCTGTCCGTCGCGATGCAACAGGAGGTTTGCTGCCGGAAACGAAGTACACTGGCGAAGGTCGGGATGGTGAGGGACTTGGTGGATATTGATGGTGTTGGTGAGGAGATCTGGGACTGTTTCTCCGTTCATAGTAGGCAGCGGAATGGCTCATAGGCGGGGGTTCTGATCCCGAACTCATGGTTACAGATATGGTGACGTCGGGCGTCTCGCGCAGGATGTCTCATAATCGGGTGAGGAGGCAACAAGGTCTGTTTGGGAGATGGAAGACCTGGTTGAGGAGCTCTAGTAGGATACACGAAAGATGACATGGGCAGTAAAGACATGATATACCTTATGGATTTCAAGAAGGAGACACCACCTCTTGCTCGTCCTTGCCTGCCATGGCCATGGCAAGGCTTGGCCGCCTGGGCTTTTCTTCTGGGCACCCTTGGCATATTTCCTTTGAACATCGCGAAAAGCCGCTACACGGCGGGCAACGCATGTTGGCGATTGCTCCAACTCTGCATGACCGCCGGTACCGAATTCCCACGTAGCCTGCGGCTACAGGAACGTTGTTGCTGCATTGGTGATTGCAAAGTCCGAGTATTGATCAATCTTGGCGGTTTGCTCGGAGGACAACAGCGAGTTGCAATATTGACGCTTTGGATACTTGGCACTTGTCAGAAATACCATCGCTTTCGATACGATACGGGCATGTTTCACCTAATAATGGTGTCAGACAGGGTATTTGTCCTGCACACACTCCTTCGTCAATAGACTCACGACTTTAAACGTACAGAAGGCTGGACTTTGGCTGACATCGACCATGAGACAGTCGAACGAAAGATTGTGGCTTATAGAAAGTTCCAAGGTTGTTTGGCGTTTGCAAAAAGGGAACTCTGCGAATCGTCAAGGTCGTTATCCTTTCCGCACCTTCAGGTGGCAGCAATAAAAAGACACAAATTGGCGGCAGAGGATGCCACCCGTGCTTCATCCATTGTCAGCGTCTTGTCTCAACACGCTGTATCAAATACGGGCTCAGCGGTTTTTGGGGCGTCTTGGCTGTGATCTGTGCCTCCTCCTCGTCCCTTTGCGCTCCCTGATGATCTCCGCTTTGAGCCCTCAGGAAGTGTATAAGGCTCGGCGGGGCGTTGGCAAACTGTCTTTGCAAGCCCGAATAGCCTTACAGCACACAAAAATCTGCTTTTCTTAGCGGTGAACCAGTTCCTTCACACTGCTGATTGGCGAGGATCTGTTTGCCAGATCTTAGCCCTCGGCTTTGTCTTGTCGCATCTCTCATCTGCTAACAGTTGCCCAAGACCAAACTGCTTGTCCAGTCCACCGACGGGACCATGCGACGCGTCGACAAGCCAATAGCCCATTGCCCAGTTCCTTGAGTTCAGGCTGTACTTGAGCAAAGTCTTCGTTTTGATCGGACCCTGACGTGCCTTGAGTATCACTTCCAAGTCATCATGCACGCCCTTGAGGTCCACTCCGAACAACGCCGCACGCACCAGATTTAATTATCTGAAGATTCTTGGTCCCTACTTTGCTATGCTATCCTCCAAGGTGCAACCAATACAAACTTGGCTGTGTCATACATCCGGCATGTTGCTGTGGGAGCTTAACGGCCTGATCGGATCGCATTGCTGCACCTTTACAATATCATATCATTATCCTTTTTGGGCTTGATACCTTGTGACATCTCAGTGATGTTCACGTGCACCCAGGCACTATTCTAGCCCAGCGGAAAACGTGAGCAAGGAAAACTCAGGAAAGTATCTCTTCCATGATTGCTCTCAATGTCACTTGAGCTCTACTGCCAGCAAACGCTGTGCTCATCATAGCAACCTCGGGATTCTCTTTCCCATGTGCAAACATGTACATAGTAAGTTAGGTACCTAGGTATCGCTGTGAAGACTTAGATTGCCTCTTGTTAATCGCCGGAATACCCCGGCTTGCCTCTTACTCCGGCCAATTCTGGGATTATGCGGTAGCCCAAAACTTGCTGCCAAGCTGGTTATGCTTGCTTGCATTCTCCATAATTACGCACCGCCGAGTCTCAGCCAACAAAAGCTGTCAACCCCTCTGGGACGACATGGCCGTTCATGGCGAGCGTTAGTCACCAGCCGGTTCTCCGGCTTGTGCAGCACAATGATGTGCCCTTTGCTCAGGAGGGGATGCCGTGATAAGTAACTGTCCCATCTCCATTAACCGCCAAATATATTTGATTGAAGCACTTCTTGATGTGTGACCATCCAAGGGCAGAGCGCTTCCCTCAACTAATGTATGAAGTGGCCAACTCTGAAGTCAAGCATGAACCAGATGTAAGTGATCGGTCCTGCGACTCAGCCTGACCTTTATTCAGACCCCGTGATCTACGAAAGAATCAAAGTAGGAACTTGTCAAGCATGAATCAGCCACCGATGAAGATCCGTTTAGCGGATTAAATCATCGTCTTGGGCATTCACTACCCTGATCATTATCGAGAAAATTGCCAGCCCTTTTGCCCTGTCATTGTCCCATGGTCAACAAGGACGAGAGCGAAAGCCAGCATGTCTTGCTCACCGTTCATGATGCATCGAGTGGAACACACCCTCCAAGTCTTGACCCCCTGGCTGCAATTTTCATTTAAGGACTTAGGAGCAGCAATATATGGCCATGAAGTTGGGACTTGAATTGTCTGACTCTGGATCCTCTAGCCATATCTCGAGGCGAGACCGTTCACAGTTCCCTTTGGCTACCTACTCATAAATTGTGGCGCACATGAGGGGATGGGGCTATGGACTGTGGCCTCCATTTTGTTCATTGGACACACTACTGTAGTATTTTGCGTAGGAGTTGAGGAGATGTATGAATGGCAAGGGCAATTCAAAAAGGTGCGAAGCCTTCGTTCATGGCACCCGAGGCTGACTGTCTCCAAAAGGAGCAGGTGACGAAAAGCATCATCTCCTCTGCACGGTTATGCCAGGCGCATTGAAGCCATGGTACGCTGCCGTAAGAAGCAACAATATCCATGATATCGATCGTACAACGAACCAAATTTACAACAATCCGGGCTTGCATCTAGGCTCGAGCCATCTGATGCCTCTCACTTGGTTCAACACACATTGTGGGGTTGCGCACAAAATCTTTGTCAAAAATGAAGGACGGGAGAGCAGGGGAAGTTGGATGGTTGAGCACCAAACTGCCAAATCCATCCAATACCAAAAAACAGGTCAAACGATTCAAATTCCCTGTCGTACCACAGGCCTGGATCGATGCTTTGTTTGGTCGTGCACAACGCAGCCAGCCGACGGAAGCCTCTGTACCACTTGACAACTTTGAAAACCCTGGGTCTTGATAAAGATGCGGCATTCCGGATCTCGTATCCAAAAGCACCATCGACGTTGGTTACACGACAGGATCCAGGTCAGGTCGCGCTGTATCTTTCGCAGCAGTGCATCTGGAGGTAAGTAGAAGAGGACCCTAAATTAGGAGGAACAAACATTTCCTTGATATCCTCAAGATTTGGCAACACTCGAGGCTATACTTATGTTTTGCCCAATGTCATGGAGGTCTGCTACCAGCTTCGGGCCGGAGGCGTGCAGCCAAATCACCCAATCAATCCCCGTCGACAGGTTTCCGAAGTCTTGTTTGACAGGGAGGTCAGGATGACGGATTTTGTCCGTGCCACCCTTCGTGTGGGTTGGGCAGGGTTGGATGCCGTGTCATCAGTTTTCCGAACTGTACGAGCCTGCAAGCTACCATGCTGTTTGTGTTGCACAACGACTTGCTGCTCAAGACAAGGGTAACCTATCAAATTGGCCTCGTACTCGACCTTTGGCAGTGTGAAAAGTGCCCGTGCGGGGGGGAGGTCAACCCCTTTCAGATCGGGGCGTCAGCCGAGAGCAGAGAAAATGTTGCAACATATGTATCAATTATCTTTTGAGGAGCTGATGGATACGTTGACGGGACTGAGTGCTGGGACGTCGAACACAGTGTATTGCCCTTAGATAATTGAGCAACTGGCAGATTGCATCCCTATGGTTCTTTCAAGATTTTGGCACTGATGCCAATGTTGAATGACACCTGTCTCAGCAGCCCTTTGTCCTCCA
>Ga0105239_10009219_pt1 | contig 11162 bp, 24 predicted proteins | sample KBSC44metaG_FD_92761 | JGI IMG/M metagenome (GOLD analysis project Ga0105239, IMG submission 92761) | Corn rhizosphere microbial communities from Kellogg Biological Station, Michigan, USA - KBS C4-4 metaG | ecosystem: Host-associated > Plants > Roots > Rhizosphere > Soil | place: Michigan, USA...
AATCAAGGTGGTCAGGCTGTGACTCGCGCCGCTCCGATTCTCGGCGCTCAGTAAAACCAATGTAGAATTGCCAAACAGCTACAATTGCGATTAGTGCAAGTGCTTTCCAGATTAAGTAATTGGTGTAGTTCATAGAAGGATAAATAAATGCCTACAGTTAGTGTTTCCCCGTTCGGGCCCAAACCTCAACAAGTTGATGCTGCTGGCAATCCGCTTGTTGGCGGAAAGATGTTCTTCTATGTTGCTGGAAGCACCAGCACTAAGCAAAACACCTATACCGATTCTACGGGTACTGTTGCTAATCCAAACCCTGTCATTTTGAATGCATTGGGTGAGCCGCCAACGGAATTATGGTTTACGCAGGGTCAGCTTTACAAAGTTGTTCTTGCGCCTGCTACTGATACGGACCCTCCTAGTAATCCTATCTGGACAATCGACAATTTACAAGGTGCATCGGGGCCTTCTAGTGTCTCATCGTTGACTACGCCTGCTGGTCGAGTTCTCGGATATGTAGGCGCAAATAATTCTTCTTCTCCGCTGACTCAATATGATATGTCAGCGGTAAGCGTGACAACTCGGAATAATCTTGGGCAAAGTTACACATTTGCAAACACAGGTGTAATTACTAACAATTTGTCTACTGCTGGCCCGATCATCAATGGGCGAGATCAAACAGCAGCATTCCCTGCTAGTAGCTGGGTGTACCTGTATTTCATTTCAAATGGTACAACTATTGCCACGATTTCATCTTTGACCGCTCCTCCTAATGCGCCAGCGTTGCCGCCAGGGTATATCGCATGGGCATTTGCAGGTGCTTATTTCTGGAACTCTTCAAGCAACCTTCTGCGAACAAGAAGCAGGGGTTCATATATTTCATATGATCAACAACAAATAGTATTGAATGCTGGCGGTGCGACTACAGAAACTTCGGTAACAGTAACTAGTCAAGTCCCGACTTCTGCTGTTTCTGGAAGATTTGACATTCAGTTCAGCGCATCTGCAACGACAAATGCTAATGGCACTGGTCTTGTGACTTTTATCACTAGAATTTTGTCTGGATCTGATTATTCGTCTAATAACGTTTATGTCGCTAGTGCATCTTCATTGTCATTTACTTCAGGCAAGATTTGCAATATGCCTAACGTTGGCCAAACATTTTTATACCTAAACCAAAACATTGCAAGCCCAGCTAATGTTTCGGCTGTATCAGCGACTATTTATGTGAGTGGGTATGGCGTATTCAATGGCGATTGCTAAGGAGAACATAAATGTATTCCTATAGAGACCCGGTCACAAATGTCTTAATGAGTTGGGGATATGCCTCTTCAAATTGTAGGATTGGGCAGATCCCGCCGAACTGCGACATTCAAAGAGAAGAGCCAGAGGATTTCAATTTGACGCCGGGCGAATGGCAATTGGATGGTGAAAAATGGATTCCGTATCCTTGAATACTCAGAATTGGTCTTTGGACAGAAAAGTTACGATTGCTGGCCTGGTTTCTATTATCGGTCTAGCAGGATCAATGCTTGCTGTATATGTAAGCATGAATGTGCGTTTGAGCAATGTTGAACTTGCTCTCACGTATCAACGTGGTGCAAATGATCAATTACGAGAAACGGTTAAAGAAAACAAAGTTGAAACTTCTAACGCTGTATCAGAAGTGAAATCTTTGATCAAAGACGTTTCTGCAAAGGTAGATCGGCTTTTAGAGAGAAAGTAATGAGATACGCATCGGCGTGTTTCATTGTTGTAATACTCGTTTGTCTATATATACTATTTGATATATACACAAGTCAAAAAGGCATTAAAGCAATATGTAACGATGGAACCGTAAGCCTGAGCAAAAATAGGTCTGGGACATGTTCTCATCATGGTGGAGTGAAAGAATGGCGCTGACTGCGGATCAACTGAGAAAGATATTTACGCAAGCTGGTCAAAAGGCAGATCTTTATGCTGGTCCGCTTAATGATGCGATGACAGAGTTTGAGGTCAATACGAAAGCCCGTCAGGCTGCTTTTATTGCTCAAATAGGCCATGAATCAGGACAGCTAAGGTATGTGCGCGAGTTAGCCTCTGGATCAGCGTATGAGGGGCGTAAAGACCTTGGAAACACGATGCCAGGCGATGGCGTTAAGTACAAGGGTCGAGGTTTGATTCAGATTACTGGAAAAGCAAACTACGTTGCATTGATGATGGCACTTGGAATTGATTGCTTGGAGCATCCGGAAGTGTTGGAAGAGCCAGTAAATGCAAGCCGGTCTGCTGCATGGTTTTGGAAAGATCGCGGGTTGAATGAGCTATCCGATCAAGGAAATTTTTTGGCGATCACCAAACGCATTAATGGTGGGACAAATGGACTAGAGGACCGACAAGCCCTGTGGGCTAAAGCAAAGGAGATTTTATAATGTGGCCGACTTTGATTCCTGTTCTTGGCGGACTTCTGGATAAACTTTTCCCCGATCCACAAGCAGCAAATGATGCCAAACTGAAAGTCATGCAAATGGCGCAGAATGGTGAACTGGCTCAACTTGATGCTGATCTTAAAATGGCTCAAGGCCAGATGGAAACAAATAAAGTCGAGGCATCAAGTTCAAGTTTGTTTGTTGCTGGATGGCGTCCTGCTGTGGGCTGGGTTTGTGCGTTTGCTTTTGCATTCAAATTCATCGGCGGTCCATTTCTTGTTTTTATGGCCAGTTTGTATGGAAAGCAAATTACTTTGCCTCAAATGGATTACTCTGAAATGAGCACGATATTGATGGGTATGCTTGGTATTGGCGCATTGAGAACCGTTGAAAAAGTTAAAAAGGTAGCGTGATGACATATCGAGTATGGCGGCATGGAACGTACCGAAATCCAAAACGCACAAAAAGTACTAGTGGTGGGAATACTATTCCTGCCATTCAGACATTTGGATTTGGCACGCCAGCACCCGCGATCACAGGAAGTCCTGTATTGCTTTATTCCTGGGATCCAGATAATTCGTCGCTAGTTACCATGACTGGTAACAACATTACAGCACTTGCTGGTGCTGATGGTACGTCTTTAGCTCTTACATCAGGTTCAGGCCCCACACGCCCCATTGTAAATGGACGTTATGTAGCTCAGTTTCTAGGCACTTCCAGCCAGTTCATGAGTGCACTTGGAGGTGTTGCTGGTGGAACTCAAGTGGTTATTTTTGACAGCGCTGGACCCGCTTTGGCAATGACAACTGGGCTCTTTGGAGAAATGAACAGTGCTTCTGCAAGTGGCGCTAATCGACAAGAAATCTTGAAGATCAATGGTGCTGGAGCGTATGTAACTGCACGAAAGGCTGATAACAACAGCCTTATTGCTGATGCTAACTCAGGCTTAGGAAACGATACCAATATTCATATTGGAATTGCCACTTTCCTAACAGGAATTGGAAACTCATATTTGTTCTTTGACGGTGTTGGTGCGCCATATACTTCAACTGGTACTGCTGATTTAGCAACTGGAATTAATAATGTTGTTATTGGTGCACGTCTAGTTTCTAGTGCCTTTACACAGTATCACACTGGCAATATTTATCGGGTACTTAAGTACTCAGCAGTTCTTAGTAATGCTCAAATTGAGGAAATTGCCGTGTGGGCTGCGACGAACTACGGCACCCCCAATTTGGCATAAACGGGAGAGGCATCAAAGCCTTTCGCTGTCGTCCGGCCATCTCTTCCTCTCACGTTCCTCTCTGCGTTGGTTGCGTCTTGGGCGCTTTCCTCTCATGATCCCTCCGGATATTTCACGTTTTCCCACGAACTGCCTTTCTGTCCGACCTCATTGCTGCCGGTACACGCGTTGTCATGGTGCGTGGCTTTCGGGCAGCGCTTGTTGCCGCAGTCAGGGCAAAGGTTCATGCGGAAGCGGATCGGGCTCAGTTTCTCGTCGCATGTCTCGCACCAGCATTCAGGCGCAGCTGGAATAGGCTTGAAAAAATCACGATTGATGCTCATGCTGCACCCAGAGTGCGTAGAGCGGCGTGCATGCGTTGCAAGCAGCACTGCGCTGCTTCTGTCGCCGTCGCATGGTCGAACTGGGATTTGACTTCAAAGGTGGTCCCAGTGCTGTTGGTGTTCATGGCGATGCAGCAGTACCAGCCATCATCCATTCGATGGATGCGAATTTTCCCGTACCGAGTGGATTCTTCCAGCAGATCTGCCAGATCCTGAATTGCAGGATTTGTGTCAATTTTTGCGAGTGCGCTCATCCTTGCTCCTTCTTCCGGTTCTTCCTCTCCCTCACCCAATCAGGTATTCCGAAGAGTACGGTATAAAATGTTTTCCACAGGAGGATTAGGAGGCGGTCTAGCATGATGGGATGTCCTCTACTTCATCTCCAAAGCGGCTTGCAACGAATACCCGCATGGCAGCGATGAGGGGGGTCTTTCCATGCCAGCGATACGGAACATCGTCTTGGAAGTCCGCGCCCCATCCATGCACTTCTGAGTAGCCGATGCAGATGTGTTCGCGTTCGATGATTGGGCCTGCATATTCCCAATTCACCGACGGCGAATAGCGTACCGACTTTGCCGAATGCTCGATGAACAGGCCGTGCGATATACCCATCAGCGAGATGAGGATTACCGAGTGCTCAAAGCTTTCTCTGTGCACGTGCGCATTACCAGGCCAGCTATCAGTGCCAGCGGCATAGATCGGCAGGCCATCAGCCTTGGCGACGTAGTAATCCAGGTATTCACGTTCAAGTTCTGCTGTCTTCATGCTCTATCCTTTCTTCTATCGGGGAGGGGCAATAGCGAACTTGCGGAAGTCTTCGCTGCCAGTGGCAATATGCTCAAGATTCCCTCGCTTGCCAGTTCTGAATTCGCCCATGGGAAGATAGACACGATCAAACTGTCCATGCCACTCGCCCATTTTTTCGTTTGGCCTGCCATCGCTGAACTTTTGCGGCCCGCACGCACTGCACAGCGCTAGTCCTTTACGATCCTCGATTTCTGTCCAATCAAACCAGTCAACTTCCTCGCGCATCCAGTAATGACCCAGCGCCGTGTTTTCGCAGCATCCGCAGTGCTGGCATTGATATAGGCCCACTTATCCCTCCTTATTCGCCGGTGCTGCGGGCAAAGGCATCCAACCGATAGGCGCGTCGTAATGCAGGTCAAGGCGCTCACCGGCCTCTTGAGCAATCCATGCCAAGCCGCCTTCATATCCCCGTCCACCTTCTGCGTAATACCAATCCCAATATCCGATAGCAATCTTGCCTTCATCAAACAAAAGCAATATCGCAGGCGGTGCGACATAATCAGGATCAGTTGTAAGCTTTCCAATGCCACTTCCCTTTGGCGCGCTCTCAATCGGCAACCATCCCGGCACCACAACGTGCCCCTCTGGGATGGCGCGGGAGAGGATTCTGTTGGCAAATTGGCGTTCTTGATGTGTCGCCATCGTCCCAAAAACTTCTGCGGCAATATCATCAATCGCTGCGTTGTTCATGATGCTCTGCGCGGATTTTGAAAAGAGTGCGCGGGCGAATCCCAGATGGTCGAACTCACGCGAGCCAGACGCCACGCAGAAGCTGCTAAATGGCGTGGCGATTTCGTCAATCTCTTGGTCGGTCATAATGGTGTCCTTAGTACAGGTCTTCGCTGAATAGCTGATAATCCGGATTTGTCTTCGGGCGGTAGCGGCCAATCTGGCCTGCGTTAATCGCTACTTGCAACGCTTCGCGTCGATCCATGAACACGCCATGCTGATCCACGAAGCCCTGTTCCCATTCAGCAGGCGAAGTCGGCAGCGATGGCAAGCGCTTGATATGCGAATGCATCAGGCTGTCAAAATGGCGTGCGCCCAGCACGATCACATCGCCCCATTTGTTCGCTGCACAAACTACGATTCGTGGTGTCATCAAATCCTCCTACCCCAAGGGCACTTGCAAGCCGAATGTCCGATCTGCCCGCACAGGCAGCAAGTCGGCTGCTCTGCGCGTTGGATGGCGGTGGTAGGGGTCATGCTGCTTTCCTTTCTTTTTTGCCAGCCAGGATTGCTACTGCTACCAGCCAGCGCGCCAGCGGTTCTGGTGTATGCTCACGCTCAGGCTTCGTAATTGAGGGTAGACGCGGATAATTCTTCGTCGGGCGCACGCAATGCGTAGGTTTTCCTTCGCGTTTCGGAATGACCGGCAAATCATCCGGATGAACGCCGACGATATACAGCCATGTCGATTTCTCTGCACGATGACCGAAATGGAACTGGTCAATCTGGATTGAATATCCGCCATATTGATCTGGTGCGCGGCCAGGTCTTGGCAACATCTTCTCAACCCATAGTGAAGACTCTGCCGGATGCTCCAAAACGCCGCCATAAGTGCGAACTTTGGCCAAAGCGAAAAGGGCTAGAGATTTTTCGTCGTCGCGCGGATTGGCAAATTGGCGCATCCGGCCCCATGCTCGGCAGGGAGGGTGGGCCACCACAGGATATCCGCCTGGCCATGTACGCGCATCGCGGTCAATGTCATACACATCGCATTCCGGCAGCGTCTTGTAGACGCTATCCTGGCGTGCGAAGAGAACCGCAACGCTCACGATTTCCCTCCTTCTTCTGCTGGCTGGCAGAGTGCGTCAATGGCCTGACCGATCAGCGGATGCCTGCCGAACGAATACCCGCGCTCGCTTCCCATCCTCCATGGCGTGCCGTATCGCGCGCGCAGTTTCTGAGCCAGGTCTTCCCGCTCATCCGCCACCGGCTGCGCCACCGCTGGCGGACTGGCGTAGAGCAATGTGCCAACAGGCATATCGCTCTGCAGATGAGCGACGTTCCCGCTGGGTGCACCATCACTTGCGCCAATAACTTCACCGACCGGCCCTGCTGGTAGCGCGAGCTGGGAGGCGCGTTGCTGGATGACTTTGAAATCCTCTTGCAGCTTCTTGACTGCATTGCGCGTGTCGGTGAAGTCGCGATGGCACAGCGCGAAGCCCAGACCCATGTCGAAAACCTTCATGAGCTGATCCAGTGATAGTTCGCCATCCGGCAGCGCCTGCCCCTCTTCCGGCTGCAGGGCGCGCTCTGCTAGGGCGATCAGGGAGAGGATGGTTTGCGGATTGGCGGCTGCGATGAATGATGCATCGTTGAAGGCCAATTTGCTTTCCTCGGTTGAATCCCAAGGGATAGCCCAATCGCCGTTCATAGTGGCGATAGGGTAATGCTTATCGCGGCCTTCAGCGGTAATCAGAATGCCAGCGGCATAGCTACCAAATCCCCACTCGCCAGGCGTCGCTTGCTTTGCCAGCCGCTTCAATTCAGCCAGCTTCTCTTTTGTCATGGTCATTGTTGGCTCCTTATTTAAACGGCCAGAATTCGTAGATTTCAAAACGGCCATAGGGATAGCCGATATGGAAGTTGTTGCGCTCCACGCTGATGCGGAAATTTCGCTTGAGCTGGATGTGATACAAGCCGATGCGCACGTTGATGTAGCAGTCGCTCATTTACCTTCCCCTTGCGCGGCGATGGCTGCGTCAATGGCGGTTTTCGCACGAGCAGCGATACCGATGAATTCCCAGGCGCGGCGTGCATGCCAATCGCGCATGCCTTCTTCGCTTTCCTGTCCGCTGCCGGACATACCGGCCAGCGCGATTTCTTCCAGCGCATCGCGAGCAATGGTCAGCAGTGCATCATCCTTCCCTGCATCAGAGGGAGTTGGGGAGAGGTTAAGGATGGACTTGCGAAGCTCAGAAAGCAGGGTATAGATGCGCAAATCATTGTCGTCAGCAGCAACGACGCATTCAATCCAAATCCGCTTCGCCGCTTCCTCCAGCCCTGCTGCGCGCCCTTGGGTGAATGAATCATCGGAGTGATAAGCAGCTTCCAAGATCTTGCGCACATCATCAGAAAGCGTGAAGCCTTCCAGAACTTGGAATACTGCAGCTTGTAAGCGGCTCATTCTTCACCCCTCGGATACTTGGCTTTGTAGGCGTCCGGGATGTAGTTGTGCAAGCTGTCAGCGCACTGTTCGGCGCCACGGCCAAAATCGCTGCCATCTTGACCATCCGCAATGCCATCGCAGACGCCAACACTCATTGCGATAGATCGGGCGTGCTGTTCTTCACGGATCGCCTCTGCAATCCATTCGATGTGGCGGCGATAGGTTGCTTCATCTTCTGGTGATTTGATCAGGCTGGCCATTCCAACTTCGCCACCACGGCCAATGGTCATCAGATATTCCAGATGTTCTGTTTGCTGTTGTTTGACGTTCATTTCTTCACCTCTCCAATCTGAATAGCCGCCACCTTAGCGGCCAGGTCCTGCTGCAGTCCCAGCGCTGCAGTGACTGCAGCTTGTAAGCGGCTCATTTCTTGGACTCCTTGCCATGTATCAGCGCCATTTGCACGCGGCGTTCGCAATCGCTTTCGAGTGACTCGATTTCTGCCATGAGTTGGCGAATAATCGCTGCGCCTTCACGGTGCTGACCGGAATGGCTGTATTCGTCCATGTAGGACAATACTTCGATGATTTCGGATCTTGAATAGACTTTAGACACATCAGCCCCTTTAGTTGATGAGAAATCCCTTAAGAAGAATGGCATCAGGTGCTAAGGGTTGCACTTTTCGAGAGCTAATCTAGATGCCAATGACAGGATAGAACAGGAATCAGCCCCAAGCAAGAGCTTTCAAGGAATTTTTCTGCTTATGAAGTTCCTCGATATTCGCAACAATCTTTTCGATTTCATCAATCAGTGCCCGGCCTTTGTTGAAGTCGTCAGCACCTGGGAACGATTGGTCTTTATCGGGCTGCGCAGCTCGCAAAATACCAGTGGTAAAGCCGGTAAATTTTGAGCATGCAATATGCAGATCCTTCAAAGCGTCTTCATGTGCAGAACGAACAGTGGAATACTGCCCGCGAGCGATGATGATTGCTGGGTCTAATTTGTCGAAGTCAATCATGATCAGAACGGAATATCCGATTCGTCATCAAAATTACCGCCACCACCAGAGGGCTTTTTTGCCACTGGTTTTTGTGCTTGCTCTTGTGGGCGACCTCCTTGCAAAGCAACATCAGCCACGCGCAATTCAAGCGCTTCACGTTCGTTCCCTTCCTTATCTTTCCATACTCGTTTTGTGAGCGATCCACTGACAGAAACTTGCTGACCTTTCACCAAGTATTGCGACAGTGTCTCAGCGCGTTTGCCGAACAAAACACAAGACCACCAAAGAGTCGGCTTATCTTTTCCACCCTGATTGTCTGCCACGCTAAAACCGCAGACAGCATCACCGTTCTGCAAATAGCGGACTTCGGAATCGCGGCCAAGCTGGCCTGCTACTGTGATGTTATTCATCGGTAAAAGCTCCTTTCAGTTTTTCGTAATGACTCTTGATGCTGGTGTTTTTGTTACTCAGCTTCCACGCTTTTGCAAACGATGCCTTGAGTTCGTCAAGCGTTGTTGCATTGTCCATTTCAGCAACGAGTGCCATCAATGCATCGACCGAATGAGTTTCTGCATCAGGATCAGCAGTGTTTTCTTCAGTAGGGATGCAGAATGCTTGGAAAGCTGCATATTTGTACGCTACGGACATGGCCTTATTGGTGGCTTTGTCGCCAGAATCCATCGCTTCGCCATAGGTAGTGATGACATGCTTGGAACCGTCTTTGGCTGAGACGAATTCGTAATCAACCTTGACCGTCACATAGAACAGCTTGCCGCCTTTGGACGATACTTGTTCTGTTACGATGCGCTCAGTGCAACGCGGAAGGATGCAAAGCTCATGCTCGGCCAGCTTCCCCGACAAAGCGTTATAAACGCTGTCGATGCCGCGATACATGAATCCTTGCTGTTGATTTTTGCTGTCCTTGCTGATGCCTGTGGACGAAAATGCTTTGGTGATAGCCGCAATGGCTTTGTAGACTTCAGTTGTCATCGCTATTCCTAGAAAATTAAAACTTGATTACGCCTGCCTGCAGGTTACGTTCAATTTGAGATTTGTCTGCATCGCTCAATTGAACAGTGAACGATTCTACAGGCTGTTGGCGGCTTGCTCGCCATTCCTGGCGCTGTTTGTCAGTCATCACGGGTTTGCCTTTGGCTACCCATTCAGCATGACGTTGCTTAGCTAAGTTCATGTCATCCTTTCAATGTAACCAGCAATGCATACGATGATAAATATGCAGCACAAATACTTGGTTTGCGTTGTCATCATTCCCTCTTAATAATTTAGGACCCACTCACCCTCCCATGAAGCAGGGTTTATTCGATGTCTGACTTGTACTCAGTTGAAATACGGGGCTAATCCGTATTTGGTGAGTGGCCCTAACGACTTCATTTTTTATTGAAGTCGTTAAGACACTACAGGGTTATGCGTATGTAGTCTTGCTGCTGCATCTAGATAAGCTTTATACGCTTCTTCTTTAGTGTCGAAATAACCTAAATGATAAAACTTCTTATCAATTCCTATGCGAGCGCTTCATCTTTTATGGGTCTTGTGCCAAGAAACTCCACGACATCCAGATTTATTATTTTTTTTAACGTTTATATTTTGTCTATTTTGACTTTTAGTCACTTCTCTAAGATTTGAGATTTTGTTGTCAATTTTTATCCTGTTAATGTGGTCAATTTCATTTTCCGGCCATTTACCATAAACGTAAAACCACGCTAGTCGATGTTCTTTATATAAAACCCCATCAATACTAATACTTCGATATCCTTTATTATTTTTTGAGCCAGCTATTTCCCCAACAAAACGGCTTTGTTTTGAGTATTTCCATAAAAAAATCCCAGTATTTTGATCATAAAAAAGAACTTCTTTTAATCGATCATAAGTTAATTTATCAACTTTTTTGGAATTCATTTAATTCCTCTTTGTAGTCATTTATATAAATGACACCAATATTATTTTCACGCAATTCACGATTAAAATCGTTTATTAACCTTTGTGAAATTATGCTTGTAATATCAACAACTTTATCTTTTATGTTGAGTGCGACAGCTTCTACTTCAAATTCTTTTGACCATCTGCAAAACGTTCCATAAAGCTCAACTGGCAAATCTCCGATTTTTGCATCGTATGGAATCAAGCTAAGTCCAATTGGCACAGATGGAAATTCATTTTTGCTCATACTCTTATCTCTATGCGTGGTGGTGGTCAGACGGCAGCGCGATCTTCAATTTGTGCGCAGATACGGCAAAGTTCTTTTTCTTGTGCG
>Ga0105239_10009221_pt1 | contig 11161 bp, 5 predicted proteins | sample KBSC44metaG_FD_92761 | JGI IMG/M metagenome (GOLD analysis project Ga0105239, IMG submission 92761) | Corn rhizosphere microbial communities from Kellogg Biological Station, Michigan, USA - KBS C4-4 metaG | ecosystem: Host-associated > Plants > Roots > Rhizosphere > Soil | place: Michigan, USA...
AGTTATTGCGGTCGGCGACGAAGGGAAGCGACAGGATGTTGATGACGGACTCACCCCACCTGATCGATGAAGCGAGAGGGACATCGCCGGGACCGTGCAGACGACCATCTCGGTTGAAAGAAGCGAACAGTTCATATCGCTGCAACCTATGCGCGGATTGATGGGCTTGGGAGATCAGGTGCTGAAATTCGCCTGGCATCGCCCACGCAATCTGTGGGGAAGGGCGTGGAACATTCGCAATGGCAGATCGTTCCCCAGCGTTCTTCCAGAAGAGGGATTCCGCTTGTTGCAGCGATCAAGTGAAACGCAAACAGCTGGCGGTTCCAGCGCGAGTGAGCCTTTAGGAGGCGTAAAAAAGCACCCAGGCCAAAATGCCGAACCGCGTCGGTTGGTTGTTGTCTCGAATAGGCTGGGCAACATTCGCGATCTGTCGCAAGCCGGAGGCCTCGCTGTAGGCGTCGCGGATGCGTTGGCCGATCGTGGAGGTCTCTGGCTGGGAGCAAGCGCCGAGCATCGAGATACCGCTGCTGGCGACGAACCCCTCATTCACCTTGAACGCCTGGGAAGGATCGAGACAGCCGCGCTCAGCCTGCCGCGCGAGGCGTACTCCCTCTACTACAACGGCTATGCCAACAGTACGCTGTGGCCGCTTTTCCACTACCGGCTCGACCTGGTGGATCACCGCAGCGAGTTTCTCCACGCCTACAGACACATCAATGCGCGCTTCGCCGAGGCGCTTGCACGGTTGCTGACGGGCAAAGACGACCTGATCTGGATCCACGACTATCATCTTATCCCGCTGGCCGCCGAGTTGCGGCGGCTAGGAATCGGAAATCGGATCGGCTTTTTCCTCCACATCCCGTTCCCGCCACCTGACTTGTTTGTCGCGACACCCGACCATGAAGAGCTCATCGATGACCTGCTCCGGTACGATGTTCTGGGTTTTCAGACCGAGACTGACCTGGCGAATTTTCGGCGCTCCGTGCGGGCGACAAATTCGATCACCTTCGACATCAATGGCACTGCGGAGGCCAATGGCCGGACCATCGTGTCGCGAAGCTTTCCGATAGGCATCGATGTCGGCGCGTTCGCACGCATGGCTAGAGAGGCATCGCAGGATGTGCAGATTGATACCATGCGTCGCCAGATTCTGGGTCTTAAGCAGATCATCGGCGTCGATCGGTTGGACTACTCCAAAGGATTGCCCGGCCGTATGCAAGCCTTCGCTCGGCTTCTGGAAAGACACCCCGAACATCAGCGGGCGGCTACCTATTTGCAGATTGCGTCGCCAACGCGAGAAGAGGTCGGTGCCTACGCCGAAATAAGGGCCCAGCTGGAGGCGACCGCGGGCTCCGTGAACGGTAAATACGCGGATCTGGCTTGGACACCGATCCGCTACATTCACCGAGCCGTACCCCGTACGCGACTAGCTGGCCTGTTACGCGCCAGCCAGGTCGGGCTGGTGACGCCCTTGCGGGATGGGATGAACCTCGTCGCAAAGGAATTCATAGCTGCCCAGGACCCGGCGGACCCCGGAGTGCTGGTATTGTCGCGTTTTGCAGGCGCGGCTGAAGAGCTTGCGGAAGCCCTGATCGTAAATCCCTATTCGATAGACGACGTTGCCGACGCTATCGCCAAAGCGCTCACGATGCCCCTTGAGGAAAGGGTTGAGAGGCACGGTGCACTGCTCACGCGCATAAGCCGCAATGACGCGGCGGAATGGTGCCGATCGTTTCTCGCTGCGCTCGCGGGCGAGAGCTAGCGTCCGTATCCTACCTACTGCCTCGCTCCATCCCCAAGGACAAGATATTTATCGTGCAGCTTGCCGACGCGCCGATGACCTGAGATGGACCTGAGCTACCGGAGCGGGCACTTCCGCAACATGCCTGGCGAGGGTGATCTGCCGCGGCTACCTTCACTCGAGATATTCGACAACCAATTCCGTATCAAAACACGCTTGGAGGATCACGGTTCTCGTCGGGGTTGGGGACCGGCAACTCGTCCGGCAGAAGGTCAGGGTCGGGCTCGCGGACATCGGGCGTCCAAGTCGGCGCATCCGTCGGCGGTTCTTCGGTCGGCTCTGGTTTGGGCGGCATGACTATTCTCCCGGTCTGTTGGTCGGTCGACGTTTCTTGCCGGCCACCGGGCGGGCGTCGCTTTGGGTGGCCGGAAAGATATCAGGTCTGGCACCTTTGGGCGGAGCGCCTGCCGTCTTAGGGCAGCCTGGCGCTTGGTGGACGTCCCTGGAGTCGAGCCTCTTACGCGGGATTTCCGCACCGGCCGTCTCAGGCTCTTTCACGATTTCATCGCGGAGGTTTTGGATCCTTGCCATGCGGTCATCTCCCTTTGGTGGCCAACGACCGACCACAGGGAATGTTCCATGGATCGCGGAACTCGCAGGGTGCAGGCCTGTTAGCGGTGACCACAAAGGAGCACCGCAAATGTCTGGAAATGAAAACCATCGCGAAACCGGAGCGACGAAATATCCCGCCAAGACCGGCACCGACCCTTCGGACGCGTTCTCTCAGGATGCGGCTGGAAACAAGAAGCCCAAGGACGGGATCGGATCAACGCGGCCCGTGGACGAAGTCGACGACAAGACGCATCAGTCGGACGGCCAGAACCCGCCAGGCCAGGTAAAGAGTTCACGGCCATGAACGCTGCCATCACGGATCACGCCATGGACCTCGACCGCGCTCCGAGGTAGGGCTTGGCGGTTAGTGGAAACGGCGCGACGGTCCTTGGCTACAGCCGCAGGACCTTATCAAGGTGAAGGCAAGTAGGCCGTTGACCTTCCGCAAAGACCAGCGCACAGGCGGAATGCAGCACAGCCGCAGGCGACGACACGCGCGACATAATCGTGCAGGAACGCGTCGTCGCCGCGCACATAGAGCTCAGCGATTCGTAGAGCATTGGGAGCGGCTTTCGCGACGGTTACAATCGGGGTGCACCCAGAGCTGAGAATATCCCCCACTCCAAAGGCTGCGCGCCTGCGGCGACGGTAGCGCCCATGCCGAATAGGTCAAGCGGACCTGCTGGAGCGAGAAACAGCGACACTCGCTACCGTCACCCGAACTGCTCAACTGGACCGATTCACCTGGCTGACATTGCGGAATACACGGTCGGAATGCGAGCCGAGTCGATGGTAGACGATAGCGCTTGAGTGTCGTCTCGGTGTCAGCCCCGCCCAAAAGGGTGTCCTCGGTCTTGTGATCGCAGCCGTGCGCCATGTTTGTCAGCGAATCCTGCTTTTAACTGATGGAACGAAACTGAAATTGCGACGTTTGTGGGGTTGCGGGGCGATGTATCGTCCGGCGGCGGGGTGGCTTGTATCCGAAATGGATATACAGGGGAGGGGCGCTGTGACCGTGCAGGCATCCAAGGAACAATTGGACCGTCGTAGCATACTAAATTCTCTAAGAGCATTTCGGCGCGGTGATTTTTCCGTGCGCATCGACAACGTCTATGAAGGCATCGATTCCGAAATCGCAGAAACCTTCAACGAGATCGTCGACCTGAACGAACAAGTGACGCATGAATTCGAGCGTCTCAGCAAGGTCGTTGGCAAGGACGGGCGGATAGGCGAGCGTGGCCACGTCCGCAACGCCACCGGCAGTTGGGAATCCAGCGTCCGGTCCGTCAACGATCTCATAGAAGACATGGTCCAACCAACCGCCGAGGTCGCTCGCGTCATCGGCGCCGTCGCCAAGGGCGACCTATCGCAAACGATGATGGTCGAGATCGACGGGCGACCGTTGCGCGGCGAATTTCTGCGCATTGGCAAGATCGTCAACACAATGGTTGGTCAGCTTGCTTCGTTCGCCTCGGAGGTGACGCGCGTGGCACGCGAAGTCGGTACCGAAGGCAAACTTGGCGGCCAGGCACGCGTGAAAGGTGTAGCCGGGACGTGGAAAGATTTGACCGACAACGTCAACGCCATGGCAACGAACCTGACCGGCCAGGTGCGCAACATCGCGGAGGTGACGACGGCCGTTGCGTCCGGAGACCTGTCAAAAAAGATCACGGTCGACGTGAAGGGCGAAATCCTGGAGCTGAAGAACACGATCAACACGATGGTCGACCAGTTGAATTCCTTCGCTTCGGAAGTGACACGCGTGGCGCGCGAGGTCGGCACCGAAGGCAAGCTCGGCGGCCAGGCGCGCGTCGAGGGTGTCGGGGGGACATGGAAGGATCTGACCGACAATGTGAATTCCATGGCCGAGAACTTGACCGGCCAGGTGCGCAATATCGCCGAGGTGACGACGGCCGTCGCCCTGGGCGACCTGTCGAAGAAGATCACGGTCGATGTGAAAGGCGAAATCCTCGAGCTGAAATCGACCATCAACACGATGGTTGATCAGCTCAATTCGTTTGCCGGCGAGGTAACACGCGTCGCGCGCGAGGTTGGCACCGAAGGCAAGCTCGGCGGTCAGGCGCAAGTGCGCGGCGTGGCGGGCACTTGGAAGGACCTCACCGACAACGTCAACTCGATGGCTGAAAACCTCACTGGACAGGTGCGCAACATCGCCGAGGTCACGACCGCGGTCGCATCGGGCGACCTGTCGAAGAAGATCACCGTCGCGGTTCAAGGAGAAATCCTGGAGCTGAAGGACACCATCAACACGATGGTCGATCAGTTGAACTCCTTTGCATCGGAAGTGACGCGCGTGGCGCGCGAGGTTGGCACCGAGGGCAAGCTTGGCGGCCAGGCCGAGGTGAGGGGGGTCGGCGGCACCTGGAAGGATCTGACCGACAACGTCAATCTAATGGCTGCCAATCTGACCGGACAGGTGCGCAACATCGCCGAGGTGACGACGGCCGTGGCACGCGGCGACCTATCGAAGAAAATCACCGTCGACGTCAAAGGCGAAATCCTGGAGCTCAAGGACACCGTCAACACGATGGTTGATCAGCTGAACTCCTTTGCCTCGGAAGTCACGCGTGTGGCGCGCGAAGTCGGTTCGGAAGGCAAGCTTGGTGGGCAGGCTCATGTCGAAGGCGTCGGCGGCACCTGGAAGGACCTGACCGACAACGTCAACGCCATGGCCGGCAATTTGACCGTGCAGTTGCGCGACGTGTCCAAGGTGGCGACAGCGATTGCCACCGGCGACCTGACGCAGAAAATCACCGTGGATGCACTCGGCGAGATCCTGCAGATCAAGGACGTCATCAACACGATGGTGGACCAGCTCAATTCCTTCGCGTCGGAGGTGACGCGCGTGGCGCGCGAGGTCGGCTCCGACGGCAAGCTGGGCGGCCAGGCGCAGGTGCGTGGCGTCGCCGGCACCTGGAAGGATTTGACCGACAACGTCAATGCCATGGCTGCCAATCTGACCGGCCAGGTGCGCAATATCGCCGAAGTGACCACGGCCGTGGCGCTTGGCGATCTGTCGAAGAAGATCACCGTCGACGTCCGCGGCGAGATTCTGGAATTGAAGGACACGATCAACACGATGGTCGACCAGCTCAATTCCTTCGCGTCGGAGGTCACACGTGTGGCGCGCGAGGTCGGAACCGAAGGCAAGCTGGGCGGCCAGGCGCAGGTGCGCGGGGTTGCCGGCACTTGGAAAGACCTGACCGACAACGTGAACTCCATGGCAGAGAACCTGACCGGCCAGGTGCGCAATATCGCCGAAGTGACAACCGCTGTGGCGCGCGGCGACCTCTCCAAAAAGATCACGGTCGACGTCAAGGGGGAAATCCTCGAGCTGAAGTCGACCATCAACACCATGGTGGACCAGCTCAACTCCTTCGCCGGCGAGGTGACGCGCGTGGCTCGCGAGGTTGGCACCGAGGGCAAGCTTGGCGGCCAGGCGCGTGTCGAAGGCGTGGCTGGGACCTGGAAGGACCTGACGGACAACGTCAACCTCATGGCGACGAACCTGACCAATCAGGTGCGCGGCATCGCGGACGTCGTGACAGCGGTTGCGCAGGGCAACCTCAAGCGCAAACTGACGGTCGATGCCAAGGGCGAGATAGCTTCGCTCGCTGACACCATCAACGGCATGATCGAGACGCTGGCCACCTTCGCCGACCAGGTGACCAATGTCGCGCGCGAAGTGGGCATCGAGGGCAAGCTCGGCGGTCAGGCCCGCGTACCCGGTGCCGCCGGACTGTGGCGCGACCTCACCGACAACGTCAATCAGCTCGCCGCCAACCTGACCACTCAGGTGCGCGCCATCGCCGAGGTTTCGACGGCAGTCACGAAGGGCGATCTGACCCGCTCCATCAGCGTCGAGGCCTCCGGTGAGGTCGCCGCGCTTAAGGACAACATCAACGAAATGATCCGCAACCTGAAGGATCAGACACTGAAGAATGCCGAACAGGATTGGTTGAAGACCAATCTCGCACGGTTTTCGCGCATGCTGCAGGGCGAACGCGACCTTGCCACGGTTTCGCGGCTGATTATGTCCGAGCTCGCTCCTCTGGTGAACGCGCAATATGGCGTCTTCTACGTCACCAACCGAGATGAGGAGGAATCCTATCTGGAGCTGGCGGCGTCCTATGGCGCCGAGAGCAAGGCTGCCATCAAGCAGCGCCTCGATCTGCGCGAAGGCCTGGTCGGGCAAAGTGCGGCCGACAAGCGCGCCATCATGCTCGACAATGTGCCGCCGGAATTCCTGCGGGTCACCTCAGGCCTCGGCAGCGCCTCGCCGGCCAACGTCATCATCCTGCCCGCCTTGTTCGAGGATGAGGTCAAGGCGGTCATCGAACTGGCCTCTTTCAGCGAATTCCGTGACACGCACCAGTCGTTTCTCAATCAGCTGATGGAGTCCGTTGGCATCGTTCTCAACACCATTGCCGCGACCATGCGTACCGAGGGTCTGCTCAAACAGTCGCAACTGCTGACCTCTGAATTGCAAGCGCGCCAGACCGAACTGACCAAGAAGCAGGAAGAGCTGCATGCGACGAACGAGGAGCTGCAAGAAAAGGCGCAACTGCTAGAAAACGAAAAGAAGCAGGTGGAAAACAAGAATCTCGAGATCGAGATGGCACGGCGAGCCCTGGAGGAGAAAGCCGAGCAGTTGGCGCTCACCTCGAAGTACAAGTCCGAATTCCTGGCCAATATGAGCCACGAACTGCGCACGCCGCTCAACTCGCTGCTCATTCTCTCAAATCTGCTCGCGACGAACCAGCAAGGCAATCTCAATGAAAAGCAGGTCGAGTTTGCGCGCACCATCAACTCTGCGGGAACAGATCTTCTCAGCCTCATCAATGACATCCTCGACCTGTCGAAGATCGAGTCCGGAACCGTCTCAATCGACATCAACGATATGCCGGTGAACCATCTGCGCCAGCATATGGAACGCACGTTCCGCCAGTTGGCCGCCGACAAGGGCCTCGGCTTTACCATCAAGGTCGATCCCGCCCTTCCCGAGACGGTACGAACGGACGAGAAGCGCCTGCAGCAGGTTGTCCTCAATCTGCTTTCGAACGCATTCAAGTTTACCTCGGAGGGCGAGGTCAGCTTGAATTTCCGCGTCGAGAAGGCCAATCGCCGCAACGGCTCTGGAAACGCGATGAAGGCCTTGGCGATCGCCGTGACCGACACGGGCATTGGCATTCCAGAAGACAAGCAGAAACTGATCTTCGAAGCTTTCCAGCAGGCCGACGGCACCACCAGCCGCAAATATGGCGGCACCGGGCTGGGGCTATCGATCAGCCGGGAGATCGCGCGCTTGCTTGGCGGCGAGTTGAGGGTCGAAAGCACGCCGGGCAAGGGCTCGACATTTACGCTGGTCATTCCCTTCGGCGGGCCCCGTGTGGCGGCAGCGCGGTCGGCCTTGCCCGCGCCCACGGAGGCTGTTGCCGCGCCAGCATCGCAGGGCAGCCCGCCTTCGGCGGAGCTGATCGACGATCGCGATTCCATCGCGCCGACCGATCGGGTCGTGCTGATCGTCGAGGACGACCCGACCTTTGGCGGGTTGCTGCTTGGTCTCGCGCGCGCCGCAGGCCTCAAGGGCGTCCTGTCCAATGCAGGATCAGGCACCTTGGCGCTGGCTCGCAAACTGGTTCCCGACGCCATCACACTCGATCTCGGTCTTTCCGATATCGATGGCTGGGTGCTATTCGATCTGTTGCGGCACGATCAGAAGACGAAGGCCATTCCCGTCCATGTCATCTCGGGTGCGGAGGACATCGAAGGTCTCGCCCGCAAGGGGGCGTCCAGCATCTCGACAAAGCCTGTCTCCTCCGATGAACTGATGAAGGTGTTTCAGGATATTCATTCGAGGAAACTGCGCATCCAGCGCCGTGTTCTGGTCGCCGACCCCGATCCGGAGCGCCGGCTATCGCTCGTCGAAGCGATCCGCGACGGCGTGACCTCGGTCACTGCGGTCGGCCGTTTCGCTGCAAATGCCGACGAGGTCGGCATGGCTTCCTATGACGCTGTCGTGCTCGGCTTCGGGCGGTCCGCCAAGGACAACGCTCAAGCGCTCGATGAGGTCACCGGGCAGTTCGGCGAAGCCTTGCCGAAACTGTTGTTCTTTGCCCCGCACCCGGACGCGCTTGAACAGGTGCTAGCGTTGAATCCGGCGCTCGCGAATGCGCCGCGGGCGGAGAATTTTGCCCAGCTGGCGCTTCACATCTCGGCGACGCTGCCGGGAGAAGGACGCGACGAGGGCGCAACAGGAGGCGAACAGGCCGGCAAGTCTGATCTCGCGGGCGCCAAGGTTCTGATCATCGACGACGACATCCGCAACATCTACTCGCTCACCAGTGTCCTGGAGACCTACGATATCCAGGTTCTGCATGCCGAGCGCGGCCGCGACGGCATCGCGCTGCTGGAGCAGACGCCCGATGTCGACGCCGCCTTGATCGATATCATGATGCCGGAAATGGACGGCTACGAGACGATGCGGCGCATTCGTGCCACGCCGGCAATCGCCCACATCCCGCTGATTTCCGTTACCGCCAAGGCGATGAAGGGCGATCGGCAGAAATGTCTGGACGCCGGCGCTTCCGACTACATCGCCAAGCCGGTTGATCTTGATCTGCTGCTGGCGTTGCTTCGTGTGTGGATTGGGCGTTCCCGGTCACGCGTCACGACCCCGGAAAAAATGCTCGTGGCCGTGAACTGACGGGCGTCCCATGCGAAAGCTTTTGCGACACAACGTCAGGAAACTTGAGGTCGTCCAGTTCGCCGAAGGACCGCCAAGAGCGCGGATCCTCGCCGTGGACGACGATGAACGCAACCTGCTGGCGATCAGCGAAGTCCTTGCATCGACCGGTGACGTCATCTGCGCCCAATCGGGCGAAGAGGCTCTGCGTTTTTTGTTGAAGGAGGACTTCGCGGTCATCCTGCTGGATGTCCTCATGCCCGGAATAGACGGCTATGAGACCGCTGCGCTTATCCGCCAGCGCGAGCAATCCAAGCGCACGCCGATCATCTTCCTCACCGCCATCAACAAGGAGGAGGCCCACATGCTGCGCGGCTATGATGCCGGCGCGGTCGACTATGTGTTTAAGCCGTTCGATCCGGTCATGCTGCGATCGAAGGTCGCGGTTTTCGTCGACCTCCATGAAAAGACCCTGGAAATCCAGCGAAAGGCGGCGACCGAGCAGGGGCTGCTGGCGCAGGCCCTCGAGGCGCAGAAGGACAAGCTTCAGGCGGAACGGGCGCTTCGCAATGCAGAGGAACGGCAGGACGCAATCCTGGGATCGCTGCCGGTCTGTTTCCACGCGCGGGCAGCCGCGCCGCCCTTCGCGGCGCGCTTTGTCACCAAGGGTGTCGAGCGTCTGACCGGTTTTTCGCCTGAAGACCTGACCTCGGATCCGGCCTTCGGCCTGAGCCGGGTCCACCCCGAGGATCTCCCACGATTGGAGCAGGCACTGCTTGAGGCAAAAAGCAGGGGTTCGTATACCTGCGAATTCCGCTGGCTTTGCGCCAATGGCGAGTATCGCATCTTTCTTGATCAGGGGGTTATGTCGAACGGCTCCGACGGAAGCGAGCCGGAGATATTGGGCACGTTGCTTGACGTGACCGAGCGGCGGGACCTGGAAGATCAGCTGCGGCAATCACAGCGTCTTGATGCAATCGGCAAGCTGACGGGTGGGCTGGCCCACGATTTCAACAATCTGCTTGCATCTATTCTCAGCGGATTAGGGTTGCTTGAACGCCGCGGGATACTGGATGACCAGGCGCGCCAGGTTGTCGATCTGCTGCGGCGCTCTGCCAAACAAGGGACCGATCTCGTCACGCGAATGCTGGCCTTTTCGCGTCGACAAACACTGAAACCGGAAGCGGTCCGGCTTGCGGCCCTCGGCGACACGATGAACGGCTTGGTGGCCCCGGTTTTGGGAGGGTTGATCCGCTTCGATTGGCAAATCGACGACTCGGTATGGCCGGTGCATGTCGATGCCGGACAGCTTGAACTTGCGTTGATGAACCTGGTCTTCAATGCGCGCGACGCCATGCCGTCCGGGGGTACAATAGCGGTTCATGCTCAAAATCGGTCAGTTCTAAACCGATCGGAAGACCTTCCGGCGGGTGATTACGTCGTGCTGACAGTCACGGACACGGGCTCGGGCATTGCTCCTGATATTCTTGCGAAGGTCATCGAGCCCTTCTTCACCACAAAACCAGTGGGCAAGGGAACCGGGCTCGGTCTCAGCACGGTCTACGGCTTTATGAAGCAATCCGGCGGAACGCTGCGCATCGACAGCGTCGTTGATCGTGGAACAGCCATGCAACTGTGGCTCCCCCGCTCGCTCGAAGAACCAGCCACGCCCTCGGTGGACGCCGACATTGCGCAAATACTGCCAGACGCCCGCACCGAGCGCCTGTCGATCCTTTTGATCGATGACAGCAACGTCTTGCGGCAACTGACGGCCGAGTCACTGCGCCAACGTGGTTTCGAGGTGACTTGCGCGGGGGGAGGGGCGGAGGCGCTGGCCATGATCGAACGCGCTCCCGACGATTTCGACGTCATCGTTACCGACTTTGCCATGCCACTTGTATCGGGAGTGGACGTCATCCGTTTCGCACGCACGCTGCGTTACGATTGGCCGGGGGTTATCATCACCGGCTATGCCGATGCAGAAGAGATCGCCGGTCGGCCAGCGGACGTGCCGCTGCTCGGCAAGCCGTTCCGCGACCAGGATCTGATCGAAAGCATTTTCCTCGCTATGGCCAATGCAGAGCCGCAAAAGATCAGGACGA
>Ga0105239_10009222_pt1 | contig 11160 bp, 8 predicted proteins | sample KBSC44metaG_FD_92761 | JGI IMG/M metagenome (GOLD analysis project Ga0105239, IMG submission 92761) | Corn rhizosphere microbial communities from Kellogg Biological Station, Michigan, USA - KBS C4-4 metaG | ecosystem: Host-associated > Plants > Roots > Rhizosphere > Soil | place: Michigan, USA...
GCCTGCGGCTCGGTGGCCGGGTGCTCGGTGCAGTCATCCAGCGCCATGGCGATGTCCGAGCGCAGCGTGCGCTGCATGTCCATCGAGTCCTCCGGCGTCAGGCGCACCTCGCTGCCATCGATCGGGGAGCGGAAGCGCACCCCCTCCTCGCTGATGTGCCGCAGGCTCTTGAGGCTGAACACCTGGAAGCCCCCGGAATCGGTGAGGATCGGGCCCCGCCAGTGCATGAAGCCGTGCAGCCCGCCGTGGGCGGCTATGACCCTCGGGCCCGGGCGCAGCAGCAGGTGAAAGGTGTTGCCGAGGATGATCTGCGCTCCGAGGTCCTCGAGCTCCTCCGGGGTCATTGCCTTGACGGTGCCGTAGGTGCCCACCGGCATGAAGGCCGGCGTTTCCAGGCTGCCATGTGGGGTCAGCAGCACGCCCGCGCGCGCGGCCCCGTCGCGGGCCTCGACGCTGAACTGCGGGTTCAAGCGCGCCCCCGCGTGAGGAGCATCGCATCGCCGTAGCTGAAGAAGCGGTACTGCGCGCGCACCGCGTGCGCGTAGGCTGCGAGCACCGCGCCCTGGCCTGCAAAGGCGCACACCAGCATCAGCAGCGTCGACTCGGGCAGATGAAAGTTGGTCAGCAGCACATCGCTCACCTGGAATCTGAAACCCGGCGTGATGAACAGGCGCGTCTCGCCGCACCACGCCCCGAGCGCTCCCTGCCCGGCAAGCGCGGCCGACTCGAGTGCTCGCACCACCGTGGTGCCAACTGCCACCACGCGCCCGCCGGATGCGCGCGCGCGCGCAATCGCCTCGCAGGCCGCCGCGTCCACCGAGACGCGCTCGGCGTGCATGGTATGCGCGGCGAGATCCGCGGTGCGCACCGGCTGAAAGGTCCCCGCCCCGACGTGCAGCGTCACGAAGGCGTGGCCGACGCCGCGCGCGGCGAGCGCCTCGCGCAGCGCCTGATCGAAATGCAGACTCGCGGTCGGGGCCGCGACCGCGCCGGCGGCGCGCGCGAAGATGCTCTGGTAGCGCTCGCGATCGCAGGGGTCGGCCTCGCGGCGTATGTAGGGGGGCAGCGGCACGCTGCCCCAGCGCTCGAAGAATTCCAGCGCCGCGCCCGGCAGCGCGAGCCGCCACAGATCCGCCTCGCGCTCGAGCACGCGCACGGTCCCGCCGGCGGTGGCGATCTCCAGACCGGCACGGATGGGCTTGCTCGCCGAGACCTGCGCCAGTGCCTCCGCGCCGGCGAGCGCGCGCTCGAGCAGGATCTCGACCCGGCCGCCGGAGGGCTTGTGCCCGACCAGGCGCGCGGGGACCACGCGCGTGTCGTTCAGGACCAGCAGGTCATGCGGGGCCAGCAGCTGCGGCAGGTCGCGTACCATCCGGTCGGCGAGCGCGCCCGAGGCGCCGTCGAGCACTAACAGGCGGCTCGCCGAGCGTTCGGGCAGCGGGTGCTGGGCAATCAGCCCGGGCGGCAGTTCGTAGGCGAAGTCCTGGCGACGCACGCGCGCATGTTACACGTGCCCGCTTTATGCCTCGTCGTTGCCGAAAACCACTTGCGTTGCGCGCGTGCCCGCTTCCGGAGCCAGGTAGCGCGTCTCGTGACGCGCGGAGCGCTCGGGGATCGTCGTTTCCAGATCCAGCGCTTTGTGCTGGCGGATGATGCGCAGCGTCACCCTTTCCCCGGACTGGTAGGAACTGAGGATGCGGGTGGCATGCGAGCCGCTCTTTGGCTCGCGCCCGTCGATGGCGAGAATCACGTCCCCGTCCTCGAGCCTAAGGGTGCCGTCGGCCGGCGCGCGCACCACCAGCACGCCCTTGTCGCTGCCAAAATAGCTGCCAAGTCGCGGCGTGAGCGTGGCGAGCTCCATGTCCCGCAGGGGCCGGTTGACAAACATTTCCGGCAGCTCGGGGAGCGCGACGTTGAAATCCATGTCGTGACCGGGGCCAAACAGCCCCGGTCCGCCACGCGCCGTGACCTTGAAGTCCAGGGGCTTGCCCTGCCGCAGCACCCGTACGCTCAGGGGCGTATCGGGCTTCACGCCGTGCAGTATCGAGCTGAGCTGATGGGGCGGGTTCTCCCCCTTAAGTTCCGTGCCATTCACGGCGACGATCACATCGTCCACGCGGATGCCCGCCTCGGCCGCTGGCCCGCCGGGGCTCACCTCGCGCACCCGTGCGCCGGTGTGGTCCGCTGCCTTCTCCAGCTGTACCCCGATGATCACGTGCGGTCCGACCAGCGGCATCACCTCGCTGAGCATCGTGTCGCTGAGCTGGGTGGACAGCCGCGCCACCTCGTTGGCCGCCTGTTCGAGCTGCTTCTGCGCGGCCTGCAGCCGCTTGTCGATTTCCGCCTGGGTGGGCGCGCTCGGAGCCACCGGCACGGGCGGCACGGGGGGGGCGGCCACGGGCACCGCAGCGCCCGCAAGGGACACGAGCACCAGCCCGGCAATAGCTGCGGTGCCGCAGAAACCGAACCACGGACTCTTACTCATATGCACTCCTTCGAAGTTCAGGGCGAGGCATTCGCGAGCGTCTGCGCGTAACGCACCTGCACCAGGGTACCGACCAGGCGCGAGCGTTCCTGTTGCAAGGCGCGCAGGCGTTCAGGCGCACTCCCGGCATCGCCGGTGGCAGTCAGCAGGTCATCCACCTGCGCAATGCGATCTTCAAGTCCCATCACTGCCGCGCGCGTGCCGACCCGCACCATCGCAGGCTCACTGGGCAGACTGGCGAGCCAGCGCTCTGCCGTGCTGGCACTCGGGGCCGGGGCGTCTTCGGGATCCAGGCCCGGCGCGCCCCGGACTTCTGCGGCGCCGAGGCCATGTGGCGCGGTGTGCGGCGTGCCGTTCAGCCGCAGCAACACCGCCAGCGCGGCAAGGAAGAGCACGGCGGCCACCGCAAGCCGCCGGCCGCCGGCATGACCGTGCTCCTGATGCGCGCGCGCCAGCGCGCGCTGCTCGAACTCGCGATAGCCGTAGGGCGCTGCCGCTGACTCGGGCAATTCGCGCAGCAGCCGCGCAAGACCGCTCCGCTGGGGATCTAGATCAGGGTGCATGACGGAGGATGTTCCTGTGGTTGCAGCCACGTGCGCAGTCGCAGGTGCGCCCGTGCCAGTTGCGACTTGGAAAAGCTCACGGAGCGACCAAAGGCGTGGGCGATCTCCTGGTGCGAGTAACCCTCGACCTCGTACATCCACACGATCGCGCGCGCGGTGGGCGCCAGACTGGCGAGCGCGCGTTCCAGGTCGATGAGCTCGCCGCTGTAACCAGGCGTGATGAGTGCCGCGACTTCGGCGGCGACTCCGCAATCCACCGGCTCCAGACACAGCCGCGCCCGCTTCCACGGCGAGCGCAGGTACATGAGGCAGCGCGAGACGGCGATCTGACGCAGCCACGCCCCCACGGGCGCTTCCTGGCGAAACTGCGGCAGGCGTTCATAGAAGATCATCATGGTGTCCTGGAACAGGTCCTCCGCGAGCGCACGCTGGCCCACCAGCCGACGGATAAAGGCGTGGGTGGCCGGCGCCAGCGCCACATACAGCGCCTGCCGTGCGGCGGCCTCGCCGGCGCGGGCGCGCGCCAGCAACTCCCCGGAAACTGCGATCTCGACCAGGCGGCTCACGGTTGCTTAGATGCGCGAGAGCCGCAAAAGGTCGCAGCGCACCACCGTATTTTCCGTACCCTTCGCGGCCCCGGGGCTCTATACTCGCCGCCCGGTCCGATTCGGACAGGGATGCGCACTCGAGGCCCGAGTGGCGGAATTGGTAGACGCAGCGGACTCAGACGAAACGACTTGAGCCCCCGGGGAGAAATCTTCGGGGTGAAGCCCGTCAAACTCGGTGAAGGCCCTTAGCGGTTTTCCGACTCGAGCTGATGCCGAGCCAAGCCCTCGCAAGCGCGCAGGGAAGGTGTAGAGAGCAGACGGCGGGCACCTAAGGCCTAGCAGGCTATGGTGAAGGCGTGCTCCGGACCACGAACCCTGGCGACGCGTTCGCTCGGGGCGGCGAAAGCCGAAGTGGTAAGAAAATCCGCCGCCCTTAAAAGCGTGTCGGTTCGACTCCGACCTCGGGCACCACCGCGATCCTGAACGTTGTTACAGGTGTCTGACGCACACCTGTGGGCTGCTTGCGGAAGTCCCCGACGGTGGATTCACCCAGGAGGCGGCCGCCGACCTCCCACTCGACTCGCGAGGTCTTGTCGCGGTTTACCGACGAGTTGCCACCTGGCGAGCGGGCGTGCGACGTTAATGAGAATAAGGGACGAACGAATGCGGCATTTGCGCACGGGTCTTGCAGGGACTTTCTCACTGTTGGCGCTCGTGCTGGTCGGCTGCGGCCAGGTTGCCACGAACACCCTGAGTGGGGACGACGCTGACGCCGCAGCCGTCCCACCTACAATCACCTCGCAGCCGGCGAGTCAGTCGGTCCCCGCGGGCCAGACGGCCAAATTCTCGGTGGCGGCGACCGGATCTGCGCCCATTGCCTATCAGTGGCGCAAGAACGGCAGCATGATCGAGGGCGCCGTAAGTGACACCTACAGCGCACCCGCCACGGCCGAAGACGACGGGGCTGCTTTCTCCGTGATCGTCAGTAATGCGGTCGGCTCGGTCGAAAGCGCGGCGGCGAAGCTGTTCGTCATGCCTGCGGACGTCGCGCCCAGCATCACCGTGCAGCCCGCCGATCAAAGCGTCACGACCGGGCAGACCGCCACGTTCAGCGTGACCGCAACCGGCAGCGAGCCGCTGAGCTATCAATGGCAGCGCAACAGCGCCCCCATCAGCGGCGCTACGGACTCAAGCTACACCACCGCAGCAGCATCCAGCGCGGACGATGGCGCCCTGTTCACCGTCATCGTCAGTAACCCCGTCGGCAGCATTTCCAGTCACCCGGCGCGGCTCGGCGTCAGCACGGCCAGCGGTGGCGTGGTGGCGCCGACCATCAGTGGCCAGCCCGCGGATGTGAGCATCAGGGCGGGACAGGTCGCGACTTTTACAGTAACTGCGAGCGGCACCGCGCCGCTGGTCTTTCAGTGGACCCGCAACGGCCACAACATTCCCGGAGCGAATGCGGCCAGCTACTCGACGCCGCCCGTGGCGGCTTCCGACTCGGGCGCGCTCTTCGGGGTGATCATCGCCAACGACGCCGGCTATGTGACGAGCCGCGGCGCCAAACTCACTGTGAGCGGGACGGCCCCCAAGATCACGACCCAACCCGCGGACCAGACGGTGGCCGCGGGTAAGACCGCCACCTTCGCCGTGGTCGCCACGGGCACGGCCCCCCTGACTTACCAGTGGCGCAAAAATGGCGCTGCCATCGGGGGAGCCACGTCCGCGAGCTTCACGACCGGCAGCCTGACTTCGGCCGACAGCGGCGCGACCTACTCCGTGGTCGTGAGTAATGCGGCGGGCACCGCGACCAGCCGCGGCGCCAAACTCACGGTAAGTGGCACCGCCCCGAGCATTACCACGCAGCCGCAGGATCAGACGATTGCGGCGGGCAAGACCGCCACGTTCACTGTGCTCGCCAGCGGCAGCGCGCCGCTGTCCTACCAGTGGCGCCGCAACGGCACGGCGATTCCCGGTGCCACCAGCGCCAGCTACACGACTCCCTCACAGAGCACCAGTGACAACGGGGCAACGTTCTCCGTCGTGATCAGCAACGGCAGTGGCAATGTCACGAGCCGCGCGGCCAGGCTCACCGTCACGGCCGCCGCAAGCGCCCCGGCGATCACGACGCAGCCGCAGGACCAGACGATTGCGGCGGGCAAGACCGCCACCTTCACTGTGGTGGCCACCGGCAGCGCGCCGCTGTCCTACCAGTGGCGCCGCAACGGCACGGCGATTCCCGGCGCCACCGGCGCCAGCTATACGACCCCCTCACAGGGCACCAGTGACAACGGGGCAACGTTCTCCGTCGTGATCAGCAACGGCAGCGGCAGTCTCACGAGCCGCAATGCCCTTCTCACAGTGACGCCTGCCGTCAGCACCGCAGGCACGGACGTCTTGACCTACAAGAACGATCTGGCGCGCACCGGGCAGAACCTCAACGAGAAGACCCTGACGCCAGCGAATGTCAAACATGCGCGTTTTGGCAAGCTGCAGTTCCTCAGCACCGACGGCAAAGTCGATGCGCAGCCGCTGTACCTGTCCGCACTCAGCATTGGCGGCGTCAAGCATAATGTGGTGTTCGTCGCCACCGAGAACGATTCGGCGTACGCGTTCGACGCCGATACCGGCACCCAACTGTGGAAAGTCTCGCTCGTGCCCGCCGGGGAAACCGTCGCCAGCGAATTGCCACAGGTGTGCGACGTCATCGAGCCCACCATCGGCGTCACGGCAACGCCGGTGATCGATCGCGGCGCTGGCGCGCACGGCACGATCTACCTCGTGGCCATGACGAAATCGAGCACCACCTGGCACCAGCGTCTGCACGCGCTGGACGTCACGACCGGGGCGGAAGTGTCCGGCGGCCCCAGGGAGATTACCGCCACCTACGACACCGCCGGCGGCACCATCACCTTTGATCCGGGCCAGTACCTGGAGCGCGCGGGGTTGCTGCTGCTCAATCACACCGTCTATACGACCTGGACGTCGCACTGCGATAACAAGTTCTACACCGGCTGGATCATCGCCTATAACCAGGGCACGCTGCAGCGCACCGCGGTGCTCAACATCGCGCCCAACAGCGGCGGCGTCGGTCCTTCAATCTGGATGTCCGGCGGCGCCCCGGCGGTGGATGCCGCGGGCAACATCTACGTGATCACCGCCAATGGCGCCTTCGAGAGCACCCTGGATGCCGCCGGATTTCCTAACCTCGGCGACTACGGCAACTCCTTCCTCAAGCTGTCCACCAGCGGCGGCGGCCTGCGGGTCACGGACTACTTCGCCCCCAACAACACGGCGTTCCTGAGCGCCGTGGACTTTGACCTGGGTGCCGGCGGCGTCATGCTGCTGCCGGACATGACCGACTCGAGTGGCATCGTGCGGCACCTGGCCGTGGGCGCGGGCAAAGACGGCAACATGTACGTCATCAACCGCGACTCGATGGGGCATTTCAGCCCGAGCAGCAACAATATCTGGCAGCAGCTCAACGGCGTGCTCGGCGGGGGGATCTGGTCGACGCCGGCCTACTTCAACGGCCACATCTACTACGGGCAGGACAACGGCGCTCTTAAGTCCTTCAGCATCAGCGCCGCCCAGGTGGTGTTGCCCGCCGGCTCTTCCAGCAGCGTTACCTTCGGCTTCCCGGGCACCGCGCCGTCGGTCTCCGCCAATGGCACGGCCAACGGCATCGTCTGGGCGCACCAGAACGCCAACCCGGCGGTGCTGTATGCATTCGACGCCAACGATGTCTCAAAGCCGCTGTACAGCAGCTCGCAGGCCGCTAACGGCCGCGACCAGTTCGGGGCCGGGAACAAGTTCGTCACGCCCGTGATCGCGGACGGCAAGGTCTTTGTGGGCGCGGCGAGCGGCGTGGCGGTGTTTGGCCTGCTCAAGTAGGGCGTACGCCCCTCCGCGGCGTCGACAAGCCGTAGCAACGCCCCGTATCCTGCGGGCACACCATGAACTTCTGCAGCAAATGCGGCGCCAAAGTACAGCTGCGCGTCCCCGAGGGCGATCACCTGCCACGCTACGTCTGCGAGGCTTGCGGCACGATTCACTACGAGAACCCGCGTCTCGTGGTCGGCTGCGTGCCCGAGCACGAGGGGCGCATCCTGCTGTGCCGACGGGCGATCGAGCCGCGCCGCGGCTACTGGACCGTGCCGGCGGGCTTCATGGAAAACCGCGAGACGCTGCAGGAAGCAGCCGCCCGCGAGTCGCACGAGGAGGCCCTCGCCGAGGTTCTCATCGGTTCGCTCCTGAGCGTGGTGCACGTGCTGCACGCCGAGCAGGTCCACGTGTTCTTCCGGGCCCGGCTGCCGGTGGCGCACTTCGGTGCCGGTCCTGAGAGCCTGGAGGTCATGCTGGTCGAGCCCCGGGACATTCCCTGGGACGATATCGCCTTCCGCAGCACCGATTTCACGCTGCGGCGCTACCTGGAAGACAAGGCGGCGGGCCGCGAACAGCATCATTTCACCACCCTCGACCGGCACGAGCCGCAACCTAAGCCTCGGCACTGATTCACCGCCCACGCCTGGCGTGGCACAATGCCGCCCCCTTGCCAGGGTTGAGCCGCCGCGGCTCCCGGCCGGGGCACCCCTGAGGAAATCGCATGACTTTTGTCGTCACTGAAAACTGCATCAAGTGCAAATACATGGACTGCGTGGAAGTGTGTCCGGTCGACTGCTTCCACGAGGGACCTAACTTTCTCACCATCGATCCCGAGGAGTGCATCGACTGCACGCTGTGCGAACCGGAGTGTCCGGTGGAGGCGATCTTTTCTGAAGAAGAGCTGCCCGCAGGACAGGAGCACTTCAAACAGCTGAACGCCGAACTCGCGAAGCAGTGGCCCGTGATCACCGAGAAAAAGGATGCGCCCCCGGACGCCAAGGAATGGGAAGGCAAGCCGGACAAGATCAAGCTCCTTGAACGCTGAACAAGGCCATCCGTTCCCCGCGCGCTCCTGAGAAGGTCACGCCGGGCCTACAGCCCTGCCGACGCGGAGCGGCGACAGTGATCGGCCGCAACACCACTGCCGATTACCAGCAAGAACGGTGCGCGCGTTTCACATAACACGAATTTTTGTGTCGCAGTTCACAGACCAGTTGCCGAGCGCGCTGTGGACGTGCGATTTTTGCAGCAGAAGAAAAAGGGATGTTGAATGCGGCGGCAACGCACCGGTCTTACATGGATTGTCTTATCGTGGTTCGCATTGGTGCTTGTCGGCTGCAGCCAGGTGGGAACTGACGCGCAGCCTGACACCGCCAGCGCGCCGGCGATCCTGACCCAACCGGCCGACCAGGATGTCGCTGAGGGGGAAACGGCCACGTTCGCCGTGGTCGCGGCCGGCTCGCAGCCGCTCGCCTACCAATGGAGCAGAAACGGCGCCGTGATCAACGGCGCGGTCACGGCGAGCTACAGCGCCGCGGCCCGTGCGGATAATGACGGGGACAGCTTCACCGTCAGGGTGAGTAACCCGGTGGGCGCGGTCGACAGCAACGCGGCGAGGCTCTCGGTACGCTCCGCGGCACTCGCGCCGAGCATCACTGCGCAGCCTGCAAACCAGAGCATCACTGCCGGCCAGACGGCCACCTTCAGTGTGACGGCGACCGGGAGCGCGCCACTGGCATATCGCTGGCAGAAGAACGGCGTCGACATCGCCGGCGCCACGGCCGCCACGTACACGACCCCCGCCGAGGCCACGAGCGACAACGGGGCGCTCTTTGTCGTGATCGTGAGCAACACGGCCGGGAGCGTCACCAGCGTCGGTGCACAGCTCACGGTCACCAGCGCTGCACAGCCAGGCGGCGTCGATGTCGTTACCTACAAATACGACAAGGCACGCACCGGACAGAATCAGTCCGAGACCGTCCTGACGCCAGCCAATGTCAGCGCCGCGACTTTCGGCAAGGTGCGTTTCCTCAGCACCGACGGCAAGGTCGACGCGCAGCCCCTCTACCTTGGGGCGCTCAACATCGGCGGCGTGAGCCACAACGTGGTGTTCGTCGCGACCGAAAACGATTCGATCTATGCCTTTGATGCCGACAGCGGTGCGCAGCTGTGGAAGAAGGCACTGGTGCCGGCCGGCGAGACCGTCGGCAACGACACCTGCCTCAAAACCACCGGCGTCATGGCCACGCCGGTGATCGACCGCAGCGCCGGAGCACACGGCACGATCTACGCCGTCGCCCGGACGCAGTCGGGCACGGCCTACCATCACTGGTTGTACGCCCTTGACGTGACCACCGGAGCGGAGCTGCTTGGCGGCCCGATGCCGATCACCGCCGTCGCGCCGAAGGGCGGTGGCACGCTGACCTTCAACCCCGCCCAGGCCAACGAACGTGCGGCACTGCTGCTGAACAACGGCACGATCTACACGACCTGGACCTCACGATGTGACCTGTATTTCTACACCGGCTGGATCATGTCCTACAGCGCGGCGACGCTGCAGCAGACCGGCGTGCTCAATGTCGCCCCCAACAGCGGCGGTGTCGGACCTGCGATCTGGATGGCCGGCAATGGCCCCGCAGCCGACTCCGCAAACAACGTCTACCTCATCACCGCGAACGGCGTCTTCGATACCGCACTGGACCCCAGTGGCTTTCCGAACATGGGCGACTTTGGCAATTCGTTCCTGAAAATTGCCGGCGACTCACTCAGCGTGACGGACTACTTCGCGCCTTTCAACGGCGTGACCCTGAGCAGCACGGACAAGGATCTCGGCTCCGGCGGCCTCATCCTGCTGCCGGACCAGACCGATTCCTCGGGCACCGTCCGCCATATCGCCGTCGGTGCCGGCAAGGACGGCAACATCTATCTCGTCAACCGCGACTCGATGGGCCACTTCAGTGCCACCGGCAACAACATCTGGCAGCAGCTCACCAGCATCCTCGGCAACCTCGGCGAATTGCCGTCCACCGGCCACGGCGGCATCTGGTCGACACCGGCGTATTTCAACAACCACGTCTACTTCGGGCCCGTGAACGACTCGCTGAAGTCCTTCTCCTATACGAGTGCCAAACTCTCAACGGCACCCGTCGCCAGCACCAGCGTGAAGTTCGTATACCCTGGGGCCGCGCCGGTGGTTTCGGCCAACGGCACGGCCAACGCCATCGTCTGGGCACACCAGAATTCCGATCCCGCAGTCCTCTACGCCTTTGACGCCGGCACGCTGGCACAGCTGTACAGCAGCTCGGATGCGGCCGGCGGCCGTGACCAATTCGGCGCGGGAAACAAGTTCATCGCGCCGGTCGTCGCCAACGGCAAGGTATTCGTGGGGACCACCAACGGCGTGGCGGTGTTTGGACTGCTGCCGTGAGGAGCTGCGGCAGCGGCAGGGTCGCTGCAAACGTCGGACGGACTGCGGGGCCCTAGCAAAAAGGATCTCCCCGCGCGCAGGTCCGGCGCGCTACGCGCGGCGCGCGGGCTTCAGGGGTGCGCGTCTTTCAGCTGCTTCACCAGCACGTCCGGCGGCACGTAGCCCGGCAGCAGGTCACCGTCGGCAAGGATAATGGCCGGCGTGCCCTGCAGCGAGAAGTCCTGGCCCAGCTGATAGGTGCGGGCGACCGGA
>Ga0105239_10009224_pt1 | contig 11160 bp, 10 predicted proteins | sample KBSC44metaG_FD_92761 | JGI IMG/M metagenome (GOLD analysis project Ga0105239, IMG submission 92761) | Corn rhizosphere microbial communities from Kellogg Biological Station, Michigan, USA - KBS C4-4 metaG | ecosystem: Host-associated > Plants > Roots > Rhizosphere > Soil | place: Michigan, USA...
ATTTATCCCGCTGATGAATAACATATTTTTTCAACAAACATTCCGGAGGAAAACATCTTGAAACGAAACGATTTTATCAGGCTATCTGCAATGGGCCTTGGAGCGCTTACTCTTCCTGATTTTATGCTGCGTGGCAATATTATTGAAGCGCAGCAGGCAGTAGAAGATGGTATTGACATAAGCCTTAAAAAACAGCTCGCAGATGTTGGTCTCAACACTGCAAAATCCAAAGGCGCCACTTACGCGGATGTACGTATTGGCCGGTATTTAAACCAGTTTATTGTTACCAGGGAAAACCGTGTGCAAAATGTGGCCAACACAGAATCTTTTGGTGTGGGCATACGCGTAATAGCCAATGGAAGCTGGGGCTTTGCCTGCTCTAATATTGTAACCAAAGAAGGCGTTGCCAAAACCGCTGAAAGAGCAGTGGCTGTTGCAAAAGCCAATGCGAAAATCATTAATGAACCCGTACAACTTGCGCCACAACAGGGTTACGGTGAAGTAAGCTGGAAAACACCCATCGAAAAAAATGCTTTTGCTGTTCCAGTGAAGGACAAGGTTGACCTGCTGCTGAAAGTAAATTCCATCGCTATGCAGGGCGGTGCCAACTTTGTAAATTCTATTTTGTTTGCTGTGAATGAACAAAAATATTTTGCCTCAACAGATGGCTCTTATATAGACCAGGATATTCACCGCATTTACCCCAATTTTGTAGTTACAAAAATTGACCAGGCATCCGGAAAGTTTCAAACAAGAAGATCACTCAGTTCGCCGGTAGGTATGGGCTATGAATATCTTACCCCAACCAATGAAAGTAAAATACAGGGCGTTGTAACACGTTATAAAAACCGGTATGATATACTCGAAGATGTAAAGAATGCAACAGCAGATGTAGCGCAAAAAATAGCTGCGAAAACAGTTGAGCCGGGCAAGTATGATCTGGTGCTTGACCCTTCGCATTTGTGGCTAACCATACATGAGTCTGTTGCGCATCCCACAGAGCTTGACCGTGTGCTGGGCTATGAAGCAAATTATGCAGGCACCAGTTTTTTAACGCTGGATAAGTGGCAATCAAAGAACTTTCATTTCGGTAGTGACCTTGTAAATATCGTGGCAGATAAACTGCAGCCGGGCTCTCTTGGTGCAGTGGGTTATGATGATGAAGGGGTGAAGTGCAAAGAGTGGGATATTATTAAAAGTGGCGTGCTGGTAAATTACCAGGCCATCCGCGACCAGGCACATATACTTGGCCTTAAAGAATCACAGGGTTGTTGTTACTCGCAAAGCTGGGCCGATGTTCAGTTTCAGCGCATGCCGAATATATCGTTGAAGCCGGGTAAAGAAAAATTAAGTGTAGATGATATGATAAAAAATGTAGAGAAAGGCATTTATATTATTGGAGACGGCTCCTTCTCTATTGATCAGCAGCGGTACAATTTTCAGTTTGGCGGACAAACATTTTACGAAATAAAGAATGGCAAAATAGAAGGCATGTTAAAGGATGTTGCTTACCAGGCCAACACGCAGGAATTCTGGAATTCATGTACAGCTATTGCCGATGAAAGTGATTACCGTTTGGGTGGCGCTTTCAACGACGGCAAGGGGCAGCCGGCACAATCCAACGCCGTATCGCATGGCAGTTCAACAACAAGGTTTAACGGCGTGAATGTAATTAACACCGCAAGAAAAATATAGAGAGAAGTGATGAACCCATCGCCATTGCTACTATTAAGCATCCGTTGCGTCGCACTCTTGTACGTTCGCCAATGCTTCGGCAATCGCCTGAATCATCATTCATCTGATATAAATGATTTTCCTGACTTGCGAATTATTGACCATTTAACATTCACCATTCACGATTGACAATTCACCATTCACAACTATGGCAATCTTAACAAAAGACGAAGCACAAACACTTCTAAAAAAAGTAATAAGCTTTTCAAAAGCTGATGAATGCGAAGCCAGCCTCAGCGGCAATGAAGGCGGCAACATACGCTATGCACGCAATGCTGTTTCTACTGCAGGCGATATCAGCACATTAAGCTTATCAGTAAGTTCAACGTTTGGTAAAAAAACAGGTACTGCAACCATCAACGAGTTTGATGATGCTTCATTGGAAAAGGTAGTAAGGCGTGCAGAAGAACTGGCACAACTGGCACCGGAAAATCCCGAATACATGCCCTTGCTCGGGCCACAGCAATACCAGGAATCTATTGGCTATATTGCATCTACTGCAGCATCCACACCTGATTCAAGAGCAGAGGCAGTTGGTAAAAGCATACAGGTAACCAAAGACGCTAATCTGGAAGGGGCGGGCTTTTTGGAGAATACCACCAGCTTTGATGCATTGATGAACTCAAAAGGTTTATATGCTTACAATACAGATACGGATGTGATCTTCAGTATCACCACAAGAAATCATGAAGGCACAGGTTCCGGTTATGCAGCAAGAGGCTATAACGATGTATCGAAACTGGATACTTTTAGTACAACTAAAATCGCGTCTTCCAAAGCCAGCGGTTCAGCAGGCGCCAAAGCCATTGAGCCTGGTAAATACACCGTGATATTAGAACCGGTTGCAGGCGCTTATATGCTGGAAAATTTATTCCGTGGCCTTGATGCAAGAAGTGCGGATGAAGGCCGCAGCTTTATGAGCAAGGCAGGCGGTGGCAACCGCATGGGTGAACAACTGATGGATGAAAAAGTAACCATCTATTCAGACCCGCTGAACGCAGAATTACCCTCTCCAACATGGAACGGCGAAGGCTTTCCGCTGGAGCGGACTAACTGGATTGAAAAAGGCATCGTAAAGAACCTGGGTTATACCCGTTACTGGGCGCAAAAGAAGAATGTAAAACCGGTACCTTTTGGCGCCAACTATATCATGGAAGGTGGCAATGCCTCTCTTGAAGATTTAATTAAAGGAACGGAGAAAGGCATCCTGGTATCAAGGCTTTGGTATATACGCATGGTTGATCCGCAAACCTTGCTGCTAACAGGCCTTACACGTGATGGAACTTTTTATATTGAAAACGGGCAGGTAAAATATCCCATCAAAAATTTCAGGTTTAATGAAAGTCCGGTTATTATGCTCAACAATGTTGAAGCGCTTGGTAAGCCTGAAAGAACGATCAGCGTTGAATCGTACAGAAGCTACCTGGTGCCGCCGATGAAAATAAGAGACTTCACATTTACATCGTTGTCGGATGCGGTGTAGTTGTTTAGCGAGTAGTGAGTAGGTAGTAGCGGGTGGGGATAACGCGAGTCGCAAGTCGTTAATCGCAAGTGGCATTGATTTAAGAGTTAGTGAGTGGTGAGTAGTCAGTGGTGAGTAACGCAAATCGTTAATCGCAAGGGGCCATTCACTATAAGATTAACTTTCATATAAGCCCTATAAGGGCGATATGTTAGTAGCTCAATTTAAGTAATATGATTTAAGCACCGTAGGTGCGACATGTAAATTAAGTGAGTTTATAAAAAAGCATGTTGCTCTGCGGAACTTGCAGTTCCGCAGCACTATTCTGTCGCGACGCTGGTTAACAGCTAACTCGTATGTTTTTACAGGTATATATTTTGCCTGCTTAAGCTATCAAATAATACTAAGCCTGTTGCACTTTGCTGAAGAAAGAACAAGGCGTACAAGTGAGTGACACAACGATGCCCGATAGCAGCAATGCAGTCGGGACAAAGATGAATTTTGAGTAATAAATGATACGTGGCGGATACTTAGTAGATGTCCACTTGCCACATGCCATTAACCACTCGCCCTGTAACTCACTACCTTCTATCAAAAAAACAAGCAAATAAACTTTACCAAATATTGGTTATGCTTAACTTTCAGTGTTCAATTCTTATTTACTCACTCTAAAACCAAACTGCTTTGTGAAAAGAAGAGACTTTTTATACATGACGGGTATGGGGCTTGGCGCTACTGTTTTACCCAGGATACCTGTACTGGGAAAAGAAGTTCCCCTCGATGCGCCCTGGTACAATGTTGATGTTGCTACCAAAAAGAAAATGGCCGATATAGCACTGAACGAAGCACGTTCAAAAGGCGCCACTTATACGGATGTACGTATTGGCCGGTATTTGAACCAGTACGTGATTACAAGGGAAGATAAAGTTCAAAACATTGTAAACACAGAATCTTATGGCATAGGTGTTCGCGTAATTGCCAACGGTAGCTGGGGTTTTGCCGCAACTGATAAAACAGACACTGATGGTATTGCCAAAGCTGCACAGCTTGCGGTAGCTATTGCAAAAGAAAATGCAAGGCTGCTGAATGAGCCTGTAAAGCTTGCTTCACAAAAAGGTTATGGTGAAGTTTCATGGAAAGCGCCTATTGAAAAGAACGCTTTTGAAGTGCCTATGAAAGAGAAGGTTGACCTGCTGATGAGTGTAAATGATGCGGCATTAAAAGGCGGCGCTAATTATGTTAACTCCATCATCTTCGCGGTAAATGAACAGAAGTATTTTGCCTCCAGCGAAGGCTCTTATATAGACCAGGATATACACCGCATCTGGCCCACATTCACCATTACCAAAATAGACGCTAAAACAGGCAAATTCGAAACACGCAATTCCTTAAGCGCCCCGATAGGTATGGGTTATGAGTATCTTGTGCCTTCAGATGCAGAAAAAATAAAAGGGCTTACTACTTTGTATAAAAAGCGCTACGACATGCTGGAAGATGCAAGGTTCGGCGCCAAACAGGTAGGGGAGAAGCTGGCTGCAAAATCAGTAGAAGCGGGTAAGTATGATTTAATTCTTGACCCATCTAATTTATGGTTAACTATTCATGAATCAGTGGGCCATCCCACAGAGCTTGACCGCGTATTGGGTTATGAAGCCAATTATGCAGGCACCAGTTTTCTTACTCTCGATAAATGGGAATCAAAGAAATTTAATTTCGGCAGCAAGAATGTAAATATTGTGGCAGATAAAACACAGGTAGGTTCGCTGGGTGCTGTAGGTTATGATGATGAAGGCGTGCAAACTGGTGAGTGGGATTTGATTAAGGATGGCATACTGGTTAACTACCAGGTTATACGCGACCAGGCACATATACTCGGTCTCAATGCATCGCAGGGATGTTGCTATGCAGATAGCTGGAGTGATGTTCAGTTTCAACGCATGCCCAACGTTTCATTAAGACCAGGCAAACAAAAGCAGAGCGTAGATGACATGATTAAGAATGTGGAGAAAGGTATTTATATTATTGGCGACAGCTCTTATTCAATAGACCAGCAGCGTTATAATTTCCAGTTCAGCGGCCAGTTGTATTACGAAATTAAAAATGGTAAAATAGCAGGTATGCTGCGTGATGTGGCCTATCAATCTAACACGCAGGAATTCTGGAACTCGTGTGTGGCGGTGGCTGATGAAAGCGATTACAGGCTGGGTGGTTCTTTCTTTGATGGAAAGGGGCAACCCGGACAAGTGAGCGCGGTATCGCATGGTTCATCCACATCGCGTTTTAATGGAGTAAACGTTATTAATACAGCAAGAAAAATTTAAGATATGCCTTTGTTAACAAAAGAAGAAGCCCAGGCTTTACTTAAAAAAGTATTGAGCTATTCAAAAGCTGAAGAGTGTGAAGCGAATATATACGGTTCTGATGGTGGTAATATCCGCTACGCACGAAATTCCGTTTCTACCAGTGGCGGTGTAACGCAAAATACACTGGTTGTATCTTCTGCTTACGGAAAAAAATTAGGTACTGCAACCATCAATGAGTTTGATGATGCCTCGCTGGAGAAAGTGGTGCGCCGCTCAGAAGAGCTTGCACAACTGGCACCGGAAAACCCCGAGTTTGTTCCTTTTCTTGAGCCGCAGACATATCCCACCGAATCAAAAACTTTTGAGCCTTCTACCGCCGGTATCGATCCTAAGTTTCGTACAGATGCGGTAGCGGCAAGTCTGGATATTGCAAAGCAGGATAGTTTAGTCGCTGCCGGCTTCCTGGAAAACAGCGCAAGTTATGCAGCCATGATGAACAGCAAAGGTCTCTTTGCGTATAACACCTCTACCAATGTTAACTTCAACGTTACACTAAGAACAAAAGACGGCAAAGGCTCTGGCTATGCATCCAAAGGGTATAATGATGTAAGCAAACTTGATGTAGCTGCTTCTACAAAATTTGCGGCGCAAAAAGCTACCGGTTCTGTAGAATCAAAAGCAATAGAGCCAGGTAAATACACGGTGATACTTGAACCTGCTGCAGGTATTGTATTGCTTGAAACCATGTTCTTTAATATGGATGCCCGCAGTGCAGATGAGGGCCGCAGTTTTTTAAGTAAGGCAGATGGTAAAACAAAGCTGGGCGAAAAATTAGTAGATGAAAGGGTAAATATTTATTCAGACCCGCAAAACCCAGATCTACCCACCGCTAACTGGAACGGTGATGGCAGGCCGCAGGAAAAAATTGCATGGATAGAAAAGGGTGTGATAAAGAATTTATACTACTCTCGTTACTGGGCTCAAAAGAAAGGCGTGAAAGCGATCCCTTCTCCTGATGCCGTGGTAATGGATGGAGGAACCGCTTCAACAGAAGACCTTATTAAAAGTACCGAGAAAGGCATTCTTGTTACCAGGCTTTGGTACATACGCGAAGTAGATCCGCAAACGTTGTTGTATACCGGGTTAACACGTGACGGAACTTTTTATATTGAGAACGGCCAGATCAAGTTCCCCATTAAAAATTTCCGTTTTAATGAAAGCGCTGTGATCATGCTTAATAATCTTGAAGCATTGGGTAAGCCGGAGCGCACAGTAAGTGGCGAATCAAATATTCATGCGATGATACCACCGATGAAGATCAGGGACTTTACGTTTAGTTCTCTATCAGATGCAGTATAACAAACAAGTTTTCATTTATAAATTTCAGGGCCGGTTCTTATACCGGCCTTTTTATTTGTAGGTCTAAGCTGCATTGCTACTATGAGTCGTTGTGTCACTCACTTGTACGTTCGGTTCTTTATTGGGCAGCGTGCAGTCAGGTTTATAGTAGAGTAGTAGTAAGTGGCAAGTAGGGTGTGAAGATTTTTACGACGTTCGGTAATAATAATTTAACCACGATGTCTTCTATATATTCTCTATGTTTCTATTGTATGTGGTGAAAACCTTCGCTTAAATGTCGCCATGAAAACGGAATGTACAAGTGAGTGACACAACGATGATGCCATGAAATACCATCGCCGGTATACAAATAAAATGTATAAGCAGGTTTAAAAATACGGTGAGTCAATAATTTTTTTAAACTACAATTAAAGCTGCTTACAATAGCAAGGATGGGAAATATATTATTTTTGAATCCATTAATCCAAAAACATGTTCTATGAAATGTAGCTTTACTTTTTTCCTTTTTATTGCTCTTCTTAATTTAAAAACTGTAAGTGCACAAGTAAATGTGCAGGATTCTCTCTCCCTGGTTGATTTATACACCAGGTGCTAATCATAGGAAGTTCATGCAGGATATATTCGAAAAAATGCCTAACGTAACGATTAGAAATATAAATGAAATTGAATAGGTGATGTAACTATTTTGTCGTTTCTATAGCCGACTGGCTACCCAAGTTCTTCCTCATTTGCATTTCTGTGAAACCCTCACTTCTGAAGTATCCGATTCTCATAAACAGCTTAACTAACTGGAGTGTCGTCCAAATTCGGAATTACAGTTTGTTTTAAAATCACATCCCGCAAACGTTCTTCATGTTCATCACTCCATTGACCTAATGCGGCAATTACGGGAATTAAAGTCTTACCAAATTCGGTAAGGTTGTATTCAACTTTTGGGGGTACAACGGGATAAATTTTTCTCGTAATCAGTTCATGTTTTTCCAATTCATTCAACTGAATATTTAAAACCCTGCGTGAAGCATCGGGAATTTTGCGTTGCAGTTCGCTTGGACGCTTATGTCCCTGATCGATAAACCAAAGCAAGCGTATTTTCCATTTGCCGTACAGTACTTCACCTATCAGATCAAGGCCACAATTCAAGTTCGGTATCGTTTTTCTCTCATACATATTCCAAAATTAAACGTATGTCTCAGTCTATGCAATAGGGGAATAATTTATCCCTATCTGAATCGTAATGCCGTACTTGTGCAAACTGTTTTTACAGACCAATTTTGCCCTAAAGATAAATCTTAAAAATGGAACAATTTAATTTCAACAATGAGCTATCAGGAAAGATTGCCCTGGTAACGGGAGGTACAAAAGGAGCCGGAAGAGCAATTGCAGAAAGACTCTTACAAGCTGGTGCAACAGTTATCATTTCCGCCAGAAACGCACCGGAAAAGGAAAACAGCAATCTGCATTTCATCTCTTCCGATCTAAGTAAGGCAGAAGGCGCGCAAAAAGTAATCAGCGAAGTGCTGTCAACGTACGACAGACTGGATATCCTGGTGAACAACCTTGGTTCTTCAACAACACCCGCTGGCGGTTTTTCAGCATTAACTGATGAAGATTGGGAATCGACTATACAAGCTAATTTGCTTGCTCCTGTCAGGCTTGACAGAGGATTTTTGCCGCAAATGATTGATCGAAAAAGCGGTGTTATCATTCACATCGCTTCCATACAGGGAAAATTGCCACTGTACGATTCAACTTTGCCGTATGCCGCTGCAAAAGCAGGCTTGATCAATTACAGTAAAAGCTTATCAAATGAAGTTACGTCAAAAGGTGTTCGTGTGCTGACTGTTTCCCCAGGATGGATCAGGACAGAAAGTACGAAAGTGTGGTTGGAAACGATTGCCAAAAACTCAAATATTTCCATCGAGCAAGCTCAACAAAATGTTGTGGATGCACTTGGAGGTGTACCTTATGGTAGACCTGCTGAACCAGAAGAAGTTGCGGAATTGGTTGGGTTTTTGGTTTCGCCGAGAGCAAACTATCTCACAGGAACGCAATTTGTAATTGACGGTGGAACTATACCCACTATTTAACAATCATAGAAATAGAAAATAATGAACTTACCGAAAGTAGTATCAGATTTAGTAAAAACACAAAACAACTTCGATAGCGTTGCTTACGCAAATTGCTTTTCCGAGACAGCCGTGGTTTATGATGAAGGCAAAACGCACAAGGGACGAAAAGAGATAGAACATTGGATTGCGGATGCCAACACGCGATTCGAGGCTACAATGCAGCCCATAAGCTTTGAAGAAAAAGGAACGGAAAGCATTTTAAAAGCAGAAGCTTCAGGAAAATTTGATGGCAGCCCTATTGTATTGAGTTATCATTTAGAAATAGCTGATGGATTAATACAGTCATTGAAAATTACGGGATAAGTAGGAACGGCTAATTTTAGCCGTTCTTCTTTCTAGTACCTGGAAAAAACATTGCCGTTGACCACCTTCGCCATTATGCATTGAGCAAGTGCACCGGCACCAATTGACCACCTGTTTCAGATTAGAAATAATTTCGCGTAGTTGTGGCAATTAATTGTGGTGTAATTCCTTTTTTTATAGCGAAAAATGCTACGGCGCTATTAAACTTTTGTACACTACTTTAATATGGAAAGTTGGATGAAACGATTGGCAATTCTGATAAGAGAGGAACCTTTAGGTATCGGCTGCTTAAAAATAAATAACCAGGGTTCAACACTGTTGTAAATTGTTGTAATTATAAATTTATCAACGGGAATGAGACGAAGGCCTATAATATGCCTTCGTCAGCAAATGAATAGTAACCTTCTGGGGAGATGATGATGTGGTCCATTAAGCGGATATCAAAATAGCTGGCTGCCTCCTTTATTTTTGAAGTTATAAATTGGTCAGCCCGGCTTGGCTGTAAGTTGCCGGACGGGTGGTTATGTGCATTATGTAAAGCTTTCCATAATGCACATTATGCAACCTAAATAGTTATGTAAAGCGATCTTTTGAAACCCTCTTCTGGCGTACTGTCTCTGCGCCCAGCTTTTACATAATATTTTACCTCTCATTGGTTTTTGTGTATAAATTCTTTGTTGTAGGAATTATTCATCTTAAAACCATTAGTCACTGTAGTATTTTTCAATTAAACCTTTCTCTAAATTCCAGCGGACTCTGATTGGTCTTGCTTTTAAACAGACGGTGAAATGACTGTGAATGTTCAAAGCCAAGTGAAAATGCAATTTCGTTGTCTCAAACGTCCGGTCCTAATAAATCAATATTCACTTTCCTGCAGCTAAAAATTATTACTAAAAGTTTTCCGCTTAATTGAAAATGAAAAATTTCTGTCGATGTAGGTTCATCAGTAAAGAAATTTTCAGTTTAGATGTAAAAAATTATTTTGAAAAATGAACAATGTTCATTTTCTTTGTACTGAAATTGATTTTATGGGTACTACAGAGAGAAAAGCAAGAGAGAAGGAAGAATTGAAGGCGCTTATTTTAAAAGCTGCCCGTAAGTTGTTTGTAGAAAAAGGCATCGGACAAACAACTATCAGAAATATCGCTGATTCCATAGACTACAGCATCGGTACAGTATATGTTTATTTCAGGGATAAGAATGAAATACTCCATGCACTGCACACGCAGTGTTTTGCTGACCTCGGGGGTCAGTTTAAAGTATTGTACAACGTAAAAGATCCGATGGAGCGGTTAAGGGCAATGGGAAAAGTGTATATCAACTATGGCTTGGATAACCCGGATATGTACGACCTCATGTTTAATCTTAAAGCACCTATGGAGTTCCTGGAAACAATCCAAAAAGATGAGTGGGATGAAGGGAAGGCCACTTTTGATGTGCTGAAGACTACTGTAAAGCAGTGCATGGATGCCGGACATTTTAAAGGGCATAAACTGGAACCGTTGTCTTTTCTGATATGGAGCTGTGTGCATGGCATGTGCAGCCTGGAAATAGGTTCCCGTACGAAAAACGTGAATATTAAAAACCCCGAAAACATTGTAACAGATGCGTACGATGAGTTTTTAAAAATCATAAATAAGTTGTAAATTTTTTTGCTTTCATAATGAACAATGTTCATTAAAATTATACTGTTCATAAAAATAAAAATCATGAAAAAATTTCTCCCATTTCTTTTACTGTTATTATGCGTTGGAAGCGCTTATGCACAAACACACCTGGAGCAGTATATCAACACGGGTTTGAGTAATAATGAAACAATCCGCCAGCAGCAATTTTTACTTGATAAAAGCCTCTGGGCTTTGAAAGAAGC
>Ga0105239_10009225_pt1 | contig 11159 bp, 6 predicted proteins | sample KBSC44metaG_FD_92761 | JGI IMG/M metagenome (GOLD analysis project Ga0105239, IMG submission 92761) | Corn rhizosphere microbial communities from Kellogg Biological Station, Michigan, USA - KBS C4-4 metaG | ecosystem: Host-associated > Plants > Roots > Rhizosphere > Soil | place: Michigan, USA...
ATGAAGGCCACGGAAGACTGGGTTATATCGAAGCTTCATATCGATCCGAATTCGCTCGACACCAAGTTTATACTCGGTATCCTCGATAGAGCGCTCAATGAATGCTTTGAAAGCGCGTACAGCTTCTCGCAAATGACCTTGCCGATGCGGTAACTCATGCTTTACGGCTCGATGCATACTCTCTGTCCTGGAGGTAGTTAGATTACCGAAATGTAAGATATTTGAGGTCCAGGCTTGACAGAATCTCTCTTTATAGATTATCCAGGTCTTCCTGAGGTAGTCAACAACCCCCTGGTTGTTGATTGACCATTTATCACATAGTCGAGTCCATTCCGTGTTGTATTCAAGCTCTGAGGTTGCTTGATAGACTCGCCGCCAATCCGCAAGCAAATCCTTCCATGTTAGCTCCACATAAGCAGTCCTTTCGTCGTTTGAGGTTTCAGAAGGATTGTTATCCCATTAATTGCGGAAAAGAGTCTTGCAATAGCTCTCTATATCGTTATTAATGTGCTAAATGTATAAAACGTGCGGAATATTAGGCCAGATCGTTTTGAGCGCCGCGAGGAGCCCTCCGGCGCGGTCTATGGATAGACAAAGCGGCGGATATATACCTATATTTACATAGATATCGCGCAGCCACCGTAAGACAATTGAGAAGGCTTCTATGTCCTCTACACTAAGAAAAGCATGTCCAACGACGAATGAAGTGTTTAGAGCTGTCATACCGATGACCTGACAGAGGTATAGACCGTGCCGATTCGTCTTATAGGTGCAATCGATTCCTATAGTATAGGGATACCTGCGGAGAAGTTGCAGTGCCGCAGAATAGCAATATAGAAAGTGCACAAGGTGGCCATGCTCGTCGACCACTTCTTGATGAATATATGCGTCGCCCATGTCTCGAATCATCGCTTGAATTGCTGGTAGACCTCCGTCAAGTAGTGTAGCATACTTTAATCGCTCGTTTTGCACATCTTTGAGTGTAATACCGACATCAGGATGCGTTCTCCTAATGGAATGCCACGATTGTTTTGGTAAAATCCTAGCTTCATAGTCTCCATTGAGCTGTTGAACGATTCGAGAGTCGCTCCTCCTTGCATTTCGTCGATGGACGGCGTACACAGTTGCTTGGTCGGCGGCGACGTGATTGTGGCATCCTTTGACTATTTCGAGTATCCATCGATTCGTCTGTCTCTGCCGTTTTATACAAGCTCTAAATGGACATGGTTCATCTCCGATTAGGCTTCTTGATTGCCTCTTCCTTTCAGGTGTTAGCACCTTAGTGGTGTTTTTTTGGCCTCCCCGGCAGCAATTAATGTATTGCATATCCTTCATACCACGGAACTTTTTCAAAGTACTTTTTTTCACTGCAAAGCCATGTTCTTTTGCAAATAACTGAAGTGCCTCAAAGCATAGGTCGAGAGTATCCCATGATAACTGTTTCCCGGTCTCATTACGCATGGTTGGTGTGGGGATTTCGTCGTCGTCGTCGAAGAAAGTATTGATCGAGGATGCGCGATCTGAATTTTCGAGATTCTCGACTGGAATCGGATTCTCGCGAGTCCCAGGCGAAAAGCCAGCCCAATTGCTTGATACATCGCTTACCGAAGAGATATTCGAATGGGCGCTCAAGAAATCATCCATAGAGCTGTCTAATTGATAGCGTTCTGGCGTTCTGACGCGAACCTGTTGAGGTGAAGTCATGGTATGTAAGATAACTGAACTGATTTCGATAAAGCAAAAAGAAAAGGAAATAGATCTCACGCAAAATATTTAAGGGAATGTTCTTCATCTTCAAGATGGGAAGTGCAGGCAAGGTCGCAGCATTAACTTGGTACTCAAGGATATTAGTCTCGACGTCGTGTTGACAGGATGATCCTCGACCGACTTGCAAACAATAGGCATGATATTCAGGAGGATCGACAATTAATGCCTGGAGGGGATCGTCGGTAGATGCCTAAGGGGTAGAGGCTCTCTTTCGTGGCAAATTCATGAAGATTGATCACTTTGCTGGCAATGATACATAGGGGTTCAAACAGGCAACATCAGATAGAGAATCAGAGACTTTCAGCCTATCCATTCTGCTTCCTGACAAGCAAGCAAAAGTCAAAAAGACGTGTCACTATCACTACGGCAACTTACAAGGATTTGCCTTGCACGTGGCAATACAGGGACTCAAGTGGCATCTGTAGAGTGCACAGAATGGCAGGTTAGAACCATCGAGTACACAGAATAAGAAAATTCGGTGCACAGAATAGTATAAAAGGCCTTGAAAGTGCACAAAATAATTCTGCGAGGTCGACGCGTACACAGAATAAGTGTCTTGGCAGTGCACCGTTTACCAGCCCATAGTACACAGACTAGTGGCACCCGCGGGTCGGTCCCTGCCCAAATTGGAATGCACGTGAGCCACTGCGCGAACGGCTGCGTACTCTGCCGTATTACTTCTCTGTCATACAGGATCACTCATCACGTGATATCAAAGTTGCCATTCAACCAACAACCTATTTATTCGTCTGCAATCACAAGTACCTCAACCTTGGGCCCTCAACGGGATCCTAGTCATCCATAAATAGCCGCGTATAGTAAGACACCTTCGTCGCACAGTCCAGATCCACTCTTCACCCTTGGATCGGTGAGCATTAGCCAGCACCTACTGTCGCCTCCGAGTCCTGGTTTCCTCCTGTTGTTACAATTTTCAGGCATGGTTCTTGATACTGGGACTTTGAGCATAAATCATGTCCTTCTCTATCATCACAACAATGGAAAAAACGGCAAGCAAGACTGAAAGTTCCGTGCCAAACGCCCCAAGGCCTGAGCCACAGTCCGGATACTGGTCCAAACCTTGACCCATTTGGTTCCAAGCAATGACAATTTTGAGCGAACGGATTTTATATTGAACCGTATGTGCGAGCACCACTGGAACTGTGATTTCAGTGTCCCCAAATTCCGTTGGGCTTCATACAAGGATCGATTTGCCTTCAACAACCGACTTTGCTTCTTCCTGGTTGATTATGGTGAATCTCAGAATGATGATGATGTGCCTGTTCTCTCCTATAAGTGGACGGGAGAGTCCCTGTATGACTCTTTTCAACCCCATAACCTTCTTGTCTCTCTAACACCAGCCGCACAGAAAATCACTGCCACAACTAGCCATGGATCCAGGGATCCACGCCAAGATCAAAGAACACGTTCCTTTGACCTGGCAATCATCGAAACGTGAGACGCCTCCGATACGCAAGCTTATAAAATCAAGACTTTATTGTGACGACAATATCCCCACTTCCGAGTTGGATTATATGAGGGAGCATCCGGAGGATCTGGAGTGGCTTAAAGCCCATATTAGGCCCAGGTTCCGGCAAAAATGTGTGACTGAGGTCAATGCTAACAGGCCTCCCGGTGTTCCAGACACTCAAGGATAGTCATTCTGTGTATTCTTAGGAACCATGTCAGAGAATGAACTTTTATCGAGTCTTCGACTCCCACAGGAGCTATTAGATTGTGCGCAGCCAAGGACTGTGCCCGATTCGCCGAGGTCGGCTCAAATCCAAGTAGGGGAGGGTGTGATTAAAGGGGTCACGTATGGTCCTACATGACCTATATTCCTGCGAGAAATCTGACTGTACTAGATAACTGCTCAGTTAGCAGTTATCCTATAGCGGAGCAGTGAAGTCCTCCCTAATCACATTTCGCAATCCCCAACCCCAATTAAAGAGGCGCACCTCATTTAGACTGTACTGATACCAAGCACAGTAAGCTAAATTACTGCATAACACACAATGCATTCCAACAAGGGATGTTTTCCCCGTGGAGAGCTATGAACTAATAGCAAGATACGAAATCCTAGCACTGAATATCACAGCATCCAGCCCTTAGCATGCTAGACCAATCAGCTTTAGCCTTTCGCCACGCATTCATACTTCCTGTCACTAGGTCAGCACGTCCGCTCTCTTGAAGAAATGGACGAATTCCTTGGGACAGAGTCCAGAATGAATGACGTAGGTTAGCATTGGGATTGCGTGGAGCATGGCAGACCTTGAGAAAAGATATTAAGCTACTTGAGTGTTAGGGGGAGCTTGATTGAGTCTTCTCAGCAAAGAGCACCGTCCCAACACGATGGTAAAAGTCCTCACTAAAACTCAGGTTTGCAATGAACAGAACTGTTTTGAGATTTCGCGTCTCAGTTCATACTTTTGGTGCGTATAGTAGCGAGGAGCGGCGGGCCCAGATTCAGGCACCTCCCGAAAACGGAAGGAGTCCATTTGTCGCCTCTACACTTCGGCTAACTACGACTTTCAGCACGACGCATACAGTAACATCGCATTGCAGGTAACTATGCTGTTGTATACTTGGATGGTCGAGGATATTATTGCTGCAGCTCACTTGCCCCCTATATTGCTGTGATCATGAGTTCTTGTGGAACATGGGTTCTCACGAAGCATCGGTGGTGGAACCTCATCGATACGCCGGCCACCATTGCAGCACAACCACCAGCGGAGATAGCGGATCATGCAGCACGAACTTGAGCGTCATGAATGCCTCACGGATCTGTAGCTGGGCTCACTGGGGTCGATCAGGCAGGCCGATGCGACCCACACTACCCAAAATATCTCACCTCATGTGGCGAATTGATTGGGGACTTTCACGCGTTACGTTTGGGATGGAGGAGGCCCGGTCGACTAGAGGTTCAGTTTATATCGCAGCATCGGTATGGATTAGGGGCAAGCACGGCGCCAGCATTATATGTATCACGCCTATACGCCTGTCATATTTGGTAGCCAGGAGTCATCGCCTCAAGCGTCTAAAAACATGTCATCCTTCTAACCAAAAATCAGTCTTGGGCCAGCGAGGAAGGCATTGTTCGCCCAAATCAGCCCTACACAGCCGCCATATCAGCGTCAGATCAGAGATTGCGAGATATTCGACGTGCTATTAACTGCGATGCAGGGGACTGGACTAGGCAACCCAAGTGGGGAAAAGACTTCAGCTATAAAGCAAGGATACGTCCTGTAGCGTGCAACTTGCAACAGCTGTTGTCTGAGCTGCGTCGCCAGGCTCTCTTCAAAGGTTGGTAGATAGATCGGGCAATCGCTGCCTGGTTCAGCTAGCCGCGGGGGAATTTATTTTTTGTTCGCTTTAGCAAGTAAAGGGTGCGAATCTCGACGTAGACGAAGATTCAGATCGCACGCCTCTTCTCGCGGGGCTTAAACGCCATGCACGACTTAACCACCCGTTAAAGCTGATCAACATGCCCTCACCCTATATATTGAAGGGTATCACCTTATAAGTCCAAGATCCCACAGGCGTCGATTCTATCTCCCACCAGGAACTTCTTTATGGCACTCATCTATCTTCCGAAATCGCCAGTCTACGCCAGCTCGGAAAATGTAAGACATATCGTGGCTTAGCTTTAAGGGAGATTTGGAAAAGGCCGCAAAAAACCTGGCCTTATATGGGAACCGTCATCTTGATATCTTGATCGAGAATGTCAATAAAGCCTGGACAGGGAGTATTCCAGTAGTGGGCCCTCGACCGCAACCAGACTATTCAGTTGGGTTCAGAAGATCAGTCTTCACAGACACGCAACTACGTAAGCTTGATCCTCTTATCGGCAGTGTCTTGGATAACTCATTCTTTGTCGCAACCTACCGAATGTACTTTCCATTTCTCACTTGTGAAGTCAAATGTGGCGCTGCAGCTCTCGATATTGCCGACCGACAGAATGCTCACAGTACGGCGATTGCTGTGAGAAGTATTATCGAGCTTTGTAGAGCTGTGAAGCGTGAGAAGGAACATAATCAAGAGATTCTCGCCTTTTCAATATCGCACGATCACCGATTAGTTCGTATCTATAGTCACTACACTGTCATCGATGATAACCAAAAAGAAACTTCTATCTCCATCCGATCAAGACACTCAATATCACAAGCAAAGAAGGTGAAGAGAAGTGATCGACCTATATTCGCCAAAAATGTCTACCATATTTGGATGTCGACACACCTCAAACGAATCTGCTCGGCTATCGACCAACCACCATCTAGTCTTGACTTTCATGTTTCTGACGAGCCTGGGGCGCAACCGGAGGAGGCAACTGGTCTATCACAAGACATGGGGAGCCTTCTTTCAGACCCAGAGAATATCGACCTTGCTTCACAGGAAGATGAGCCGATTCCCATTCCGCAATCAGCCACACCAGACACCTCGGTTTCCAAAGGAGTAGGCCAAAGGGCAGCAGAAAGGGCGAGGACAACTCGCATTCCAACAGAGCCGACAGGAAGGCAGAAACAGTAAGAGGTCCTCGAATAAGTAATGAAAGAAGCTTGAGCAAGACCGACCGTGTTTGTTCTGTATCTGTCGTGTCCAAACAGCTTGCTTCACCACCTCGAGAAATAACCGTCCTTTACTAGCAGTCTCGTTATAACCTAGTCTTCGCTGCATAAAGCAATTGACTACGCCATCTCTTCTAATGGTGACGTCAAAGATCCCACCATCTCGTTGGTTGAAACGTGAAAGGCCAAGTGCTCTTACACAGCGTTCAAGAGCACGAACATGCAGCCACAAAGATTACTGAAATTCGTCCTGTGTGTGCTACACGCTAGTCAGGTCGCTCACACCTGCGTCTGTCGTATGGTGCTCTTGCTGAATGCTCTCTGATAACCTGTTTAGTGCACCTTGTCCTACGTGGTCTTATCGAACAATGTCCTTCCATGCACACTATCAGTGCAATGGGAAACCTTGCCCGTATTGTAGGTGGACAAGGTCACAGGAAGCAGCGGAATCGATGAGGCAAGAAGTATTGTCAGGAATCAGGCAAGCACTGGGAGAAGATCATCCTAGCATGATCGGCGCTATGAGCAACCTTGCTGAAGCCTTACACGACGTGGATGAACTAAGTACCACTGCGTCTATGCAGCAACAAAGTATTGTCCAAGTGGCAACAGATTTTTGGAGACGATCACCGAGTCACAATTGTCGCCATGAGCAATTGGGCAATCACCTTACGCGGACAAGGCCAGCTCGAAGTAGCTGCGACGATGCAGGGATTGGTGCTATCAAAGCGCAAACAAATGTTTGGTGCAGAGCATCGAAGCACAATGTGGTTGCTGAAATCCGGGGAAGGTCTCGGGAGGCTTGCTTAGGTAGAGCCCCTAGCTGATTGAGTGCTTTGGAAGGGGAGGCCAGCTACGAGCCGTCTAGACTCCAAGACAAGAACTTGGTATGTGTTAAAAACGGCATTCGGTTTATCTCCGTGCAGAAATTTCGATCTACTTATATTTTAGCTTTGAAGTAATAACGCTGGACACCGCATCCTCCGAGCAGCTCATCTCTTGGGCGAGATCGTACACGAATTAAACAGTGGTGAAGAAGGCCGCTTGTTTCCGAGGGTTATTCCGTTGGTCCTGCAATGAAGGAGATAGAGTTATGAAACATTCATATATCACAATTTTACTGAATCCGATAAGGTTAATTTGTGGATTTCATCGAGTTTCCCACTACTCCTTATTTTTGCATTTTACTTGTCAGACCTGGATCTCTGGTGTATGGATGAATGAAAACGTACCTGCAACATTGAAACCGTGGTCAACTCGGCCGAATTGCTGGACAGTCTTCTGAACTACTTGTACCCACAGCTTCCGCACGAGTTACGTCGGTAGTATGTTGAATGATAGGGGGGCTTGGGACTGATTGCACTGGCCAAATTTCGTGTTTGCATTAATTCTGGCCCCTTGATATCGGTGGCCACTATCCATGTACAGCCGTGGCTTAACTGCTGCTAGGCACTCTCTCTCCCAATTCCACCGCTATTAGCACCAGTCACAAGCGCAATCCTTCATGAGTCAAGTCAGCCATTGCAGCTCCATTGAGGAGACAAATTTCACCAATTGAGATCGAGGTCCGTTTGAAATGCAGTTGACGCGCTCTCCGCCGGCTCAAGTCTCGAACGAGAAGAAAGGTGGGACAGTTGTCTATGATAATCCTAACAACGGTAAACCGGGTACAAATATCGATTCATTTCTATCTATGAGGATTGCCTTCCAGTAGGGAGCTAGTTCGCGCGCAGCGGCGTTGCAGGTAAATCACGTTGGAAAGGGTTGCGTGAAGGGCTATCGATAAATTTGTTTGACGGATTCACAAATTTCACGGGGTAGCAGGATATGTTTAGATCTCCGCGCATTACGGAAATGATTCGAGGTGGAAGTTGACATCAACTAACGTAGGTGGACACCGAACGGTCCAGGACACCGAGCGGTCCACTTTTAGCCCCCACCCCTACTTCAACTTTTCATCGTACGATAATAGCATTAAAAGTAAAGATGTTATCTCAAAAAGAGGCTTAGATACTCCTTGCACTTCAAGCTTTTAATAAAGCCCTAAAACAAAGCGTACGAGTAATTACATAGATTTATAGTGTCCCTAAAACAACTTTACTTGCCCGGCTAAAGGGTCGACCTACACGACTTAACTAAACCGCCAATTCTCGAAAACTCACTAATTTAGAGGAATCAGTACTCGTACGAGAGATCCTTGACCTCTAGGCGCGAGGATTTCCTCCCCGGCTTTAAACTATAGTAGATATAGCTAATTAACTATATACGACGCGTGGCGCGTTACGCGTTAGAACTAAATAGATATAACGCTTTATTTAATAATAATTAGAGCTTCGGACGCGTTTTACGCGTAAATACGACTATTAACGAGTAAAATATAAAGATCTAGCTATAATTTAAGACTAGTTTAACCTTATACGGAATATAATTATAAAATATAGGATCCTCGAAGAGGATATCTAGAATTTTAATAAGATAGGCTTTATAATAGGCTAGATCTCGTCCGTAATAGTTATTATAAGCTTAAACGATACTAGGAAAGCTAAAATAGTTTAGCTTAGTAATTAAGAATAGATTATAATAATTTAGAGTATTAGCTCGTATAACTAGGCGATACCGCCCTTAATTATAGTTACTAATAAAAATTACCTAGCTTCTTAATATTATATAAACTCTCTTCTAACTAATTAAGTAATAGCTCTTAGTAATAATAGATAAATAATAAATAAGATTAGTCTTTAATAGGTTTAGCACTATAATCAGTATAGTTAACCTCGTATAAAAGGGAAATATTAACTCTTAATTCTAGACAGATATAAGAGTTATTAATCCGTTAAATTTAATAATTTCTATAAGTAAAATAATATTATTACACTCTATATACCTATATACTTATTATATCTACTTTAGCCACTTAATATTAGATGCTTTAGTCCTCTAAAGAAGGCGTACGGTAAAGAAATCGAAAATCTCGTCCGAAACTATATAACCTATATTACGAAGGTTAAATTCTTTAACGCGTTTAAAACTATATTTTTCGTATTACTAGGAGAAGGAAATATACGAGGAGGGTTTCGGGGAGTAGGCCTTATTCCGTACGATCTAGAAATCGTACTTTTAAAGCTAGATATAAGGCTTTATACGCTAACTCCGCCTTAACCTTTATTATCTACTAATATACCTTAGGTCTCTAAGATACTATAAACTACGTACGATACTACCTCTTAATTAAATTTTATTAAGTAAAGGGTTACTCGATATTAAAATAGTTCTCTAATAGCTATTTATAAGGTAATAAATTAAATAGTAAAGGGTATAACTATAATTATACATTAAATAGTCTTACTAAAGGATCGGGTCCGAGATCTTAAAGAGGCTAATCGTACGCTCAGTAAACGTCGTAGAGAGAAGAAGACCCGGATCCGTCAAGGAGGATTACTTACTATACGAGATACATAGGAACTAATTATTTTAAATAATGTAGAAGTGTAGATAAAGTAAGAAATACAGGTAAAGGGGGTCCGTACGGAAGATAGACCGGCAACTCAACGGCGATGTAGTACCTACTATAAGCCTAGCTACAACTCCCGTACGTGTTAGGAGGATGAAGAAATATTAAATATATATAGTTCTAAGTAGTTTAGATAATAAATTAAAGTTCCTATCGTACAATTAAAGTATAAAGTAGGAGTGGGGGCGAAAAGTGGACCGCTCGGTGTCCTGGACCGTTCGGTGTCCACCTACGTTATGACTTATGGAGTTTGATCTTCGTAATATATCTCTAGCGATCTTGTCTGAATGATGGCTTTCGCGCTGTCATCGTCCCTATCCTTGTCAGCTGACCTATCCGGGTCTCTCTGGGTGCTACCTCTCTCGATAGGATCACCCTGTCCCACTAGTGTTCTCATACGGTATTCTTGATCACCCTCAAAGTCGTGATAGTGTTCTCTTTTTGGTTTCGGGCGACTGCCAGTGGTGGTGGTTGTAAGTGCATTTGCTCTGTAGCCTGACGAATTCCATGGACCCGTGCGTGAATTTGAAGGTCCATGGGCCGAGCTGGCACCAAGTAAGGTGGGTGCAAATCTTTGGACAAAGAGCTTTACAGTCGGTAGACATGAGCAGATGATCAGAAGGTTTGCCTCGATGAAACTGGTCAACAGTCAGTAAGGACTCTTCGCAGCTTTCGGAAGACAATAAGCCACGGCGGGCAGCAGAGCTTGGGCTAATCCAACTAGTGCGCTAGATCGGGGGTAACTCACACCCAGAGGAAGATCGGACCTCCAATCCATGTGGTATCGGGGTTTGATAGATTCGAGAAGAGAAGGTACAGTCTGACAATCGACGTTACCACGGTTCTGAGATAGACATGCAAGCGTCAGTATAGCTCGCGGTAATAGACCCCACCGGTGTTTTCCAGGCCCAAATGCCTGGGAGTTTCAAGATCAGTGCAATATAAGGGGGTAGGCGTATTCTCTTTGGCGCAGGAATTCTGATACTTAAAGGCCATTATACTTGTATATACATGCAGACACCAGAAAGCTCTCTGGACTAGTTGTTCAGGAAGAAAAATCGGGAATGTATCGGGAGAGCTATTTGGGAGAGCTATTTCTCGGGAGCTCTAAATGCTAAGCGGTGCTAAAGCAATCTTAATCACACCCATTTTGTATGACAACGAGGTCCTCATCTCACCCTGTACCCATTAACTTAGCAATTGACCTCGCCGTCGACACCTCGCCACGTAAGGCTGAGGTTTGATAAAGCCTCGTCACTCACGGTCCTGCGACTCAGGTATAAAGCCTTGCTGACGGCCCTCCTGCAGCCTTGCCGTAC
>Ga0105239_10009228_pt1 | contig 11158 bp, 4 predicted proteins | sample KBSC44metaG_FD_92761 | JGI IMG/M metagenome (GOLD analysis project Ga0105239, IMG submission 92761) | Corn rhizosphere microbial communities from Kellogg Biological Station, Michigan, USA - KBS C4-4 metaG | ecosystem: Host-associated > Plants > Roots > Rhizosphere > Soil | place: Michigan, USA...
AATTACAACTACATATTCCAAAAGGATTTCCCGCATGTGATGACCACGCCGCCGGTGAGTTTTACTGCTTATAAGGAAAGGAACCCGGTAGGCAGCTACAGGCGTAATTTCCAGGTGCCGGCCAACTGGAACGGGCGCCGCATTTTTGTGACCTTTGATGGCGTCGATGCAGGCTTTTTTCTTTGGGTTAACGGTAAAAAAGTGGGCTACAGCGTAAACAGCCGAAATGCTGCCGATTTTGATATCACCAATTTTGTAAAGCCCGGCAACAATATGATTGCTGTTGAAGTGTACCGTTTTACAACCGGCACCTATCTTGAAGACCAGGACATGTGGCGGCTAAGCGGGATATTCAGAAACGTAACGCTTTGGAGCTCGCCCCAGCAGCATATACGTGATTTTTTTGTCAAGACCGATTTTGACGCAGGCTATGATAACGCCACGCTGGAGGTTACCGGCAAAGTAAAAAATTTCGGCACCACACCAATAAAACCTCGCAACCTGGTTGTGGATTTATATGACGGCAACAAGCTGGTTGGTAACGGACAAGGGACGGCAAAAATTCCCGCTTTGAAACCCGGCGAGGAAGTTGCGCTGACGATACACGTCCCCGTGGCGCACCCGCACAAATGGACCGCCGAAACCCCTGAACTGTATACCACTGTTATTTCTATAAAAGACAAAGATCAAACAGTTGAAACTGTATCGACCCGTACGGGCTTCCGCAAAATCGAAATAAAGGGGCGGTTATTCCTGGTAAACGGTGTACCGGTGAAGCTGAAAGGCGTTAACAGGCACGAAAACTGGCCGGATGTGGGCCACGCTATTACCGAAGACCAAATGATAAAGGACATTGTGCTTATAAAGCAGGCAAATTGCAACCATGTACGGACTTGCCACTACTCGGACGACCCGAGATGGTACGAGCTATGCGACCAATATGGAATTTACCTGGTGGCTGAGGCGAACCTGGAGTGCCATGGCGCCTGGGACGAATTTAATGAAGACCCAAGGATAAAAGCCGCAATAATAGATAGGAATGTGGCCAACGTGGAGAATTTTAAGAATCACAGTTCGGTAATTATTTGGTCGCTTGGGAATGAATGCGGCAGCGGGGGCTCAAATTTCAGGGCAGCGCTAAATATCGTTAAGAATATCGATCCGGGGCGGCCGACTCACTACCAGGGATTTGGTATTGGCGATGAAAATCCTGCCGATATGGACAGCGAAATGTACACCGGCCTTGGAAACGTTGAAAAATACGCCACCGATCCTAAACTGACTAAACCATTTTACCTGTGCGAGTATGCACATGCCATGTTTAATTCGATGGGAAGTGTGGCCGATTATAACGACCTGTTTGATAAATATCCCAATTTATTGGGCGGCTGTATATGGGAGTGGCAGGATCAGGGCATCTACAATAAATTTGACCCCAAACACCCGATCATAGCATTTGGCGGCGGATTTGGCGAAACACCCAACGACCATTATTTTATCCATAAGGGCGTAGTATTTTCTGACCGTACCCCAAAACCGCATTTCCCGGAATTAAAGCACGCTTATCAATGGATCAGCATTGTTCCGGTCGACCTGGCAAAAGGCGTTGTAAATATCCATAACCGCTACCAGTTTATCAGCCTCGACGATTTCGCCGCAAGCTGGAGCCTCACCGAAAACGGTGTGGAGATAAGTAAAGGGAACTTGTCGGCCGCGCATATTGCCCCCGGTAAGTCGGAAGATGTTAAAATTCCTTACCAGTTTACACCGAAACCCGGTGCAGAATACTTTTTAAGGGTTGCCTTCACCACAACTAAGGATGAACTTTGGGCAAAAAAGGGATACGAAATAGCGTCGCAACAGCTTGCCCTGCCGAATGAAAACGCAGTTGCGGCCGAAAGCAGGAACAACGATAGCAAACAGCTGGTTAAGGCATCAGATGATGACAAAAACATTTTCATAACAGCAAAGAACTATAGCCTGGTTTTTAGCAAAACCAAAGGCACTTTCACCGAAATTAAAAGCCATGGCAACGATATGCTCACAAACCAGGGTGGGCCGATGCTGCATTTGTGGCGTGCACCACACCGTAATGACGATATGTGGGCTGATGACCTGTGGAATAAATATGGTCTTAAGAAATTAACATGGACGGTGGCAAAGGTGTCTTACAAACAAAAAGGTGATGATAATATAGAAATCAGCGCCGAATTGGAAGGCAAGGGGAGGAATGGGTTTTCCGTAAAGCATAAGGTTAATTACCAAATAAATGGAGATGGAACCATAAAGGCAAACAACGATCTGTCGTTCAGTGATGAAGCCGTTCCACTGGCAAGAGTTGGCGTAAGGTTTATGTTGAACAAAAGTTATGACCAGTTCGACTATTTCGGCAGGGGGCCGATGGAAAATTACATCGACCGTAAGCAGGGCTTTGATGTGAGTCTGTATAAAAGTACAGTTAAACAGCAATTAACACCTTATGAAAAGCCGATGGAGGCCGGTAACCACGAGGATATACGCTGGGCAAAGCTAAGCAACACAACGGGTTCATCGCTGACAGTTAAAAAGGACACAGCTTTATTACAGGTTTCGGCGCTGCCTTATAGTGATGAAGAGATGGAAAAGGTGGAATATCGCATTGACCTGCCTAAAAGCCAGGCAACAGTTTTATGTGTAGACGCGCGGACGCTTGGTGTCGGCTCCAACTCCTGTGGGCCGAGACCGTTGGCAACATGCACGCCGATGTCATCATCGCAGAAGTTTAGTTATGTTATAAGTATCAAATAGCGGAGGACGGGTAGAATATATTCCCCTACGGCTACGAAAGCCGCTTTGCGAAAGCAGAGCGGCTTTCGTATTTTGCCAATCAATGCATCGACACAGCTTGCTCCACATCTTCCAGGTTTTTTCCCTTCGTCTCCTTTATCCTGAATAAAGTAAATAAGAACCCGGCCGCGCATATTACTGCATAGATGTAAAAGGTGTACTCCTTTAAACGGTCAAACAAAGGCGGGAAAGTGAATACTAAAATAAAATAAGCAAGCCAAAGGCTCACCACGGCTATGGTAATTGCGGCGGAACGCACGCCTACCGGAAAAATTTCGGAGATCAATACCCATATTACCGGTGCTAAAGTCATGGCGTATGTGCCGATGGCCGCTAAAAGCAATCCTGACAGCATGCCTGATCCCGACTGCAATGCATGAACAATAAGTACATATAAAAGGCATAGGCCACCGGCCCCTATCAGCATCAGCGGCTTCCGGCCCAATTTATCAACAAGGGCCATCGCCAGGATCGTAAACACCAGGTTTACCGCACCGATGAAGACGGTTTGCAAAAGCTGATCATCTTTTGAAGCGCCAATGCTCTGAAAGATTTTCGGTGCGTAGTTAAATACGGTATTTATACCACAGAATTGCTGAAACACTGCAAGTCCGATCCCTGTTAACAGGGCGGGCAATACTGCGCGTTTAAATACTGCTGCATAATTTACCCTGGTGATGCCGGTCATCGATTTTTTGATCATCGACAAAGATTCATTTACGTACGACTCATCGCCCATTTTACCCAAAATCATTTCGGCCGCCTGCTCTTTGTTATTACGGATAAGCCATCGCGGGCTTTCAGGCAAGAAATATGCCCCTATTAAAAACAAGCCGGATGGTACCACACCCAGGCCAAACATAAGGCGCCATGCATCGGTACCGTTATTGCGCAATGTGTAGTTAACCAGGTTGGTGATGAGGATACCCAGCACAATGGTAAGCTGGTTCATGGCCACGAGGCGCCCCCGTATGGCTGCAGGTGCTATTTCAGAAATATACATAGGCGACAGCATAGATGCCATGCCAACACCGGCGCCGGCAGCAAATCTTGCCACCAGGAACAGGTCGCGGTTCGGCGCAATTGCCATAGCCAGCGACGAAACAGCAAACAATGCTGCAGCTAGCATAAGGCCCGGCCTCCGGCCATATTTGTTCGCTACCCAACCGGCAACTACGCAACCCACTATTGCACCAATTGCTAATATGCCGGTGGCAAGCCCTTCCCAATAGGTGCTGAAGGCAAATTGCTTTTGCAGAAATGGCAACGCCCCTGATATCACGGCAAAATCAAACCCGAATAAATAACCGCCTAAAGCCGAGATAAAGGAGATGCCCAATATGTACCGGTTCTTAATATTTGATTGCTGCATTTTTTAAATTTAGATGGTGGTTAATTATTATTTGCAAACCGAAAATTCATAAATGGTTTCGCTGATTAAACGCTGCCCGGGCCTTAATATAGTGTCGGGGAACCCGGGATGATTTGGCGAGTCCGGGAAAGATTGTGTTTCCAAAGCGACGGCTGCGTGTTTATGATAAGCAAACCCCTGGGGGCCGACAATATGGCCTGTCCAATCGTTGGCAGTATAAACCTGCAGCCCCGGCCGGTCTGTATAAACTTTTAATATCCTTCCTGATGTCGCTTCTAAAAGCGTAGCCGCCAATCTCACTTTGCCCGGGAAGTAATCGTTTAAAACAAAGTTGTGGTTATAGCCGTCTGATGCGCTTACGCGCGCAATGTCAGTGCCGATCTCTTTGGGACTTAAAAAATCCAGCGGGGTACCTTCAACCGGTAAAATTCTGCCTGTGGGCAAACTATGGTCATCATTTTCTGTGTAGGCACCGGCATTTATTTGCAATGTGTGTTTCAATATATCATTCGACACAAACCCGGTCAGATTAAAATAGGAATGATTGGACAGGTTAACCGGTGTACTTTTGTCCGTTACGGCATCGTATATAATCCTCAGTTTATTGTTGATGCCTAAGATATATTTAACGGTCACCCATAAATTTCCGGGATATCCTTCATCGCCATCCTGGCTCAGGTATTCCATGATAACTCCCGCTTCGTTATCCTCCCGGATGAAGGATTTGATCTTCCACACTTTTTTATTGAGCCCTTCAACACCACCATGCAGGTGATTTGCTCCGTCATTTTCTGAAAGGGGGACGACTTCGCCATCTAACTCAAATTTCGCCCCGGCTATACGACCAGCGTATCGCCCTAAAATGCAGCCGAAATAATGCGGGTTATCCTGGTACCGGCTGATATCACCATACCCGGCCACGATGTTATGATAGACTCCGTTGCGGTCGGCGGTAAATATGGCGGTTATTGCGGCACCAAGGTTCGTCAGTTCTACACTAGCATCATCATTGCTGATCGTAACCACGTACAGCGGTTCGCCGTCGCGGAACCCGCAAGGCTCACTTAACACCTGCAGCTGCGCCTTATTACTATCTAACATCAGCCTTGCTTATTTGATGAAAAAAGTCAGCCATTTTCAGATGGACCGAAGCGCCCTGGTGGTTAATGTCCATATTTAAAACCTCTTGAAGATATGCCTTACCCTGCTCAATTTCACCCAGCCCCATTTTACCCAACCCGATCAGGTAGTGACAAAACACATAGTTCCTGCGGTTGATATCAATATCAAACACCAGCATATCCGGCAGCGACACAGCAAAATAATCTATACGTATCTCGTCGTTCATATGCTGCGTCCCGAAGTTGATGAAGCGGTGGAATATATCTGCGGCTTTTTGATGCTCGCCCAATTTTTGCCACGCAAGCGCCTGGTACAATATCTTATCCGGCTGAGGGTCGTTATAGTAGATAGCCTGCACAGGTTCGCTGTTGCCAACGGTGGTGGCATTAAAACGCGTTGAAGCTTCATCCCCAAGCCCGATGCCTTCGTAGGCGCACCCCAAAAGGTAATTGATGTCATTTTCCGGCGTATTGTAAAGCTTGCCTTCGCCCAGGTTTTCCGGGTATTTTTCCAATGCGGTTAAAAGCGTTATCGCCTCTTTATAATCGCCATTTTCGATAGCCTCTTTAGCCAGTTCTATATAACAAAGTAAAAATTGCCCAATAACCTTGCCTTCCCCGCCTTCCCATGGATGGAATTTACGTGCGGTCAGTAATTCGCGGGCAATACTATATTGGCCGAGATTGTTTAGCAACACAATCCGCTCAAGGTAAAGATCATCACGATAGTTTACCAGGTCCGGGTATTTGTCAAGCAATTCAAGCCGCTCTTCAAAAGGCCTGCCGCTTATCTTGTACAATTGGTCAAGCTCCATCAGCACGCGCGCATCGGTAGTGTCCAGCGCAAATGCCTGTTCCATTTCGGCAAGCGACCTTTCTTTCTGGTTTAACTTATTGTAATAAGCGAGGGAAAGGTTGCGGTGCACCGTCGGGAATGACTTATCCAAAGCTACCTATGTTTCCCAGCAGTGTATAGCCTCGCTGTACTGCCGTTTATCGTACCAAAGATTTCCAAGGTAATAGTATGCCTTTGCATCGGCAGGATTGATAATAACGGCATTTTGCAGGATAATTATCTCTTCTATTTTATTCGGGAAACAAATACCAGCGACTTTTGCTGCAGCCTGTAAGGCATACTGCTTTGCTGTTTCCATATCGCCTGTTTTTACAGCGAACCAGCATTTATAATAAAGCACCATCGGATTTGTTATCGGGTGGTAGTGTTCGTATCCCCCTAAAGCCTTCAGCGCTTCACCAAACAAACCTGCTTGGGCATAGCCCAATGAAAGCTCCAGGTAATTGTTGGGCTCATCGCGCATCAGGTCAGTGATATTCTTCAGTCTCGCGGCTGCATTTTGTCCTTCATCGGCAAGCAGGTAATCTTCAAACATGCAACCGTAATTGAACGGATCTATAGCCAGTGATTCCCCGATAAACGCCAATGCTGCATCAGGCCTGTCGTTCAAACGCAATAACGACGTTTTCAGATGCCGCGCAGGCGAGCTGTGGTAATTGCGTATTAATGATTTTTCAACCAGGGAAAGAGCCTGGTCAAATTTTCCTTGTGCAGTTGCAATCCGGGCTAATTCCAGGTAGGCGCTGTGCTGCATGGCATCGTTCCATGCTGCCTTATAAAATGCATCAAAAGCCTCATCGGGCTTGCCTTGTAATTTAAGACACAGCCCGAGGTTAAAGTAAGGCTCACCATCATAAGGATTAGGGTTTCTTTTGGTGATGGTTTTAATGGCTGTTCTGAAATAATGCTCAGCCTTTGCAAACTGCCCTCTTTTTAACAGCCATAAACCTACCGCATTGTTACAACGGATATCTTCGGGACTTCTCCGCAAAGCTTCCTCATAATAATCCAACGGATTGTAGGTGGCATGCCTGTATTGCTCCAGGTGTAACCCATTTAAAAATAAGTCTTCAATCTGTTCAATTTCCTCAGGTTGTTTTGCTGCTACTGCCGCTGCCGGAATGTCTTGATCCGTATTTTTTTCGGGTTGATAGCTAACCAGGGTAACCCCCTTATTATCTATAACCACTATTTGCAATTCGGTTTCGTCCAGGCCGGCCGGGATATTAAAACCGGTCTCAAATATCGAATCAGGGGCGATAGTTGCAGTAAAACGCTGCAGCTCCTGCTCGTTGCGCAATACCTTTATTACTGCACCCTCATATAAGGCTGTGGCGTAAACTTTTACAACATAACTACTGCCGACCTTTTCCGCGCTGATCATGGCTTCTTTAGTAGCATTTTTTACAATGCCGATCTCGGCATAAGGCATAAAATACTGCTCGAATGTTTTTCCCTCGTTGGGCTGCAGCCACGAAAAATCAGGCTGGTTATCGGTGAATACGCCGGTCATCAGCTCAATATAGGGCCCGTCTTCATCGGTGAGATTACGATCCCATGCAAAACCGAAATCACCATTCCCCCAGGTCCATTGCTTCTTACCGGGCGATACGTGATGATCGGCCACGTGCAGCATGCCTCCCTGGGTATCATGCTCATAACATCCCATAAAATCGTATTTTGATTGGATGGCCATGTATGAAGTTGGAACAGGGATATTTTTATACCGGGAAATATCGGTACCCGGCGCATAGTCAACTTTATAATAAGTACCTGTTGCTATAGGGAAGTCTGATACATCGCGTTTGCCATGATCAAAAACCGCGTATACATCGGGCGGGAAAACGGACTGGTAATGATCGTTGACTTTTACAGCCGGGTTTGCCCACCACAAAAACGTTTGCGGGAAGGGGGTAGGGTTAAAGAGTTTGCCGCTAATTTCAAGATAAGCTTTGCCCGGGTATAACGTAAAGCCGGCCATTCCTTTTGTGCGAAACATAAGCTCAAGTTCGTTAACCCAGACTGTTTTACTGCCGTCAGCATTTTCCTGTATTTTATAGTCAACCGGCGAGAATGTGCTGGGGCGGTGGTGTTGCGGCCAGTTAAATTCAATACCGCCCGATATCCAGGGACCAGCGAGGCCTACCAGGGCAGGTTTTATTACCTGGTTATAATATACGAAGTCGCGTTTTTTTACTTTATCGTAAGCACGCTGAATCCTGCCGCCAAGTTCGGGCAGTATCATTATTTGCAGGTATTCGTTTTCTAAAAATACAGCGGTATATGCCCGGTCATGTTTTTCATCTTCTATCTTTTCAATTACAGGGTGCGGATAAACCACACCGCTGCTGCCCTGATACACCCTTTTCTCAAGGAACATTGGGTTCTTTTCAGGTTTCCCGGTTCCGTAAGTAGGAATGCTGACTTGTTCTACCCAGGCTTTTACTTCCATATATTATACTAATTTATACTATTTTATTGGTTAGATGGTACCAGCTTAACCATTATTGCATCTGCCGCCGGCACGTTAAACGAAAATGAATCCTGTCCCTTTGCTATTTTTCCAACCGGCTTGCCGGTCAGGAAATCATTGATGATATATTCACTGCTTCCCAACCCGAGGTCTGCCCGGTGCCAGGTTTGGTCGAATTGTTTTTTATTATCGAAATTGAATAAGGAGAGCAGCGTTTCAGTTCCCGGCAGATAAAATGCCATTTGCTGATCAAATGTCTCACCATCGGCGAATTTTAAGGGGGTAAACGCCTTTGGATCACTAAAGTAAGTACATAAATATTTGTTATCAAGATAAATTGCGGCCCTGTCGGCGGCTAATTTAACCCGGTAGTCTGAACCATCGCCTAATATGCTCCCCATCGACATCAGCGCAAATAACCGTGCCCTGATCTCTTTTTCGTTCAGGTCGGGATTTTTTTCAAAGTTCTTCATGATGGCCACATCCAGGTTAGTATAGGGCTGCAATGTGCCCTGCACCCACCACAGGTGTGAAGCATTGGCCAATGAGGTTTCCGTGCTTCCATAGTGTGGAAACCCGGGCTCGTCATCGCGAAAGTGAGAGTACACATCGGTTGATATAAAGCGGGCATGGGCATACTGGCTCGGAAACATTGGGGAAATGGCTTCGGTAATAAAAATATCTTTGCCCATAATCGAGTCGGCCAGTGTTTTTAGCATTTTCATGCCATAGTTATAAGCCTGCAGGCCGGTGCGGATATTCGCATCATAACGCCTGGTCGATTCCAATGCCCCGGCGGTCAGGAAGTCTATTTTAATAAACTTGGCGCCGATGGTCTTTGCCTTTTTTAATTGATCAATAACATACTGCCGAATGGCGGGATGGGTTGGGTCCATTGCCAGGCAACCCCAGTCGCCATCCTTGTACCATATAGGTTGTCCTTTTTTATCGCGCAGCACAACATCAGCCATGGAATATTCTGTTCCCGGGACTTTTGCATTCTCTGTCGAATTTTTCCAGGTCCACATAGCAAATGGGATAAAATAGAAACCTAACTGCTGGTTCTTTTTTTCGATATACTTGCCAAACGAGGTTAGCAGGCTCGTGGTATAAATGGATTGATCGTACGAATCGATACTGATAACAGGTTTTGAATATTTATTGAAGTTGGGAAGTGTTTGAATAAAGTCGGGTATTTTTACCAGGTCCTTCGGCATCATTTTGCCCTCGTAACCCAACACTCCCTCCACACCAAAGCTATTCCAATATACGGGCGCGCTGCCCTGCCAGTTAAGGCGGCCGTTAAACTGCGCATTTACATTGCCATAATCAACAAAACCCTTGCGGGTATCGCCTGCACAAAGGTAAATGATAGAAGAATTAACCGATTTACCCTTCATGGTACCATGCAAGGTGTGGTCATGCGTACCGTCGTTACCTCCGTAATCGGGCGGCAAAGTTGAATTGTCTTCGGTAGCGGCGCCATCGTAGATTTTTAACGAGTCGATCACGCCTTTTTTCGCTGCTGCGCGATAAACGATGCCTGTTTTCCAGAAATCGTGGGAAATACTGCCCATTACAATACCCGAGAAGTCGCTGTTATTGTAGGCCGATGCAAACTCATAACTTATTCCGTTAAAAACAGGTTTGCTGCTATCCCAGTTGCGTTCCAACACGTGCGACCAGTTATCATTATCAAAGGGAACATCCAAAAAACGCGGTTCCGTTCCCGGTTGCAACATTTCTGCCTTTTCGCCGGGTAAAACCGCCAGCGCGCAGATATCCCGGGTTTCTATTTCACCATTGCTTTTTTCGGCGGTGAGGTTAGTAAGCAGGTAAGGATGATCCTGGTACAATAACACCTGCTGTGTTAGTGTGATGCCCGCCGAATTGCCCGAATGCCTGATAACTATCCGGACACCTTTGCCGCTGCCATTATTAAACTCATCAGTGGATGCCTGGTGCGTTTCGCAAGCCGACGCAGGGAGATACCCGGCTGAAAGCTCATTTATATAGGCAATGGTGTTGTTAAGTACAACACCATTGCTGAAATGATAATTTAAACGCCCTGTTTTATAATTCACCGTTACCGACGACTCACCCGTACTTACTACAAGGCTGTCATTATATTTCGTAATCTTTTGTGCCCATACAGTTACCGGCAGCAAGAATAAACACGGCAGTAAATATTTTATAACGGGGCGTTTTTGAAATTTCATTTAAAATTTTCTTTAAACATTAAAGTATTAATATCCGGGGTTCTGCGCTTTCAATCCTAACGCGGCATTATTTTGCAATTCCGTAAGCGGAATGGGGAACAGGTTGTTTTTTGCCGATACGTTTTGCGCCGGGTGCGGATCGGTAGTTGAGTTATTTTTTGTCATGAAATCGCGTTTGGGGTCGTTATATCGTTTTAAGCGTTGTACCAGTGTGCCGGTACGTTTCAGGTCGAACCAGCGCCATCCTTCTGCTCCCAATTCACGGCTGCGCTCGTCCATGATTATTTCGCG
>Ga0105239_10009229_pt1 | contig 11156 bp, 6 predicted proteins | sample KBSC44metaG_FD_92761 | JGI IMG/M metagenome (GOLD analysis project Ga0105239, IMG submission 92761) | Corn rhizosphere microbial communities from Kellogg Biological Station, Michigan, USA - KBS C4-4 metaG | ecosystem: Host-associated > Plants > Roots > Rhizosphere > Soil | place: Michigan, USA...
CACCATCGCACTGTTCCTGCTCGGCGGTTCGACGATGGCGATCGCGTTGTTGCCCGGTTACCAGGAAATCGGACAACTCTCGATCTGGCTGCTCGCGCTGTTTCGCGTCGGTCAGGGCGTCGCGTGGGGGGGCGCTTGGGATGGATTGCCGTCGTTGCTCGCATTGAACTCTCCGCACGCGCGGCGCGGCTGGTATTCGATGATCCCGCAACTCGGCGCGCCGCTGGGACTGCTCATCGCGAGCGCGCTGTTCACCTATTTCCTGGTGCTGCTTAAACCCGAGGATTTCCTGTCGTGGGGTTGGCGATATCCATTTTTTGTCGTGCTCGCGGTCAACGTGGTTGCGCTGTTCGCGCGGTTGCGTCTGGTCGCCACACCAGAGTTCGAGCGTCTGTTCGAGTCACGCGAACTGCAGCCCTCGCCGCCGTTCGAAACATTGTTCCATCAGTGGCGCGTCATCGTGCTCGGCGCGTTTGCGCCGCTGGCGAGTTTCGCGCTGTTCCATCTGGTCACCGTGTTTCCGCTGTCGTGGGTCAAGCTGCACACCGAACCCAAACCGATTCGGTTCCTGATCATCGAAATGATCGGCGCCGTCGTCGGCGTGCTCGCGATCATGGCCTCGGGCGTGCTGGCCGATCGTGTCGGCCGCCGCGCCGTGCTCGGCGTTTCCGCGGCGCTGATCGGTGCGTACAGCGGATTCGCGCCGCAGCTGCTGAGCGCCGGCGTGTTCGGCGAATCGGTGTACATGCTGGCCGGATTCGCGCTGCTCGGACTCGCGTTCGGACAATCCTCCGGCGTGATCAACGATTCGTTCGCGCCGCAGTATCGCTACACGGGTGCGGCGATCGTCGCCAACTCCGCGTGGTTCTTCGGCGCCGGATTCGCGCCGCTGGTCGCGTTGTTCCTCGCTTCGCACGTGGGACTTTGGGCGGTCGGTTTGTATCTTCTGTCCGGTGTTGCCGGCACGCTCGGTGCGCTCGGTCTCGATCGCCGGCTCGCGCGCGAGATCAGCTGATCTCGCGACGCGGGAAACTTTTATGTTCTTCGGCGCGTCCACTTATCCATTGCAGCGTGGCGAGGTTTGCGTGCGCAAAGTAATGTTGCTCCTGTCGTGGCTGCTGCCGATCGCGCTTTCAGGTTTGGCGTGGGCAGACGAAAAATCTGACGATGTCATCGCCGGCACCTACGACATTCGTCTTTGCCAGGGACCATGCTCGTTCACCGATACGACGAACGTGGCCGCGCAAGGCACGCTGATCCTGTTCGCGAAACCGCTCGAGAAAGCCGATCTCGACCGCTTCAACGAGCGACGTTTCTGGCACACCACCGGCGAACCGGTCAACGGCTGCTACACGCTGGAGCGCATCAACGGATCGAAGATCGTCATCGGCGATGTCGGCGTGACTTCGTGGTCGTGGAATGAGGGCAAATACGATTTGGCGCTGTTCCGTTCGCCGGATGCCGGCTACGCGGTGACAGTGGAGCGCACGCCGACGGGTCTTTCCGGCAGCGGGCATTTCTGGGGCGCCGGCGTAGCGGCACCGGAAACACCCACACAGGAAATCGTCGTCGCGCGCCGCACCGGCCCGGCAGACATCGCGAACTGCACCTTCGCGACAGCCGAAGAAACAGAATTTTCGCGCCTGCTGGCCGATCCCGCGCGCGAGGAAATTTTTTCGATCGACAAAACGTATCGCGAGAAACTCGTGGCCGATCTCGAGTCCAGCGACAAACCGCGCGACTGGGCGATGGGTGGCTGGATCCAATTTGGAGACAAAGGCGATGCGTCGATTCTGCGCGCGCTCAAGGCGGCGCCGCACGATCGCCTGATCCAGTGGATGTCGATGTTGCGGGAACGCACGTTTTCCGCGCCCGTGTGGATCAACGGCGCGCAGGGATATTCGGTGGAAGAGAAGGAACTCGACGAATCCGCGCTCGCGTCGTTGAGCCGCGCCGAACCCGACAACGCGTTCGCGTGGCTCTTCGCCGTGCGCGACGCCGCCGGTCGCAAGGATGATAAGGCGATCGATGCGGCGCTCGCGCACGTGGCCTCGTCGAAATACTACGACGACCACGCAGCCGATATTCTCAAGGCGCAAATCGAGCTGTTTCGCTCGCATCCGTTGCCTGATGCGTATTTTGCCGCGGTCGCCCGGCTCGATCCGGGCTGGGGAATCCACGGCAGTTTCAGCAAGGACACCGCGCCTTACTACGAAAACCGCTACCCGTTCGCTGACCTGGGCGTGCGCAATGTTTTCAACGTGACGTCAGACATAGGCGGCCGTGCGTTGTATGTGGCGTGCACACAGCCATCGCAACGCAGCCCCGCGCGTACCGACGCGTGCATGAAAGCGGCACGCGTGCTGGCCGCGCACGCGCGCCGCGTGTCCGAGCGCAACACCGGTTCGCTGTTGCTCAACGACATGAGCGTCTTCACCGCCGACGACATCGCCCGCGCCCGCGCGCAGGTGTGGATGGAAACGCAATACGAATCCATTCATCCGCGCTCCGGCATGAACGGCCGGCCGTATATGCAGGACGACATCGCCTTCGCCAACGACTGGCTCGAGACATCTGACGAAAACGAAGCGATGCGCCGCGCTGTCCTTCGTGCGGGCAAGACGCTCGCGCCCCCGGACGATTTCGCGCTCAACGAGCGGCTGTACCGAAACTTCGAGTCCGCATACCGGAAATCGCGCGCCGCCAACTGACCGCGCCGCTGCACGCTGAGGATATCGCCGCCATACCGTGAGGTATTGCAAATCGCGGCGTTGCGTCACGACCTGTAACACATCCGTATGCACAATCGCCGAGGGCCTCTCGCAGATGTACCGGCCCTTTACGACGATTCATACATACAATTTAGGGAGAAAACATGGAATTGCATTCGATGCATGGCAGGCGCGCGATCGCGCTTGCGGTGGCGGCTTGTCTTGTCGCCGCACCCGCGGTCCACGCCATGGACTATGAAGATCACTACGAGTTCGAAGCCGGTCTTTCGGCGCCGTACACGGCGTCGGCCGATCACTACCGCAGTTTTAAGCTCGATTTCCGCTTTCCCGGCGCCGACGACGGCACGCTGATCGCGTGGCGTCTGGATGTGGTCGGCGACAACGGTTTCGTCGTGCGCACGTTCCGCGGCGAATCGCAGCTTGCCGACGGTACCGCGCAGGAAACGGTGCGCTGGTCGGAGCGCGACGCGCAGAACGCGCCACTGCCGAACGGTTTCTACAAGGCGCGCATGCGTGCCTACGCGATCAATCCGGCGATCGATCACGGTCTCGCGTTCGGTGGACTGCAGGAACGCGTCGACCGCGCGCTCGCCATCGATCCGACCGCCACGCGTGAGCAGACGTTCGACATCCAGGTCGGCGCCACGCCGAAACCGGCGATGCCGGCGTTCGCGCGACTTGCCACCAATGCACCGGCGTCGATGACGGCGCAATCCGTGCCCGCCACCGGTGGACTTCCGTACACGGTGTTCCTCGGCAACCTGCATTCGCAGACCAACCACAGCGACGGCGGCGGCGACGTCAGCACCTGCACCGATGCGCAGAACCCGCAAGCCGGCAAGTACGGACCCGCCGACGCGTATCAGTACGCGCTCAACGAGGGTCTCGACATCCTGATGACCTCCGAACACAACCATCTGTACGACGGATCGACCGGCACTAACACATCGGCGAATCCGACGACGGCGAAGAACCTGTATCAATCGGGTTTGTCGGCAGCATCGGCGTTCAACCAGGCGCATCCGGGCTTCCTCGCCATCTACGGCATGGAATGGGGCGTGATCAACAACGGCGGCCATATGAACATCTTCAACTCGCCGAAGTTGCTCGAATGGGAATACAACAGTTCGAACCAGCTCATCGGCGATGTCTATACAGCCAAGGGCGACTATGCGGCGTTGTATACATTGATGCAGAGCAACGGCTGGTTCGGCCAGTTCAATCACGCCGATTCATCCGGACAGTTCGTCATCAACGGCACGTCACTCGCGTACACCGCGGCGGGCGATCAGGTGATGGTGCTGTGCGAAGTGATGAACTCATCCGCGTTCTCGAACAACACCAGCGAAACCGAAACCAGCCACTCGAGTTACGAAGGCGCCTGCAACAAGCTGCTCGAAGCCGGTTACCACGTCGCCTTCAGCACCGATCAGGACAATCACTGCGCGAACTGGGGTGCGAGCTATACCAACCGCACCGGCATCCTGATTCCGACGGGCACGTCGCTGTCGATGCAGAGTTTCCTGTCGGCGATCCAGGCGCGGCATGTGTTCGCGACATTCGACAAGACCGCGCAGGTCGTGCTCACCACGAACAATGGGCACGTGATGGGCGACCGCTTTAGCAACTCGGGTCCGCTCACGCTCACCGTGAACTACGCGCCGGGCACGGGGCGCAGTGTTTCCAAAGTGCAGGTGTTCACCGGCGTGCCGGGCAGCAACGGCACGGTGTCGCAGCTGTCGACGACCGCCGTCACCACCACGACACCGTCGAACGGCGACCACTTTTATTACGCGAAGGTCACGCAGGACAACGGCACGTTGCTGTATTCGGCGCCGGTGTGGGTGACGCAAGGCACCTCGAGCGGAGACACGACGCCGCCGACGGTGAGCGCATCGGAGTCCGGTAGCAGCGGCACGATTGCGTTGAGTGCGGCGGCGAGCGACAACGTCGGCGTCGCGCAGGTGCAGTTCCTGATCGACGGCGCCGTGGTCGCGACGGATACATCGTCGCCGTACGGCGCGAGTTTCGATTCGATGACACTCGCCAACGGCAACCACACGCTGGTCGCGAAAGCGTCCGATGCGGCCGGCAACATCGGTACGAGCGCGTCCGTGCCGTTTTCCGTCTCCAATTCGGGCGGCGGTACGCCGACGGAATTGGTGACCAACGGTGGTTTCGAATCGGGAACGAGCGGGTGGACGGCATCGTCCGGCGTGATCACGACGAGCAGTTCCGAACCCGCGCACGCGGGTAGCTACAAAGCGTGGCTCGACGGTTACGGCACGGCGACCACCGATACGGTGTCGCAAAACGTGACCATCCCGTCGACGGCCACATCGGCGACGCTGACGTTCTGGCTGCACATCGACACCGACGAAACCACAACCACGACGGCGTACGACACGCTGACGGTGCAGTTGCAGTCGAGTTCGGGCAGTGTGCTCAAGACGCTGGCGACGTACTCGAACCTCAACGCGGCGAGCGGCTACACGCAGAAGAGTTTCGATGTCTCGGCGTACAAGGGCCAGACGGTGAAGCTGTACTTCAAGGGCGTCGAGGACAGCGAGGAGCAGACCTCGTTCGTCATCGACGACGTGAGTCTGAAGTCGCAATAACGAGCGAAAAAAAATCGGGCCGCAAAAAACGGCCCGATTTTTCGAGTGACGCGTCAGGATCAATGGTGCAGATCGAACCGGTCCAGCTCCATCACTTTCGTCCACGCGGCGATGAAGTCGGCCAGGAACACGTCGCCCGCATCGCTCGATGCATACACTTCCGCCAGTGAACGCAATTGCGAATTCGAACCGAATACGAGATCGGCCAGCGTGGCCGTCCACTTCAGTTCGCCGGACTTGCGGTCGCGGCCTTCGAACACGTGCGCGTCCTTGTCCGAACGCTGCCAGGTCGTGCGCATGTCGAGCAGGTTGACGAAGAAATCGTTCGTCAGCGCACCCGGGTTCCTGGTAAATACGCCGTGCTTGGAGCTGCCGAAGTTGGTGCCGAGCGCGCGCATGCCGCCGAGCAGTACCGTCATTTGCGGCGCGGTCAGATTCAGCAGATCGGATTTGTCGATCAGCAATTCGGAGGTGCGGTCCTCGAAACCTTTGCGCACGTAGTTGCGGAATGCATCACCGATCGGTTCAAGCACGGAAAAGGATTCGACATCCGTCTGTTCGAGCGACGCATCGGTGCGGCCCGGCGTGAACGGAACGTTGACGTTCTTCCCGGCTTTCTTCGCCGCGGCTTCGATGCCGGCGCTGCCGCCGAGCACGATCAGATCGGCCATCGACACTTTCTTAGCGCCGCCGTTGAAGTCTTTCTGGATTTTCTCCAACGCCGCGAGCGTCTTTTTCAATTCCGCCGGATTGTTCACTTCCCAATCCGTCTGCGGTGCGAAGCGGATGCGCGCACCGTTGGCGCCGCCGCGGTTGTCGCTCTTGCGGAACGTCGATGCGGAAGCCCATGCGGCGCTGACGAGTTGCGACGGCGAAATGCCGGTGTCGATGATTTTCTGTTTCAGCACCGCGACATCTTTGTCGTCGATCGTCGGACCGCTCGGCGCGGGAAGCGGATCCTGCCAGATCAGATCTTCCTTCGGCACGAACTTGCCGAGATAGCGGATCTTCGGACCCATGTCGCGATGCGTGAGCTTAAACCACGCGCGCGCGAACGCGTCGGCGAATTCAGCCGGATTGGCCATGAAGCGGCGCGAAATCTTTTCGTAGGCCGGATCCATGCGCAGCGCGAGATCGCTCGTCAACATCATCGGCTGATGCGTCTTTTTCGGATCGTGCGCATCGACGACAGTGCCCGCGCCGTCGTTGCCTTTCGGCTTCCACTGCTGCGCGCCGGCTGGGCTCTTGGTGAGTTCCCAATCGTATTTGAACAACGTTTCGAAGTAGCCCATGTCCCACTTCGTGGGATTGGGTTTCCACGCGCCTTCGAGACCGCTCGTGATCGTGTGCGCACCTGTGCCGCTTTCGTAGGTGCTGCTCCAGCCCAGGCCCAGATGCTCGATATTCGCGCCTTCGGGTTCGGGACCGACATGCGTTGCCGGCCCCGCGCCGTGCGCCTTGCCGAACGTGTGCCCGCCCGCGATCAGCGCGACAGTTTCCTCGTCATTCATCGCCATGCGCGCGAAGGTTTCGCGGATGTCGCGCGCGGAGCCGAGCGGATCGGGCTTGCCGTTGGGACCTTCCGGATTCACGTAGATCAAACCCATCTGCACCGCAGCGAGCGGATTGGCGAGTTGTCTGTCGCCGCTGTAACGCTCATCGCCGAGCCATTTCGATTCCGGACCCCAATCGATGTTCTGCGGTTCCCAGATGTCGCGGCGTCCGCCGCCGAATCCGAAGGTTTTAAAACCCATCGATTCGAGCGCGGCGTTGCCGGCGAGAATCATCAGGTCCGCCCACGACAGTTTGCGTCCGTATTTGGATTTGATCGGCCATAGCAGACGGCGCGCCTTGTCGAGGTTGCCGTTGTCCGGCCAGCTGTTGAGCGGTGCGAACCGCTGTTCGCCCGCGCTCGCGCCGCCGCGTCCATCGTATATACGATACGTACCGGCGGCGTGCCACGACATGCGGATGAACAGCGGTCCGTAATGACCGTAGTCGGCCGGCCACCATTCCTGCGAATCGGTCATCAGCGCCCTGAGATCGTTCATCACGGCGTCGAGATCGAGCGACTTGAATTCTTCCTGATAGTTGAAGTCCTCCACCATCGGATCGGACAATGACGAATGCTGATGCAGCATCGCCAGGTTCAACTGGTTCGGCCACCATTGCGAGTTCGCGGGACCTTTGCGGTTCGCTTGCGGAAACGGACATTTCAGTTCGGCTGCCATCGTGCTGCTCCTCGTGGACGGATTCGTCGTTGCAACGACCCTCCGCAGCATCACCCTCGCGCAGTCGCGAGGGAAATCGTTTGTAACGATGACTGCGATTGGAGCGGACTATCGATACGCGGCGGACGATTGATTTTGCCATCGCCCGCGTTAAACAAATGCGCCGCCGCGATGGCAGCGACACATTTGCTGCGACGCAATGCTACGAACGCACCGGCTGCCGCTTCAGACCAGCGATGTGAACCGCATGGCGCGGCTCGAAATCCGGGCAGTGGACGATGCTCGCGCGCATCTTTTTCAGTTCTTCCTTGTCGTGGAAATCGCGGTACGGCGTGAGATCGAGGTTGCTCGGCACCTTCGACAGCGACTCGTCGCCGATCACCTTGATGTTGTCCTGCATGAATTTGTCGTACGCCTCCCAGGTCACGCCTTCGGCGCGCACGGCAGCCTGCTCGGCGTGCAGCGCGATCTGATGTGCAGTCAGATAGTGCATGCCGAGCAACTGGATCAGCGATTTTTCCACCGCTTCGTGCACGATCAGGAAGCGATCGGTCGAAACCTTGCGGCTGCGATAGACGAAACTTTTCGGCATGTGGCGGTCGATGAAAATCGTGTGGCCGTCGAGGCTGTAGCCGGCCAGATACGGAATGTCGTAATCGCGTTCCAGATGCGTGCGCGAGCGGATCGCCTTCATCGCGTGATCCATCATCGTCTGGCCGATCAGCCATTCCGGGCGATGGCTGCGCAACGGCGGTTTGATGGTCGGCGCATAGGCGGCGTGCATTTCTTCGTGGCGTTGCGTGGTGTGCATGCGAACTCCGGCGATGGCGGTTACCTTCGACAGGATAACGGAGTGCGCGAGCAACGAATTTAAGGTTTACCGACAAGGTGCGCCGACTGCGATAAGCTGCCGCAAGCCGCTCCGCACAAACGTGATACTCGTGAATCCGGCAACGATTTCGTCCAGACTTCCCCGGCACATTTGGCTTCTGGCCGCGCTGTATTGCGTTGCCAGCCTGGTGCACTTTGTCCACAACGCTGAGTTCATCGCGTTCTATCCCAACATGCCGGCCTGGATCACGCGCGAGAGCGTCTATCTGGTCTGGCTTGCGATTACCGGCGTGGGTGTTGCGGGTGCCGCTATTTCGCTGGTCGGCTTTCCGCGGCCGGCGGCGCTGCTGATCGGCACTTATGGGGCGTTCGGCCTCGACGGTCTGGGGCATTACGCACTCGCACTGTGTTCCCAGCACACGGTGGCGATGAATTTCACCATCTGGTTCGAGGTCGCTTCGGGCGTGGTTCTCACCATGGCCTGCGTCCGGCTCGTTCAGCAGCGCATCTTGCACCGCAGCACCACCAGCTGACTGGCGGACGCGGCCGCCAAACGGCGTTCCTCGGGAGCACCACCGACCGGACCGCTTCGAGGAGCTGCCATGTCAAGCTCAACGCTGCCGTATCTTCCATTCCTGATCGCGCTTTTCGCGGCGCATGAAGCCGCCGCGGTGTGCGTACCCGACAAGCTCTACGTGCGCTACGTCGGCGACGTCGCGACGGACAGCCAATGCACGGACAACGACATTCAGTCGGCGATCGACAACGCGACATGCCCGAGCACCATCGTCATCACCGACGAACACACCTACACCGCGCAGCATCTGGACATCGACAACAAGAACCTGACGCTGGTCGGAACCACCGCGACGTGCGGCCCGCAAACCTGCGACGGCGGCTGCGTGACGCCGACCACGCCGCAGCTCACCCTCGACGGCGCCGGCCACAGCGGCGACAGCGTGCTGTATATACACGGCACCAGCAACGTGACGCTGAAATATCTGAAGGTCAGCAATGGCAACAACATCGCTGGCCCGGCGCTGACGTACGGCGGCGGCATCCATTTCGACGGCGCCGGCACGCTCATGCTCGATACGGTGACGATCGACAACAACACAGCACAGTTCGGCGGCGGCGTGAACCTGAGCGGCACGTCGGGCTTTGCCAGCCTCACGGTGCTGGGCAACACGCAGATCATCGGCAACACCGCAGCGGATTCCGGCGGCGGCATCCGCATCACCGGCAATGCGTTCGCATCGATGCTTTACGACAAGACCTTGATCGCGAACAACCACGCGCCGGCGGGTTACGGCGGCGGCGTCAACATCGTGGGTCCGGCGCATGCCGACATCGGCTCGCCGGGTTTTGGCGGACTCGGCGTCATCTACGGCAACGACGCAGAATTCGGCGGCGGCATCGCGGTGACCTCTTCCGCCGGCGGTGAGGCGGAAGTGCAGATCTTCGCGACGGATCCCGCCCGCGCGACGCGTTTGCACGGCAACTCGGCCTCCGCGAAAGGCGGCGCCCTGTACGAGAAGGCCTACACCGATTTCTTCAACGTAGACATTACGCGCGCCTGCCTGCACGATTTCCGCATCGACGCCAACAGCGCGCCGGAAGGCAGCGCGATCTATGTCGACTACGACACCAGCACCGGCTTCGACGTCGGCGCCGATATACAGTTGAACGGCAACTCGAGTATCTGCCGCGGCCTACCGGCGGCGGCGCAATCGTGCGCGGTGGGCAGCGTCTGCAACGAGATCAGCGACAACGCCGCTCTCGATGCGGCGTCGAACCCGACTTCCGGAAGTGTCATCCGCATCGCCTCGGATTCGCGATTCGAAGCCAATCGTTTCGCGATGCGCGGCAACGAGGGTGGTCACGCCATCTACGACTCGGGCGTCGGCGGAACGATATGGAAGAATTGCCTGCTGGTGGACAACCAGATGACGAGCAATCTCATCTTCACCAACACCGACGACAACAATTTCACGATCGACAGTTGCACCTTCGCCGGCAACTCGATACTCGCCACCGACACCATTCACGTCGAGAGCGCGTTCACACTTTCCGACACCATCATCGACCAGCCGGGAAATCTCGCGTTGGCGTATTCCGGCGAACCGTTTGAACTCCACATCAGTTACGTTCTGTCGAGCGACGTGTCGAGCTTGCCGGGCGCGCCGGCATCGCAAGGCGTGAAGCTGGGCAGACCGACGTACGTGAACGCGGCTGCCGGCGACTATCACCTGAGCCTGCGCACTCTCGGCATGGACTACGCGCCGCAACAGTCCAGCGACGGCCGCGACCTGGACGGACGCTTGCGCGACGTGGACCTGCCGAATGTCGCCAATGTATACGGCTACCGCGATCTCGGGCCTTACGAGCGCCCGGGCACGTGCGGCGCGTCCGACACGATTTTCTGCGACGGGTTCGAGTTGCAATGATCAAGCGCGGCGTTTCGCTGCATATTTTTTTTCGATTTCGCCGGCATCGGTTGACGCGCGCCACGTCCGCCGGCGTCGCCGAGTTACGAATGACCATGCTGCACAGGAATATGCAACAGGCGGAGGACTTCGCGAAGCGACTGCGCACGGACCGCTGTAAGATCGCGCATCCCGCAACGGTCCCTTCGCGTCGATGAACGACTCCCACCGAAAACCGCAGGTCTGTGTCCTCGGCAGTGCCGAACCCGGCTCGCGTGCATACGAACTCGCCGGCGATGCCGGTGAAGCGATGGCGAA
>Ga0105239_10009232_pt1 | contig 11153 bp, 8 predicted proteins | sample KBSC44metaG_FD_92761 | JGI IMG/M metagenome (GOLD analysis project Ga0105239, IMG submission 92761) | Corn rhizosphere microbial communities from Kellogg Biological Station, Michigan, USA - KBS C4-4 metaG | ecosystem: Host-associated > Plants > Roots > Rhizosphere > Soil | place: Michigan, USA...
CCCGCCTACGAGGACAAGGTCGCGCGTCGCGGCATCCGCGTCGCCGACCTGCACTATCCGCAGCAACTCGGCGAGCTGCTGCGCACCGCGCTCGATTACCACAACTTCGTGCTCACCAAGTACCTCGGCGTCGACGCCGTCGACTACCAGAAGACGCTCGACGAGGCGCTCGCGTTCGGCGAGTACGTCGAGCCGATGAAATCGGACGTCGCCGGCATCCTGCACGACCTGCGCAAGCAGGGTCGCAAGGTGCTGTTCGAGGGCGCCCAGGGCGCGCTGCTCGACATCGACCACGGCACCTATCCGTACGTGACCTCGTCGAACACGACCGTCGGCGGCGCGCTCGCCGGCACCGGCGTCGGCGCGGATTACATCGATTACGTGCTCGGCATCGCCAAGGCGTACGCGACGCGCGTCGGTGGCGGCCCGTTCCCGACCGAACTCGACGACGAGATCGGCCAGGGCATCCGCGACCGCGGCCAGGAGTACGGCGCATCGACCGGTCGTCCGCGCCGTTGCGGCTGGATGGACATCGTCGCGCTCAAGCGCGCGGTCGCGATCAACGGCATCACCGGCCTGTGCATCACCAAGCTCGACATCCTCGACGGGATGGACAAGCTGAAGATCTGCATCGCCTACGAATACCGCGGCAAACGCACCGAGTACGCACCGCTCGACGCCGCCGGCTGGGAGGAATGCACGCCGGTCTACCTCGAGTTCCCGGGCTGGCAGGAGTCGACCCACGGCATCACCGAGTGGGACAAGCTGCCGCCCGCGGCGCGCGCGTACCTGCGCGCGCTCGAGGAACTCGCGGGCTGCCCGCTCGCGATCGTCTCGACCGGACCCGATCGCGACGCGAACATCGTGCTGCGCGACCCGTTCGCCTGATCCGGACGCGGGCGCTTGGCTGAGCTCGCACGCGCCGTCGCTACGCTGCGCATCTTCGGCGATGCGCTGGATCCGGCCGAGGTCACGCGGGTGCTCGGCGTCGAGCCGAGCACCGCGGAGAGGAAGGGCGAGGCGATCGCGGGGCGATCCGGGCACGTGCGCGTCGCGAAGACCGGTCGGTGGGACTTGAGGCTCGATGAACGCGTGCCCGGCGACCCCGACGCCCAGGTGCAAGGGCTGCTGGCGCGCATCCGTGCGGATATCGTCGTCTGGCGCGCACTCGCGTCGCGCTTCGACATCGACCTGTTCTGCGGCTGGTTCATGGCCGGAGGAAACGAAGGCGTCGAGCTTTCGCCGGCGACGCTGCTCGCGCTCGGTGAGCGCGGCATCCGGCTCGGCATCGATCTCTACGCGCCGGACGACGACTGACGCGAGACGCCGTCGAGTCGTCTCCGTGCGGTGTTCTCGCCTGAATGCGGACACGCACATTCATTCGGGCTTCAAGCACGCGACGCTAGACCGACGAGCGTGTCGTTCCGGCACGTCGACGGAGCCTGGACCATGCCCGAGAAGAAGACGATCGAGCGCGCGCGCCGCGACCGGCGCCAGGGCAAGTCCGCCAGCACGCAGGCGGGCGAGTTCGTGCGCGAGGAAATGGAACACATCCGCAAGGGCAAGCACGGCGCGCGCTCGACGCGCCAGGCTATCGCGATCGGTTTGTCGAAGGCGCGTCGCGCGGGCGTGAAGCTTCCCGCGTCGAAGACCGCTCCGGCGGCGACGAAGCGCAAGGCGAAGCAGGACACGCGCAAGGCGGCCTCCCACGCGACGCCGTCGCGGCGCCGTTCGCGCGCGACGACTACCGCGCTCAAGCGCGAGGGCCGCTCGGCGGCGAGCCGTTCGTCGCTCGCGCGCCAGGCGCGCAGCGCGGCATCGAAGCGCAGCGCGGCGAGCCGCTCGGCGGCGGCGAAGAAGGGCGCGCGCACGAAGGGCAGCGTCGTCCGCCGCCGTGCCGCGAAGAAGGCGGCGCGTACGCGCGCGCGGCGTTGACGCGCCCGCCGCGTCACGCGGCGACGACTGCCTCGCTCTCGACGCTCGCGAGCAGGCGCGCGATCGCGACGCCTGCCTCGCGACCGTCGTGCACCGCGCGCACGACGAGGTCGGCGCCGCGCACGCCGTCGCCGCCCGCGAATACGCGCGCGTTCGTCGTCTGCTGCGGCAGGCGATGGTCGCCGCCGACGAGGATGCGACCATCCCAATCGCGTGCGATCGCGTGCGTCGCGCACCAGTCGGGCGGACTCGGTCGGAAGCCGAATGCCTGGATCACGACGTCGGCGGTGATGTCCTCCTCGCCTTCAGGAATGAAACGTGGTGACGCGGCGCGGTCGTCCGTCGCCTCGGTGCGTGCGACGCGCACCGCGCGAACGCGCCCTTCGAGGCCGAGCAGCGCGACGGGCTGGCGCCGGAACAGGAAGCGCACGCCTTCCTCGCGCGCATGCGCGACCTCGCGCGCGGAGCCTGGCATGTCCGCTTCGTCGCGCCGGTAGACGCAGGTGACCGACGCGGCGCCGAGGCGGATCGCGGTGCGGTTGCAGTCCATGCCGGTGTCGCCGCCGCCGAGCACGACGACGTGTTTGCCGCGCAGGTCGAGCGGCGGCGACAGCGGCCGGTCGTCGAGCAGGCGATCGATGTTCGCGACGAGGAACGGCAGCGCGTCGTGCACGCCGTCGAGCTCGCGGCCGGGCAGCGCGCCGTCGACATTGCGATACGCGCCGATGCCGACGAACACGGCGTCATAGCGCGCGAGCAGTTCGTCGAACGCGAGGTCGCGACCGATCTCGATGCCGAGCCGGAAGCGCACGCCCATGCCTTCGAGCAGCCGGCGCCGTGCCTGCACCACCGCCTTGTCGAGCTTGAACGCGGGAATGCCGAACGTGAGCAGCCCGCCGATCTCGCGCTGGCGGTCGTACACGTCGACCGCGATGCCGGCGCGACGCAGGCGATCGGCGCAGGCGAGTCCGGCAGGGCCGGCGCCGACGACCGCGACGCGCCGGCCGTTCTCGCGCACGCCGGAAAGGTCCGGACGCCAGCCGCGGCGGATCGCCTCGTCGACGACCCAGCGCTCGATGCCACCGATCGTGACGGCGCCGAAGCCACCCTGCTCGAGCGTGCAGGCGCCTTCGCAGAGGCGGTCCTGCGGGCAGACGCGTCCGCAGATCTCGGGCAGCGGATTGGTTTCGTGCATGAGGTCGGCGGCTTCGAGCAGACGGTCCTCCTGCACGAGCCGGAGCCAGTTCGGGATGTGGTTGTGCACGGGGCACTGCCACGCACAGTAAGGATTGCCGCAGTCGATGCAGCGACCCGCCTGCGTCGCGGCTTCGTCGCGCGCGAAGTCGCCGCCGATCTCGCGATGGTCGAGCACGCGCACGGCGACGGGCAGCACGCGCGGCAGCTGGCGAGGATGGTCGAGGAAGCGGAAGTCCTTGCCGCTCATGCGGCCCTCCGCAATTCCTCGGCGAGCGCGTCGAGCGTCGCGGCTTTCGGCTTGACCAGCCAGAAGCGTTGCAGCAGGCCGCGGAAATCGCCGCGCAGCCGCTGTGCCCAGGCGCTGCCGGTGAGGTCGGCGTGGCGCGCGATCAGCCCGCGCAGGTGCTGCATGTGGTGCTCCATGCCTTCCGGCGTGATGCGCACGATGTCGACGAGTTCGTGGTTGTAGCGATCGACGAAATCGCGCTCGAGGTCGAGCACGTAGGCGAAGCCGCCGGTCATGCCCGCACCGAAGTTGAGCCCGCACCCGCCGAGCACGGCGACGATGCCGCCGGTCATGTACTCGCAGCAGTGGTCACCGGCGCCTTCGATCACCGCGAGCGCGCCCGAATTGCGCACCGCGAAGCGTTCGCCCGCGCGGCCCGCGGCGAACAGTTCGCCGCCGGTCGCGCCGTACAGGCAGGTGTTGCCGACGATGACCGCGTCCTGGCTTTCGTAGCGCGCATCCGCGGGCGGGCGCACGACGATGCGCCCGCCGGCCATGCCCTTGCCGACGCCGTCGTTCGCTTCGCCGACGAGGTCGATCTGCACGCCGCCCGCGTTCCACGCGCCGAGGCTCTGGCCCGCGCTGCCGTTCAGCGCGAGCACGACGGGCGTGACCATGCCCGCATCGCCCCAGCGACGCGCGACGTCGCCGGAAAGACGCGCGCCGATCGCGCGATCGGTATTGGCGATGGCGTAAGCGAGCCGCGCGCCGCTGCCGTCGGCGATCGCGCGCGCGGCATCGGCCGAGATGCGCCGCGCGAGCGCGGAGTTCGCGCGCTGCGGATTGCGCGCGACGGTACAGGCGGCGTCGACGTCGCGGCCGAGGCCGTCGTCGGCGACGAGACGTGAAAGATCGAGGCGGCGCTGCACGGGCGTTCCGCCCGCGTCGTGCCGCAACAGCGTGCTGCGCCCGACGAGCTCGCCGAGCGACCGCGCGCCGAGGCGCGCGAGGTGTTCGCGCACGTCGGCCGCGACGAAGCGGAAGTAGTTCATCACCATCTCGGGCAGGCCGGTGAAGTGTTGCCGGCGCAGCGTCTCGTGTTGCGTCGCCACGCCGGTCGCGCAATTGTTGAGATGGCACAGGCGCAGGTATTTGCAGCCGAGCGCGACCATCGGCGCGGTGCCGAAGCCGAAGCTCTCGGCTCCGAGCAGCGCGGCCTTGACGACGTCGAGCCCGGTCTTGAGGCCGCCGTCGGCTTGCAGGCGCACGCGGCCGCGCAGGCCGTTGCGCCGCAGCGTCTGCTGCGTCTCGGCGAGGCCGAGTTCCCACGGAGCACCCGCGTACTTGATCGAACTGAGCGGGCTCGCGCCGGTGCCGCCGTCGTGGCCGGACACGGTGACGAGATCCGCGCCCGCCTTGACCACGCCGGCGGCGACCGTGCCGACGCCTGCATGGCTCACGAGCTTGACCGAGACGAGCGCCGACGGGTTGATCTCGCGCAGGTCGTGGATGAGCTGCGCCAGATCCTCGATCGAATAGATGTCGTGGTGCGGCGGCGGCGAGATGAGCCCGATGCCCTTCTTCGCGTAGCGCAGGCGCGCGATCGTCGCGTCGACCTTGTGCCCGGGCAGCTGGCCGCCTTCGCCGGGCTTGGCACCCTGCGCGATCTTGATCTGCAGCACTTCCGCGTTGACGAGGTACGACGGTGTCACGCCGAAGCGTCCCGAAGCGACCTGCTTGATCTTCGACATCCGCTCGGTGCCGTATCGCGCCGGATCCTCGCCGCCTTCGCCGGAATTGCTGCGCGCGCCGAGCCGGTTCATCGCGATCGCGAGCGCTTCGTGCGCCTCGGGCGAGAGCGCGCCGAGCGACATGCCGGCGGAGTCGAAGCGACGCACGATCGCTTCGACCGGTTCGACTTCGTCGAGCGGCAGCGGCGGGCCGAGCGGCTGCACGTCGAGCAGGTCGCGCAGTGCCGACGGCGGTCGCGCGTCGACGTGCTGCGCGTAGCGACGGTAGTCGGCCGCATCGCCGCTGCGCACCGCGCGCTGCAGGCTCGCGATCACGTCGGGGTTGTACATGTGGTACTCGCCGCCGTGCACGACCTTGTAGAGGCCGCCCGCGCGCAACGGCTGCGCCTCGTCCCAGGCTTCGGCCGCGTGCAGGCGCGCGTCGCCTTCGAGTTCGGTGAAGCCGGCGCCGCCGATGCGCGACGGCGTGCCCGGGAAGCACAACGCGACGACCTCGGGCGCGAGCCCGACGATCTCGAACAGTTGCGCGCCGCGATAGCCGGCGACGGTCGAGATGCCGCTCTTGGAGAGGATCTTCAGCAGGCCGGTGCGGATTCCGCGCCGGTAACTGCGGCCGATTTCCGCGGGCACGCCTTCGCCGCGCTTGAGGTGGCCGTCGCGGCCGAGTGCGAACAGGCTCTGGTAGGCGAGCCACGGATAGATCGCGGTGGCGCCGAAACCGAGCAGGCAGGCGAAGTGGTGCGGATCGCGCGCAGTCGCGGTCTCGACGATGAGGTTGCACTGGCAACGCAGGCCGGCATCGACGAGGTGCGCGTGGATCGCGCCGAGCGCGAGCAGCGCGTGCGCCGAGAGCGTGTCGCGGCGCGGATAGCGGTCGGTGAGGAAGACGATGCGCGCGCCGCCGCGCACGCCGTCGGCGGCTTCGCGGCAGAAGCGATGCAGTGCCGCCTCGAGGCCTTCGTCGCGCGCGTGGCACAAGTCGATGCGCACGGTCGCATCCGCGCAGGCGGGCTGTGCGAGGATCTGGCGCAGCTTGCGCTGCGACAGCACGGGTGAATTGAGCAGGATCTGCCGCGCGTTCCGTGCGTCGAGTTCGAACACGTTGCCTTCGCAGCCGATCTGCGTGACCAGCGACATCACGCGCCGCTCGCGCAGCGGATCGATCGGCGGGTTGGTGACCTGGGCGAAGCCCTGGCGGAAGCCGTCGAACAGCGCGCGCTGCTGGCGTGACATCGGCGCGATCGGCGTGTCGTCGCCCATCGACCCGGTCGCTTCACCCTCGGTTTCGGCGAGCACCTTGAGCACCGACTCGCGCTCCTCGCGCGTGAGCCCGTACAGCTTCTGGCAGCGATGCAGCTCCGGTTCGGTCAGCGGTTCGGCGGCGAGGCTCGGATCGATCAGGTCGGATTCGAGATAGGTGACACCCACGCGCAGCCAGTCGCGGAACGGTGCGCGCGCGCGGTTGATCGCGTCGATATCGGCGTTGCGCAGCAGGCGCTTGCCGGCGAAGTCGACCGCGATCATTTCGCCGGGACCGAGCCGGCCCTTGGCGACGATGCGCGATGCGGGTACGTCCCACAGGCCGGCTTCGGACGCGACGATGAGCCGGCCGTCGTCGGACAGCGCCCAGCGCGCCGGGCGCAAGCCATTGCGGTCGAGTGCGCACGCCGCGTGCCGGCCGTCGCACATGACGAGGCCGGCCGGCCCGTCCCACGGCTCGGTGTGCAGCGCGTAGTACTCGTAGAACGCGGCGAGGTCCTCGTCGATGTCCTCGCGCATCGCGTACGCGGGCGGCACGAGCACGCGCATCGCGGCGAGCAGGTCGAATCCGCCCGCGAGCAGCACCTCGAGCGCGTTGTCGAGGCTTTCCGAATCGGAGCCGTCGTCGCGCACGAACGGCCCGATGCCGGCGAGGTCGACCAGCGGCGAGCGCCACAGCGCCTCGCGCGCGCGGATCCAGCGGCGGTTCGCGCGGATCGTGTTGACCTCGCCGTTGTGCGCGAGCAGGCGGAACGGTTGCGCGAGCCGCCATTGCGGCAGCGTGTTGGTCGAGAAGCGCTGGTGGAACACGACCGCGTCGCTCGCGAGCGCGGGGTGGCGCAGGTCCACGTAGACGTCGCGCAACCGGCCCGGGGCCGCCATCGCCTTGTAGCCGATCACCTGCGCCGACAGGCTCACGACGTAGAACGACGCATCGTCGGCGAGCGCGGTTTCGGCGCGTCGGCGCGAGCGGAACAGCGCGCGCTCGAATGCGGCGTCGTCCATGCCGTCGGCGGCGTCGACGAACACCTGGCGGATGCGTGGTCGCGCCGCCGCGGCGAGCGGTCCGCAGGCGGCGGCATCGACCGGCACCTCGCGCCAGCCGGCCACGCGCAGGCCGCTCTCGCGCAGGTATGCGGCGAGCGTGCGGTCGGCGCGCGCGCCGTCGTTCGGATCGGTGAAGACGAGGCCTGCGGCGAAGCGCGGCGCGACCTCGATGCGTGCTTCGGTGGCGAGCGCGTGCAACCAGTCGAGCGGGCGCCGGATCAGTACGCCGCAGCCGTCGCCGCTGATGCCGTCGGCGTTGACGCCGCCGCGATGGGAGAGCTTCGCGAGCGCGGCGAACGCCGCGTCGACCAGCGATGCGCTCGCGCGGCCGTCGATCTGCGCGATGAGGCCGAATCCACAACTGTCGTGTTCGTACGCGACGTCGTAGAGCGTCTTGGCATGCGGCTGGGCCATCGGGCCTCCTCGGGAAGCGCCGACCGCCGTGCCCCGGTGGATGCCGGAGCATCGAGCGATGGGACGCCCCGACTACAGCACAGAATGCTGCGTCGCGTCAAAGACGTATGGACGTCTGCATGCGGGCGTCGGGGCTTCGGCGCCCGTCGGATGCAGCGCCGCAGCATGTCATCACCGACCCGCGACGCCTTGGCGCTGAGGCCGGCCGCGACGCGGGAATCTCGAAGCAGGGTGGCCGGCCGCGATCGCGGCGGCGCAGACGTGGATCAGGCGCTCTTCGCGTCGCGCTGCGAACGGAAGCGCTCGAGGGCGGCCTTGAGGGCGTCGGTGCGGTCGCGCATGAGCTTGAGCTTGACGCGCGCTTCGATGACCTTGACCTTGAACTCGTCGCGTTCGACCACGTTCGGCGCCGCCGCGGTGGCCGACCCGTTCACTTTGAGCTGGGTCAGCGCCGCATTCCAGTCGCGCGAATCGAACTTGGCGGTCATCGAAACCTTCCTCACTTGCAGTTGCCGTGTTTCGCCGCGATCCTCGTCGGCGTGGGCCCAATCTGGCGGACATCGGGGGCGCGGACTGTGACGGCCGGCACGCAGCGCCGTTCAGGCGGGCGGACGGTAGCGGGCAGGCGCTGGACGGCGGCCGCCAGCGCGCTTGCCGTCACGTTTTTCGGCGGCGCCGGGGGCGGCGCATCGCCGCAGGAGAAGGCGGGAGTACCCGCGATGCAGGAGCAGCGACGATGACGGAAGACCGCAATCCCTCCACGACCGGCGTCGATCCGGCGGTGTACAAGACCCTGCTGGAATCGACGCGCGCGATCCCGTGGAAGGTCGACTGGAACACGATGAAGTTCGCCTACATCGGGCCGCAGATCGAAGGCCTGCTCGGCTGGACCCCCGACAGCTGGGTCACCGTGCAGGACTGGGCGGAGCGCATCCACCCGGAGGATCGCGAGCGCGTCGTGCAGTTCTGCGTCGCGCAGTCGCAGGCCGGCATCGACCATGAAGCCGACTACCGAGCGTTGACGCCGGGTGGTGACTACGTCTGGATCCGCGACGTCGTGCACGTGGTGCGCGACGGGCAGGGTAGCGTGGAAGCGCTGGTCGGCTTCATGTTCGACATCTCCGAGCGCAAGCGCACCGAGGAGCAGTTGCTCGGCCTGCAGGCCGAATTGCAGGACCTGTCGTTCAAGGACGCGCTCACCGGCCTAGCCAACCGACGCCGCTTCGACCAGGTCGTCGAGCGCGAATGGGCCGAGGCGAAGGCCAACGTGCACTCGCTGTCGCTGGTGATGGTCGACATCGACTACTTCAAGCAATACAACGACCACTACGGCCATCTGCGCGGCGACGCCTGCCTCAAGCAGGTCGCCGACCTGCTGTTCGGCGCGGCGCAAGGCGGTCGCAACTTCCTCGCGCGCTTCGGCGGCGAGGAGTTCGCACTGGTGCTGCCGGAGACGAAGGCCGAGGCCGCGCGCAAGGTCGCCACGCGCTGCCGCGACGCGATCACGCGCGCACGCATCGCCCATGCGGCGTCGGCGATCGGCGATTGCCTGACGATCAGCCTCGGCGTCGGCACGGCCGTGCCGCGCGACGAGCAAGGGCTCATGTCGTTCATCGAGGCGGTCGACCGGCGCCTGTACCTCGCGAAGCAGCAGGGGCGCGACCGCATCGTCGCCGAAGGTTGACCGCGCCGGGTGCGCGTGCGCACCGCCAGCAGTCACGCGTTCCAGTCGATCCATTCGCCTGGCTTGAGGAGGCGCACCGCGACGTCGCGGCGCGCGGCCTGCTCGAGCAGTTCCTGCTCTGCGTGCGGATCCTCGGCGTAGCCTTCGGCTCCACGCACGCCGTAGTGGATCGGCACGATCCTGCGCGCGCCGATCACGACCGCCGCAGCGACCGCCTGTTCGGCGGTCATCACCGCAGGCACGTCGCTGACCGGCTTGCGCCAGCTGAAGCGCGCGCCGTTGATCGGCAAAAAGGCCGCATCGAACGGGCCGAACTGCCGGCCGATGTGCCACCAGCCTCCGTGCCAGAGCGTGTCGCCGCAATGGATGATGCGGCGCCCGCCAGCGGAGACGATCCACGACACCTGCGGATCGCCGTAGCCGTCCACCGCGGTCACTGCCGTCGCGGTGAAGTTGCCGAGCAGCTGTGGCTCGTAGAGTGCTGCAGCGCGCATCTTCACGCCGTTCACGGCGGGCGCGCCCCCTTGCGCCGGATAGAGCAACGTGCCTTCGTCGCCGAGCGCCTGGCGGATCGCGGCCGGATCGCAGTGGTCCGGATGGCGATGGCTCACCAGCACCCAGCGTTCGCCGCGCGCGTCGCCGACCGATACGAGCGGGTCCTTCAGCGCGTCTTCCCACACGTTCGCGCTGACGAGCGGATCGAGGAACACGCAGGCATCGTCGAGCTGCAGGCGGATGCCGGCCCAGGCGAGGCGCTGCACTCGCAGCGTCGGCGCGTCCGCGGCCGCCGCGAGCCGATGGCGCGGCGGCAACAACGCGGCAGCACCGAGGGCGACCGCGCCGCGCAGGAAAGCGCGACGCGTCGGCCGACCATGCTCAGGCATGGACATCGGCGGCCTCCTTCGCGACGGGATTGATGCCGTACAGGCGCACGCCGGTGTCCGAGCGCGGCTGATGCAGGCTGTGCGGCGCATACGCGAGGTGGTGGCCGGGGCCGTAACGCCGCCCGCCGTCGACGAGTTCGCCGCGCACGACGTAGACGAACTCACCGCCGGCGTCGTGGCGATCGACCCAGGGCCACTGCGCACCGGCAGCGATGTCGACGACCCAGATGCGCAGGCCTTCGCGCGCGGGCAGGTCGCGTCGCGTGCAGCCGGGTCCGATCGTGACCGGCTCGACCGCGTCGACGTCGACGTCGGCGACGTCGGGATGGATGATCTGCATGTCGTGCTCCTCGATGGCGTTTCGACGATCCGACTCTAGGACGCGCCGGCGCCTTGACATAGAGCGCCGATCGATGAGGAGATGTGCGTGCCATGCACAGCTCGTCCGACCTGCCGCCGTTCGAAGCGCTCGCTGCGATGCTCGCGGCCGCACGGACGGGCTCGTTCAGCGCGGCCGCGGACGAACTCGGCCTCACGCACGGCGCGGTGAGCCGGCGCGTGCAGGCGGTCGAGTCCTGGCTCGGCGTCGCCGTGTTCGAGCGGCACGGCCGCGGCGTGCGCCTGAGCGCGACCGGCGAGCACTTCGCGCGCGAAGTCGAGCAGGCATTCACGCGCATCGCCGACGCGGCGGCCGACTTCCGCTCGGACCGGCGCTCGGCGAAGCTGCGCATCAGCGTGCTGCCGTCGTTCGCGCG
>Ga0105239_10009235_pt1 | contig 11149 bp, 8 predicted proteins | sample KBSC44metaG_FD_92761 | JGI IMG/M metagenome (GOLD analysis project Ga0105239, IMG submission 92761) | Corn rhizosphere microbial communities from Kellogg Biological Station, Michigan, USA - KBS C4-4 metaG | ecosystem: Host-associated > Plants > Roots > Rhizosphere > Soil | place: Michigan, USA...
AATCGGCGCGATCCATCGCGCCGCCGCTTCGCGCATCGCGGCCGCTGCCGCCGCAATGCAAAAGGGAACCAGAAGCAGCGCGCATCCTGCGCGCAACCACAGCGACGCAGTCCATGGATGGACGGGCTTAGGAATGCTCTTGGCGTCGTTCGTGGCGCCGAGCATCGCAGGCTTCGGCGAAAGAGGCCCGCAGGGGCGCGCGCACGATGCGCGCGCGTCGGCTGTCAGCACACGGACGTGCTGTCAGACGACCCCGCCGAAGCCGAGAAGCGCAGGGAATTCTGATTCGCGGACGCGAATCAGAACGCCGCGGTCGGCGCCTGCGCGTTTTTGGTTACTTTTTGCGCGAGCAAAAAGTGACCCGCGCGGCGCAGCCGCACGGAAGCTTTGCTTCGAAAGTCGCAAAGCCAAGCGCAAGCTCTGCCTCTGCCGGTAGCGCGACCGAAGGCCGATTAAAAGCGCGGGCGGCATGACTTCCGGCCTATGCAAACAGCGTTCCGTTGCACGATTCATCGCGCCGAAAACGCGACTCGTCGCAAGCGTTGCAACCAATATGACTCCCGCCACATCCAACTGAACGTTGCTCGGAGCGAAACTCGCGCCCGGGGATGAGCGAACGGAGTGGCGTGATGAAACTGATCGAGTCGTCGTTGAAGAACCCCATAGCGGTCGGCATGGCCGTGCTGTTGATCGCGGTGGTCGGCTTCATGAGTCTGCGCGAGCTGCCGCTGCAGTTGTTCCCCGACATCGAGCGGCCGCAGATTTCGATTCAGACGAACTGGCGCGCGTCGTCGCCCGAGGAAGTCGAATCGGAGTTGCTGGAGCCGCAGGAACAGGTGCTGCAGGGCCTGCCCGGCCTGGAGGAACTCGACGGCAATGCCGGCCCCGGCGGCAGCTTCATCAACCTGACGTTCGCGATCGGCACGGACATGAAGAACGCGCTGGTCGAGGTGATCGGGCGCATCAATCGCGTGCGTTCGATCCCGCGCGACGCCGACCGCCCGGTCGTGCAGCTCGGCGGTGGCGGCGGCGGCAACGCGAATGAATCGCTCTCTTGGTTCTTCGTGCAATTGTTGCCCGGCACGCCGGGGCCGATGGAAAACTACCGCCACTTCATCGAGAACACAGTCAAGCCGCGCATCGAGAGCGTGCCCGGCGTTTCGCAGGTCATCGTCAATGCCGGGCCGCCCGACGAAGTGCGCATCAGCGTGGACATGGCCAAGGCCGCGAGCCTTGGCGTGACGATTCCCGATATCTCCGCGAAGGCCGCAAGCGCTGCGGACGTGTCCGGCGGCAGCATTGAAGTCGGCCGCCAGCAATACGAACTGCGCTACACCGGTCGCTACAAACCGGAACAGCTCAGCGAACTGGTGCTGTCCTGGCGCGACGGCAAACCGATCCACCTCGGCGATGTCGCCACGGTGACGATGCAGCCGCCGAAGCGCCAGTTCTACGCCTACCAGAACGGCAATCCGGCGATTGGCCTGGACGTGCACAAGGCCACCGGCGCCAACGTGCTGGCCACGCTGACCGAGGTGAAGAAAGTCGTCGCCGAACTGCGCGAAGGCGCGCTCAAGGCCAAGGGTCTGGGCATCGAACAAAGTTTCGACTCGGCCTTGTTCATCAATCGCGCAGTGAGCCTGCTGACTGAGAACCTGATCGTCGGCGCATTGCTGTCGCTGCTGTGCGTATGGTGGTTCATGCGCGATTGGCGCGCGACATTGCTGATCGCCAGCGCGATTCCGATCTGCCTGCTCGCGACGTTCACCGCGCTGCGCGCAACCGGGCACAGCCTCAATGTGATTTCGCTGGCCGGACTCGCCTTCGCGGTCGGCATGGTCGTGGAAGGCGCGATTGTGGTTTCCGGCAACATCCTGCGCCTGAAGGAAGGCGGCATGACGCCGGCGGAAGCCGCACACGCCGGCACGCATCAGGTCGTCGGTGCGCTGATCGCGTCGACGATCACCACGATCGCGGTGTTCCTGCCGGTCGTGTTCCTCAAGGATGTCGAAGGCCAGATCTTCGCCGATCTCGCGCTGACAATTTCGATCGCGGTCGCGTTGTCGGTGATCGTCGCGATCACGGTGATGCCGGCAGCGGCGGGCTGGCTCAAGGCAAAGAAACTCAAATCCGGTTACGGCGACGGCTGGCCGTGGCTCACCAACAAGATCATGAGCCTGACCGACACGGTGCCCAAGCAGCTCGGCTGGGTGTTCGCGCTGCTCGTCGTGCCGCTGGCCCTGACGTTCGCGTTCAAGCCGCGCCTGGACTACCTGCCGCCGGTCAAGCGCGCCGCGATCGACGCCTATTTCAACTTCCCGCCCGGGATGTCGCCCGACGTCGTCAATCGCGAAATCGTGCCGAAGATCCTCGAACGCATGAAGCCGTACATGGATCACCAGAAACAACCGTACCTGAAGAACTGGTACGTGCTGCTGTGGCCCGGTGGCGGCACGATCGGCGCCCGCGTCGTCGACGAAAAGCGCATCGGCGATCTGGAAAAACTCGTGCGCGACGAGATCTCCGTCGGTTTCCCTGACACGCGCGTGTTCGCCGAGGAAGGCAACCTGTTCGGTGGTTTCGGCGGCTCGGCGCGCTCGGTATCGATCCACCTGCAGGGCGAGGACAGCACGAAGCTGTTCCAGGTCGCCGAAGCCGGACGTCAGCTGCTCGAGAAGAAATTCCCCGGCGCCAACGTGCAGGCATTCCCGCAGACCGACGCGACGCAGCTCGAGTTGCACGCCGTGCCGGACGACCGCCGCATCGCCGAAGCCGGTTGGGATCGCGCCACGGTCGGCAACATCGTGACGACGCTCGGCGACGGTTCCTGGCTCGGCGAATATTTCGATGGCGAACAACGCGTGCCGATCATCCTGCGCACGAGTGAAGACCAGACTCCCGAACAGATCGCACAGACGCCGGTGATGACGCCGAGCGGCCGCGTGATGCCGATCGGCGATCTGGTCAAGCTCGAAAGTACGCTCGGCCCCACGCAGATCCGGCGCCTGGATCACCGCCGCACGGTGACGCTGACGATGGACCCGCCCGCGACGCTCGCGCTCGAAGACGCGCTCGCCACGATCGACAAGCAGGTGCTGCCGGAACTGCGCAAGCAATTGCCGGACGGCACGATCCGCCTCGCCGGCAGCGCGGACCGCCTGGATCAGATCGTCGGCACGATGGGTCAGAATTTCGTGCTCGCGCTGTTCGTGCTGCTGCTGCTGATGGCGGCGATGTTCCGCTCGCTGCGTCACGCGCTGATCGTCGTGCTCACCGTGCCGCTCGCGCTGATCGGCGGCATGCTCGGCCTGCGCGTGCTCGGCCTGTTCGCGTTCCAGCCGCTGGATCTGCTGTCGATGATCGGCTTCATCATGATGGTCGGCGTCGTCGTCAATCACGCGATCCTGCTCGTCGACCTCACGCGCACGGCGCAGGAAAGCGGACACAGTCTCGAAGAAGCGATCCGCATGTCGCTGAACCAGCGCCTGCGCGCGATCCTCGCCAGCACGCTGACCGGCGCCCTCGGCGCACTGCCGATGGCCGTCAATCCCGGCCCCGGCAGCGTGATCTATCGCGGCCTCGCCGCCGTCAACGTCGGCGGTGTCGTCATCAGCCTCATTTTCTCGCTGCTGCTGCTGCCGAGCCTGATGCGGCTGGCATTCGCGCGGCGCGTGAAGAAAGTGCAGGCCGCGCCGCCACGCGGGCGCAGGCCGCGGTTGGTGGAAATCAACTCCGAGGTCGAAGCCGCGTGAAAACAAAACCGTTCGTGTTGAGCGGAGCGCAGCTCCGCGGAGTCGAAACACTTGCAGGCTCCAGCGTTGCGGCCCTTCGACTCCGCGCCTTTGGCGCTACGCTCAGGGCGAACGGAAATTTGCTAAGTCCAAGAGATGCCACCATGAATACTTTTTCCACATTTGCCCACGTGAACCTCCGCGCCATCGGCGCTGCCCTGTTCGCGCTGATCCTGCTCGGTGTCGCCGAAACCAGCCACGCGCAGGAACAGAAGGCGCCGCCGGCCCTCGTCGAAGTCGACAAGGCGACGACTGCGCGTCTGGCGCCGGCACGCTGGGTGCCGGGCAGCGTCGTCAGCCGCGACGACGCGAAGATCGCCAGCGCCGAAGCCGGGCGCCTCGACTATGTGGCCGAGGTCGGCGCGCGCGTGAAAGCCGGCGAGCGCCTCGCCAAGCTCGACGATCAGGCGCTGCGCCTGCACCGCGAGGAAATCCAGTCGGACGTGCGCCGCGCCGAGGCGCAGCGCGCGCTGGCGGAAGTGCAGCTGCAGCGGCTGGAAAAGCTCGGCACATCGAATGCGATTGCGAAGACGCAGATTGACGAGGCGCGGGCCACGCTGGAGACGAATGCACAGGCGCTCGCGCACGCCCGCGCGCAACTGCACCAGGTCGACTACGACATCCAGCAGGCCGACGTGCACGCGCCGTTCACAGGCATCGTCACCGAGCGCTTCGCGCAACGCGGCGAATACCTGCAGATCGGGGCGGCAATCGTGCATTTCGTCGACACCGACCACATCGAAGCGCGGGTGCAGGCGCCGCTGGCGATGGCCGACAAGATCCGCGCCGGCATGGAGGTGAAAGTGAAATCGTCGGGCCAGGAAAGCACCGCGAAAGTGCGCGCCGTGGTGCCGGTCGGCGACGAACATGCCCGCCAGTTCGAACTGCGCGTGGGTCTGGACCCGGCGCTCGCGCTGGTCGGCAGTGCGGTCGAAGTTTCGCTGCCCGAAGACAAGGGCGATGAGAGCCTGACCGTGCCGCGCGACGCGCTCGTGCAGCGCGCGAACCAGACCTATGTGATGCGGGTGTCGGCGCAGAACACGGCCGAACAGGTACCGGTCGCTGCGAGCAATGCCGCCGGCGACAAGATCGAGGTGCGCGGCGCGCTCAATGCCGGCGACAAGCTCGTCGTGCGCGGCGCGGAACGGCTGACACCGGGACAGGCCGTGAAGATCGCCGATGCGAAGAATCCGGGCTGACGCTCGCAGTACGCCGGCGCGTTCAGCGTAAAAAATCGAAATAAGGCGCATACTCGGCACCCATTCTCTGCGAGTAGCGCCAGTGCGACACAGTGTCCCCCTGTTCCTGTTTCGCCTGAATAATGGCCAGAGCATCGGCCCTTCCGCGCTGCGGCGCCTGTGGTCCGATGCATGCGGCACCGACGATGTCGTGGTCAGCCGCGAAACGCGCGAGTCCGGCCCCGGCGCGCCGATCCATACCTACACGCTTAGCGGTCCGGCCAACGTCAACGTGCTGAACATCGAGGGCCGCCTGCGGCGGCTGTTTGCCGAAGCGGCATTGACTGCCACGATCACGCCGACACACCGCGCCTGAGGTGCGGCCGCATTCGCGGCCGTCAAAACACCATATTGAGCGCAGCCACCGGTATCACCGCGGCCGCGGTGTCGTGCCCCGACGTGACCACCTTTGCGCCGACGATAATTCCGACGTTGCCGGTCCAGTTGTATTCGATTGCCGGAGCAAGTGCGAACGACTGGCTCGTTCCGGACTGCGCGTGAATGTCGACCATGCCGGCAGCGGTGCCGGGTTGCTGGCCGACGATGCGCGTGCTGCCATCGTGTTCGTAGATCAGATCGAGTGCGGCGACCCAGTTTCGCGTCATGCTGTATTCGAATGCCAGATTGACGATCGAGGAATTGCCGGGACTCGCATGCCCGCGAAAGCCGTCGGGCGTGCCATAGACGCTGGCGTCGCGCAGATCCACATCGGTCGACCATGACTGGGTCAGATCCAGACGCGTGCGCAGGATGCGCCCGTTCGGCATCCAGAAATAATATTGCGAATAGATCGACAACGCCGTCGTGTAGGTGCCGGCGCCAAACGCGTCGCTGCCATTGTGCAGGCGGTCGTACTTGCCCACCGGCAATGTCTCGGCGGCGACGAACGACAATGCCGGCAACCAGCCCGCGTCGTCGAACTGCGTCAGCCGGTAGGCGGCCTGCACGGTAACATCGCCCACGCCCACTCCTGAACTATTGCTGCCCTGGCTGAGATCCTTGTAGCCGAAGCGCGGAATGATTCCGAGAGTCATGGTGTCGACCAGCCCGTAGAGAATGTAGCTCTGCGATCCGAAGTCGTTCTCGCGCGCGACGGAATGACGCTTGCCCGCACTGTCGTAACGTGCGTCGACCATCGCGTCGTACAGATAGGGCTCCACAAGAAAGTGGCCTCGTGGCAACGTGCCCGGCGAAGCCGCCAACAACGGCCCCGTCCACCACGCGTCTTCGAGCGACTGGCGCGATACCGCCGCCTCCGCCAGCGCACCCGCAGGCGCGGCACCCAGACCAACCACCGCGCAACACGCCACGAAATTCCTGACTCGCATTGTGAATTCCGGATTGGAGTTCGACGCGTGCCGCGCATCCTCCATCGAGAACGCGCACACGGCTATCCGGATTTTGCGCAAATGGACATAGTATTGGGAGGTCCACTTGTCAGGTTGGCTGATGGGCCACTGGGCCGCGGCCGGGCCAATCGTGCGCCTTTGATCCGCTCATGCATTGAGCTCTTCTAATCAACTTGCTTGTGCAGGCAAATACCCTGAGATTTCATCTTTGCCTTGCGGGCCTGCGCTCGAACGAAAAGAACGCCGACAGCGGCGATGGCGACCGTCCCCGAACACGATCGGCAAGGAGCCGCGCGCCGATTGCGCTATAGGTAATCCCGTTGCCACCATACGCCATGGCGAACAGGACGCGCGTGCTCTGTCCGGGTTCCGGTCCGAAATAAGGCAATCCGTCCGCCGTTTCGGCAAATGTCCCCGCCCAGGCGAATGCCGGCTGCACGGCAAGTGCGGGCACAAGGCGGCGCAGGCCCTTCTCGAGCGCGGCGACTTTTTTCTCGATGCGTCGATCGCGACGCGCCGGGATATCGATACGGTCGTCTTCGCCGCCGACGATAAGTCGACCATCCGAGGTTGGACGCATGTATACATACGGACGCGCGGATTCCCACAACAACGTGCGGCTCCACGGGTCCATCGCGTTGGGTTTCAAGATATCTGTGATCCACGCATAGGTGCTGTGATTGCGCGCCACCCGCCGCCGCAAGTAGTGCTGCGAAGCGTATCCTGCTGCCAACAATAGATAGCGCGATCGAATCGTCGCGCCGGTGCGGGTCGTAGCGAGGATGCCCCGGCTCCCCGCATGCCAGCTGGTCACGGCGGTGCGGTCATAGATACGCGTGCCGGCTTTGGTCAAACGCTGCAACAAGCGGCTGGTGAACCGATAGGGATCCAGACGCGCGGACGGCACGTTGAGAATGCCGCCATGGGCCAGGACGCCATAGATTTGCGCGATCTCACGCCTGGTCAGCCAATGTATGTCGAATCCGATCTGCCGCCGCGCCTGGCACTCCTTTTCCAGCATCACGCGATCGCGCGGGCGGGAAGCGACGTACAGACTGTCGGTCATTGCGAAATCGATGTCGCCGATTTCCGCGCTGATGTCGCGAAGCTCGAACACGGCATCGCGACACGCAAGGTAGGCCATTGCCGCAGCGTTCGCGCCATACTGTTCTTGAAGCGCGGTCAGGTGTGTGTCGATCTCGAATTGAATCAACGCCGTGCTTGCGGCAGTGCTGCCCCAACCGATATCCCGTTCGTCGACCACCACGACGTCGAGATCGGCCAATGCGAGCGCTCGCGCCAGCAAAGCGCCGGTGATGCCGGCGCCGACCACAAGTATGTCGCAACGCACGTCCTCCTCCAGGGGCGGGAAGATGTGCATCAGCCCGTTGCGGATGGGCCAGTAGGGATAGCCGCTCGTCAAGTCCATGTGCGGGGATTCGGGAACCTGGAAATACGAGCGTGCGGAGCCCGGAATGAATACTGGTTTAACCCTGAGAATTTCTCTTTCGCAGCAGGAAATACCAGTTCGCACCGACGGACTCGGCGACACGTCATATCGGGTAAATTGCCATGACGGCGAAGCCTGGACTTTGCAATTTTTTTGCGCGCGATCGCGATGGTCGCGAAGAATTCGTCGCTTTCGCCAATGGCACGGTCATTGCGGGCTTCAAGAGCAATGTGCTGCCGCCAAGGAGATGAACATGCCGCGTGGTGACAAGGGTTCGTATACCAGCAAGCAGAAGCGCGAGGCCGAACACATCGAGGAAGGCTACAAGAAGCGCGGGGTATCGTCGAAGACGGCCGCGAAGCGCGCCTGGGCCACCGTGAACAAGAAAACCGGCGGCGGCAAGAAAGGCAAGAAGACCGCCAAAAAGACGGCGAAGAAAACCAGCAGTCGAAAATCGGCCAGCAAGAAAAAGTAAGTCCCCGAGCGCTCAACGCCGGTCGTCCGTGCTGCTCGGCAGCGGCACAGGTGACGGACCCAGCCAATTGCAATGCTTCGAAGCACGGGCCTGGGCAGTCAGTGAAACTTCTCGCCGCGCGCAAGCATGTCGATGATCAGCTTTATGCGCTTGATCTTTGTCTCCGGGCGCTTTGCTGTTTGCAGCCGGTAAGTGATCGCATACAGATTGGCCTTGTTGAGTGTCGCGTAGAACTGCTTCGCCTTGGCATTACGGGCGAGCTCCTTGACGAACTCCGCAGGCACCGTTGCGTTGGCGGGTGAATCGTACGCAGCGGCCCAGCGCCCGTCGGCCTTGGCCGCTTCTACCTCCTTGAGACCGGCAGGAGTCATTTGGCCCTGCTGGACAAGCCGATCCACATGCGCAACATTTTTCTTTGACCAACCGCTTTTCGCCCTGCGCGGCGTGAATTTTTGCAGCCAGGAGTCTGCGTCAAACGGCAGCTTTTGCCCATCTATCCAACCGAAACACAGCGCCTGATCAAGCGCCTCGGCATACGTGATCGATGGCACATCAGAGTCTTTCTTGTAGATTCGCAGGAGCAGACCACGGGCCCGGGCGTGCTCCTTCGCCAGCCATGCGCGAAGTTCTTTTGCCGACCGAAAACTCTGTGGCCCCGGCATAGCGCGGGAGGGTAATTTGCCCATGTCATGACTCACAAATTGTGCGAATGACCGCTACTCACGCGTGACCGTCGCGAGGCATAACACTTTTCCAGAAAACAAAAAGCCAGCTGCAAAGCCGGCTTTAAGGGAAAATGCAACAAAATACCTATAGAGGTAGAACTTAGAAAGGGATCTCGTCTTCATCCATATCCGCCGGCGGCGCGGCAACATTGCGTGCAGGTGCCGGCTGCGGGCCACGCGCGGGGCCGCGTTCACGGCGCTCGTAGCCGCCACCACCGCTGCCGCCTTCGGCGCCGCCGCCCTCGCGGCCGCCGAGCATCTGCATTTCGTCGGCGATGATCTTCGTCGACCAGCGCTTGACGCCGTCCTTCTCGTATTCGTCGGTACGCAGCCTGCCTTCGATGTAGACCTGCCGGCCCTTCTTGAGGTATTCGCCGGCGATCTCGGCGAGTCGCGCGAAGAATTCCACGCGGTGCCACTCCGTGCGCTCCTGCTGCTCACCGGTCTGCTTGTCTTTCCAGGATTCGGACGTCGCAATGCGGATGCTCGTGATCGCGGTGCCGCTCGGGGTGTAGCGCGTTTCCGGATCGGCACCGAGGTTGCCGACCAGAATGACCTTGTTGATGCCGCGTGCCATGGTTTTCCTCAGATGCTCAGGTGGCTGTAAAGTGGCGGAAATCATAGCACGCGCCCTCGTCGACGCTGCCGGAACGCGCCGCCATGCGCTGTAGGAAATTTCCGATCACGGCGCGACCGGCAGCTCGATGAAACTCGCGTTCGTGCCGCCGCGGTACACGCGCTGCGTGGTTTTCCGGTAGTCGCCGGGTTTTGCATCGAAGATGTTCGGCACGAACGTTTGCGGATTGCGGTCGTAAAGCGGAAACCAGCTCGACTGAATCTGCACCATCAGGCGATGGCCGGCGGCGAACACGTGGTTAGCCGTCGGCAACGCGAAGCGGTAAGTGAGCGGCGCGTCCGGCGTCAGCGCCTGCGGCCGGGCGAAGTCGGTGCGATAGCGGCCGCGGAAAATATCCATCGCAATCGGCAGCTCATAGCCGTGCTGCTGCGGCGCCTCGGGGAAGACATCGATCACTTTGACGACCCAGTCGCTGTCGCTGCCGCTCGTCGCGGCAACGAGATTCGCGACCGGCGCTCCCGCGATGTGCAACGGCTCGTTCAGCGGCGCGGAAATATAGGTCAGCACATCGCTGCGCTGCTGCGCGAAGCTCTGATCAGCGACGAGCCAATTCGACCAGGCGCGGCCATCGCTCAGTCGCACCGGACGCGGCCAATACGGTACCGGATCGGCCGGATCGGAGGTGTATTCGTCGCTGCCCGCAGCCGTTGCCTGATCGAAGCCAAGCGCAAAACCGGACTGCAGGTACAGCGGCTTCGACCGCGCTGCGCAGCCATCAGCGCACACGAGCGGCCAGGCGTCGTGGCGATCCCAATGGTTCTCGCCGGTGTTGTAGACCAGCACCGGCGGCACATCCGCTTTCGGCGCGCCGTCGACGAGATACTGATCGCAGAACGGCTTGAGTACATCGTGGCGAAACTGCAATGCGGTGTCGCCGTTCCAGCGCAATGGGCCGAGCACCGACCCATCAGCATTGACCTGCCCGTGCCGCCACGGACCGACGACGAGAAAGTTCAGGTCGTTGCGCACGTCTTGCCGCTCGAGCGCCGCGTAACCATGGATTGCACCCCACAAATCTTCCTGGTCGAACAGACCCTGCACCCACAGCGTAGGCACCTTCAACGGATGTGCAGCGAGAATGCGATCGAGCGCCTGCCCCTGCCAGTAAGGATCGTACGCCGGATGTGCGACGAGATTACGCCAGAACGGCAACGCGTCGAGCCCGATCGCGCGCGCCACCTCGCCGGCCGCGCCCATCGCCAAAAAATTCGCGTAGTCGTCCGGCCCGTCGGGCAGCGCGTGCGGCGTGCCGCCATCGAGCGCCAGTTCCTGGATGAAGTAATCGAAATTCACCTGGCGGAACGCACCGTAGTGAAACCAGTCGTCGCCCATCCAGCCATCAACCATCGGATTCTCCGGCACCACGACCTTGAGTGCCGGATGCGGATCGACGAGCGCCATAGCGGCGGTGAAGCCGTCGTACGACAAGCCGATGATGCCGACCTTGCCGTTGGACTCTGGCACGTTCTTCACGAGCCAATCGA
>Ga0105239_10009238_pt1 | contig 11147 bp, 9 predicted proteins | sample KBSC44metaG_FD_92761 | JGI IMG/M metagenome (GOLD analysis project Ga0105239, IMG submission 92761) | Corn rhizosphere microbial communities from Kellogg Biological Station, Michigan, USA - KBS C4-4 metaG | ecosystem: Host-associated > Plants > Roots > Rhizosphere > Soil | place: Michigan, USA...
CGCCAGCAGCAGGAAGGTCGCGCTGCTGACGCCGCGTAGCTCGGAGATCCAGCCGACGCTCTCCAGCTGCAAAGGATGCAGCGCGAACAGCAGCGCGCAGAGCCAGGCCGGACGGGCGCGTCCGGTCACCAGGCGGACCAGACAGAAGCAAAGCCAGGCATTGATGGCGTGGAGCGCCACCGCCGCCACATGAAACGGCGCGGGCGAAAGGCTGACGCTATCGGCGATCGATGCGTCGACGTGAACCGCGACCGCGCCCAGCCGGGCCAGCGCCGCATACAGGGTGTACGCCAGCGGCACGTAAAGGTGCGCGTAGGCGTGCCGCCACAGCTGCAGCAGGCCTTCCAGCGTGGGCGGGTTCAGGAACGGGTTCGCGTAGACGTGCAGATCGTCGTCGAACCGGACGAACCCCGCGAAGAACAGGCGTCCGTACACCAGCGCCACCGCCAGCAGCAACACGGGCAGCCGCCACCGCGCCGCGCGGGGCGCCGCATGGACGCGCCTCTTCCGTCCCATGGCGCAGCTAGTACAGGCGCCGCCCGTCAGTGTCAAAGACGGGGCCCTTGCGGCCGTCAGGGGCGAACGGCGGCCCGAAACTGGGCGACCGAGCCGGCGTTCAGGACCTCGCTGCGCCGCACCCCGGCCCGTCGGGCCATGGCCACACCGAAGGCCAGGTTGGCGAACTCGGCCGTGGAATGCGCGTCGGTGGAGATCACGAACTTGATGCCCCGACGGCGCGCGGCGCGGACCCATTCGGGCGGCAGATCCAATCGATACGGACTGCCGTTGATCTCGATGGCGGCGCGCGATGCCGCCACGACGTCCAGGATGTGCTCGACGTCGCAAGCGATGGGATCCCGGCGCAACAGCAGGCGGCCCAGCGGGTGTCCCCAGATCTTGAACACGGGATGCTGGATGGCGCGCACGATCCGGTCCGTCATGTCCGCGGCCGCCAGGCGGTGCCGTTCGTGGATGCTGGCGACCACCACGTCCAGCGTGCGCAGGACGTCCTCGGGGTAGTCCAGGCTGCCGTCGCGCAGGATGTCGGATTCGGTCCCGCGCAGGATGGTGACCGCCACCTGCGCCTGTGCCGCGGCGATCTCCTGCCACTGCGCCGCCAGGCCATCGCGCGTCACGCCGCCCGCGTAGGCGGCGGTCGGCGAATGATCGGTGATGGTCAGGTAGGCCATCCCCAGCGCGTCGGCGGCCTGCGCCATGGCCAGGACCGAGTCACGGCCGTCCGAGTGGGTGGTGTGGCAATGAACGAGCCCCCGGATGTCCGACTCCGCGATCAGATCTTCGAAGTGATCGCCAGCCTCGGCCGCCTCGATCTCGCCGGTGTCCTCGCGCAGCTCCGGCGGGATGAACGGCAGCCCCAGGCGCGCGTACACGGCGACTTCGTCAGCGCCCTCGATGTCAGCGAGCGCCCATCCGGAGGCCCGGGCCCGCGCGGCCAGCTTGGCGACATGCGCCGCCGAGCCAGTGGCCTGCAGCAGCGCCGCGCCAAAGTGCCGCGGCGTCGCCGTGACGACGGTGACCGCCGTGCCATCGAACAGCCGCACCCGACAGGACCGCTCGTCGCGCGCATCGATGGACAGCACCGAGGAATCGGCGGCCACGGCCTGCAGGGCCTCGGCCGGACGGGTGGTCGAGACGACGAAGCCGACTGTGCCCACGGTCTCGCAGCGCCGGCGAAGCTCGCCCGCCGTGGCCACGGCCTCCGCTGCCGGCAGGTGGCGCAGCCGCGGTAGCAGCCGCCGCTCGATGACCAGCGCATCGACCAGCACCATCGGTCGCGCCGCCAGGGGGCCGTCGTCGGACGTCCCTTCGCGCGCTTGCCCCGCGGTATCTGTCATCGCGCCGGCGCCACGCTCCAGCGCCTCCTTGATGCGCGCCGCTGTCTTCGGCCCCATGCCCTTGATCGTCTCGAGCACTCCCGTGGCGACGGCAGCGTGTAACTCGTCGGTGGTGGTGATGCCCAGCTCCTCGTGCAGCGCCCGCAGGCGGCGCCAGGTGAGGCCCGGGATCCGCGCCAGCGCCAGCTGGCGCAGCGCGGGCGGAACCGCGCCCGTGATCTTGTGAAGCGCCGCGGACTCTCCCGTTCGCCACAGGTCCGAGATCGTCTGCGCCAGCGACGGGCCTATGCCGCGCAGCTCGGTCAGCCGGCCTCCCTCGACGACGGCGCCCAGCTCTCCGCCGAAGGCGTCCAGCGCGTCGGCGCCCGTCTCGTAGGCGCCGGCGCGATAGGGGCTGTCCCCTTGCAGGCGCAACAGCTCACCGGCCTCGCGCAGCCGGCGCGCGAGCTCGGCCTTCGAGCGAATGGGAACCGGATCGGATCCGCTCACGCCAGTTGTCTCCCCACGCTAGTTGTGATCACGAAGTCTGTCGCGGGCAATCCGCGACCGGCGTGCCCGACGAATTTTCGCGCCAGCTTCGCGATCAGCGGGCCGCGCCGATTGACACGCTGTATGCTCCGGCCCGATGAGCAGCGAATCATTGCACGAGCCGGCGGACCTCCTGTCGGAGGAGACGAAGAACCTTCATCGCGCCATAGTCTCACTGGTCGAGGAGCTAGAGGCGGTGGATTGGTACCAGCAGCGCGCCGAGGCCTGCACTGATCCCGACCTGAAGGCGGTCCTGATCCACAACAAGAACGAAGAGATCGAGCACGCCTGCATGAACCTCGAGTGGCTGCGCCGGCGCTCCCCGGAGATCGACGAGAGGCTGCGCACCTACCTGTTCGCGGAAGGACCGATCACGGAGATCGAGGCGAAGGTCAAGGCGGCCCAGGCAGCCGGCGAAAAGCCGTCATCCGCGCGTGAACCCGGTCCGGCAGCGAAGAGCGCGCCGACTGCCATCTCATCTTCTGCCACAAGTTCCACCACCTCCTCGTCGGGGTCGCTCGACGTGGGTAGCCTGAGGAGCCGTTGATGTCCGCCATGGATCTGTTGAAGCGAAAGTTGGCGCCGGTGCTGCCGGACGCCTGGAAGCTGATCGACGCCGAGGCGGCACGGGTGCTGCGGCTGCACCTGGCTGGCCGCAAGCTGGTGGACTTTCGGGGCCCGCACGGCTGGGCGTTCGCCGCCGTGAACACCGGACGCCTCGATCTGCTCGATCAGGGCCCTGACCAGGATGTGAACATCGGCGTGCGCCGCGTGCAGCCGCTGATCGAGGTGCGGCTGCCCATCCGCCTGTCGATCATGGAGCTGGACTCGGTGGCGCGCGGCGCCGAGAACCCGGATCTGACGGCCGTCGTGCAGGCTGCGGAGAAGGCCGCGCGCGTGGAGGACGACGCCATCTTCAACGGCCTGGCCACCGCCCACATCGCGGGCATCATCCCGGCCAGCCCACATGCGCCGCTGCCGATGCCGGCCGATCCGCGGCAGCTTCCCCGCGAGATCCTGCGGGCCAAGGAGATCTTGCGGCGGGCCGGCATCAACGGCCCTTACGCGCTGGTGCTGGGCGCTGACGCCTACGAGAAGGTGTTCGCGGCGGCCGAAGAGGGCTACCCGCTGCCGAAGCGCATCGAGCAACAGCTGGTCGATCATCCCATCGTGCGCGCCGCGGCCGTGAAGGGGGGCGTGTTGCTGTCTCTGCGTGGCGGCGACTACGAGCTGGTCGTGGGCCAGGATCTGTCGATCGGGTACGCCTTCCACGAGAAGCACGTGGTCGAGCTGTACCTGACCGAGTCGTTCACGTTCCGGATCCTCGAGCCCGCGGCGGCTGTCGCCCTGTCCGGCTGACGCCGGCGCGCGGCAGAGCGAGGCGGTGAGCGGCCGCACGCGCGCCGGGGACGCCACCGCTGGCGCTCAGTGATTTCCACCGCCCCAGCGACTGTCGGGCGTGCTTGGCTTCTCACTCTCCGAGTGGGTGGCGCCGCCCGGCTGCCGGGCCGGTTGCGGACGGGCATCGCCGCCGGCGGGCTTTGCAGCGTCTCGCGCCTTGTGTGCCTCGTCTCCCGCGGCGCCGGCGGCATCGCGATGGTGGTCGTGGTTTGCCCCGGGGGTCTTGGCCCGGTCCCGGTCCTCGTTCCCCGGTCGCGCAGGACCATCCGTGCCTCGGCCACTGTTACCGTATTGCTTCGACATGGGGAGTGAATCGTTCAACATCCGTGCCCGGGAGCAGTGCCCCCTGCCCTGGCGAGAACGGGCACCCGGCGATTCCACCGGGTAACCGCCGACGGGACCGAGGTTTCACAAGCGCGCCCCCGGGTGACGCCGCATCAGCGCAGCGCAGCGCACCGCAGCGCAGCGCCGCGCATGAAGACAATATTTGACGCTCGGCTTCCCCGTCGGACAATCGACGACCGGTCATGCTGGACACCATGTTCGCAACGGAGACGATGGCCGAGCTGTCGGCGCGGCAAGGCCGCCTTGCCGACGCGATGGCCATCTACCGGCACCTGCTGGCAGGCGCTGGAGGTGACGGTGACCGGGCAGCCGGCGACACGGCGCGTATCGCGAAATGGAAAGCGCGCCTGGCCGAGCTGGGAAGCGGCCCCGCCAGCGCAGCGGATTCTCCCAGCGCCGCACCCGAGCCCGAAAAAGCGCCTCCCGCGCCGCCGGAAGTCACCGCTCCCCCCGTACCACGCCCCTCGCTGGTGGTTCGCGAGCCGGTGCGCTCGGGCCAGGTCATCTATGCCGACGGCCGCGATCTGATCGTGGTCGCGTCGGTCAATTCAGGCGCGCAGGTGCTGGCCGACGGCAACATCCACGTCTACGGGGCGTTGAAAGGTCGGGCCGTGGCCGGCGCACATGGCCAGCGTGACGCCCAGCTGTTTTGCCTGGCGCTCGAGGCCGAGCTGGTCGGCGTCGATACGGGCTACCTGCTGAGCGATGACCTGACCGCACAGTGGGGCGCCCCAGCGCGCGTCGAGCTGGCGTCCGACGGCCGCTGCACCGTCACCCCCTTGCCGCTGGGCAAACCGCTGTCGCGGCTGATCGGTCCCGGCCGCCGCACCTGATCGCCGCTGACCCGGCCGCCATGACGAGGCGGGCGCAGGACGAGGCGACGGAGCGTCAGCGGTGCAACAGGATACGGCCGGACGGGGTCCGCTCGATCCACGGGCCGACGACCGGCTGGATCGGACGAACGTCGAGCGGCTTGGGATCGGCGGGACGGAAGTACTCCGCGAAACGGATCGGCGGAAAAGACTCCCGGACGCCGCTGTCGAACAGCACGTAGTAGCAGTCACCCGACGCCTGCTGGATGACGGCGATGTCGCCCGGCTTTCCCGCGTACCAGGCCAGAGGTCGAGCCACCATGACGAACCGCTGCCCAACCCGTGGACCACTGCCGACCGTCAATCCCATCTCTGCCGACCTCATCTCGTATTTTGCACTCCCCTGAGCCGGCCAAGTGTAAACCCGATTCGCGTAGCCGGGAAGTCATTGTTCCAGCGCCCCGGCGCGTGAGCAGATCAGTCGCCTCGACGACCCCAGGAGCTCGCTAGTGCACCGCTCTCGAAACAACATCACGTTCGGCCGACGATCCGCGCCTTGTCGGCCTGGGCGTTGACGCTATCGAGAGCGGTGCACTAGGGCGTGGCCTTCCGACATGAAAATACCGGCTGGTCGTTGCCCCAGGTGGCGCTGCCGCTGAGGGTGAGGCTCACGCTGGTCGCGTCGAAGCTCCAACCGGCGCCGGGCAGATTGTCGAGCAAGCCCGCATCCGGGCAGCTCAAGATCGAGAAGGCGTTGGAGTTGGCGTAACTGGTTCCGTCAGGGCAGCTCAGCTTCAACCCGAGCGCTCCTTGCTGCGTCTCCTTCACGGTCTGGCCCTGCACCGTCAACGTGATTCCACCGTTCGCATCATCGACGTAGGTGAGGCACGGGTCTCCGCTGCTGGACCTCACCAAGAAATTCCACTTCGGCGTGTCCGGCAGTGGCAGCACGAGGGGCGGCGTGAACGTGACGACCTCGCCGGTCACATACGTGCAGGTGCTGCCGTCCGTGCTCAGCACGCCGGTCGCCGCCATCGGGGGCAAGCAAAGGGGTGCCAGCGACGCGGTCGCCCTCCAGCAGTTGTCTCCCGCCAGATAATTGCAGTCCAGAGCGCCCGACGCGGCCCCGGAACCTCCGCCGCAACCAACCAAAGTTCCCGCCCACCCGATCGCCACCGCGACGACGACATTTCGCATTCAACGACGTTAACGCCGCACCATCGCGAAATCGAATGGCCGCGGATTTCCAGGATGTTTCACGCGAGAGGACTGACGCTTTCACCCTGCGGACCGCGTGCAAGCACGATAGCGCGTTCAGGGGTGTGCGTACGCCGCCGGCAGATCTTCCGGCGACGTCACGCAAAGGGCGTCTTTCCCGCACGAGCAGGAGCGAACATGACGAAGATCTGGCGTGTGATCGGTGTGGTGGCAGTTGCAGGCCTGTTCGGCGGTGCTTGTGCCAGCTCGCCCAGTACGACCGGCAGCGGAGGCACGTCGGGGACGGGCGGAAAAGCAGGCAGCGGCGGGGCGACGGCGACCGGCGGAACGAACGGCACCGGCGGAGCGAAAGGTACAGGAGGGGTGACCGGCACCGGCGGCGTGACCGGCACCGGCGGATCGAACGGCAGCGGCGGCGCCACGGGCACGGGCGGGGCCTCGGGAAGCGGCGGGGGCGCTGGCAGTCCTGGCGGGGAGGTCGTCGTCGCCTGCACGACCGGGGGCGCCGGCGGCACGACGGGCACCGCCGGGGGCGGCGGAATCAGCAGCAGCGCGGGCGGACAGGGCGGCACCGCCGGCGGCGGCGCAACGAGCGGCAGCACGGGTGGACAGGGCGGCACCGCTGGCAGACGGGGACAGGGGGGGCCGGGTGGCGCCGGCGCCGGGGCCGGCGCCGGGGCCGGGGCAAGGAACGGAGCGGGCGGAAGAGGCGGTGACGGCGGCAGCGCCGGCGGCCAAGGGGGCGCCGCAGCAAGCGGCGGGGCCGGTGGCGCCGCCGGCGCGCCGCCGTCCTGCCAGGACTTTCCGGCCATGGCGAAGGGCAGCTCGTCGTTCACGCTCTCCAGCGCGGCGTTCGGTTCGTGCCTGCCGATTCCGGCCGACAACAGCTGTGACCAGAAGCCTTTCCCGCAGGGAAAGTCGCCCGCCCTCAGCTGGACCGCCGGACCGGCGGGCACGATGAGCTATGCGATCGTGCTGAAGGATCTTTCGGTGCTGGCCCGCTATGCGTCGAGCGACGCGAACTACAACAAGGGCTTCCACTATGTGATGTGGGACATCCCGGCGAGCGTGACGTCCTTGCCGGCCAACATGCAGGACGGCTTTGTGTCGCCGGACGTCGCGGGCGCTCTGCAATGGTCGAACTTCAACGACTACGGATTTTTTGGCCCATGCCCGAATTACGATCCGATGAACCCCACGTCGTACGACGACAGCTACGCGTTCCTCGTCTACGCGCTGCCGACGGCCACGACGAACATTCCCGCTCCGCAGGCGGGCATCAGCACGGTGCGCCTGCTGGACGGCGTGTTCCAGACGAACGCGCTGGCGATCGCGGAATACCGCGGAACGTCCAGCGCAGCGGCGGCGACCCTTCCCTCGGACGTGCTGCCGCCGAAGGATGTGGCCCCCTGCCCCACCGATCGCTCGCTCACCTGCGGTTGCGTGAAACGCGGCCCTTGACCGGGTCAGTGCCGAGCCAGACGATGCACAACCCGGCGCCGGCCCTCGCGTGGCCCGGGCCATCTTCATCTATTCAGACTTCACGTTCAGCGCCCGGAAGCCTGCCTCGCTTGCTGGGGTTCGCGGGGTCCGGGCTGACCACTCTCGGGCTGGTACCAGACGGGGGGATCGCGCGGATCTGTCCGCGCTGACGACCCCTGACGGGCGTGCACGAACCGAAAGCCCGAGTCGGTGCCGAACCCCTGCCCGTGGCCGAGCTGGATGTTCAGGTACGACAGCGGCTCGAGCAGCCGCGCCTGGTGCAGCGGCCCCGTGTCGACGGCATCGAAGCCGAGCGAAGAGGCGAGCAAGAGAACCTTGGACTTCGCCTCCCCGTCGTCGCCCGCGATGAAGGTCGTCAGCGGTTGCCCCTGCGCCTTGCCGCTGGTCATCGCCTGCGCGAACACGGTGTTGAACGCCTTCACCACCTGGCTGCGTGGCAACTTCTTCTGCAGCTCTTCCGCGCCGCTGGTCGAGAACCCGAGGGCAAGCTGGTGATCCTTGGTGAGCGGGTTGGTCACGTCCACGACGATCCTGGTCGCCAGATCTTCCCCCACCACACCGATCACGTCGTCGAGCGCCGTCCACGGCACGGCGAGGATGACGATCTCCGCACCCCGCACGGCCGCTTTCATGGCCTCGGGATCGTGGCCGGCGGTCTGTGCTTGGTAACCGACCCTGTGCAGTCCTTCTGCCAGGGCAGACCCCACGTGCCCCGTTCCCAGGATGGCGATCTGTGCGTTCGTGCTCATGTCCGGACCTCCCCGCGCCTGGAATGGCGCTGCGACCGCCTGCTTGGTGCAAACGCCGAGCCCGACGGAGGACGGGTCCAGGCGAGGGCGCGGGCAAAGACCTCCAGGCCGTTCTCCCCAGGTGGTGTAGTCTGGCCTCCAGTCAACGGGTGAGGAGGACAAGTGGCGGCTCTGAGGGTTCGACGCGCCGATTTCATGATGACGCTGGCGTACGCGACCGACCTGGCAACGGGTCATTCGCGGGACTTCGCGCTGCGCTCCTGCGTGCTGGCGATGCGCATGGCCGATGCCGCGCACCTGGACGAGCCCACCCGGCGCGCGATCTATCACCAGGCGCTGCTTCGATACATCGGCTGCAACGCCGATAGCCACCTGCTGGCGGCCGCCTGGGGCGACGAGATCGCCCTGCGCCGTGAGCTGCAGGGACTGGACTTCGGCGACAGAGCGGAGTTCGCGGCGGTGTTCGTCCGCGCCATCACCCGTCTGTTCGCGGGGGCGTCGCCCGAAGAGCTGGCGGAAGCGGTGAAACGAGGGCTGGCCGAAGCGCCCCAGGTGAACATCCCGGTCCTGTCGGGACACTGCGAGGTCGCGCAGCGGATCGCCGAGAGGCTGGGCCTGCCGCCCGAGCTGCGCGAGAGCCTGGGTCAGATCTACGAGCGCTGGGACGGCAAGGGGCTACCTCACGGGCTATCGGGCGAGGCGGTGAAGTTCCCCGTCCGACTGGTGACGCTGGCCCAGGACGCCATCGCGCTGACGGAGGCGCACGGCTTCGAGAAGATGACCGTGTTGCTGGCGAAGCGCGCCGGCGGTGCCTACGAGGCCGAGCTGGTCGACCGCTTCCTGGCTGGCGCGGAGCAGCTCATGGCCGGGCTGGACGGTCCTGTCGATCGCGCGGCCATCCTGGCGCTGGAGCCGGCCCCGCACGCGACGCTGGACGAGGGGGACTGCGAGGAGGCCTTCCTGGCCATCGCGGACTTCATCGACATGCGCATGCCGTTCACCTTCGGCCACTCCCGTGCGGTGGCGGCGCTGGCCGACGCGGCCGCCACGCGGCTCGGACTTCCCCAGGAGGATATCCGGGCCGTGCGCTGGGCGGCGTACGCGCACGATCTGGGCGAGCTGACAGTGCCTGTCGCGACCTGGATGAGGGCGGCCGCCCTGACCGAGCGCGAGACCGACGCCGCGCGGTTGCACCCCTACCATGGCGAGCGCGCGCTGGCCGGGGTGGGGGGCGACGGCAAGCTGGTGGCTGCGCTGGTCCAGCGCCATCACGAACAGCTCGACGGGACCGGTTACTATCGAAACGCGCGCGGGCCCGACCTTTCACCGGCGGCGCGGGTGCTGGCGGCCGCGGAGACATTCCAGACCGCCCGCGAAGCGCGGCCCCACCGGCCGGCCTGCAGCGACGTGGCCGCTGCCGCCAGGCTGCGCGCGGCCGTCAGGCAAGGCCAGCTGTGCGGCGACGCGGTCGAGGCGGTGCTGGCGTGCGCGGGGCAGCCGGCCCGCCGCGCCGCCCCCGAGCGGCTGGCCGGGCTGACCCCACGAGAGATCGAGGTGCTGCGGTTGATCGCGGCGGGGGACACCACCAAGGAAGCGGCCCGCAAGCTGGATATCGCCATCAAGACCGCGGACAACCACATCCAGAGCCTGTACTCGAAGATCGGTGTCACCACCCGGGCCGGCGCCGCCTTGTTCGCGCTGGAGCGCGGTCTGGTCCGGCACGAAATAGCGACGGCATAGGGAATCTTCCCCATGTGGGGGCGACAGGCCCCCGGCATCCTGCGTGCGTGAACGGGCCATGGTGGCCCCAAAACGCCGGAGGAGGAGCCATGAAAGAACCTGTCGCCAAGGCAAGCAGCATCAAGGTCGGACTGATCGCGGACCAGACCGGTCCGCTGTCATTCGTAGGGATCGCGAACGCGAACGTCGCCCGGCTGGTGGTCGACGACATCAACGCAGGCGGCGGCCTGCTGGGGCGCCCCCTGGAGCTGCTGGTCGAGGACAGCGCCACCATCGACAGCGTCGCCGAGGCGAAGGCGACCAAGCTGGTCCAGCACGACGGCGTCGACGTGCTGTTCGGCGGCATCTACAGCTCCACGCGTCAGGCCATCAAGGCCGCCGCCGTGACGCGGGCGAAGAAGCTGTACATCTACCCCGAGCAGTACGAGGGGCAGGAGTGCGACCCGTTGATCTTCTGCACCGGTCCCGTTCCGGCGCAGCAGGTCGATCCCCTGATCCCGTGGCTGATGCGGAAGACGGGCGCCAAACGGTTCTACCTGCCGTCGGCGGATTACATCTGGCCCCACATCCTGAACCAGCGCGTGAGGCAGGCCGTCACCGCGAACGGCGGCACCATCGTGGGCGAGGAGTACTTCCCCCTCGATCACGCCGACTACGGTCAGACCGTCCAGAAGATCAAGGAGAGCGGCGCCGAGGTGGTGTTCAACACCATCGTGCCGCCGGGCGTGTCGCCGTTCCTCGAGCAGCTGCACCGGTCCGGCTTCACGTCGCGGGGCGGCCAGCTGGTCTGCACCTACTTCGACGAGAACTTCCTGAACATGGTGCCGGCCGCCCACGTCGAGGGGCTGTACAGCTGCCTCGACTACTACCAGGCGGTGAGCGATCCCTTCAGCCAGGCGCTGCTGCGCCGGTACGAAGCCCGGTTTCCCGGCGCCGCGAAGTTCACGGGCGGCGGCGCCTGCTCGGGCCTGTACCGCGGCATGAAGCTGTGGGAG
>Ga0105239_10009239_pt1 | contig 11147 bp, 10 predicted proteins | sample KBSC44metaG_FD_92761 | JGI IMG/M metagenome (GOLD analysis project Ga0105239, IMG submission 92761) | Corn rhizosphere microbial communities from Kellogg Biological Station, Michigan, USA - KBS C4-4 metaG | ecosystem: Host-associated > Plants > Roots > Rhizosphere > Soil | place: Michigan, USA...
GATGTATTCTCCGTTCAATGATTATTGGCTCTCGCGCATCGATGGATTCCGCCGCGTGCCGCTGACCGGATTGCAGACTACGCCGGAAAAACGGCTGGTGAAACCAACGGCAATAGTCCCAATTGCTGATGATTTAAATCCGCGTTAACGCGAATCTTTGTTACAGAAGAGAAAAGCCGCCGCGAGTTACTCGCGGCGGCCTTTTAGTTTGTTACAGAACTGCGAGCGGTAGCGAGCGGGATCAAGACTCAAGTTGGGCTTTGATCCCACTCCCTACCGGTCGCGGTTCTGTAAACTCAGCTCTTAAACACGAACCCCGGATGACGATCTTTGTCTTTCTTCTCCCACACCGCGACGATCTTGTCTACCGCGACGTAACAAGTCTCGCCTTCATGATCCTTCAGTTCCAAAATGCCCGCACGGACGTTGATGCATTCGCCGCGCAGACTCGCAGCCCCGGAACAAACGACGTCAATTTCCTTGCCGATTAATGTCGAAAGAAGTTGTTCCATCAGCTAATCGTCTCCATTGCGAAACGTGATCTGCACCAGTGGCAGAACGGTATTGTCATTCTGCTGGCTGCGCTCAAACACGAGCAGGTCATAGTAAGCGCAACGCTCGCGCGCGGGAAATTCGCGACACGTCAGCGGGCGCCCGTTGTAGATTGTGCATCGACGCGTTTCGGGATCGAGGAACTTGCAAGCTTCGCCGAACACCGGATCTTTTTTGCGGCGCAGAATCCGCTCGCCTTGCCACGTTGTGGTGTAACGCTTCTCAGCGGTCGCATAATCGACCGCGAAATGGCGCGCGAGCCGCTTAATGTCGCGCGGCGTCACCTGCACACGCTCGTACACCGCGCAGCAATACGCGGGACAGCTCGAACAGTTATAGTAACTTCGTTTGGTTGGTTTCCGAGGAATTCCCATGCTCCTGTTGTAGAACGGCTGCCGGCCTGTTCACTCGAATAATGGGACAGCCTGTCAGGCTGTCCTGCTCATCGTCGCCTCGATTTCTTGTACTCCTTCAACAACAGATCCATGAACTCTGTGCGTCGGTCATACAAGCGTCGGGGTGACCGTGGTTTATGTTTTGCTAAAGCATACGCCGTGAGGATTGGCAGCGCGACGGTCGAGTCCAAATAGCATACGACTGCATCCGGTAAGCGATCCGGATCGACTTTGCCCCATGACACAGCTTCGCCGGGTGTTGCGCCGGACAATCCGCCCGTGTCAGGCCGCGCATCCGTAACTTGCAAAAAGTAATCGTGCCCACGCTCATCAATTCCAAGGACTTCCTGAATCTGTGGCTCAGTCTGCAGCGCGAAATTCTTCGGCGAGCCGCCGCCAAGAATCAGAATCGCGGACTTGCCGCTTTTTGAACGTGTTGCTTTTCTGGCCGCTGCTCCATCCTTGATGCGCGCGCCGCGTGCGCTCGCGCTCACGATGCCCGTATCGCGATGCTCTCCTGCGCCGTCGCGAATCAAGCCGCGCTTCGCTGCGAGTACAATCGCGGCGGTTTCGTTCACGTCCAACGAAGGATCAAACGCGAGCTTGTTGCCCTGCAATGCCTTGGCCGCGACGTTCATGCCGATCGAAGAATCGCCGGGCGAGGAAGTGTAAAGCGGCACCGCATGTTCATGCGCCGCTGACAGAATCGACTTGTTCTTGATTCCCAGTTTTCGCTCGCGCTCGCGCACGTAACGTCCCGCGCGAAAGTGAAACTCCGCGGTCGACATCGGTTTCTGAAACTCGTCCGCCTCAATCATCCGGCGAAAAAATGCGTCTGTGTCCAGCAAAACCGAATAATCAAAGAAAATGTCGTAAATCCTGACGACTTCTTCGTCGCGCAGAACGATGTCGGAAGTCTGCGCGTTCCCTTGATGCATCGCGAGGCCCAGTCCGAAGTGCGTGTCGTGATAAAAATTTGCGCCGGTGGAAATGATCCAATCGATGAAGCCCGCCTGAATTAACGGAATCAAGGCCGACATCCCAAGTCCCGCCGGCGTTAGCGCACCGGTCAGCGTGACGCCGACAGTCACGTCGGGCTCGAGCATCTTTTCAGTAAAAAGCTGGCACGCCTCGCGCAGACGCGCGGCGTTGTACGCAACGAAGGTGTTGTCGACAAGATCAACAAGTTTCGTGGTCGCATCGATCGGTTGCGGATCGATCCGGCGCCCGCGCAGAAATTTACTTTGCTTTTTTGCCAACGGTTTCAGTTTAACGAGTGATTGAACCGCGAAGAACGATAGTCGGCGAGTCGCGATTTGTTGTCAACGTCGAAATACAGTCATTTGTCGTGCGACGATGTTGTGACCTCAACCGTTCGCGGCAACCGACGGCGCAGGCAGACGCTTTACTTTCACACGGCTGATTCGTTTCTCGTCGGCCTCGAGCACTTCCACTTCCAGTCCGCGAAAGGTCAGATGTTCACCCGGCCGAGGCAGGCTTCCTTTCTCTGCGATCACCAGACCCGCAATCGTCGTGAAGTCGTCCGCTTCAATCTCCATGTCGAACAGCCGCTCGATCTTTCCAATCTCCGTGCTGCCCAGAACTTCGTACGCGCCATCTTCAGCCGCGACGATCTCCTGAGATTCATCTCCGCTGATGTCCTCGTCTTCGATTTCGCCGACGATTTCTTCCAGGATATCTTCGACGGTCACAAGACCGGCGACGCCGCCATATTCGTCAATGACAATTGACATGTATGCACGCGCCTTCTGCATTTCCTGCAGCTGCTTCGCCACCGGCTTCGTTTCCGGCACGAAATAAACGGCGCGGATGAAAGGGGTAATGGCGGAATCGGCTTTACCCAGCGAAAGCGACGGCAAAAGGTCACGCACGTAAACGATGCCTTCAATGTTGTCGATCTGATCGCGATAGACCGGCAGTCGCGAATGTCGCGATTCGATCATCATGTCACGCGCCTGGCGCACTGTGGCACTGTTCGGCAGGCCGACAATTTCGGTGCGTGGCGTCATCACTTCGCCGACGCGCGTGTCGCCAAACTCAATCGCCGATTGAATCAGCTCGCGCTCCTCCTCTTCGATGATGCCTTCAGCTTCACCGACGTCGATGAGCGCTTCAATGTCGTCACCGGAGTCTTCCTCTTCCTCTTCATCAGTCGTTTCCTCATCTTCTTCTTCACGCATCCGATCGAACTGGCGATGCCACGGTTCGGCGGCGAAGGCGAGCGCGCGATAGAACGGTTGCACTATTGGCAGCAGTCGCAGCAATTTTCCCTCAGGATTTCGCAGCGAAAGAAAGCGCGGGATGAACTGACGAAATACTCCGGCCAGCAGCAAACAACCGAGCAGTGCGACAATCAAGCTACCTGCGCTCGACGACAACCAATTCAATGAAACGAAAGTAACGAGGACCGTGAACGCAACGAGCAGGATTTGAATCGCCGCCGACAACGTCAGGCTGAAGCGCGCGCGATTTTCGAGAATTTCTTTCAGCAGCGGCGTGTAACGCGCGTTCGGATGTTCTTCAGCCTCCGCGGCGAGTCGTCGCAATCCGACGTCGCTCAACTGGCTGAACGCCATATCGATGGTGGCTAGAAATGTCAGCGCCAGCAGCAGGAGTAGACTGACGGCTAGTGCAATTTCCATTTGGTTGGTAAATAGTAAATCGCGAATCGTAAATAGAGCAAAATTGGTCTAAATGCCGAGCTTTCTACGCAGTTTTAGCTCCAGCCGATTCATCTCGCCGTGGTCAGATGCGTGGTCGTAGCCGCACAAATGCAGCAAGCCATGAAGAATAAGTTGCTCGACTTCGTTCGCGATCGTCAGACCATTTTCTTTCGACTGGGTCGCCGCACGTTCGAGCGAGATCACTACTTCGCCGAGATTCGCTTTCAGTTGGTTCTCAAAACGTTCGTGCGCAGATGGGAAAGACAGCACGTCCGTTACGTAATCCTTGCCTCGATATTGACGGTTCAGTTTTCGAATCGCAGCGTTGGAAACAAAAACAATCGACATGTCATCTTTCTCAGTGCCGATCGACTTAATCGCGCGTTGCGAAAAGAGACGCCACTTCTTCAAATTCACTCGATGTTTCCGCTGGCGATTGATTATCTCAACCATTGCCAATTGCCAATTTCCGACTGGATCGATTCCTTCAACGCCGTCAATCGGCAATTGGAAATCGCAAATCGGCAATGGCTTACATCTCGATCTTCTTGGTATGTGTCTCGTACGCCTTGATGATCATCTGCACGAGCTTGTGACGCACGACGTCTTTCTCGCTAAAGTAAATGAACTCGATGCCTTCAATGTTCGCGAGTACACGTTCGGCTTCCACCAGCCCGCTGCGTTTCCCAGTGGGCAGGTCGATCTGCGTCACGTCGCCGGTAATGACCGCTTTCGATCCGAAACCGATGCGCGTCAGAAACATCTTCATCTGCTCGCCGGTCGTGTTCTGGGCTTCGTCGAGAATCACAAAAGCATCCGAAAGAGTTCGTCCGCGCATAAACGCGAGCGGCGCAATTTCGATCACCCGCTTCTCCAGGAGCCGCGTCACGCGCTCGTAGTCCACCAGATCAAATAACGCGTCGTAAAGCGGGCGGAGATATGGATCGACTTTCTCCTGAAGATCGCCGGGCAGAAAGCCGAGTTTCTCGCCGGCTTCAACCGCCGGTCGCGCGAGCACAATGCGATTGACCTGCTTTTGCATCAGTGCCTGCACCGCCATCGCAACGCCGAGGTAAGTCTTGCCCGTGCCTGCTGGTCCGATGCCGAACACGATGTCTTTCTGTTGAATGGCTTCGACGTAGCGGCGCTGCATCGCCGACTTCGGCGCCACCTGTTTCTTGCCTGCCGGACTGAAACGCGAGCGCGTGAAGTAATCCTTTAGACTGTAGGCGCGGTCTTCCGCGATTTGCGCAAACGCTTCGCGCAGCTCTTTGTCGTTAAACTGGCGGCCTTCTGAAACCAATTCCGCGAAGTCCTGCAGAATCTGCTCGACAGTCTCAACGTCTTTCGGATCGCCGTCGACGCTGACGTTGTGGCCGCGGCCGTTAATCTGAACGTCGAGCAGCGACTCGAGATACTTTATGTTCTGGTCATGAACGCCGAAGAGCGTTTCCAGGCCTCTGGGTGGAAGCTCGATTTGCTTCAAGTGACTACGACGATCTCCTTATGGTGCTCGTTTCGGTGCAGGGTTTTTGAGGATGAATTGCGAAAGCAATTTGTCGCATAAGCGCGTGATGGCAAGCTACTACAGGGGTGAAGCGGTGTCAATTACGAGTAATAGTTATGAGTAATGAGTGATGAGGACTGAGGACTGAGTGCTTTGTGATTTGTGCTTTGTCCTTCGTGCGGGTCTGCCTTCTGCCTTCTGCGTTCTACCTCCTGCCTCCAGCCTCCCGCTTTCTGCCTACTGTCTTCCTACGGTATATTCTACTGACAGCCGCGGAGGGGTCGCATAATTGGTAGTGCAGCGGTCTTGAAAACCGCCGCCCGAAAGGGCTTGCAGGTTCGAGTCCTGTCCCCTCCGTCATTCCTCCAAAATCCCAACAAAAACAGACGACACAATCTCGTGTAGAACTCTTTACGTTTTCAGAATCACCTCCTGCCGGTGCGCGGAATAAAATGCGAGCTCTACTTCAGAACAGAGGGGAGGAAGAAGTGTCGCGCTTTTTGCGACGCTTCGTGAAAAAAATGAGATTCGAACATCCAAGAAACACTGGATCGCTTGGCGGTATTCGACAACCAAGCAACTCGGTCTCCCCATTTACCCCCTACACACCAAATCGCTTCGGCGCTGAGCACGCCTGGACTCCGGCGGTGTTCGCGCAAAGAGGTCCGACTGTGCTCGTGGTCGAAGACAACGACGAAACTTCATTTCTGTTACGGACGGTCTTGCGACGCAAGGGTTATGGCGTGATTGAAGCCTGGGACGGCAAGCAAGCAATCGACGTTGCGGAAAACGAAGAGTTGGATTTGATTCTACTTGATCTGCAACTGCCGCGACTGAATGGGCTCGGCGTCATTCATCGTCTGCGACAAAACGCGAAGCTCGAGAACGTTCCAATCGTGATCATCACTGGCCAGGATCCGGAGAAGTATCGCACCACCGCAATCGCGGAGGGTTGTGATGACTTTCTGAGTAAGCCGATCGATTTTGATCGCCTCGATGCATTGCTGGACTACTACGCGCCGACGGGAAAGCTAGCGGCTTAAAGTTATCGGATTGAGCGCCGGCGACTTGCGGCCGCCACCGCGGTATTGACCTTCAGATCAGCAGAAGCTGCGGTCAACCTGTTGTTAATCCCGGCATGGTGAAAGTGACAAATCGCGACGGCGAGCGCGTCGGCGGCGTCGTGTGGCTCGGGCACCGATTTCAGCGAGAGAAGAATTCGCACCATCTCTTGCACTTGATGCTTCTCTGCATTCCCATAACCGGCAACTGTCTGTTTGATTGAACGCGGAGAATACTCGCCAATCTCCAGAGCCGCAGTTTCCGCGGCCAGTAAAGCGACGCCGCGAACCTGACCAAGTTTCAGAGTGACCTTCGGATTGTTTGCGAGGAATGCTTCTTCGATCGCGCACGCGTCAGGGTTAAATCGCGTGATGACCTCATCAAGTGCCCGGCTGATTTTCAGCAGTCGCGACGAGAACGTGGCGGAGGACTTAAGCCGCACAGCACCGAACTCCACCAGCCGATAATGCTGGCCGTTCGCGTCGCCGTCGACCACACCCCATCCGGTGCATTCACTGCCAGGATCGATTCCGAGAACACGCACGTCGCGAAGCTAACATGCCAACAATTAGATTGTCATTAGAAATATCCGTTGGGGGAGTTGGCTTACGAAACGGGATTTACGCGGCAGCCATGTCAGCAGCGCTTATGTCGAAGTTCGCGGAAACTTTCTGCACGTCGTCGTGATCTTCCAGCGATTCCATTAGCTTGACCATCTGACTCGCCTGCGCGCCTTCAAGCTTGATGTAGTTCTGCGGCACCATCTCGACTTCGGCGACCTGTGGAGTTACGCCCGCGCCTTTGATCGCGTTCTGAACCGATTCGAAACTGTCGGGAGCGGTGATAATCTCCCAGTTGTCTTCATCATCGCGGATGTCTTCCGCGCCGGCTTCAATCGCGAGATCAAATAGCTCGTCTTCAGCCTTGGCGGCTTTCTCTACAACGAGGTAACCTTTCTTTTCAAACATCCAACCAACCGAACCCGATTCGCCGAGATTGCCGCCGTTCTTGGAAAAGATGTGGCGAATTTCTGCGACGGTGCGGTTGCGGTTGTCGGTCACAGCTTCAATCAGCAAGGCGACGCCGCCCGGACCGTATCCTTCATAAGTGATCTCTTCGTAATTAACGCCTTCTTCTTCGCCGGTGCCGCGGCGAACTGCGCGATCGATCGTGTCGTTTGGCATGTTGCCGGCTTTCGCGTCCGCGATAGCTTTGCGCAAACGCGCGTTTGCGTCCGGATCGCCGCCTCCCGTGCGCGCGGCCACGGTCAATTCCTTGATGAATTTCGTGAAAAGTTTGCCACGCTTGGCGTCGAGCGCGCCTTTCTTATGCTTGATGGAATGCCACTTCGAATGTCCCGACATCAGAAAAGATCCTTAGTTGGATTGATTGAATTGCCTCGCAGAATATCGCAATGAGGTTTAGGAGTGCAAAGCGACCCCGCTACTTCAGCCTGTCATATTCCTGATGTGCTTCAGCAAGGAAAGGCAAGGAAGCATCTGCCTCTTTCCAAAACTCAAAGAAATTCTGGTATGCCTTTCGCGCGGTGGCATTGTCACCGCCCAACGCGGAGGCACGCCCGTATTGCCACTGCGCCAACGAGTAGAGCGGCGAAAGCGGATACCACCCGCGATGATCCAGAATACCTTTGAATTCTGCCGCAGCTTGCGCGCCATTTCCCAGCTTCAAATGAGCCTGACCGCGCACGTACTGAGGCCAGAAGTCGCCGTACACTTCGTATCGCCGAGTACTTTCGAGCAACTGCACGGCCTGCGTCGCGTTCCCGCGAGCCAGTTCAAGCTGCGCCTTGATCAATGGAACTGAAACTGAATTGAGAAGGCTGTCCTGCGGAAATCGTTTCAGCATTTCATCGATCAGCGACTGCGCCGCGGCTGCTTGATTACAGGCCGCCAGGGCGTTCGCAGATTCATGCAAGCTGGACAGATCGCGCGACAGTGATAGCGCTTTCGTCGTCAGCGCGGTCACTTTATCGCATTCACGGAATGTTGCGTTGCGAATCGCTTCCTGCAAGACAAGCTGCGCGGCGATTTCTTTCAAGTTGTTACGTTGCGCCCAATCAGTTGCCTGCTCACTCCACTGATTTGCCCTCGCAACCTGCCCGTGGAACTCGGCATCTTGTGCCTGCCACGATTCCGAAAGATATCCACTGTACCTGCTCGACGCCCAATCCAACTGTTCTTTTACACCCGCTGCATCACCGCGGATGAAGGCAATGTGATACAGGTGCAGGTGCATCGCATCGGTTTCCAGTTTTTGGCCCAAGGCGTTCTGCAAAACTTGCTTCGCTTCATCAAACCGGTTGAGACCAATGAACGCGATCGCGAGGTTTGCGTGCGCCTTGGCCTCTTTCGGGTTCAAGCGCGTGGCTTCGCTCGCCTCTTCGACAGCTTTGTCGAATGGGCCGGTGAGTGTGTACCGCACCGCGAGCAGGTTGTGCGGCTCCCAATCGCGCGGGTAGGTGCGCTTCCAAACTTCAAGGGCGTCGGCGGCTTTATCGATTTCGCCGGTCACGGCGCCGTAGTAGTTCCAGGAAACATAAAGTTTTTCGCGCTCGCTCGCACGGTCACGATACTCGTAAGCCTTCGACGAAGCCGCCCGCGCCGATTCGTATTGCTTCAGGAAGTTGTAACAGGTCGCCATGCGCGCAAACGCGATCGCGAAACGCGGATCGAGTTCCACCGCGCGCTCATAAAACGGAATCGCTTTCGCATACTGCCCATTCGAGTGCTGTTCCAGCCCGAGCGAGTAGTAACGCAAAGCGTCGAGCGACGAAGTCGTCACTTGTTCAATCGGCGCGTCGAATTTCTGAATCGAGCTGAGCTGCTCACCAAGTTTTTCGCGCAAACGCGAAGCTGCTGCGCCCAAAGACTTCAGCACTTGATCTTTGCCGTCAGCATCAGCCTGGTCGGACGCAATTGTGTCGCCTGTCTTCGCATTCAAAGCTTCGAGTGAAATAACGTAATGGCTGCCGACACCGGAGATCGATCCAATCAGCATCGCCTTAATGCCCTGGCGTTCGCAGATCTGGCGCGCAATTTCGCGTGTCACTCGCTCTTCGGGCGATTTGTCCATGAACCGCAGCGCATCGCGCACGCGATCTTCCGACAAAATGTCGAGGAAAGGCGATTGGCGAAGTTGCGCAGAGAGCGCTTGCGTGAGCGTTTCGTCGAATACCGGATCACCCGTCGTGTTCACAAAGTCTGCAACCAGTATTGTGTCCTTGTCGGTCAGCGTTGCCGTGCGATTGTGAAAGCCGAAATACCAGACGCCGCCAACGACGAGCAGAACTGCAACTGCGACAGCCACAACGGCGATCTTGTGACGCCGCATCCCTTCAAAAATGTATTCGGCACTGGAAACCTTCGTCTGTGCGGCGCTGGGAACCTGGCCGGTTGATTGCAGATTCGCGGGAACCGATGTGTGAATGCTGAGGTGCGATGAGTGATGCGCCACCTCTGCGTCGCCCATGGCCGCAAGTGCGTCGGTCAACTTATCGGGTGCAATCGATCGCTCCAGTTCAGAACGAAACTCAACACGTTGTTTGAGTTTCCGCAGGTCGGATTCAAGTTCTTTGACTGTTTGATAGCGCTCATCCACATTCTTACGCAGCGCTTTCATCACAATCCATTCAAACTCGACCGGCAGCCCCGGTGAAAACCGCGCGATCGGCGCGGGCTCGCTCTTGGCAATCGCGACGATAACATCGGTCTTCGTCTCGCCGGCGAACGGCGCGCGGCCTGTCGCCATTTCGTAAAGCATCACGCCGAGACTCCAGATGTCGGTGCGCGCATCGACGCCTTTTCCGCGCGCCTGCTCTGGCGACATGTATTGCGAGGTGCCCATCACAATTCCGGCATCGGTCTGGACCAGTGCCCGCGTGATTGCTTCGGTGTCGGTCCCTTCGTTTTGGAACGTAGGATCAATCAATTTCGCCAAACCGAAGTCGAGGACTTTCACGTGACCATTCTTGCGAATCATCACGTTCTCAGGCTTGATGTCGCGATGGACGATGCCGACGGCGTGCGCCTCTTCAAGCGCGCCGGTAATCTGAATCGCGATGTCGAGAATTTCGCTGACTTCCATCGGCGGTCCGCCCAGTCGTTTTCGCAGCGTAATGCCGTCGATGTATTCAGTGGCGATGTAATGGCGACCGCCTTCATCACCCATCTCGTAAATCGTGAGAATGTTCGGATGGTTCAGCGCCGACGCCGCGTAGGCTTCTTGATCGAACCGAATGAGCCGGTCACGATTTGCTGTGAGTTCTTCGCTGAGGACTTTGAGCGCGATCTTGCGGCCGAGCTTGGTGTCTTCGGCCAAATAAACTTCACCCATACCGCCCGCGCCGAGCTTTTGGAGGATGCGGTAACGCGAAATGGAGGTTAATTCCATCGGGGAACTACTTCGTAATAATCAATTGCTCGAGCGTCGCAGCGTCAGCGCCATCAATGCGCACAATTTTGCGCTTAGAATGGGTTCCCGCAATTATCTCGATGGCATTTTGCGGCAATTTGAATTTTTTTGCGAGCAGCCGTTGAAGTTCGCGATTTGCTGCGCCTTCGACTGGCGCTGCAGCGATTCGAACTCGCAGCGCGCCATCGTATTCACCTGCGATTTCGCTCCGCGAGGCACGCGGCACAACCACCACAGCGAACTTAAGCGTGCGGCCCTCCTGTGAATGTCGAATCAAGCAAGTGAATCGTAAATCGTGAATGGTAAATCGATAAATGAAAGCAGCTAGATCCCACCGTTTAAAGCCTTTTGTCTCTGTGAGGACGCTATGACTCTGTAGTGGAGAATGTTTTAGAAATTTTCACCACAGACACACTGCGAATCACAGAGCCGCAGAGTATGGCAACTTCTATTCACGATTTACGATTCACGATTTACTAGAAATAGCGCACCTGCCAACCACTCAATAACGTAGCA
>Ga0105239_10009241_pt1 | contig 11147 bp, 11 predicted proteins | sample KBSC44metaG_FD_92761 | JGI IMG/M metagenome (GOLD analysis project Ga0105239, IMG submission 92761) | Corn rhizosphere microbial communities from Kellogg Biological Station, Michigan, USA - KBS C4-4 metaG | ecosystem: Host-associated > Plants > Roots > Rhizosphere > Soil | place: Michigan, USA...
CGGCGTGAGGTTCGCTTTGTTGCCGGCGTAGGTGAGCGCGTCGATGACGGTTACTTCGTGTTCCGGGCGGTTTTTAACTGTGTAGTGTACAAAATTGGAGCCAATAAACCCGGCTCCCCCAGTTACTAAAAGTTTCATGCCTTTCCTCCATATCCATTAGGGTTGTGTGATTGCCAGTTCCACGTGTCACGACAAGCATCTTCTAGCGTTAACTCTGTTTGCCAATCGAGCTCGGCCTTTGCCAATGACGGATCGGCGTAATATTCAGCCAAATCACCAAGGCGACGAGGCGCAATCTCATAGGGAATGTGCTTGTCGCTGACCTTTTCAAAAGCGTGTACCAGGTCCAGCACACTTTCGCCATGGCCACTCCCCAAATTGTATGCCCTAAAACCGGTTGCCGGACCTTTTTGTAACGCTGCAACATGGCCTTTGGCTAGGTCAACCACATGTATATAGTCGCGTACCCCTGTACCGTCTTTGGTCGGGTAGTCATTGCCAAATATCATCAGCTTTTCGCGCTTGCCAGTCGCCACTTGAGCCACAGAAGGCATTAGATTGTTCGGGATACCGCTGGGATCTTCGCCAATGAGACCGCTTGAGTGCGCACCTATAGGGTTAAAGTAACGCAGTGCAATCATGGCGACGTTTGGATTTGCACGAGCAGCGTCTTCCATGATAAGTTCCGACACGAACTTAGTGTTACCGTATGGGTTTTGTGGCGCACGCGGCGTCTGTTCGGTATAAGGAATAGGCTGATCTCCATACACAGTGGCCGACGAGCTGAAAATCAGCTTGGTTATTGACGAGTCTTGCAGCGCCTGCAGTAAAGAGAGTGTTGCCCCAACATTGTTGTCGTAGTAACGCACAGGATCCTCAACAGACTCACCCACAGCCTTCAGAGCTGCAAAATGTATGACAGCTTCAAACTCCGTTTGGGAAATGAGGTTGCGTAAAGCTTCGGTGTTGCGGACATCGAGCTCTTGGCATACGACCTTCTTGCCGGTTATTTGCTCGATGCGTTGTATCGATTCGTGGGAACTATTGCCAAAATTGTCGACTACGGTAACCTCGTACCTCTGCTGCAGTAGTTCAACAACAGTGTGTGAGCCTATATAGCCCGCACCACCCGTCACTAATACATGGCTCATTCAACGAGCAACCCGGTTACTTTGCTGACGAGTTTGTCGAGTTCACCTTGCGAGCGGGCTTCGGCGTTTAGGCGAATGACGGGTTCGGTGTTGCTGGGGCGGACGTTAAACCAAGCACCGTTACCGAGGTCTACGGTGAGGCCGTCCAGTTCGTCTTGTTCGTGCTCAGCGAATGTTTCCTTGAGCCGGGCAAGTACAGCGTCTTTGCTTGCAACTTCGAAGTTGGTTTCGGCGATGCTCGGGTACTTGGTGTAATAGGCGCGAAGTTGTGAAAGCGATTTGCCGCTGAGACCGGCTACATACAACCCAATAACGGCTGCAATTAGGCCGGAGTCAGCGTAGTAGTTATCACGGAAGTAAAAATGCCCCGACACCTCGCCACCAAACGGCGCGTCGTGTTCGCGCATTTTCTGTTTTATGAACGAATGGCCCACCCGGGTTCGTACCGGTTTACCACCCTTTGCTTCTATGAATTCTGGCACGGCTTTGCTCGAGCGCAGGTCGTACAGAATGGCAGCGTCACCGTGTTTACTCAGGAAGTATTCGGCAAGCATGGCGTTCATGGCATTGCCGGGCACTACCGTGCCGGTTTCGTCGACCAAAAATGCTCGATCGCCATCACCATCGAAGGCTATGCCGCCATCGAGCTTGTTATCTTTGATGGTTTTGATGAGGTCTGCCAGCGTTTCGAACTTCAGCGGATTGGCTTCGTGGTTCGGGAAGGTGCCGTCGAGCTCGAAATACAGCTCGGTAACTTCCCATGGTACATACGGTTCAAGTTCCGGAAAAATTGCTCCGGCCATGCCGTTGCCGGCGTCGACCGCAATGCGCTGTGGTTTCAGTTTGGCGGTGTCGATGAACGACAGCGCGTGGGTAATCCAGTCTTCGGTGATGTCACGCTGCTCTCGCTTGCCGGGTTGTGCCGCGGCGGTAAACTGGTTTGCGATCACGGCGTCACGGACGTCGAACAGACCGGTTTCTTCGCCGATCGGGCGGGCTTCTTCGCGGCACAACTTTATGCCGTTGTACTCACCCGGATTGTGGCTGGCTGTTACCATAGCACCACCAGCAAGCTGCAAGCTACCGACAGCGAAATAAATCATGTCGCTCGTAACCTGCCCAATGTCTATCACGTCTCGGCCTTGCGCTTGTAAGCCAGACATAAGTGCATCTGCGAGCTCTGCAGAGTCCGGGCGCATGTCTCGCCCAACAGCTACGGCTCCTTTATTCGGGAGCCAATCTGCGAGCGCTTTACCTATGCGCTCCGCTACGTCGGCGGTGAGTTCGGTGCCGACTTTACCACGTACATCGTACGCCTTGAAGATGTTTTCTATAGCGCTCACGGGGATTTGTCTCCTTTGCTTTCGTGTTAGCTATCTAAAACTAGTCCATGACTAGCTACTACCACACTAGGCTGCTTCGATGCTTATGTCAAATTCTGCAAAACCCGTGGTACACTATTTGGGATATGAAAATAGTCATAGTTAGCGGATACTTCAACCCCTTACACGGTGGCCATTTGGACATGATTGAGTCGGCTAAAGCTATGGGGGATAAGCTGATTGTCATCGTCAACAACGACAAGCAGCAGCTGCTCAAAAAGGGCAAGATTATTCTGGATGAAAAGAACCGATTGCGGCTAATGCGCGCACTACGAGACGTCGACCAAGTCGTGCTTTCAGTTGATGAAGAGCTACCTGTCATTAACACGCTCGAAATGATCGCCGTACAGCATCCTGGCGACGAACTGATTTTTGCCAATGGTGGGGATCGCGACAGCGAAAAAGCGATACCCGAGGCAGACATTTGCCGCCAGTACGGCATAGAAATGCGTTTTGATGCCGGTGAAGGCAAGCCAGACTCATCCACCCGTATCAATCAAGCCACCGGCCACGAAGCAGACTAACTAAGCTTTATGTCGTTTAGGTAGCGACGCATTTTTTTCTGGAATTCTTCGCGCGAAAAACGGTGGGCGAACACGGCGATTGAGGGGTGGCTGTAACGGTGTGGTTCAAACGCACGCAGTGCTTTACCGAGCGAAGCTGCTGTGGGCTGTTCGAAGAACTGGCCGGATTTGCCGGGCAGTATGTAGTCCAGTGCGCCACCCTTTTTGAAAGCAATGACTGGAGTACCGGACGCCAGTGCTTCGACGGCGGCAATGCCAAAATCGTCGACACCCGGGAATAGGTAAGCTGCGGCGCTGGCCAGCTCTTCTTCCATAACCTCGTCGCTGACTTTGCCGAGGAAGGTTATAGTAGGACCGGCCATTTTACGCAGGCGGTGGTGGTCGGGACCGTCACCGATAACGGTCAGTGGCAGTTCTAGCTTGGTGCAAGCCTGCACGGCTAGATCAAAGCGTTTGTAGGGCGTTTGGCGGCCGGTTATTAGAAATCCTTTGCGTTCGCGTTTTAGGTTGTGTGGCTTTTGGAACCGCTCTATGTAAACAGGTGGATATATCACCGTGCTGGTACGGCCATAATATTCCTGAATCTGTGACTGAATGTAGGTGGAGTTAGCAATCATGTAGTCGGGGCGCTGAGCGGCTTTGTAGTCCCACCGGCGCAAAGGTCCGACCAGCAAACGCAGGCCAAGGCGGGCGAGCCAGTCAAATGCACCAAAGCCCGGCTGCTTCAAATACTGGTCGTACCGACTCCAGTAGTAATGCGTCGGCGCGTGGCAGTAGTTTACATGTATCGTTTTCTCGGGCACGCGGATGCCCTTGGCTTCGGCGCCGGAGCTGCTAATAACCAAGTCATACTCCTTGAGGTTCAGGTGCGTAAACCACCATATACGAAGTACGGGTATGTACTTACGGATTTTGCCTAAGGGCTGCAGCCAGCCGGTTTTGACTTTGCCGTCCAGTCGCTCGCGCCATTCGCGTGTTGCGTAGGAAGTGTAAATGGGTGCGTCCGGGAACATTTTGTGCAATTGTTCGACTACCAGCTCGGCCCCACCACCTACCAGCCAGTCGTGCACAATCGCAACGCGCAAAGAATGAACCGAAGTTGAAGATTTGCCGGCAGAGCCGACAATTCTGCTACTTCTTCTGGCTGTATCGCGTTGTTGCGAACTCCGGTCCGCACTCACCGTACTCATTGTACGGCTCCTTTGCGGTCCTCGCCCGCGCCTAGCGTTACAACCAGCTTCATTCCTTGCTTCGTCCGTGAGCTTACGCTTGCCATACTCATCAGTAGCGGTCACTCCGTTTGATAATGCGCTCTAGTATGACTCGTATAGTTTTGACAAGGATGGTCAGGTCGAGCCACAGACTCCAGTTCTGTACATAGTAGAGGTCGAGCTTGCGGCGTTCTTCGAAGCTGATGCCTTTGCGACCCGACACTACCGCCAGTCCAGTCAGACCGGATTTGACGCTGAGTATTAAGTTTTTCTTGGCGTATTGTTCGATCTCGGCGGCGTCGAGCGCGCGCGGGCCAACTAGGCTAATGTCACCCTTTACGATGCTCCAGATCTGCGGCAATTCGTCGAACCCGGTAGAGCGGATGAACTTGCCGACAGGTGTTACGCGAGGGTCGTTCTCTAGGAAGTCACCATTCCTACGATATTCCTCTAGTAGGTCGGGGCGCCCAAGTCGGGCGAAACTTTCGTCGGTGGGCACGCAGTATTTCCAGTACATGCTGCGGAATTTCAGTATCTGGATGTTGGTGCCGAAGCGGGTGAGCCGCTTGGTCCGGTAAAAAACTGGACCGGTAGGATCGTTGATTTTCACGGCGATGGCTACGATTAGCCAAAGCGGTAGGCTCAAGATAAGCAAGATGCCACCGAGTACTATGTCCAGCAGCCGCTTCACCACGCGCCCCCAGCCGAGTAGGGCAGTAGTATGGACGGCGACCACCGGTAAATTGGAGCGGAAGAGCTCGACATCTATATTCCCCACGAAAAGCTCACTGTTGCCAGGTACGAACCGATAGGCGATATGGTGCTCCTGTGCATAAGTTAGTATTTCCGCATTGCGTGCTTCGTCGGCATACAGTTCGGTCTGGATGATGCCATGGAGGTTTAATGGTGCGCTTTCGACAAACTCCTGGAAGTTTTTGTAGGTTAGGATAGAGCGTTCGCCAACCTGGCGCTTGTCGCCAACCACTGCGAGTACGCGGTATCCAGAATATCGGCTGTCGGCCAGAGACTCCACGAGTTCCCGGGTGACTTGATTGGTCCCGACCAGCGCGACACGAGTTAGCCCGATGTTGAACGCAAACAATTCGGTGCGGATGAGCCGGGCGATGTTGCGGAATATCACCAGGAATAAGAAACCGAGCACAAACCCATAGATTGGTACGAGTTTGGCTGGGAAAATCGGTTTGGTGCTTAAGAAGTTCCAGAAAATAACAAACAGCATGCCCATAAAAGACCCGATGAGCAGGCGACCGATTTCGCTGAAACGACGCTCGTAAATATTGCTGTTGTATAGACCAATCAGGGCGAACAGTATGATCCAGAATGGCAGAAGGCTAAGGAACACAAAAATGTAGGTGTGCCCGCTAATGGGATGTGCTACTGGTGTTGAACTGGCGGCACGAATTAAAAATGCGCCGACAAATGCCGCTACCAGCGCTAGGAAGTCGCCGACGACCAAAAAAAGGTTGTAGATGAGCGAAGCATTACTCTTCATTTCATGTAAATTGTATCACTTCTGGCCATCGGTTGTCGTTTGATCACCCCTGACTTACACTAGACATATGATTTCTCCTGCTGAGGTCCGACATCTGCGCCACCAGTTCTTCCGTTCCGCACGGGTTTATGATGAGTCGCTCCGGGAGACCGCTCGGCAGTCTGCGGCCGACGGGCGAGCCTCCTATGCCACCATCGAAAATCCGACCACTCATGACATCTACCGCTACCTTGCCGAATATGTCGGTGCGGTTGCACAGCAGCAGACCGGTCGTGAACCGAAGGACATAAAAATCCTCGACTGGGGCGGTGGCAAAGGCTACGTGACATATTTTTTGCAGCAGCAGGGATTCGATGTGACGCTTTATGAGACAGCCAGTTTCCCTCACCGGGACTTCTGGAAAAAGTTCGAACTCAAAACCAAAACGAGCGATGGTCCAACGCTGCCGTTCGAAGACGGCGAGTTTGATATGGTAGTTGGTTTCGGTGTGCTCGAGCACGTGCCCTACGAATACGATGCACTGAAAGAGGTCAACCGTGTGCTTAAGAATGACGGACTGTTTCTCTGCTTCAACCTGCCGAATCGCTTTGGATATTTGCACCATGTGGCGGCTAAGCGAGGCGTGAAATACCACGACCGGCTGTACACCAGCCGAGAGACACGATGGCTGCTGAAACGCAGCGGCTTTAACACGGTGGGCAAACCGTGGCGGCGCCAGCTTTTCCCGAAAAACTCCCTTACCTATAAGCACCCGGCGGCTTGGGAGTGGCTCGACCTGCAGCTTTGCCGTTATACACCCCTCGGACTCTTCGCGACGAGCCTAGAGTTTGTGGCGCGCAAACAATACACCTATACGTCGCCGCACTAAGGAGCCGCACGATGAGATTCATGAGACAACTCGAAACTGTGCGCTTGGCCAATGTCCTTGTCGCCATACTCATGGCGGTCGTGCCGTTCCATGCGTTTCTCACTGTGTGGGCTTCGACGCTCGTCGGGCATTTTACACTGCTACGCCTATGGGACGAAGCGTTGCTACTGATTCTCAGTTGCCTTGTCGGCGCGCTGCTCGTTCGGGACAAAGCTTTGCGGGCCACCTTTTTTAACAGTCGCCTGACTCGTCTCGTCGGACTGTATGCATTAGTCATGCTTTTGCTTGGTGTTATTTCCCTCTCGAAAGGGGAAGTGGGGGTAAAGGCCACGGCGTACTCGTTTGTCATCAACTTGCGGTTTCTGGTCTGGCTGTTGGCGGTATGGGTGGTTGCGCTGCATTCTGACTGGCTCCTGCGCCACTGGCGGCGCATTGTGTTTGTACCACTGGCGGTTACGGTTGCGTTCGGACTATTGCAGTTTTTTGTTCTGCCACACAATTTCTTAAAACACTTTGGCTATAACGACACGGTAAGCTATGTTGCGACGGTAACCTTGAACCAGGACAGCTCAACCATACGGGTACAGTCGTTTTTGCGAGGGGCTAACCCGTTCGGTGCGTATCTGATGGCGCTCCTGCCGCTCGTGTTAGTATGCGTAGGTCGCTGGCGGCGTTCATGGCGTTACTGGCTGCTCGCCGGAGCGAGTGCCGCTGCGTTATTCCTTACGTTTTCTCGAAGTGCCTGGCTCGGTACGGCCGTGGCACTAGTGCTGCTAGGCTGGTTTGTTTTGGCCCGGTATCGACGTGTCTATCTGTATGTGCTGGCAGCCCTAGTGGCCGTGACAATGGGCGGTCTTTTCTTGCTACGAGGAAGCGGTGGGGTGCAGAATGCTCTGCTGCACAAAAGCCAGCACTCGACAGCCAGCGTGACGTCCAACCAGGGCCACGAGAGCGCCTTGCGTAGTTCGCTGCGCGATCTTACGACTCAGCCATTTGGGGATGGGCCAGGTACCGCCGGGCAGCCAGGCGTCTATAACACCGGTCATCCTTCTCGCAATACCGAGAGCTACTGGCTCGAAATTGCGCTCGAAATGGGTTGGCCGGGACTACTACTGTTTGGCACAATTGTGGGAGTCGTGGGGTATGAGTTATTTCGTCGGTTTGAATACCGCTTGGCGGTCGGGCTTTTTGTGACGCTCTGCGGACTGGTGGTGGTGAACTTTTTTGCTTACGGCTGGACCGACGACACACTGGCGTATGTGTGGTGGGGCTTGGTTGGTGTAAGCTTAGGTTTACCTCCAGCGGTGAAGGCACGTGAAAGCTCTAAAAACAGAAGCGAGAAAGCTTCGTGAAGGATCTATTGGCTCGCTTTGATCTGGTTCGGTTTTTAAAATATTTTAGCGGCGGAGCGTTGTATTTCTGGGTTGGGTACGGTGTTTTTGCGCTTTGCTACAGCGGGTTTCATTGGAACTGGTTCCCGTCTAAGATCGTCAGCGATGCCATAGGCTGGACGCTCAACTATCTGGTGCAGCGGTTTTGGGCGTTTAGTGACCATATTTCTTTGAGCGAAATGCAGCATGCTGGACGATATGTATTTATAGAAACAGTCGGTTTCGTACTCGACTACCTTATCATTTGGGGGCTCAAAAGCGTCGGCATTAGCCCCTACGTTGGTTTCTTTCTCTCGGGCATATTCTTTACCTTCTGGAGCTATCTTTGGTACAAATATTGGGTTTTCCCCGAAACTGCCGGCAAAAAGAAAGCAGTATAGCTTACGGTTTCTTTTTCGTTAGCCGGCGGCGGTGAAAACGTACAAACGAGGTAGAAATCTGTTTGGCATACTTACTGCCACGCTTTGCTGAGGCACCACCATAGTGCAGGACTTCAATGGCTGGGTCGTAGATAACTACGTGGCCCCGTACGCGGAGGCGTTGGCAAAGGTCAACATCTTCGAAATACATAAAATAGCTTTCGTCGAAGCCGTTGACAGCTTCAAAAGCTGTGCGCTCGACTAAGAATACCGCGCCCGACACCCACGGAGCTTCTGTACGGGTGTGGTGTGGTTTAAAGCCTCCGAACGTGTATGCACCATGGTCCCAAATCTGCTGCTTCATAGCTATATGAGCAGGATGTGAAACAGGTATAACGGTACGGCGTGCGGGGCGCAACAAACGAGGGCCGATCGCGGTTGCGCCAGCTTCTTTGAGTGAGGCCAGCAAGCGCGAGATGGTGCCTGACTGTATAAGTGCTAAATCAGGATTCAGCAATAGTAAATAAGAGGATTTTGATTTTTGAGAAAGCCAGTTATGTCCGGCTCCGAAGCCCAAGTTAGTGGTGGAGTAGTAAATAGAAAGTGGAATATCAGGAAAATACTGTTGCAAATAATCGAGATTATCACCGGAGGCGTTATCTAAGATAGTAATCTCAAATGTGAGGCTCGAGCTCTTAAGATCGGTCAAAATTTGAGTAATGAGTGGCTCTAAAAATATTTTGCTTTTGTAATTTACAATCTGTATGGCCAAGGTGGGTGTGCTCATAGGTATAAGTATACTGCTACGAATCGTCTACGCATCGAGCTGGAGTTTTGTTTCGAGGCGCGCCGCTTCCAGCAATCGTCGCACATACTCACAGTAATCACGAATCATCTCTTTGTCTTCGGCAAGTTCGGTTATGGTAACTCCAGCATCACCGCCATAGGTTCCTTTGACGTCGTCAGTGTCGAAAAATTGATGAGTGTGCGGTTCGAGGTTTTTGTAGTGATCGGGATCGTCCGACGGGGGCTCTTTGGCGTAAAGCGGACGTATCTCGCTCGACTTGAACTGCACCAGGTAGCGGGCGACGTGTACGTGATAGGTCAGTACTTCTTTGTGCGTTTTCGGTTCTCGCTCGGCCATCACCACAAAACCATTCCGAAATTCACGGAACTCGCCGGGTAGCAGCAGCTCTTCGACGCCGGCAAAGCCAGGTCGGCGTTGCATGTAGTGCATACCGCCCGTACCATGCACCGGCCGGGGTTGCTCGATAACGCTGGCAGGCACCGAATGCTCTACGTAGTGGTCTCGGTTTTCGTTATGAACTTCTAGCTTTTTGCCACGAGTCGTGAGATTTTGCAGCAGCCCTTTGTCACGCTTATCGAGCTTTTTGGTGTCGACAGTGAGTGCCCACTGGTATTGCTTACCAAACGAACCGACTTTTACCGCACGGTCAAAGGACAGCAGGCTAGCAAGTACATGCGATGAGTTATTGAGCACTCGCTTTCCTTGCTGCAGCAGAGCAATCCGGGCGGCTCGTAATTGCCCGGCTACGTCATGATATTCGGCATGCAAGTCACCGCTAAAATTTTTGGCTTTGACTTGTGCGCTCATCAGCTCAGTGCGTCGTTTGCTAAGTTGCTCTATTGCCCGGTAGGTAAAGCGCAGGTCTATGAGGGCATCTCGGAGCAAATACAGGCTGTTCATAGCTACCGTCTTTTTGCGTACGACTACCGTGCCCGCATCGATATCCTCGATAAGCTCATACACGGCTGCAGAAAGCTGCTCAAATCGGTTCATTGCCGTTATAGTGTAACGCGAGCGAAGTGCGACGGCCATCTAAAATAAGGTACAAAACAGCCGAACCATAGATGACAGTTATGCTTAAATAGTGTATAATGTATGTATTGCGGGATTGGTGTAATTGGTAGGCACGCGGGATTGCGAGAAGTCATAAAATATTTGTGGTTTCCTCAATCCCGTGCAGAAATGCGTATGGGTTCGAGTCCCATATCTCGCACCAGGAAGGGTGGCTCGAGTGGTTTATGGCGGTCGGCTGATACCCGGCTGAGGTGCAAGCCTCCGGGGGTTCGAATCCCCCTCCTTAGAACTTCGGAAATATCCGGACTTCTAAAAAGAGGGATTTCCCAGGAGCTATAGCTACTACAGGCTGCTGCCAACACACCAGGCTAGCTTATCGGGTACTATACCGGTTGTGGCATAATAAAAGCATGAACGAAAACCAAACAGCTATGGATGTGAGTGCGCCAACGGTGCGCCCGACGAAAAAACAAAAGGAGCTCCTCGCATTTATAGAGGCATTCATTACCGAACACGGTTACAGCCCCAGCTACCGCGAGATTATGAACGGCTTGCAATATAATTCTGTCGCCACCGTGGCACTGCACGTCGGCAATCTTATAAAACGCGGTCACCTTGTCAAACGTGACCACAGCGCCCGTTCGCTCGAAGTTGTAACGCATAGCGACACTCCGGTCGAAGCACCCCTCAAGACCAACGCGGTGAAAGATAGTGAAGAAAAGTGGCTGGTAGGCAAAGTGGAGCAGTTTGTGGCCGAGGCGGAAGCGCAGCCGGTACCCACGAAAGAACAGCTCGACAACATCTACGTGCTGCTGGGTGCTCTGCGGGTACTTGGTCTCGATGGAGCAGCCCAAAGCTTTCTAGAGCGAATAACAGCCCTCAAGGCTAAATTGGCCAATACCGACAAGACTGGTTGATTGTATACA